>ENA-ORBV01001576-ORBV01001576.1-microbial-mat-metagenome-genome-assembly--contig:-NODE-1576-length-50327-cov-20.568517_pt1 | contig 50327 bp, 49 predicted proteins | sample MGYA00237777_ERZ505514 | MGnify/ENA primary metagenome ERZ505514 (study PRJEB26160, sample SAMN06269048) | microbial mat metagenome | isolation source: Oligotrophic lake microbial mat | place... | reverse complement strand
TGCCCTTTACTGCGCGCAACATTCTCACCCGCCCAACCCCGAGCGCGCCAAGACGCGCTCTTGTCCCAAGCGAGCACCTTCTGAGCGTACGCGTTCTGCGAGCAAAAAGGGCACCTGGCCACCCCCTCTCTCATCCCCTTCACATTCAGCAGGACTTCCAGACCCTTCTTCCCATCCATTTTTGCAGTGAGGGAGGGTGGGTTATCCATACGTGCGCGCGTCCAACGAGGGCCTTCTCAGGCCGCGCGTTGCGCGAGCACTGGGATAATCGCCCCTCCCTCACCCCCTCCTCATCCACGCAAACAACTTCATCAACAGACTCTTCGTCCGTGGCGTAAAGTGCGCCTTACGCCACAGATTCACGACCTTCTTATTGACCTCAGCCTGTGTCGGATAGGGGTGGATCGTCCCGGCGATCGTCTTCGCTCCTGCACCAGCCTTCATCAACACAGAGAATTCATTGATCATATCGCCTGCATGGGCCGCCACGATCGTGGCCCCCACTATCTTGTCCGTGCCTTTTTGGATATGAATTCTTGCGAAACCCTTGTCTTCCCCATCGAGGATCGCGCGATCGACCTCATCCAGGTTGTACGTGTAGGCTTCGACCTCGACCCCCTTCTCCTTTGCCTCCTTCGCGTACATCCCGACATGCGCGATTTCCGGCTCGGTGAAGGTACACCAGGGCATGATCAAGGATTCGACGCCGACATAGCCCAGGCCGAATGGATGAGGAAACAGCGCGTTCTGGATGACGATCTGCGCCATCGCATCGGCGGCATGAGTGAATTTATAGCGCGAACAAATGTCGCCCGCCGCAAAGATCTTGGGATTCGTCGTCTGCAGTCGCGCGTTCACCTTGATGCCGTTTTTATCGTATTCGACACCAACCGTTTCCAACCCGATGCCCTCGACATTCGGGGTGCGGCCCACGCCGACCAGAATCTCATCGACCGTCACATCGTACTGCCGGCCATGCGATTCGACCGTGAGCCGCTTGCCTGCCTCCGTCTTCTGTACCTTCAAATCCTTGCTGCAACAGAGCAGCGTCACCCCGTCACGCAACATCTGCTGCTCGACGATCTCGGCTGCATCGCGGTCCTCCCTCGGCAAAATGCCGTGACTCGACTCAATGAGGGAAACCTGGCTCCCGAAGCGGGCAAACGACTGAGCCAACTCACACCCAATGGGGCCGGCGCCGATCACCCCGATGCGTGGCGGCAGTTCCGTGAGCGAGAACACCGTTTCATTGGTGAGATAGCCTGCCTCTTTCAATCCAGGTGTCGGTGGCACCGACGCCCGTGCCCCCGTGCAGATCGCCGCCTTCGCAAAGGTGAGGGTGCGATTGCCTGCCGGCCCTTCGACCTGAATGGTATCGGCGCCGGTAAAGCGTCCGCTGCCGATGTAGACGTCCACGCCCAACTTCGTATAGCGATGCACTGAATCGTTGTGGCTGATCCGCGCCCGCAGTTTTCTCATGCGCGCCATGACCGCGCCAAAGTCGTACTTCACGCCGGGAGGAATATGCAGACCGAACTCCTCGGCATTGCGCAAATCGGCCCAGGCCCTTGCCGCGCGAATGAGGCCTTTCGATGGCACACAGCCGACATTCAAGCAGTCGCCACCCATCAGATGTTTTTCGATCAAGGCCACTGTGGCCCCTAGACTCGCAGCGATGACGGCGGTGATTAATCCCGCTGTCCCAGCCCCAATCACCACAATATTATAACGGCCAGCCGGTTCAGGATTGACCCAGTTCGAGGGATGCACGTTGCCGACAAGCGTGCGGTTATGCTCGTCGTTCGGCAGCATGAGGCTCTCTTCACGCTGACTCATCGCAACGATCTTCTCTGACGACTGTGTGACCATCGCATCACTCTCACGTTGCTTCTACGCCTCACGCTTCACCTTTCACCTTTCACGGGATTTGCCGGTTTCCCAGACCACTTCTTGTAGAGGCTCGGCACCAGCGCCAGAAGCCCCAGCAACACAAATGCCCCGATCACGCCAGGGGACGCAATGTCTTTCAACGAATTGATCGTGCCGAGTTGCCGACCCGCGTAGGCATAGACGAAGGAACCAGGGATAATCCCGAGTGCCGTCGCCACGACGTAGGTGCCGACATTCATGCGAGTCAGGCCGGACACCAGATTGACCACAAAGAACGGAAAGAGCGGAATCAGCCGGAGAGTCAGGAGATAACTAAAGGCATTGTTCGTAAAGCCCTGCTGAACCGGGCCCAACCACTTTCCAAACTTCCGTTCGACCCAATCACGCAACAGGTAGCGGGATGAGAGAAACGCGAGCGTCGCGCCTGTTGTAGCTCCCACGTTGACGAACAGCGTACCCCACACGAATCCGAAGAGGAATCCGCCGGCGAGTGTCAGGATCACGGCGCCGGGGAGTGAGAACCCCGTCACGGCCACATAGGTCAAGACGAACAACACGGCAGCGACGGCAGAACGCGCTTCGGTAAATGCCAAGAGATCATCGCGATGCTCCTTGAGCGCCTGCAACGAGAGGAGTCGGTCTAGATCGAAATAGAAAAAAGCGGCCAGCGCAACTCCAATCGCGAGGACCACCGCAATTTTCCCGGCACTGAGCCCGCTCTTTGCTTCAGCAGATGATAGGTCGTTTGTCATGGCGGTATGTTGCTGTATCATGGGGACTCCTTTTCCAGCTGTCAATGCGGCCGGCTGTTTCTCAGTCGTTCGAAGTCCTACGGTCTTACAGCGACAGTCCGGAAAACCGTGAAAAGCAAGACGTGAACGGTGAAACGTAGGACTGCAAACACGCTTCCTTCAAAATGCATGACGTCTCACGGATCGTCGGCGAAGCGTTGCTGTACCCTCTCGGTCTACGACGTGCGCTCGAAAAGTGACGGGGTGTTACCCCGCATGATTCACGGGCACTTCTGCTGCAATCGCGGATTCGTTGCTGCGACGAGCCTTCGGCCGGCAGGTTCGCCATTCGCCCCCTCGACGTACGGTGCACGTACACCTCGGGGTCTCATGGCTCCGCGTACCCATCTCGCAAGGCAACTGCGCGGTTTCGTCCCTCGACTGTGCTCGGGACCCTGAGATTTGTCGAAGGGCGACGAACCGTCATGAATCATGTGGGGTAAGAACCGAAGGAAGCAGCAGAACCGGCTATCGTGACCCGTGACTGTGCAGGTCCCTATCCATATCGGGCCGGCCGAACGCCCGCTCGACCGGATCGACCTTCCCGTCTTGGTTACGATCGAGCTCTTGAAAATGGTCGTGGGTCAATTCAGGAGTGTTCGGGTCCGGAACGCCTGCACCAAGATGACTCCGGCGAGGATCGTAGCGCTGGGGACCTTCCAGTAGACCGTAGTACATCAGATCGGTTCTTGGCTGCACAACAGCTTTCGGCGGGATCTTTTTGCTGACTTTTACCTGACGGTGGCCCTTACGGCCTGTCTTCTTGGACTCGGTCGGTGCCTGCTGGGTCTGCTTCTGAATAGCCCCAGGTTGACGCTCCAGAACAGCAGGAGGAGTCCCGCTTTTCTTGGCGCGTAGGCTCACGGCCTTTTGACTTGGCTCAGCCGGCAGCGTTAGGGGTGTGGTCACCACGAGAGCCGGAACCGGCTCCTTCCCCTTCTTCGTTGCGGCAAACGCCTCTCCACCCGCTGCCCCCGTGAAAACCACTGAGCAGGCACAGATAAGCATCACCAGATTGAAGCGCCCTGTATTCATACCCCTCCGGCTTGAGAAGCTACGTACTGAGCCCGCCGACAAATAGTGCGTATGCTGCCGTTCATGGCCTGCGACGAACTCAGTCGAGCGGTCGACAAGCTCACCACGAACGATAGCCCTGAAGCCCGCTCGCCCTGAGCCTGTCGAATTGCTTAGCGGAGCGTCTCGCAATAGCGTTCGAACTGCAGCGCGTACGCGACGAATTCATCCCCACCCTGGCGACGATAGTCATCATCCCGCACCCCCTCTTGCCGGTCCTTCCTGAGTCGCTGGCACGCTTGGAGCTCGGCCCGCCGTATCTGCGGTTGAAGCCGACTCTGTTCCTCAGGCGAACGTTGCGATAATCGCTCCTGCGTCTGCTGCATCCCCACAAAGTGATCGTGGAGTTTCGGTTCCTCGGCTGAAATCTTCGGCGGTTCAGTCTCCGCTGAATACACGGCAGCAGGGCACATCAAGAGCACAAGCAAAACAAACAGTTTCATCACACACCTCTTCATACGAGTCGAATGCCCTGTTGAGCCGGAATCGTATCGATGAGGTTAAAATTCGTTCGCACGGCGGCAATCGCTTCACCGCGCTGCTCAATCGATCCCTCGGCGATCGGTCCCAGCCAGTTGTCGGCCCTCTCCAAATAGGATACTTTATGAGGGTCGATGCCCATAATTCGACAGCAGGTCGCATCGACCGCCGCAAGGTTACGCCCCATCACCACCACCCCAACCTTCTTGGGGTCGCCCATGATCGGACCATCACCCTCCATTCCGACAATGCCGTCGACAATGGCAAAATGCGGTTTCAGTGTCGCATTGATGTCCAAAATCGAATTCTCGATGCCGGCATGGTGCAACACATTCTTCGGCCAACCATAATAAATGCCGGGCATCACGCCGAACAGATTCTTCATGGAAAGCGTCGCCCCTGTCCAATGGTGCGTCTTCATCTTCGCCACCGACACGATCCAATCGACTTCCTTGAAGAGGGCGGGGAACGTCAAGGTTCGTAAGGAAGATTGACGCCCGATGTTCTGAACCGTATAGCCGGTAATATAGTTGAGATCGTGAAACCGAATGCGATCTTCCGTCAGCACATCAGCGAGACCGGATTCTTCATAGACCGCGAGTGTGTCACGACGATGGCCAGGCCCCTCGGCCACCATGACTGTCGCCGCGCCAAGGCGGAGAAACGCCTCGATCGCACCACGCAGAACCAAGGGATGCGTGTTGATATGCGGCGCCCCCATTGAAGTTTCAACAAGATTGGGCTTCAGTAAGATCCGTTTGCCACGAATCTCTTCTGGAGCGACTCCCAATTCACGGAACCCCTCCACCATAAGCCCGGAGAGATTCCCTCCATAGTCACTCGCTTTCGCGACAAACGCCTCAGATTGGAGTCTGGGTCGAAAATACCACCGACCGGCCGAGATCCCCGACGCCAGCACGATCCCCCCAGCGAGCGCATAGAGAAATTCTCGTCTGGTCCATCCGCCATCCCCATGACCGATCATCGTCTGTGAGTGTGCCATTCAAACGCCTATCAACCTAGCCCATCACATTGGTGGGCGTTCATTGTGAACCTCGAGGATCCCCCCTGGAGCCACCAACGGCAACAACAGCAGGGCCAGAGAAGACGTATCGTAAGGACCATAGCGCTCCTGCCGCCCAAGCGCCTGATGAATCAAGTCACTCGACCCCTGCGGGGCCTCACCCCACGCACCCAGGCCCAGCAAGCCCCATCCAAGACCAATCGGAGTGCGCGCACGATCCACCTCGGCCCTCAGATAGTCGACGCTCTTCTTAATCTCTTGATAGGGGACAAGACCGGCCACCGCCTGAAGCGCAGCACCAGTACTTTCCGGAGCCGGATGTAATTCAACGCCGAAAACTTTCGTATTGCCGTAATTCCACCCACCGTTCGGAAGCTGACGGTCCAGCAACAGGCGAACTCCATCAGAAACCCGCTGGTGCTGGGCGAAGCCGCTGTTTCTCAACGCGCACACCGCCAATGCCGTGGGCTCCACCCATGAGTGCGTGTCTGCAATCCAAGACCATCCAGGGATACTGGAGTCATGCTGAACTGGAGAATCAGGTTCCTTTTTAAAATGTCTTCCGGTCGTCTCTAGAAGGAACTGAACACCGCGATGCCGGTGAGACGCATGGACTGGTGAACGGCTCCAGGCAAGCACGCTAATGGCGGTAGGCCAGTAGGCATCCGTATGGTCCAGCGCGATACTGACAGATCCATCCCCAGCTTGAGCTTCTGCGAGACGAGTCCCGGCTGAGCCAAGAAGGGAATGATGTGGATTGAAAAACAGAAGCGGAAGCATCGCCCATGCGGTGGCATCACAACGAAATGGTTCGCCGCTCCTGGACGGGAAGCCGCCCTCCGGCAACGCACGCATTTCGAGCAGCTTCATCGCACTGTCTGGCTGAGAATGCTTCAGTGGCAACGCTCCAACTTAGCAGGATGCTGAAAAAGTCCGCCAGCGGCGTTCTCGCCGCGCTCAGAGGCTCAACGTACCGAAGCGTACGCCTCGCCTCTTCGCTCGCTGCGGCCTTGCTGGACGGACTTTTTGAGCATCCTGCGTGGTGTGCTCCTGTTGTCCCGGACGTACAGACCAATGATATTCAGGCGTGCCCACAGAGTTCTTCCGCAGCCTGTTACTGGCCGCCCAGCGTGGGCAACAAAGTCCTGGCAATCTTGATCGCTGCAGGTCCGATGACGACCACAAACAAACTCGGGAAGATGAAAAAGACTAAGGGGAAGAGCAATTTAACCGGCAGCTTGGCCGCGAGCTCCTCTGCTCGAAGTTGCCGGTTGACCCGCATCGCATCCGAATGGACACGCAACGCTTGCCCCACACTCGTCCCAAACTTGTCCGTTTGAACTAACAGTGCGACAAGGCTACCGACCTCCTCCAGGTCGACACGTCGGCTCAGATTCTTGAGCGCATCGGTACGAGATAACCCGGTGCGCAGTTCGAGCGACACCAGATTGAACTCCTCCGCTAATTCCCGATGGGCAAACCGGATTTCCTTGCTCACGCGGCTGATCGCCGCATCCAAACCCAACCCAGCCTCAACGCAAACCACCATCAAATCCAACGCATCAGGAAATGCGTCTAGAAGTTTTTCTTTTCGCGCGCTGATCGCATAGCGAAGCCACAACATCGGGAGGAAATATCCCGCCGAGGCAGCGCCGACATAGATCACCAACTGAGCAGTCACCGTTGGGAACCCCAGCAGCTTCGCCGGAAGAAGTATCGCGATCGCCAGAGCGAGGATACCGGAGAGGAGCTTGGCGCCCATGAATAAGATCGGAGCTTGGGCATGCCGGTAGCCGGCAGACACCAGCTCGCCACGGATGGCCGAGACTTCCGATTCATTGGATGGTGTGTTCGCCTCTCCCAGACGGGTGAGCAACGAATGAAGTTTGTCTTTGACACTCAGGCCAATGGATTCGTTGTCAGAAGCCGCAACGCCAATCTGACCTTCAGCACGGCGTTTGATGACCTTCATGGTCGCCCGCGATCCCATGACAAGGTACAATCCCATGCTGGCCAGCAGCACCGTCGCGAAGATCAGAGAACTGATAATCCAGGTCATATCCATGTTGCGTGTCCTTCGTTACACCTTGAAGTTAATCAGTCGCTTCATCACAATGCTACCAAGAATCATCATAATGCCCACGCCAGCGAGCATCGTCTGACCCATGGGGTCAGTAAAGAGCGGCGTCAGGTATTCCGGATTGACGAAGTGGAGGGCCAGCGCTATGCCAAAGGGCAACGACATCAAGATAACGGCGGAAATCCGTCCCTCCGCGGACAACGCGCTGACCCTTTTTTTTATCTCAAAGCGTTTCCTGATCAACCGGCTCAGCGAATCGATGATTTCTGCCAAATTGCCACCCGTTTCACGTTGAATGTTGACGGAGGTGACGAAGAACTTTACGTCCATCAATTCAACCCGGTCGGCCAGATGGCTCATGGAATCCGGCACGGAAACCCCCATGGAGATCTCGTCAGATCCTCGCTGGAATTCGCCCGCGATGGGGTCCCGCATCTCGCTGCCGACCATGTTCATACCGACAAACAAGGCATGCCCGGCACGGAGCGCCCTTCCGATCAGCTCAAGGGCGTCCGGGAGTTGTCGATGAATCTCGCCAATTCGACGCCACTTCCGATAGTAGAGATACCCCCACGGCAGGAGCATTGCAGATCCGGCACAGCCGAGCATGATGTACGGCTGCCCAAAGATCACTCTGCTTCCCAACAATCCACCAAGAACGGCCAGGAACACCGAGGCCAGCATATAGACTGCGAGCGAGTAGGGAGCCTTGGCTTGATCATGAGCTTTGGCAAGCCGGCCGGCATACTGTCCCTCTTTCAGCTTGGCCAGCAGCGCGTTGAGCCACGGGATCTCACTATACGTGTTTTTCAGAACAAGGCCTGAAGTGGTATTCAGATCCGGCCGCTCAGTCCAACTTTGCAACCGCTCCTTCACACGCTGCTGATCTTTGGCGCCGCGTGACCTCGAATAAACAAAGTAATAACACCCCTCGAATACGAGGACGATGGTGATAAAGATGCCAAAGCCGATCAATGGGGTTAACATTCATACACCTTGGCCGCATCGAACAGTTCATTGGGGATCTGGATCCCCATGGACTGAAACTTTTCAGCGAACTTGGGCCGAATACCGGTCGCTCGGAACCGTCCTTTGACCTTCCCGTTTTGATCGACGCCAGTCTGCTCGAAGGTGAAGATTTCCTGCATCGTCACCACATCGCCTTCCATGCCGGACACTTCCTGCACACTCACCACTTTTCGAGATCCATCGGACAGACGCGAGAGCTGCACAATCACGTCGAGAGCGGACGAGATGTAGTGCCGGAGCGCCTTGCTCGGCAAATCAAAGCCTGCCATGGCCACCATCGTCTCGATCCTGGTTAAGGCGTCGCGGGCGGAATTGGCGTGCACGGTTGTGAGCGACCCATCGTGGCCGGTATTCATCGCCTGAAGCATGTCCACCGTTTCTGCGCCGCGCACCTCGCCGACGACGATGCGATCGGGCCTCATACGGAGCGCGTTCTTGACGAGTTCGCGTTGGGAATATTCTCCCTTGCCCTCAATATTGGCCGGCCTGGTCTCCAACCGGACCACGTGATCTTGTCGAAGTTGCAGTTCAGCCGCATCCTCGATCGTGACGATGCGTTCCGTCGCCGGGATAAATCCCGACAGGATGTTGAGAATCGTGGTTTTCCCGGTGCCGGTGCCTCCCGAAATCAACACATTGAGCCGGGCCCGGACGATCCCCCGCAACAACTCGGCAATTTCAGGCGTGAAAGAATGTTTCTCAATCAGGTCGGATACTTGCAACGGATCTTTGCTGAACTTGCGAATCGACACACAAGAACCATCGATTGCCAGAGGAGGAATAATGGCATTCACGCGCGATCCATCCGCCAGACGGGCATCCACCATGGGAGACGACTCATCGACCCGGCGCCCCACCCGCGCCACAATGCGCTCGATGATTCTTCGAAGATGTGTCTCGTCCCGGAACCGGACAGCCGTGCGCTCCAGCTTCCCGTATCGCTCGACATAGACTCGCGCATGGGTGTTCACCAGGATGTCGTTGATCGTCGGATCTTTCAGCAGCGGCTCCAAGGGGCCAAGTCCGGTGACCTCATCCAGAATATCCTGCACCATTTGCCCACGCTCCCGCTGATTGAGCGCGACTTTGTCCTCCTGCAAGATTTGCTCGACTAAGCGAGTGAGCTCCTGCTCTAGCTGCTCCTGCTTCATCGAACTGACCACCGTCAGGTCGAGCAACTCGATGACACGGTTATGCACCTTGGCCTTGAGGTCCTCGTAATAGACTTGCTGCCCGGACTGATCAATCGGTTTGGCGCTTAACACAATCGGTCTCCCTTCGTACGTGGTCCAGCTATCCGCGATGAAGCTCCCCGCAGCCCGGCCTTCGCAGCCGCTTCGTCGGAGTAGGCCAAGCTACGGGGTATTCGGCGAAGGAGAAGGCAGACTAACTTCTGGCCTTCGCCGAGAACGTCAATCCTCCCCAGTAGCGCGAGAGGAGGGAATCTTTCTGCGCTGTTGCGACCTCGCCTCCGACACCATTCACCGGCTGTTCTCCCACCAACGTCGCCGCGTGCGTGACATACCATTGCGTCAGAGCCGCTCGCGGAGCATGCACGGTCAGCGGCACGCCTTTGTTCAGCGAGCTGCTGGCCATCGGATAGTCGTTCGGCACCAACCAGCCAACTTTTTGCTCAAAGAGGCCTTCAGCATGTTGGAGCAGTTCGGCATCCGATGACTGATAGCGGTTCACCACGATCGTGACTTTGTCACGGTCGAACCCGGCATCCCTCATGACGTGAAGATACTGTTTGGCGCGGCGGATGGCAGGAAGACTGAGGGTGGTGACCAAGACCACCATCGAGGCAAAATCGAGCGCTTCCCGGGTTTCAGGGCTCAGGGTATGCCCGCAATCGACAAAGACATGGTCATACATCGACCGCATAACCTCCAGGGTGTGTGACGCGGCCCCTCCTGGAATCGGCTCACCCGGTGCCCCTTGTGTCCCCGCCAGCCCGGATTGGAGGAGATGGAGATCGGATTCGTGTTTACTCATGAGACTCTGCGTAAATGTCGCATCCAGCCTTGAAAGGTCCGCGGCAAGTTCCCGGAAGCCCTTTGCCGGCTGGAGGTCAAGAAACAGAGGCAGATCGCTGTCATCGAAGTTGAAGTCGACCAGCGCCACCCGTTTCTCTTGGTGGAGCCGTCTGAGGCTCATCGCCAAATTCACCGCCAGGGTGCTGGCTCCACTTCCTCCCTTGGCACCCAGGAACGCCACGACCTTCCCACCCTTAGCACTGCTCTGCCCCCCCCGTAGCTTGAGGCGTTCTTTCAGCCGGCTCACTGCCGCGTCGAATTCTTTCCGGTTAATCGGCTGGGGGAGAAACTCTTTGATCCCGATGCGGAACGCGTCCAGCATGACGTGGGAATCCGTCCCGGCAGTTGTCAAGAAGACTTCTGCCGCGGGATTCTTCTCCAGAAGTCCCTTCATCGAGGCGAGGGTCCGCTCCGGATTGAGTTCATCCAGTTCCACACAGACCACATCGACAGTCGTGGGACCGCCGGATTCCTTGATGAGGAACGCCCGGTGGGGCGCCAGCAGTTCCTCAAACGTGCGACGCACCGACTCAGTTCGACATTCCAGCCATACAGTAACAAGTCCCGACATCTGATCAGATCCTCCTGTTATGAATTACTCGACGAGCCCCGGGATACTGCCCAACGTGCCGAACGATCCGCCGCCGCCTGCTCCATTCGTGACTTCACCGCAGGTCACCGTGGCATTGATCTGCTGAGCAGGGACACCCTGCACATTCCACACACAAGCCGTGGCAAAACCTACGGTCATGTAATTACCATTGGGGTTGCTACAAGTACTCGTATTACCAGTTGCATACACGGGAACCGTTATATTCCAACAAGACCCGCTCGGGCTCGAGGCGTCCGGCACTTTTTTGGCATTGAAGAGATTGATCAAACTTGGGAACACTGAGGCCAGGTTCCCTCCGATGTACGGCAGAGGCGTTTGTCCCACTGTTATTTGTGGGGCCGTGTACGTGGGTGGATTGGGGGTTAGACCCTGGACAATCTGCCTCTCCGTATTGGCATTTGGCGGGGTTTGATCGAACGTCTGCCATCCGGCGCAACTGGTGGTGGTCGGATAGAATTGGATCGGGGCATTACAAAAAGCCGGATCGTTGAAAAACACTTGGTCAAACCCAAAGGGCGCATTCGCCTCTCCCGGCAAAAGAGTTCCCGTTCCGGTCAACGCCGCCGTCGCCGTCGCCACGACGTTCATGCTGTTGATGCCCATGATGCCGGCCAGCCACGTCGCCACCGGCCCATTCGCTGCTCCGTCTCTTCGAGCCGTGACCCGAACCCCCGTGGGTCCGACGACCGTGAGCGGAGTCAAGGTGCGTGGCGCGACATTCCAGACACCGATCTCGATATCGGCAAGGTTAATGACAATCGCCACCTGGCGCGCTTGATTGCTCAACGCCACGTCGGTGACAGCATTCTCGACGGTGCTGCGATTGACGGTATAGGTCGTATAGGGCGTTCCTTGCGGCAGGGCTTGATAGATCACGCCCAATTGCCTGGCCCCGGCCAAAGCCGAGGCGTCCGCCACATTCTGCAACTCATTCTTCGCGATCATGGCATTGCTGATGTCCAGCGCCAGGGCCGCAAACGACAGCAAAACCACGAGCATGATCGCGACCGTGACGGCCACCGCTCCCCTTGTGTCTTTAAGTAATACCTGTCGGCACAGGGCATGCCGTATGTTTTGCGCCAACCGCATCTCATTCATGTCTCATCTCCGTCACCGCTCTGAGGTTGATCGTCGGGACCACTGAGGTGAGGTTTGGTAATACCGCAAATGTATAAGGGAGCGTAAGCGTGACCCGCACAGGTGTGCCTGTGACACCCCCTGCGCCAGTGATAGTGGGAGCAGGATTCATATCCCCCGGATTGATCCCGGCATTCGTCAAATAGGTGTTGATCACGGCATTGATCTGCGCATCGGTAATCGCAGGAACAGATTGGACAATTCCCAGTCGAGCTCCCTCCCGGCTGGCGTTCGTCAGAATCGCCTGCCGATACAGGGCGAGTCCAAACTCGATGATCCCGAACAGGATCATCATGAGCACCGGCAGCAGCAAGGCGAACTCCACAGCCGACGCACCCGATTCTGACCGCAGGCCTTTGCGCATGTTCATCTCCCGCTATCCCCTGTTTATTTACTTCCAGCGCCTTGCCCGACCATCGACTGAGACTTGATCGTTGTTCGATAATCTTCCGGCTTCTCAAACGACGATCGATAACGCTCCATAGTGTGTTTCGCGGCTGCCCCATCTTCCAACCCCTGAACGGGATCGAGATGCTTTTCTGCGTCCGGATTAAGAATTTGATGGTCGCGCGCCATGGTATAGGCCAGCCCGTGATCCGGCCCCAACGTCGTGGGCCGTTTTATACATCCTGCCACCGAGATAACCGCGACGATCGAGAGGCCGATTCCTGTAAACAGCAATCCCTTCATAACGTGCTCCTTCATCATGGCTCGAACGATTGACGATGCTTCTCTCTGATATGCCCCCTACTGAACCAGGTGGCCAAAACTGCCGTCCAGTCTCCGGGACACCGTGGCCTCAGCGAGCCGTCCATCACGGCCTTGGGTGGCCTTCGGCGCATACCCGAGGCCGTCTGTCCAACCCATCAGGTAAAACTCCCAATCGTTGGGCTCAATAAACGTGTCGGTCGGCAACGCCTGCTGGGCCATGTCGATCGGCTTGACGAAGTGTGGCGTGACGATAATCACCAGCTCCGTCTGATTCTTCTGGAAACGTGAACTTCTGAACAGCGCGCCCAGAATTGGGATGTCGCCGAGGACCGGGAACTTCTGGACTTGTTCACGCACGTTGTCACGCAGCAAGCCGGCGATGGCAAAGCTCTGTCCATCGGCGAGTTCGACAACGGTCGTGGCTCGCCTGGTGGAGATCGTGGGAATCGTAAATCCCTGGATCTGGAGGGCGTTCGTGAAATCCAGCTCAGACACCTCCGGAGACACCGCCATGCTGATGCGATTGTTACTGAGCACTGTGGGGGTAAAGGCCAACCCCACCCCGAATTTCTTATATTGGATGGTCACGACTCCGAATGCCTGAGGAATAGGGAACGGAAATTCTCCACCTGAGAGAAACTGGGCCTCCTGGCCGCTAACCGCCACCAACGTCGGCTTCGCCAGCACTTTCACCACATCTTCCTCTTTCAGCGCGTCGATAAACGAGGTCCAGGTAATGCTGCCGGTCTGAAACCGGACAAGCGCATTGACCGCGCCCGACACAAGTTGGCTCATGGGACCACTCAAATCGCCTGGACCAGCCAGGCTGGTGAGGGAGTGAAGGGCTGTCACGCCGAAGTTGTTCCCTGCTCCCACTCCGTTCATATTGACGCCGATCCGGCGAATGAGGTCCCGGTTCATTTCGGCGACACGCACCTCGAGCATGACTTGCTGGGCGCCTCCCACTGAGAGAAAATTCACGACTTTCTTCGGCGCATAGGGTTCGGCGATTTCGAGCGCCCGTGACTGACGCGCCAGATTGCTGATAGTCCCGGACAGCGTGATGTGATCATGTGTCGCCATCACAAGAATGTCCTGCTCATCAGGGAGCATCTTGTGCAACTGTTCCCGCAGTTGGCTCAGATCCGGAGTGACCCTGACGTCGAAGACAGAAAACAAGTCCCCATTCTCTTTCCACAGGGTCAACGTCGTGACGCCAATCGTTTTGCCCGTCAGGTAAATCTGTTTGGGCGAGAGCACGACGGTGTCGGCCACCTCCGGATTGGCCAGAGACGCCCGCTTGATCGGCGCGGTGAGATCGATCACCTTGGACTTTCCCACGCCCAGTTCCAAACGCTGCGCTTCGCTGGCTATGGCCTTCGAGTCGGCCAGTCCCTGCGCGCCAACTCCTGGAGCCCAGAGGGCGGCACAGAGTGTGACGAGACAACTAAAGGCTATCGATCTCTTCATCTCATCGCTCCTTTTTCTAACAGGATGCTGAATACGTCCACCAACGGCATTCTTGCTTCGCTCAGAACTTCACGGCATTGACCGTGGTCCCGCGGATCACTTCGACGGACACCTGCTCACGATCATTTGTCTTTGCCTCGCTCGGCAGCTCGGGATAGATTTTCAAGAGATTGATCACCTTCTTGGGGGAATAGGCTTCCGCCACCGCCAATGCCTGGGTCAGTTTGGCAGGGCTGGAGATGGTCCCCGAGAGAGTGAGATGGTCGTTGCTGCTGACGAGTTGGAGATTGGTTTCCTCCGGCAACAATCGCCTAAACCGCTCCTTCAACCGGGCCACATCGAGCGCCACCTCCACGTCGAAGATGGCGAGAATCTGATCGTCCTTCCCCCACAAGGTCAGGTTGGTCGATCCATAGCCTTTGCCGGTCACATAAATTTGTTTGGGCGAGAGCACGATCGCATCGGCGATCGCCGGATCCGCCAGAGAGGCCCGCTTGATCGCGACCGGCACATCGACTACGGTCGACTTCCCCAGCACGAGATCCAGCGCCTGGGCCGTCTTGCCGGCCTGAACCGAGATCATGGGGACGGCACTGTCGGCCAGCAGAGGCAGCCCCAACAGCGACCCGGCTACCATGATCGTTCCCGCGAGCACACTGACAACGTTCACGTTCTGTGTTTTCGATCTAGTAATGTATTTCATGGTGCTCTCCCCCTTAGAATTTCACTTGTTTACGGTCGCTGCCCTTGATGACTTCGACCGAATACAACTCGGAGTCGCCCATTTTCTTGATTTCCTTGGGACGGAAGGAGGCCAGAAGCGAGGCCACGGTGGCGCCTTTCGTGAGCACCTTCTCGACATTGAGCGGATTCCGCAGCGCAAGGCGAAGCTTCCCTTGAGTGGACGCGAGCGCCAGTTTCTCCGCTTCTTCGATGTCCACTTCGAGCGTCATCACCTGAACCGGCTTCGGATCTTTCTCGTTCCCGTTGTTCTCGAATTGCATGCCGGCCGCCAGCACTTTGAGATTTCCCAAAATCATCTTGGCAACCGGATTCTGAGAGTGTGAGTCCGGCTCGATGGTCACCATCACATCGACATGGTCGCCCGGCTTGATGAACCCGGATACCCCGATCACTTCATCGACCTTCACTGACATCGCCCGTTTCATCGGATCGGTCACGGCCGCCACACCCGAGCCCACATTCGTTCCCGATGCCAGCTTCGATCGAAGAATGGGCTCGTTCGTCATCATATTTTGCAGCAGCACCGCATCCTTCAGATCCTCGACATTCTTGTAGTACCCGACTGGCAAGTTGCCGGCCGGATAGTTCACGACCTGCAGCATCTCGGGTGTCAGCTTCGTGCCCCATGCCAGGTCAGCTTTGGCCACAACCACTTCCCCGGTGGAGACCATCGGAATGGCAGCCTCTGCCACATGCCGCAGGTCTGCATCACGCAGCCACCCCACGACCAAGAGGCTGGTAATCAATCCAATCACCACTGCTCCAGCAAAGAAGATCTGTGGACGATACTTTTTCATCATCATACCTCCCAAAGCGTAGCTGCCAAGTTGATTTCTGTCAAAAACCCTTACGAATCCTGCCAGAACCCCATTTCACCGTTTCCGGCGACCGACTCACCTGTTCTTACCCTAATGGATGCCACCAGTAGGACCCGATCGTCCCCAGACCGATCGCGACCGCATAGGGCACCTTCGGAGCGGTACCCTGGACAGGAGCCAATCCTTTCACCGATCGCGTCAAGACGATGCCTTGCACATACGACCAGAGCCACAAGCCCGTTTTTCGCCACCCCTGGTGAAATCCGAGAATCACGAAAGCCAACAGCCCCCCCACGAGCGCGACAACGATGGCAGCAGACAACGTGTGGACAGGACCGAGAAAGCTCCCAACCGCTGCATATAATTTGACATCTCCTGCCCCCATCCACCCGAAGACATACAGAATGAGGAACAGTCCCAGGCCCAAGGCGGCCCCCTCCAGGCTGAATACCAATCCCGTCCATTGATTCATGAATGTATGGAGACCGAGGCCGGCAAGGATCGAGGGACCAGTCAGCCAATTCGGGATCGTTCTCCAGCGGAGATCCGACGCAATGGCCGTCCCCAGGATGAGGAGCAGAATGATGCTTGTCATATCGAGTCTCATCGTTGCCATTCTCTTTGTGCTCTTACGTTACTGAGCCGACCATCAAATAGTGCGTAGTCTGTGCTCAATAATCGCTTGGTTTCCCGCAGAAATGGCACTTTCGAGAAAGTTATACGCGCACACTTTGACGGTCTCATCAGTAACTGCCGGCAAGTCCAGTCGCAGCATTGGTGAAAATCGGAATGAGGCTAGACCCTAGAGCCCCTACGGATGCCGCGATCGCCACCGCAATCAGGCCAGCCATGAGGGCATATTCGACCGATGTCGCCCCTGAGTCCTCGCTCACGATCCGCCGTACTTGTTCCATGGTATCCCGTCCTTTGCTGTCTTTGTTTCACCTGAAGAAGGGCGGCTGGGAGATTCCCGCCGCCCTTCTCTTCATCGCTCCTTACGAACCGACCGCAAGGGCAACCGCGTTAAACCTAGCGGCCAGGTTGGTGCCCAGCAACGTCACGGCAGCGATAATGACCACGGCAATCAAGGCCACCATCAGCCCGTATTCCACCGCCGTGGCGCCGTCCTCTTCCTTCATGAACCGAACAATGTGCTTGACCATGTGACACTCCTTTGTGTGAGGTGATGACTGCCTGACTCCGTCGAACACTGATGAACTCCATCCATCCAAGTGCCCCGTCGTCATGGTCGAACTATCTCACCGAATCGCTGTTCTGCCTAGCCATACAGTGGGGGGGGGGAGGAGGCCCACTTCCGGATGACATACAGAAGTACGTCAGTACAGCACACTAGCTACACTTCTTGTGCGTCCGCCTCGCGAATCGTGGCGCATCAATTCCCTCGCCGGTTAAGACGGGCTGGTTCGCCCAAACGGGGAAAAAGCTTTACAGAATAGGGGTTCTCTTTCAGTATCACCGTTAAGAAGAGAGATCCCGAAGCGCTAGCCCCTGCGGGATGCATCGGCATCAATCAATTGCTTCACTTAATGACGATAGATTTAGGAGACGTGTCATGAATACTCAGGACATCTCATTATCTTTGAGCTGGAAACGGACGGCAGATCGGACCGCTAGTACGACTGGGACTTTTTGCTTGAGTCTCCTCGTTCTCTTCTTTTCAATAGGGGGCTGCGCAGGCCCCAAACGAGAAGTGACCTACAACCAGGGGGAGTACCAGCAAGTTCTCGACCGCCAGAAATCTGGCCTGGCGCCATCTGACGACCAGATCAGCAACGCCTCGAAAGACCTGTCCGCGCACGAACTCCATCGTCTTGGGGATCTGTATCTGCAGCAAGGCAATCCCTCTTTGGCCATCGTGCAGTATCAAAAAGCTGTTGAGGCCGATCCCTCCCTCTTTCGCATTCACTATAAAATCGGAGACATGTTTCTGAAGAAGGGCCTGCCGCAGGATGCGCTCCAACATTTTCAAGAAGTCCTCAAACGAGACGATCATGATGCCCTCGCGATCGAAGGAGTCGGTGAGGCCTATTTCCGGATGGGCAAAGAAGAGGAAGCGGACGCGTCGTTTCGGAACGCGATCACGTTGCAACCGGATCGCTGGCAAACGCGCAATTTGCTCGGGATGCTGCTGGACCGGCAAAAACGGCATCAGGACGCGCTCGCCGAATACGAGCAGGGCCTGCGGGTTCGACCCGATGAAGCCACGCTCCTCAACAATGCCGGTCTCGCCTACTATCTCCTCGGACGCTATGAGGAGGCCACCCAATCCTTTCAGCGAGCCTTGCGCACTGGTTCCGGCCAGCCGAAAATTCATAATAATCTCGGGCTCGCGCTGGCCAAACTGCGCCGGTACCATGACGCGCTGGAATCGTTCAGAAGTGGGAGCAGCGAAGAGGAAGCGTATAACAACCTGGGCGTCTTCTACTTGAGCAACGATGAAGCGAGACAGGCGGTCGCCTGCTTCAAGAAGGCCATTGAGCTCTCCCCGCGCTACTACGACAAAGCCAATGACAATCTGACGTTGGCAACACGCGCGCTTGAGAAACACAAGAAGACCAACCAGGATATCGCTGGGGTCAAGCCATCCACCTGTCCATCGTGAAAAATAGGTCACGACTCAGGTAGATAGGCTGAAGGCCGAAGGCTATATATTATCTCGCAAGGCACGAACCTGTCTGCCGACAGGCAGGTCAAGCCATTCAAAACTTTCAGTCTAAAAGCCTTCAGTCTTCAGCCTGAGTCGTTACCTTCAGCCTGAGCACCTGAGTCGTGACTTGAAAAGTGCACACTGGGTATCCCTTTGACTCAAGTTGAGAAGTCTGGTCACGTTGGTGGATGAAACATGCGAGACACCTGGTCCGAGGGATTGATTGCCCGCGCATATGCTCGGAGATTGCGCTTGCATCGCCTCGACCAACAGGCGGTTGCTGTCCGTCCTGCCCCCTATTCATACGATAGTCGGCCCCCATCCTGACGTACTTGAGTAAAGAGCCCTGCCCTTCCAGGCGGGGCTCTTGTAAACCAAGAGGGAATTTGCCTCCGCTTCGCTACGGGCTGCCATTCCTCCCCGCTCTTCCGAGCGGGGCATCCTGGCAAATCTTCGTGAAGGGGATACCCATTTTCCGGAATTGACGTTGTTCTTGGAAGATGAGCCGTCCAGAGGCAACCCAGCGCTCCAGCGGACTTTTGGCCGCACCCAGCGGTGGCAACTCTTACGCCTCGTTCGGCCAAAAGCCACTGAGCTTGGCTTCGGCCTGGCGTTCGGCCTTGTTGCGTGATGCGCAACATGCTATACCTGGCATGTGATCCAATCATTCCGACACAAAGGGCTCAGGAAGTTCTTTGAGTCGGGAAGCGCGGCGGGTATCCACCCGCACCACTCCAAGCGCCTGCGCATGCTGTTAGCCGCCTTGGATACGGCTCTGTCCATTGAGGACATGAACGTTCCAGGATTCCGACTACATCCCTTGAAGGGGTCGGAGCGCGGTCGATGGTCTGTGTGGGTAACTGGAAACTGGCGCTTCACGTTCACGTTCAAAGACGGACACGTCTACGTCTTGGATTATGAGGACTACCACTAATGGCTATGCACAATCCTCCCCATCCCGGCGAGTTCATCATCCAGGTCTATCTGAATCCCAACAACCTGAGCGGCCGCGAACTAGCCGGGAAGCTCGGTGTGGCTGCTTCAACACTGAATCGCATTCTTACGGGTACGAGCCGTATCAGCCCTGAAATGGCGCTACGCCTTTCCAAGGCGCTTGGCCGTTCTCCGGAGAGTTGGCTTGCCCTGCAGTGCAACCACGATCTCTGGCAAGCCAAGCAGCATGTGAAACTCGGCAAGGTCGTAAAAGTCAGGCTCACAGCGGCCTAACAGGCGCTTGGTTAAAAAAGTAACGACTCAGGTAGATAGGCTGAAGGTTTTTACTCTTCAGCCTGAACACCTGAGTCGTTACAGAAATAGACCCTCCCGGTTTACTTCTTCACTGCCTGCACGGTGGGATGAATGGGGCGCCTACGGGCGAAGAATGCGTACCGCTTTTATCTTCCTGAACCTTCCGACCCGATTTGGGAAAGCCGTGTCATTGCTCGACCCGCTGTCGAACCCGCATGATTCATGAGCGCTTCTGCTGCAAGCGCCAATATTTTGGCTAGAGGCGCGAGGCTAGAGGCGAAGACTTCCGGTCTGAAACACAGCTCCTTCCTCTAGCCCCTAGCCTCGCGCCCCTCGCCTGGCCTGTTGGCGCGCTTTCGCGACGAACCGCCATGAATACTGTGGGCTAGGACCCACCCCTGCTTCCCATATTTGGACACTGTGCTGTCCATTCGAGTCCTCATTGGGGAGCCGACCTTCTCAGGATGAAGCCCTATGAACACGACCAAGAAATACTCTTGACGTCACGCGTACTCCTTTCTAGAATACGACGTGATCGTGAGCTACGCAGACCGCCGAACGACAGACCTTGCCCATGGGAAGCGGGTTTCGGCCTTCACAGGGATTGAGCGTATGGCCCGTCTTAAACTCGATCGGCTCGAAGCCACCACGACTCTTCAAGACCTGGCGGCCTTACCTGGGAACCGTTTTGAAGCGTTGAAGGGGAATCGGAAAGGGCAATACAGTATTCGGATCAACGATCAGTGGCGAGTCTGTTTTCAATGGCCCAAAGGCTCGCCAGGCCCAGTCAATGTTGAAATTGTCGATTATCACTAAAGGAACAATCGCATGTCCTTGACCCCTATTCATCCAGGCGAGCATTTAGCTGAAGAGCTCAGCGCGTTAGGACTGAGCGCCGCGGCCTTGGCCCGGCACCTGAAGGTGCCCACCAACCGCATTACCCAAATCCTCAATGGGCGCCGTGCGATCTCTGGGGACACCGCCATTCGACTCGCGCACTTCTTCGGCACGAGTGCGCAACTCTGGATGAATCTGCAGACCCTCTACGAAGTGAAGTGCGCACAGCACAAAGTAGGGAACACCCTTCGGACCCTGCCCACGATTCACGCTTTACGCCGCACCGCCTAGCCCGCATTATTCATAAGCGTTTCTGCTGCAATCGCCGATGTTCAGGCAAGATGTACGGGGCTAGAGACTAGGGGGGGGTGACCTGAAGGGGCGTCTGCCCCTATGCACTCGCCCCTCGCCTGGCTTCCAAACGATTTCGCGAGGAACCGCCATGAAGAATACAGGCTAGGCTAAAACGGGAAGTACAGTTCGACTCCGCCGTATACTCCGTTATGAAATACTTGCGTGTACTGATAGCCGCTTTTGAGCGTCAGGTAAAAGCGATCGATCGGCACTTGAACCAGCGGGCCTGTTTGAACCGCGTAGAAATCCTTGTTCCCCATGCCTGCGAGGTCCCAACCAAGATAGGAAGAACAGCAGCCCTGTTCGCTCTTGTGGACCAGCCTGGTGGCTCTGAGGCGGCTCCAGAGAAAACTATCCATATCCGTGTATGACGCACTGGCATGAAAGGTTCCTTTCTCATGCCAGTGGAAGGCCTCTCCTTGAAGGAGCACGCCGACATCGTTCTCGTTGGTTCTGCCCCCAGTTGGACGATCTTCCTGTTTCCACCGAAACTGAGGGCCGGCAAACCCAATGAAGTTCCATGGCCCCTGAATAAACTTGATTCCCACCGCCGGGGATGCAAACTGAACCTCGGCATCACGCTTCGCTCCGTTATCCTTAAACGAGTAGCCGAGCCCGGATCCCATGACTTGAATGAATGGTTGGAGGTTCGACTCTCCCGATGTGAGCGGCGTCCGAACACCCAAATACGTGTAGTATTGGCCCTGATGGTCAATTTGATAACCGGTAAAGACGTCCCCGGCTGCCACGACAGCGGGCCACAACAGTGCGACACACACCGCTACGCCGCAAGAGAAGTGCGTTCTCGCCATTGGTCTGCTCCCTTCTCCACCTGTTCGATTGCGAAACCCGCCATCACTGCTCCTTCGCACTGCATCGCCCAACGCCGGCGTACTTTCAATGCAACAGATTCCACATACAGAGTCCCATTCTCGCCGACAAGATCGACCGTTCCAGGGATATTCACAGAGAGACCGGTCGCTGAAATCTGCTCAACTGTACCTTCCAGGGTACGGTCTGGCAAGACTAGGCGACAATTCTTCCGATACGGAACACGAAGGTCATTCCGATGTGACTTTCTCGATGGCTTGACGACTTTTTTGAATACACGCAGCAGAGACCATAAGCTCTGAAATATCCCTGGCTCGGCTTCGGGTTGATTCCAGGCATGGGAGTCGGAAAATACGGCGGCGATCACTGCGTCGCTGGTCTTGTCGTCTATCTCGATGAATTTCAGCCCGATCTCTACGGTGTCCGATGACACCTGTTTCTGGCGGCACATTCGACTTTCAATGGTGAGACAGTCCCCTACAGGAGTGATGACGCTGAAGAGCAGATGGTCATGGCTTTCCAGCAGCTGCCTATTCACCCGAATGAGGGCGCCGGTTTCATTCATGTCTTCCACCATGCCGCTGAACTGTTCCCCAGCCGCGATCAACTCACAGGGCAGCCGGTGCCTGATGCGAAATGTTTTGCGCCACTCTGGCAGCTCTGCCGCAGCCAGAATCACCACGCCGAGCAACATGAGGTTGACTGCCCCCCAGAAAAGGCTGACCTCCAAACCCGGAGGAGGAACGTGTGCCAGCCAGAGGCGGATGCCCGTCACCAGTCCTGCCACGAGCAACCCCATGATGATGAGGTGAGGCAGGATATAGGAAAATCGTGAGACCCCGCGCCGTTCTTCTTGAGTCACCCCTTTGGGGGTGATGACGAATGGGCGTTTCTTCCAGGGCCGTATCGCGGTCTTGAGCACAGTCCAACTCAGTGCGAGGCTGCCCGCTGTTTCATACACGTCAGACCAGAAGGCATTCCGCGTACCCCGGCTGACGGTCCGCAACATCACGAGCGTCGCCAGATAATAGGATCCGAAAAAGTTGACGAGCGACGGGACATCAGCCGTGACAGGAATGATTCCGAGCAGCAGCGCAAGCAATGGGGCAGCGAGACAGACGACCCGAGGCAGTCCGTGCAGGAAGTAAAAAATGGACGAGAAGTAACCGATCCGTTGCGAGAGCGTGAGGCCGCGCATGGTGAACGGATTCGTCTGAAAGAAGATTTGCACGTGGCCCGTCGCCCATCGCACTCGCTGTTTCATCGAACTTTCGAAGCTTTCCGGCATCAGTCCGGCTGCCAGCACCTTATTGAGATAGCATGAACGATAGCCCTTCGCATGGATCACCATGCTCGTGTGGATGTCTTCGGTCACGGTCTCGGTGCGGAACCCGCCGATTTCATCCAACACACGACGGCGGAACAACCCACAGCTTCCCGCGAAGAACGCGCTATTATGGCGATCGCGGCCGGCTTGCAGCACGCGATAGAACAAGGCTTGCTCATTCTTGAGGACTCCCTCCAGTTGCAGATTCCTCTGAAACACGTCGGCATTGTAGAAATGATGCGGCGTTTGGACAAATGCGACTTGTTCGTCCTGGAAAAATCCTACTGTATCCTTCAAGAAACTGCCGGTCGGGACGTGATCGACGTCGAAGATCGCAATGAATTCTCCCGAGGTTTCTTGCAAGGCATGGTTCAGATTCCCGGCTTTGGCATGTTGCCGATCCGCCCGGCGGATGTATCCACAGTTCAACGATGCCGCTACTGCCCTGATCTCGTCCCGCTGACCATCGTCGAGCACATGCACCCGGTAACGGTCCTTGGGATAGTCCTGATTGATGCACCCGATGAGCGTGCGGCGAAGAATGCTCAGAGGCTCATCGACAACCGTGACGAAGATATCGACGATCGGATAGCTGCGCAATGGCACTGGTTGGCGTTCGAGCGGCGACCAGGCGTGGTAGGCAAGCAAGAGGATTTGCACAAAGGCGTAGGCTTCTGCCGTATAGACGGTCCAACTCATCAGCAGACTAGCCCAATCGCTGGTGTTCAGGGTATAGAGGCCTCGCCACACCAAGTACCGTGCATACAAGAATAGGGTCAACACCAAGATGATCTGATGCCCTCGTTTCTTCCAACTGAGGAGGCTAACAACCGCCAGAGCCACAAGCGACAGCGGGATGGCCACCGAGGAGTTATAGAAATAATTAAGCCATGTCATAGCCGTTTCCTATATAAGGCTCCCTGTGAATCCTGCCGTTCAGCTGCAGGCCTCGACCCGGATTTCTGCGGCAGTCTGCGTACATGACTCACCTTAGAATGGGATGGCTTTTTTGCCTATACCGAGGATGGAGGGGGAGCAGCTATACGGGCGAGGGGGGTACTTCTTGGGAGGGGCAGGCCGCACACGATGCTATGAAGCTGTCGCTTGCCACAGACGATCTGGGACGAGTCAGACGTGGATTATCAAGAAATCATGGATTTTTGAGGATGGTTTGCTATGGTTTGCAGAGATATCCCCGTCATCACATGACACCACGGCCCTCTACCATATGACCACGATACCCACCTTCAGAATCCTGATCGCGCTTGGCTTCCTCGTCCTTTTCGCCGGTCTCTACAGTATCCGTTGGCCATTCCAATCGTATGAGCGGGAGCCATCCACGTCCGGGAATCTGGTTGTCGCAACTGTAGGGGCAGCCTCGATCACCTTGCGAGAGGTTGAGCAGGCTGCGGCCCTTCCCCTCTACCAAGCAGACCAACAGCGCAGCCAACTGTTGCATCAAGCGCTCCAACGGAAAATCGAGGAGACCCTGCTGGCGGCGGAGGCATCCCAAAAGGAACTGAGTGTTTCACAGCTCCTGGCTGAGGCTTCACAATCGGAATCCGTCGCCCGGATTGCAAACCTCCCGGGTCCGGTCAAACGTCTGAGTCCCGACACGACACAGGACAGTCCGAGCCAGAGCGCCTCGCAAGACCTTCAGGAACAGGCCAGAATCAGGCAGGCGCTGCTGGTCTCCCTTCGCCGCCAGGCTGATATTCACATCAACCTTCCGGCTCTGGAGCCGCCAATCCTCACAGTCAGCGTGGACGACGATCCCTCGATCGGGCCTGCCAATGCGCCGGTCACCCTCGTAGAGTTTTCAGACTTTCAATGCCCCTACTGTCAAAAGAGCGTGGGAACGCTGAAAGAACTTCGCCGGCTTTACGGTGAGAAGATCCGCATGGTCTATCGAGACTATCCTGGCCCCAATCATCCCTATGCGTCACAGGCCGCCGAAGCCGCCCAATGCGCAGGAGCGCAACGCAAGTATTGGGAGTACCACGACATCCTGTTTGACCGGCAAACCCCAGGGAAAGGGTGGGACTTTCCTGCCCTGGCAAAAGAACTGGGCCTTCAGCCGGACACCTTTGCGACCTGTTTGGACACAGGACGCTATCGCGAAGAGGTGGCCAAGGATCTTCAGGATGGCTTCACGCTCGGCATTACCAGCACGCCGACGTTCTTCATCAATGGCCGCCCCTTGGTTGGCGCTAAACCGCTTGCTGAGTTTCAAACTGTGATCGACAGGCTTCTCAAACAACAACCCTCTTCATAATCCTGCTTTTCCTACTTGTAAGCTCTCCGTCTCCTGTCCTACTCTGTACGTGGAGGCCAACCTATGGATGAATCAAGCCGTTTAACCAAGACCAAAGAACAGTGGGCCAAGGCCCGGCGGGGCGGTGAAGAACGGGAGGTGTTTTACGAAGGAGATGAACGCCTGCCACCGGGGCAACATCTGGTCGAGACCTGGCCTGTGCTGGATCTGGGATTCAAACCTGACGTCCCTTTGACCGAATGGAGCTTGACCATCGGCGGGTCCGTGGCCAACCCCGTCACCTGGACATGGGAGCAATTCTTGGCGCAGCCCCAATTCAAGAACCAATCGGACTTCCACTGCGTGACGAGCTGGAGCCGATTCGACAACGAGTGGGAAGGGGTCAGCTTCAAACATATCATGGCCGTGGTGAAACCACTGTCTTCAGCGAAGTTCGTCCTCTTCAAATCGTTCGACGACTACACCACCAATTTGCCGCTTGACGCCTGCGACGATACGGATGTGCTCCTGACCTACAAATGGAACGGCAGACCCCTCACGAAAGAACATGGGGGACCGGTGCGAGTCATCGTGCCAAAGCGCTATGCCTGGAAAGGCGCCAAGTGGGTGAAGGAGATGACCTTTTCAGATAAGGATGAAAAGGGGTTCTGGGAAGTACGGGGCTACTCGAACAATGGGTTTCCCTGGGAGAACGATCGATATGGATAACTCCGTCTAGCAGGATGCTGAAAAAGTCCGCCAGCTTCGTTCTCGGCTCATCGAAATCCTCAACGTACCCCCAAGGGTACGCCTCCGGTTTCGATTCGCCTCCGGCCTTGCTGGACAGCCTTTTTGAGCATCCTGCACAATATTTTCCCGTTGTTCCAAATGTGTAGTCTGGTCTGCCAAATGGTTTCCGCAGCCTGTTCCCCCGTTGCCTCCATTTACCTCCCTGTGGTTTAATCCTCGCGTCCGTCACCTAGCTGGAGCAAAACGGCCAGCTGGGCCGACCCGCACAAACTGGAATTTCCGAGAGCCAAGCCGCTCGTCGTTATTCCCCTTCTATTAACAAGAGCCATTACTCAACGATTCATGCACTCCTTTAGCCGGAGCCTATCGATCGTCTTGTTTTGTATCGCATGCTGTATCGGGGTAGCCGGCGGCGCCGCAGCTGCGCCCTCGTCACGTTCAAGCGACACCTACATCCGGCAACTTGACGATCTCTCTGCCCTCTGGAGTTTCTACAAACAGACCTACATCCAGAATGGCCGGGTCGTCAGCCTGGATGAACACAACATGACGACGTCGGAGGGACAAGGGTACGCCATGCTCCGCGCCGTATGGTCGAACGACCGTGCGACGTTCAATACCGTCTGGGCTTGGACCAAGCAGCATCTCCAAGTCCGCGACGACAAACTGTTCGCCTGGAAGTGGAACGGGGCCGTACTCGACAAAAACTCGGCGACGGACGCCGATACCGACATTGCGCTCGCCCTCATACTGGCCGCTCGACGATTCGACCATCCACCATTCGAGCAGGAGTCCCTGGCTATTATCAGATCCATCTGGGATCAGGAAATAGTCCACATCGGTGCGCGCGCCTATGTAACGGCCGGCAACTGGGCGCGCAACGAGGCCTATCCGACAATCCACGTTGCCTATCTAGCCCCCTATGCCTACGAAATCTTCGCTTCTGTCGATTCTCACCATCCCTGGTCTCAGGCGATAGACGCAAGCTATGCCATTCTGCACTGGCTCTATGATGAAGAAGCCCTGCCCGTCCCTCCGGAACTCATCTATCTCGACCCAGGCACCGGACAATTGACCGTCCGACACCCAGTGACCGAGGTCTCCTCCTCGTTCGGCTATGACGCCTTCCCGATTTTCTGGCGAATAGCGCTCGATGCTGTCTGGTTCGGGCGGTCAGAAAGTCCATTGCGGCACAAGATGCTGGGGTTCTTCCAGCGCGAATGGACGGCCCAGGGCAAATTTGTCGATCGCTATTCCCTCAAGGGCCTTCCCCTGTCATCGATTGAAGGCCTCCCGCTCTATGCCACCGTCCATGCCCTGGCCTTCCAAGAACAGCCGGAGCTCGCCCGATTGCTGAGCGAAAAGAAACTCGCCCCGCTCGAAGCCGTCGCCGTCGAAGGGAAACGAGTCCCCTACTATTTTCAGAACTGGCTATGGTTCGGGCAGGCCTTGACTCTCTCTCAAACCCGCCACTACGAAGAATTCTTGGGGTTCTTGCGACCGTTCGACGTGATCGGGTTTTCGGAGCACTTTCCCTGGGAGCTCTTCGCCGTCACGGTCCTGCTCTACCTGATCGCTCGGTGGCACCCAGTTCTCAAATTCGCCTTTTTGATCTGTGGACTCAGTCTCTGTCTCCGCTATCTCCATTGGCGGCTCTTCCACACATTAAACGTCCTGGAAACAGGCGGCCTCTTTATCAGTGCGGCTCTGTGGGCAGCGGAACTCTATGCCTTCTCCACCGTCGTGCTGCTATTCATCCAGGTAGGAATAGGCTGGCGGCGACAACCGGTCCGTCCCCCTCAGCCGACACAGGGCTTCGCCCCCACTGTCGATGTCTTCATCCCGATCTATTCCGAGTCCTGCGAAATTCTTGAAAAGACCCTGATCGGCGCTTCCGCAATGGAACAGGCCCGCAAACGAATCTATGTGTTGGACGACAGCCATCGGGAAGAGGTTTGCCGGTTGGCTGAACGGTTCGGAGCGACGTACATCAAAGGCCCTCGCCGACATGCGAAAGCCGGCAATTTGAACCATGCCTTAACGCACACCGATGGCGAGCTGGTCGTGGTGTTCGACACAGACCATATTCCTGTGACGACATTTTTGACGGAGACCATTCCATTCTTCGCCGACCCCAAGATGGGCTTTGTCCAAACTCCTCACCACTTCTATAACCAGGATATCTTCCAACGGGCTCTCGGCGCAGGCCCGCTCATTCCCAACGAACAGGATCTGTTCAATCACGGGATCCAAGGTGGACGCCAAGGCTGGGAGGGCGCATTCTTTGTCGGCAGTGGAGCCGTCTTCCGACGGTCGGCCATCGCCGAGTTGAACGGATTCAACTTGATGAGTATCACCGAAGATATTCACACCAGCCAGCACCTCCACGCGAGGGGATGGAAGTCCGCCTTTGTAGACAAGGATTTGGCGGTCGGGCTCACAGCGGAAAACCTCGCGTCGTATATCATCCAGCGCCGTCGCTGGATGCTGGGCTGTCTCCAGATTTTCTTTAAAGACAACCCGCTCCTTTGCAGAGGGCTGCCGCTCCGGCACCGACTCGGCTACTTTTCCTCGCTCTATTACTTTTTCTTCCCGATCGCGCGAGTGGTGTTTTGGGTCACCCCCCTCTACTTCCTCTTGTTTCACCTCCACCCAATTTTCGCCGATGTCTCTATCCTCCTGTCTTATCTGCTGCCCTTTATGATCATCCTCCCGATGGTCTCATCGACCCTGCTTCCTGGGTGGCCCAGGCTCCTGTGGTCGTCTCTGTATGAAGCGCCCGTAAGTTTTCCGCTCTTCCGGTCGATGTTCGATCTGCTCCTCCCACGAAGCTTGGGATTCAACGTCACCCCCAAGGGCCTGCTCTCAGAGCATCGCTCGTTCGACTGGCGATCCTCCGCCAGTCTAGCCGTCGCCACTGGCATCACCCTTGCCGCCATTGCAAAAGGTCTGTGGGAATTCTGGTATTTCGGCATCGAGAAGGACGCCTACTTCTTCAATCTCAGCTGGGCCTCCTTCAACCTCTTGCCCCTGCTGGTGGGACTGCTGATGGCCTGGGAAAAACCCCAGCGGCGCACGGAGGAACGCATTCTCAAGCCGATTCCATTTGAACTCCGGGCCCACAATCTTTGTGTTCACGGGACGACCCACGACGTGAGTCTGACCGGCCTATCATGGTCTGGAGCACCGGCCGATCCACTCCCTGCGATCATGGAAATCAAATTGCTCGATAGAATACCCTTCACCTGCCAGGTTCGGATGATATACCATGACCGATTGTCGGGACATGGGACCAGATGCGGACTGGCATTTCTGAACCTTTCTGAGGAACATCGGCGTCTCTTGCTGTTGAACCTCTATACCGATCCAGCCACATGGAAGGATGCCCATGCACATCGCCTGCGCAGCAGCCTCCTCATGGCAGGGCATTTGCTGGTCGGCTTACTCAAGCATTGTAGACCATTGCGACCCATACGGCGTCAGACCCCCAGACAATGGAGGCTCCAGATCACCGAGGTTCAAATCGGAGAGAACCGCCGCCGCGCAGTTGTGACGGATCAATCCACGCGCGGCCTTGGTCTGTTGGTCTTCGCCAAAGAGACTCCACGCACAACCCCGTGGCTGATACAGGATGCCGGCGGTCACATAATTGCCTATCGCCCCGTCTACCGCACCAAACTGTGGGGTGTGGTGCCGCGAGTGGGCCTCCAGATAGCCTCGTCGATGTCCGACTCACAGGAGTTGTTCGCGAATAACTCCACCCACCAGGAACCATAGTGCAGGAAAGGTTTTAGATATGAGGTTACGCTCTCTTGCTCTTGTCAGTTTTGTGTTATTGACGTTGTTCGGGCTCGGCACGCGCGCGGGCGCAGAAGACTTTACGCAATCGTGGTACCTGTCGCGCGGACAGGCCAACATGGAGATTGGGAACTACAAAGCGGCCATTGAGGCCTACGAGAAGGTGGTGGAACGAGACCCGAACCACCGGGAAGCCATGCGCAGTCTCGGCCTCGCCTATGAAAAGCAAGGCCTCAAGGACAAGGCCATTGAAACATTCGACCGCTACCTCGCCAAATACACGGACGACCCGGAGATCGCCTTCGACCAGGCACAAGCCCTGGAATGGTCGCGTTACGCCTACCGCGAAAAAGACATGTTGAAATATTACCGCATGGGCCTGACGCGCAAAGACGACTCCACGATGCGCCTCAAGTACGCGACGCACCTGGCACGGCACAAGGAAACCAGCCAGGAAGCCATCGCGCAGTACGACAGAGTTCTTGAGCAACAGCCTCGTAATCCTGAAGCGCATCGCGGGCTGGCCATAGCCTATGCCTGGCTGGGGAACAATGATCAGGCTCTCTACCATGCGAACCTGGCGCGGAAGACTGCGAGACGGGAGTCAGGCGATCTGACCACCCTGCACCAGGACATGATCAAGGGACGCGAGCCGACCGTCGAAGGAGTGATCGGCATACTGGCCCAGCCAGAGAAGCCGTACGAACTCTATGGGGTTCGAATCGGATCGAGGGGCAAAGTCGATCTCACACCCTTCACCACCACGACCTTCGAAGTCGGGACCGAACATTTCCGGAATTCATCAGAGAATCGGTCCGGCGGCTATCTCTCGGTAGGGAATCAGATCCGATTCAATCCCTCGAATCGCTTCGAGGCCATGCTGGAACACCACGGAGCCCCCCACGGCGACGGGCTTGCGTATAAATTCGAGTACACCCATGAGCGTCCATCCTTTTCAATCCGCCCTGGCGTGAAGCGAGAGCTCAGATACGACTCCTTTGCCTCGTTCGCCGGATCGCGAACCACGGGACAGTTGTTCGGCCTCGCTCGTTCGACCCTGTTTTACAGCACCGTCACCTTCGATGCAGGATCGGTTCACGTCAATGTCACGCCCTTTGCCGGCTGGGTCACGTCAGAACGCCTAAGCCCAAACAAGCAGCTCGGGCTGGACCTCAAGGCCTCCCTCCCGCTCTGGCAAACGGATCGTTGGGATCTGTCGGCTGAATACCTTTTGTATCTGACGCATTATGGAGAAAATCAGAGCGGGTTTATCTCCAGCACGAGTGAGCCCTTGCCGGGCGGATACTTCAGCCCCCAAATCTTCGTCAATCAGATTCCACGGCTGGCCACCACCTACACCATGGAAAACAAGGATGAGCTCTGGCTTGCCGCAGGCCCGGCAGTCCAGTATATCGACGAAGCGACACAATCGTCGGCCTTTCGCATGGGAGGCGATGCCCATGCTTCCTACACCAATCATCTCTCGAAGGTATGGTTGATGAAATTGATGGCCGACTACACCCAGATAGCCGACATCTACACACGCATCCAAGTCAACGCGTTGCTGGTGTATACGTTCTACTGAGGGACACACTGGAAGGGAAACACCGGATAGCCTGCACCCATATCGTTCGTGAACATTTCTGCTGCAATCGCAGACGTTCAGCCATGCGGCACAGGACTAGAAACGTATGGCGTCTATACAATTTCGCGAAGAACCGATATGAATACAGCGGGCTATTTCGCGAGACGGTTACTCACGACACCTGTCTCATCATGCCGCTAATTGCCTGAGGACAGGCTTCAGACGCTTGCGTATTTGTTGGTGCAAGCAATCTTCCACCGCATCGATCAACATATCCAGCCTTGTATGCTGGAACCCCACCCGCTTCAGACAGGGATCGCTCACCAGTCCGACGAGAAGGCTCATCACCGTGACAGCAAGCCCAACAATGAGCGTGGCCCCCGTGACTTGCCAGTATGATGGATTTGGCGGAAAGATTGAATAAAATGACGATCCGAGACTAGATCCGAGGAAAAATGTGGAAGCCGCCTCCTCCTTGGCCCTATTCCTGGCGATCAACCCGCCGATTCCTGAGATGCCGAGAGAGTGATCGCCGAAGAAGAGCCATCCAGTCGCCAGCGTCAGCACCGTCGCCGCCGTATCTAACACCACGATACGGCTTGCGGAATGCTCGGCCACGAGACGGGGGATGTCGGCAAGTTCCCTCAGACCTCCGTCCGAAAGCGCGCCTGATGCGAGCAGGGAGCCCACCTGTTTGTGGCGCTTCATGCATTCGAGCAGCCCATTGGGGGATGCCCGCCGGTCACCACTCACACAAGGCCAATCCAGTAACTCCGTGGCAATCAGCCGTTCGACTTCCCGTTGATACCGCGTTTTGAAACCCGTCGGTACAAGAGTCATTAGGCCGGCGCCAGAGCGCCAGCCCAATTTCGTAGGAACTTCGATGAGCTTTTTCAAAAAGAGAGACGGAATGGACCACAGGGCATTGACCGGATGGGATAGCAGGTCGCTCACGAGGGACTGCTTCTGCAGCGCGATGGTTTCTTGCAGAGAGAAATGCCGTTCCACAAAGCCGTCCACACGACCGCGGCACTCGGCGATGTACTGTTCAATGCACTCTTCAAGCGCAGAATCGTTGTGGCCGTCTGTTGGTCGTTCATCGGGGGTATCCTCTCGATCATGCCGTACTATACCGCTCGCCGGCTGTGATTCAAGAAAATCCTCGATCGTGGCGAAGGCTGGAAGGGCCGAACGGCGATGGTGAACAATCCACGAATTTTGGCCAGGAGAGGTGAACCGCGACGGCTGCCGATGAAGTTGGGTCTTGCATCCGCAAGAACCGACGGTCACAGGGCCGCTCTCTCGTACCGCCGGACGGGAGCAATTTCAGGCTACTCTTCCGACAGCACACGTTGTCTGCGATTTGCTTGCGAGGTAGGGCCGTGCTCGCATCGTGGGAGCACGGCCCTCCTGAGGACTCTCTCAGGCTATAACCAGAACTAATCCCTGTCCTTATCTTTCCAGCGCCCTTTACCACCCTCATGTCCACGCTTATGCTTCTTGAAATGACCCTGCCCTTTATACTTGCCCCTGTGCTCATCGTAGTAGCGATAGGGTTGATCAGACTCCAACTCAAGACTGACATAGTCGTTTGAATCAAGAATCACGGTGACGGGCAGCGCCATGGTCATTTGCCAATTGCCCCCGTTCAGATAAAAGTAGCTCCCTGTAGCGACATTGAAATAGACGCCACTCGACGGATAGTAGTGATAGCGGTATCGGGCCTCCTTCCCTCGTCGCCCATGAGCTGGAGCCCAGGATGGCGGGCCGCCTCGAGTTTCCTCTACGATGACTGGTGGCGGCGCACCACCTCCGACCGATACCCCGACCCCGACATTGGGACTGCGCCCATCTATCGCGCAGCCTGCTAGCATGAGAGCCCCGATTCCACTCAGCAGTAACTTTTTCATCTTGCCTCCCCCTGATTCATGTGATGTACTGAGTGAAGTCTAGCAGAGCCCTATCGACCGCTCTTTGAGAGGCAGAGACGAACACCATGGAAACCTCTGAGGCAAGCCACCGCCTCTTCCGTTGATAGGAGCGAAGGAGATGATCGTAAGATCTCCCCCACCTAACTTACCGATAATTCACATTATTATTTGCCTGAGCCTTGACGCCTTCCGCCGGACGATCCTGTCTTGTTCTTCACCATGGCTCTGCCATACACAATGTGTTGTCTTCCTCAGACAAAGCTGGACAGGGAGTCGAAACTATCGGCCAGGCGGCGCGTCCAGGAGTCTTATCGTATGCCTGATCGCCCACTGGCGGTGGAGAGTTACGCAGCCATTTGTTGACAGGCGAAAGTGGTTTGATACCATCGACCCAGCGAGAAGAGCTGCGATGGTGGCGATTCACGGATAACCTGTCCGCTCAAGGAGGTTGGAATGACCCATATAACGAAATGCGTTCGGGGACTCGTGTGCGCAGTCTGGCTGATGGGACTGGTGACTGTGGTCCACGTTGAGGTCTCAGGAGCGGCAGAACCACAAGCCGGTGCCTCCTGGTCAGGCGGTGCGGCCATTGGGTTCTTAGGCAACACGCCGGACGGGACTGCGTTCGCCACGAATGTTCACGCCGAATATTTCCTGAATCATCAGATTTCCGTAGGCCCCCTCGCGCAATTCGCTGTGACGGGAGACTTATTTCAATTCGGCTTGTCAGGACAGGGAAAATATTGGTTCGACCTGCCTGGACTCGATACGCGATTCAAGATGAACCTGCAAGGGGGGCTCGGCTTTCTGCATGCTGACCTCTACAGATCCGACACTTCCTTTCTGATCCCGATCGGCGTGGGCCTGGACTTTGCGCTGAACCAGCAAGTACGTCTCACCTCCACCTTCTTGCTCAACTTCACCGATGTCGATACGGGACGAGGGACGGACGCCAATGTGATGCCGGGGCTGACGTTCGGTGTTCGATTTTAACGCCGCCAGCGGGAACAGTGGGCGCCATGAGGGCCATCCTCCATCATTTCACCCACTCCAGCCTGTTGTCGATGTCACTCCTTGGCGAAACCATGCAGGCCGGGGTACAGTCTCCGCAAGAGTTTCTGAAGCGGCTACTCCCTAGCCCGCATGATTCATGACGGTTCGTCGCGAAATCGCGCAGTCGCGTCGCGAGACGGGCACGCGGAGCCGTGAGAGCCCGAGGCATACTTGAACAGTATGTCGAGGGAGTGAACGGCGAGCCAGCCGCAGGCGCGTCGCAGCAGCGAATCCGCGATTGCAGCAGAAGCGCTCATGAATCATGCGGGTTAAGGGGTGGCTGGGATAATTCCAACTGCGCGCATCGAACGACCATCATCCATCTAAATATTCCATCCACGCTCGCTTGTTTTTCTTCTCTTGGGAGGGCACCAGGCCACTCCTTGCGATGTCGCAAGGTTCGTCCTGCGCCAGCTGAGACACATGGGCTCCCACGGTAGGTTCCCATGCACGCGACTCGGCCACAGCTGAGGGAGCAGATCTGAATCGCACAGGCGGAGGTGGGAAGCCTCGTCTTCATGCGATGAATGAGGTTTCTTCTTTGGTCGGAGGAGCGCTCACGGGCTTTGATGACGAATAACATTGAACGGAATGAGCGAGCGCAAGGCGTGAGTGACAGGAGAGAATGTGTAGGACCCGCCATGTTACGGCGGGTCCCGTGGTGTGTGTCCCTACCTGAGGGCGATCGGCGAAGGGGATGTCGTGGGACAGGCGCCGGGGGTCATGTAGAGCAAATAGTTTCCCATCCCATGTTGAGCCTCTTTTTTCTGCAAGGGATGGTGATGGACCATGACCATTTCATAGTCGTCCGCCTTCGTCACAGGAAACCCCTGGCTGTCCTGATAGACTTGATGTGGCTGAAATTGAAGAAAGGTCCCGTCTTGGTCGACGTCGGGAACCGTTCGCAGCAGCGTCTGGTTCTTGGTCTTATTGTCCAACCCGATCATGAGGAGTTCGTCATGCCCGTGCGGGTAGGCGAATTTCACACAGCCATCCATTGAGAACTTGAGCGGCTCCCGGTGGACCTGGACGCCGGAGTTAATCTCGATTCCTTCGTCCGTCTGGTTTGGGCCTCGCTGGGCGAACTTGCTGAAGCATACAATGTTGACACCCACCTGATACACGTCCATTTCTTTGACCGTGGTGCCCTCGGGCGCCATATACATGGTGAATGTCGCCATGACATCTTTGGTGACCGGCGCCTTATGATAAAAGGCGACAATCGACATGAGATGGTCACTCTTGGCCAGCTTGACTCCGTAGCCTTCCGGGAAACGTGTCTCGGTCATCTCTAGTCCCGCTCCCGCAAAGAACAGCGGTTCGCCGTCGCATGAGACGCTCGGCTTACTGTTGTTGAGCATCAGGATGTGATGGAGATAGTTCTTGGGGAGGGGCGTTCCCTCTTTGGTGAAGACCGCCGTCTTGTACCCCACCATATACATATCGTTGGGAAGCTGAAAACTATGTTTGGGCATCGATGCGGCCAGGTCTCCATCATGACCGGCTGGCAGGTCGATGGGACCGAACGTCAGGGTCACGACATTGCCTTGAGTGGTGACGGTCGTGGCCGTTTGATTTTTGAGCGTTGGGACGGCATGGTGGTCGTGACCGCCGTCTGCAAAAACAGGGGTTGCCAGACAGATGCCGGCGAGCAGAGTGAGAAGTGTCTGACGCATAGAACCTCCAGGTAGTGGGTCGGTGTTACCGGTCAAGGGTAGCATTTTCGCCGAACAAAAAGTGGTCAATAGTGCACATCTTTCAACCGAGTCCGTGAGCCAGAGCATCTATGATGACATGTACCTGCGGGCCTAGCCCGCATTATTCATGAACACTTCTGCTGCAATCGCCGATCCGCTGCTACGACAAGCCTTCGGTCGGCGGGCTCGCCCCTCGGACCCTCAACGTACTGCACGAGTACGCCTCGGTCCTCACGGCTCCGCGCGCCGCTCTCGCGACGCGGCTCCGCGATTTCGTCCCTCGACTGTGCTCGGGACCCTGAGCTTTGTCGAAGGGCGACGAACCGTCATGAATCATGTGGGCTAGCTGAAGTCACACTGACCCACGACCATTCTCCCCAAGTAAGAAGTGATGATTCGAGTGTGCGGTGCGTTGGTCGTAGACGCGTGGAGAATACGCAGATGTCATTGTGCCGATGTCAGTGGAGTGACTCGTTTCCAGAGATAGGTTCCGCCATGTTCACGCGGGGGAATATTTTTTTGGGTGCCGACGCGCGAATACCACCAGATGCCCTTGGCCTGAGTCCCGTCCTCTGAGAGGAGAAGTTCAAACCCTCCTTCACGATCGTTCCCCGGTTGCTGCCAGGTGCCTTGCCAGAGACGGTCGGCGAATTTCGTGGTCACGAATTGGCCACCTTTCCTGGTGTAGGGACCGTTGCCGGTTCTGTCGAGGGTGGCTGTGTAGCGCCTGTCTTCTTCCACCTCGAGAATATCCCATTCCCCGCTCAAGTCAGGAGTTGAGGAAGATGGAGCATCGCTGACCAAGTGTTGCGGAGAAGATGCCGATGTCGTGGATTGCTGGGCTGACGGGGCGCCGAGGTGCATGTTCCGGAGCGACTCATGCCAGGACAGCAGCACCCATTGTCCCTCGCGCTGCTCTAAGACCCCGCTTTCTCTAAGAGGAAGCACCATTCTCTGTTGATCCGGTCCCTTTCCCACGTACCGGATGTAGTCCAGTTCCATGGTAAACCACGCCACCGATCCTTTCGTCCAGACTTTGAGCTCAGTGATAGGGATTTCAAGTTTAGCCACGGACGAAAACTCTTCGTGCATGTCATGTTCGAACTCCCGCCACCCCACGTACTTCCGTCCGCCGATGGTGTAGCTGGTGATATCGGCATCATGCGCCATGAAGCGAGAGAGGGTCGCCATATCCAGTTCGGCGTTGGCGCGAACCAGCGTGCGGATGGCGGCTTCCGGACCAGTCGATTCATACGCGAAACCGACCGCCGTATGGCCTGTCATCAAGAACAACAGGGCGGCGAACAGGACGCCGCGAATAATGCCTGGCATGAGAGCCTCTTTATGCCGTCGCTGTCTCTGTAGGAGAAAGGAGGAACTCATTTAGACATGCAAACTACACAGCCAGTTTCGTCTTGTCAACGGAAAATCCATGGGGCCATGCTCACGGGCATTGATCCTAACAGGCTGCGGAAAAACTCGATGAACACATACAACACCGTTGAAATATGACAGACGGAGCGATGGTTCCGAAAATCTCAGGATGCTCAAAAAGATCAGATTTCCACCCGCCCAACCCCGGCGCGCCAAGACGCGCCGTTCCACAGGCAAGGCCGCAGCGAGCGAAGAGGCGAGGCGTGCGCTTCGGTACGTTGAGCCTCTGAGCGAAGCGAGAACGCCGCTGGCGGACTTTTTGAGCATCCTGCTAAGCCTGTGCCCCACAATCCCAGTTGTGTAGGCGCAGGGCGTAGGGCGAGAGGCTAGGGGAGAGTACTGTCGGGACGTGTTCGTAAAGAACCGCGATGGGCCTATGGACTAACGATACGCCACGACGATCACGGTCACATTATCTTTCCCCCCTCGGCTCAGGGCCTGCTCGATCAGGTCGTGGCAAGCCCGGTGGGGATCGCCGTTCGCGCGCGCGAGAACCGATGCGATGGCGGGGTCCTTCAACATTTTCGTCAGCCCATCGGTGCAGAGCAGGATCAGGTCGTACGGCGTGACCGGCGTCGAGGTCACCTCAGGTTTCATGTCAATGCCCATGCCGAGGCCTTTGGTCAAGATGTGACGTTTAGGATGTATCAATGCCGCGGACGCGTCGATCACGCCGCGCTGCACCAATGTTTCGACGAGGGTGTGATCATGCGTCAATTGCGTGAGCTGTCCTGTCCGATAGAGGTATCCGCGGCTATCTCCCAGGTGGGCGATATGGGCAATCGGCGTCGGAGCCGGTGTGATGGCCAAGGCGACGAAGGTTGTGCCCATCCCTTTCAAGGACGGTTTCTCCAGCATGAGGTCATGGAGTCGCTGATTGGCGCGTATGACGAGATCTGCCACGAATTCTGCAGCCGTGCTTGGGTGCTCGCGGAGCCAAGCCGCTCGTTCTTTCGCCCGCTCGGTGGCCAGGGCCACGGAAGTGTGGGCCGCGACATCTCCTGCCGGGAGCCCCCCCATCCCGTCTGCCACGATCCAGACACCACAGTCATCCAGGAGGGCCAGTGCATCCTGGTTCGAGGCGCGGACATGACCGGTCTCGGTTCGACCGACTCCGATCCACTGCTGGGGCCGTGTCATGGAGCGACCTCGACTGGCTTGTGGCGATGGACGGGTGGAAACCCCAGAGACGGTGGGCCGAATCGCGCGACCATCCGGTCGTAGAGTATGACGGCGAGCGTTTCCAGGTTGATGGTGTCGGCCGCGTTGTACCTCAGCAACAGATCGCGTGCAGCCTCATCTCCCGCGCACCACTGGTGCCAGAGGCGAACGGCTTCCCACCCATCGAGCCCGGCGACATCGGTCTCGCGTACAATCTGAACCTCGCGCTCGATGTGTTTCAGCCCGCCTTGCATGCCGAGCCTGCGCGCGGCGAAGCAGAGATCGAAATGGGGTTTTTTGAAATTCAACCGAGGGAACTTCGCCTGCAAGTAGGGAATGTCGAAGCCGCTGCCGAAGAACGTGATGAAGAGGTCTGTCTGTTCCAGTTCCGCGTGCAATCGGTCCTCGGTTAATGTTTCGCCTCGGACCAAGCTCGTCATGTGTCCGTTACGAAACAATCCCACCACCGTCACATGCCCCTCGCGCGCAGACAGCCCTGTCGTTTCAATGTCCAGATACAGCGTACGAGAGCGAAAGGTTTCGAAGAGGCGCCAGTGCTCCCGACTCTTCAGACAGGTGCTGAAGAAGTGCGCGTCGCCATCGTTCAAGTGTTTTTGAGCGGTCCTGAGTTCGCAGTCATACCATTCTTTTCTGGTCGAGGAGATGCCTGGCAGGCTTGGAGATCGGAGGAATGAAGCCCAATCGAGAATGCCCTCTTGCCAGAGACGGCGTTCGGAACTGTGACCGATACCTTTGAGCAGCACGAAGGATGATGCGAGCATAGGATTCAGGATTGTAGTCTTGATTTCACCGAATAAACAAGCTAAGGTCCGCGTCCTGAGCGGGGTTTATCTGATTGCCAACCGGAACACAATGGCTGATCTTCCCAACAAAATTCGTATCACCGTCGGATCTGTCCAGCTCGATGCCGAACTCAAGTCGACGAAAACGGCGCTGGAAGTGTATGGAGCCTTACCGGTTGAAAGCCCGGTCAACACCTGGGGCGAAGAGTTCTATTTTAAATTGGCCGGAGTGAAGGACCATCGAGAGACAGCGACGAGTCAAGTCAAAGTCGGCGATGTCGCATTCTGGGGGGCCGGGCAGGTCCTGGCCATTTTTTTTGGACGCACCCCGATGAGTATGGGGCAGGACCCGGTCCCGGCCGACCGTGTCAATGTGATCGGCCGCATTCTCGGGGATGCCTCGGTGTTGCGGCGGGTCATGGACGCCCCGACCATTCGGATCGAACGGGTCTAGTATGATGCTGAAACAGTCCGCCGGCAGCGTTCTCTCCTCGAAAGCATCCTCAACGGGGACCCGGCCGCCTCACCACTCGGCGGCGCGCACAAACGTGGTGCTCCTTATTCGTCGCACCGTGCGCCCCAGAGGCTACGCCTCCGGTGCTTTCATCGGCTGCGGCCTTGCTGGACGAACTGTTTGAGCATCCTACGGGAACCTGCTCTTGTTGTGCTATATATGAGGACAACCAAAGTTCTCGTGCCGACATAGTTTTTCCATGGATCGTTAGCCATGCGATTGTCGAAAGAACGCGTTCGCCATATCTCGGAGTCGATCGTTACCAGGCTGCAGCAGGAGGGGCAGGTGGCGATCGTCGGGGATCGCAAGGCGTTTGTCGAGCAGATCGATCATGCCATCCTCGATGAACTGTCGGTCGAAGATCGCCTGAACGCCGAAGTGCGGCAGTTGTTGAATGCCTATGAACAAGACATTGAGCGGGGACACGTGGACTATCAGCGGATGTTTACGATGGTGAAAACGAAGCTGGCCAGGGAGCGGGGCATTATCTTATGACGCGTGAAACGTGAAGCGTATCTCGTGAAGCGTTGCGAACGACGAGATACGAGCGACGAACGATGAGCGATATCCCATGTTGAGCGAAGATAAAATCAGCCACCTCTCCCACGTCATTCTGCAAGTGGTCAAGAAAAGCTCGTTGGCGACGGTGCAGGCCGATGAGGGCCGGGTCCTCAAAGAGATCAAACGGGTGCTCGCATCCGAGCTGGCGCAAGAAGAAGCCATCGATCGAAAGGTCAAAGCGAAGTTGGCGACCTACTCGCGCGGGATCGTCGAGGGGAGCGCGGAGTGGGACGTGTTGTATCGGAAAGCGTTCGAGGAAGAGACGCGGAAACATATGAAGGCGTAAACTGCCGATGGGACGTGACGGCATGATGAAGTATCTGTCAACGCTCGGAGTGATCTGCGTATTCTTCGGAGCAATCGCCTGCTCTTTTATGAAGAAGGAACAGCCGTTGGCCCCGCTGGCGCTTGAGCCTGGAGTGAAGCCGCAAGTAGTGACTCTGACGGAACAGGGGACAGAGGCCTATCACGCGAGGCAATTCGACGACGCGAAGAAGTATTTTTCCCAAGCGATGATCGAGGCTCCTCAATCGGGGCCTGCGCATTATAATTATGCCTTGGTCTTGTATGCCTTGGGCGATACGGAGGAAGCGCGCCACCAGTTCATGGAAGCAGCGAACCTGGCCCCGGGAGATCAAGTGATCTGGGATTCGCCCGCGCTCCGCCCGTATGGGAATCCAGAGTCTCCCAAAAAATTCCAACCACGCGGGCCTGGGAGCAACAGGCCTGGCAGCAGTAGTGGGCCGCGATAATCTCATGCGAAAGAGGCCGTCGTTCGTGAAGCGTGAAGCGTCGTTCGTTGGGGAGTGGGGTTGCTGGTTTCTAGGAGTGTTTCAAGTTTCATGTTTCTAGTTTCAGGTTCGACCTCGGAATTTCAGCAATCCGAAACGAACAACTTGAAACTAGAAACATGAAACTAGGAACTTGAAACGCTTGAACGAGATACGCCCTTCGACGGGCTCAGGGCGTCACGAGCTTGTCGAGGGACGCTTCACGAGTTTCGAGTACGCTGCCGGAGGACTTGTTCAACATTCTGCTACGCAATTGAAAAAGGAGTGAGCGAAGATGGCAAAGGAACTCACAGTCGGTGATAAGGCCCCCGCGTTCTCGCTTCCAAATCAATCAGGAGAGCCGGTCAGCCTGAAAGACTTTACGGGCAAGCAGGTGGTCCTGTACTTCTATCCCAAAGACGATACCCCTGGCTGTACGACGGAATCCTGCGACTTTCGTGATGCGGCCACGCCGATCAAGAAGGCGGGGGCCGTGATTCTCGGTGTCAGCCTGGACGGCAAGGAGTCTCACCAGAAGTTTATCGAGAAATTCGATCTGCCCTTTCCCCTACTCAGCGATGAAGAGGCCACTATCTCGAAGGCCTATGGCTGTTATAAAGAAAAAAATATGTATGGCAGAAAGTATTGGGGCATCGAGCGTAGTACGTTCGTGATCGATCAGACCGGCACATTGAAGGCGATCTTCCGCAAGGTCAAGGTTGGCGGTCATGTGGGTGAAGTGATCGCGGCACTGAAAGCCTAGCCTTCTTCTGGTGTCCTATTCCGCATTATTCATGAACAGTCTGTCGCCATTGCTGATCCGCTGCTCTTGCTCGTGAAGCGTCGTTCGTGAAGCGTGAAGCGCAGGACGGAATGATTGTGTCTGATCCTCGCATGCGAGATACAAGATACGTTTCACGAGGAACGCGGTTTCGGGACGAACCGTCATGAACAATGCATGCTAGGTGGCTGTGCGGCCTATGAGTATTCTCTTCCGCAGGGCCGGTCTCTTCACCGTTCTCCTCCTTCTTTTCTGGACTGTACCCACCATCCTCTCCGCAGCGGAGAAGACTTCCTGGACCCTATCGGTTCACGATAGCCTCACTGCTCCTAACCAGCCGACTACCATTGACGCCACGCTCACGCAGAAGGATCGCCTGATAGAGACCGGTCTGGCAGGCGAACCGATCGAGCTGCTCATTGCCGGCAAGGTCGTCGCAACTGCAACGACAGATGGCAATGGGCGGGCCGTCTTGTCCTATACCCCAAGGGCAAAGGGAGTGGTGCCATTTACCGTGCGGGCCGGCGCCGCTACGAACATCACCGTGGCCGAAGCTGGTGCGAATCTGTCCGTGTGGGAACATCGCACCCCGATGATGGCGGTGGAGATGGCAGCAGTCATGGAAGACGCCGAAGGCAGACGCCCGATGCCTGATGCAGCGGAAGTCCTCGAAAGGCTCACGCGGTTCTACTACAACGTGCTCTATGTGGTGACGGAGGAGAAGTCGGTGGGCCGCAACGATCAGGTGGGCGCGCAAGCCAGACAATGGCTCAAGGATCAGAAGTTTCCGGTCGGATATATCGTTGTGCTCTCAACGAGTCCGCAGTCGTGGGGGGCGAAACTTGATGAACTGCATGCTGCCGGCTGGGCGACGCTTAAAACAGGTGTGGGGCGTACGAAGCCCTTTGCCGAAGCGTTTCTGCATCGACGCCTCGACGCCGTGATGGTGCCGGAGCCGCCCAAAGGGGAGGCACCGCGGAAGGCGAAGGTGGCGAAGGAGTGGAAGGATGTGCGGAAAAGAATGTAGCGGGTAACCGGTTTGCCCTTCTTGCTCGCGCAACGCGCGGCCTCAGAAGGCCCTCGTTGGACGCGCGCAGTAAAGGGCAAACCGGTCACCCGCTTGTTGGGATACCTTCCGCTCTGGTGGAGAAAAAAGTAGAAGACGAAAGATGAAAAAGATTGGAAGGGCACCCACATTGGTCTATGTGCTCCCGGAACGCGCGCCCTGAGAAGGGCCTCGTTCGACGGCCGCACATAGACCAACATGCGTGCCCTTCCAAAAGAGGGAAAACAAGCGAGCTTAGAGAGATTACTTGGATGGATGATGGCCCCTGATGCGCGCAGTGAAGGACAGTCCAGTCACCCGCTTGTTTTGGAGCATTTTGCGCACGGGGGGGAGAGGCGGGTAAGATTAGGACATCCGAGATCATGAAACGCGCAGTCTCGGCAAGGGGAGCAGCCGGACCATTCTTCTTGCTCGCTGAGGCCCCACGATGAAACGGTGGTCCCTCAATGCGCGCAGTGAAGAACAGTCCGGCTGCTCCCCTTGAGAAGTGACAGTTCAGGCTCTTTCCCGACGCGCAGTACAGGGCAACTAGGCTCCCCGCTTGCTGAGACGCTTTCCACTCTGGTGGGGGAAGCAAAGTGGAAGATGAAAGAGGCTCTTGAATGCAACGGGGGCCCAGGCTTCGATGAGAAATCACGAGGCTGGTTATTCGGACAGAAAATCAGATTCCCCCGCATCTTGTTATGCGGAACAGTCTAGCTGTAGTTGGATCACACAAATGGCACGTACATTCAGCACAACGCAGACAGGCAATGCTTTCGAAAGACGCGTATACGATCTGTTACAGACTGAGATAGATGCGGATCGCTTTTGGGCGAAGAAGGAAAATTGCAAGATCTTTTGGAAGAAGGGCTATTACTCAAAGGATAGGGCAACTGACATCGTGTTTGATGTGTCTGTTGAGGTGTATTTGCCTGGTGCAAAAGAGTGCTCCTTGCTGGTCCTAGTGGAGTGTAAGAACTATGCGCATGCAGTGCCAGTCGATGACGTCGAGGAGTTTTTCGCAAAGGTTCAGCAGGTTGCGGCTGCCAATGCAAAGTCGATCGTTGCTAGTACTGCGGCGTTTCAGTCGGGAGCGCGAGCGTTCGCGAAGTCCAAGGGTATAGGGTTGATTCGTTGTTTCGATGCGAACGAGTTCAAGTGGGAACTGAAACGGTCGCCGTCTGCTTCCGCGCGCTCAACGTCCGCGGACGAAGCGCGCGATGTGGAGGCAGGACTCTCTGAACAAAATTTTCAGAGTTTGGCCTTCGATCTTTACCTGCAATCTCCTGTTCGAGAAACAAATTCGCTATGGGACTTTTTTGAAGATACTGCTCTTGATTCAGGTTTGACTCCTGCTCAAGTTCGAAAGATTTCGAACTCCCGAAGTAAGCTTATGAATCAGGTGCCGTTTTGCGAGAAAGATGATCTTGAGAGTCGTAGTAGCGATATCCTTTTCGAGCTTGGCTATTCGGGTGGTATCGTCGCGCTGGATGAGCTATGTGCCCGTGAGACTAAGCGAGTGGGCTTGTCCGTGAACTTTCATGTTCCGATGCCGGCAGAGTCACTCCGTCCAGTCCTCGGTCGTATCCAGTTTAATCCACTTGTCATTGATGTGTACGCGTACGACATTCCAAATGCCGGTAGAAGCCGCTTTACATTGGCGCATGAACTCGCACACCATTTACTTGGTCACGGTAAGTATCTAGTTCGCGAATCCTGCGACGAATCAGATTTTATGCTCAAGCATAGGACTGTCGTTGACGGTAGCGATATTGCTCGTATGGAGTTCCAAGCGAACTATTTTGCGTCAAGCCTGCTCCTGCCTCGAATCCACATCATTGAAGATTTCCGCCGATTGGCGCACGAACTCAATATTGTCGACAAGGGCTATGGGCACCTATATGTAGATGAGCAGTTCTGCAATGTGCAGAACTATGAGATTGTCACCAGTCACTTGATGGGAAAATATAGTGTGTCGCGTACAGTAGCCAAGATTCGACTCGAGGCTTTGGGGTTACTGTGTGACGCTCGTGGTCAAAGTGGACTACGTGCGTTGTAGGCGGTGATCGGGTCACGAAATGGGGGTCAGGCCTGAGTTTTGACTTATCGAGGCGCCCGAGTTCGCTCTGTGCTTCCTGGCGTAGTCGCTTGGAATCAAGTCGTACGGGAGTGTATTCCTGTCATGGTGAGGGAGTCTCTGTAGGGTCATCGTTCTGAGTGGTGAGGGGCAGGGCATTTCTTTGTAAGATGGCGCTATGAAATCGAAATATTCATCTTCAGTTCCCGGCCTGAATGCGTCTCAGCGTCCCAGCAAGGTTGGCTGCATGCTGGCACAAAAGAAGATTGACGAAGCTTGGCGACTCACCCATAAACAGCGGCTGCTTGTTGCGCTTGAGCGTTCTGACGTTGCCGCCGCTCTCCACTGAGCCGGCTCCGTGAAGTGTTAGCGGAGACTCTCTGGTCTCAAGGCCTCCATGACACCCGTATCTTCCATTCTCTTTTCCTATCCTTTACTATGGCGTTCAGCGGTACGTTGTATGCCCTTTTGCTGAATGCTTCCGCAGCTTCAAGCCTCCGTTGCCTGAATGGCTATTGCGGCTGAGGTGGCAGCTTCGGGGAGCGATATCCTGATTGTTTTCAAGGAGACACTATGTGGAGGAGATATGGGGTCAGGCATGAGTATTGATATATTGAGGCGACCGATTTTGTTCTGGGCTGTCCGCATCGTCGCCGGAAGTGTAGTCGAACGGCACATGTATTCCGTCATGGTGGGGGAGTCACCACTGGGTCATAGGCCTGCACTGCGCTGCTTCAGAGAAGTGTTAGTTGAAACCCTCTCAGGTCTTGAGACAGCCCAGAGTCGAGAGCTGCTCCTCAGCGGGTATGGGGCATAAGGGTGGGGGCCATGATCCCGTCTTCCCCCCTATGCCGGTAACGACGAAGCTTGGATCTTGCGCGATAGTGTCACCAATAGTATCATAGAAAAGTGACGCAGACAGCCAAGACTCTGACGAAGATGAAGGCCCATCCGCTGGATTGGCGGATTGAGAGTCTGAAGTCGGTCGCTGACGCATTTGGGTTGGTCTATCGGCAGCCCGGCGGAAGTCACGTGATTTTTCGTCATCCGAACGGCGGTATGCTTTCCGTGCCCGCGCGCCGACCGATAAAGCCAGTGTACGTGCGAAAGTTTGTGCGCTTGGTTGAGGAAGGAGTCGCCGAATGAAAAATTCCAACGTTGAGTACCCTTTTGAAGTTCGTCCCCTCTCGAAAGAAGAAGGCGGCGGGTACAGCATTTATTTCCCTGATCTTCCCGGTTGCTGGTCTGATGGAGCCTCACCGGAGGAGGCGATCGAGAATGGTCGGGACGCGCTGCAGTCATGGCTGGCTGTTGCGCAAGAGTTTGGCGATGACATTCCCAGGCCATTTTCCGCGGTCAGTGGGCGATTCGTGCAAAGGGTTCCGCGTTCGCTTCACGCGCGGTTGATCGCTCGAGCGAAGGCTGAGGGCGTGTCGCTTAACACTCTGGTGGTATCGCTGGTGTCTCAGGGAATAGGAAAATCACAAGTGGCCAAGCGCGTAAATCGCCGTGCACATGCAATCCGAACCCGCGCGAAGACAACGCGCGCCAAGTAGCGTGGTCTGTTGAGGTTCGTCAGCATGACTCTTCCCCGCAACATCATCCGCATCGACCACGAGAGCAGCCAAACTCAAACCGCCGTTCGCCGTTCACATCGCCGTCGTCCTTCATCGCGTCAAGGCCCGCTTCAGTTTTTGGAGTCCAGTTCATGGGGTTTGTAGTAACCGAGCACTACTGATGTCTCACGCCATTCATTTCCGTTTCTGGGCCATTCCAGGACTGCTGTTCGGCGCCACCATGTGGGGCCTGATCTGGTATCCCTACCGGCTGTTGCAGGATGCCGGGGCTGGTGGGGTGGCGACCTCGTTCCTGACCTTTCTGATACCGCTGGCGCTGACCCTGGCCTGTACCTGGCGCCATCTGCTGACCGCTCGGGCTCACGTTCGCTGGCTCTCAGTTCTGGGGCTGGCGGCGGGCTGGGCCAATATGGCCTTTGTGGTTGCGGTGATCGAAGGCGAGGTCATGCGCGTGGTGTTGTTGTTTTATCTCGCGCCAATGTGGACCGTGTTTTTCGCCCGGACGCTGTTGGGTGAAAAGCTCACGCGTTGGGGTTGGGCCATCATGCTGTGCTCATTCGCCGGCGCGCTGGTCATGCTGTGGCCTGCGGACGGTGGCCTGCCGCTGCCGGCCAACCGCGCGGAATGGATGGCGCTCTCCGCAGGTGTCAGTTTTGCGCTGGCCAACGTGGTCACGCGCAAAATCGATGAGGCTGACTACTGGGCCAAAGCGCTGGTGGTGTGGGCGGGGGTATGCGTCGTGGCCGGGTTTGCGGCCATGTTTGTCGCGCAACCCTTCGCATTTCTCGCCACGGTCGACAGGCACACCCTGCTGATTCTACTCGGCGTGGGCCTCTGCACCGGCGCAATGACACTGGCGGTGCAGTATGGTTTGTCGCATACCCTGGCCAATCAGGCCAGCATCATCTTTCTGTTCGAGCTGGTGGTGGCAGCGCTCTCGTCATGGTGGTTGGTGAACGAAGTCCTTAACGTGCAAGAATGGATAGGCGCGGCGATGATCATTGCCGGCAGCCTGTTTTCCGGGCACCTTGAAAAGCCTCCCGCACTCGAGAAATCCCATGCCCTGTGACATCGAATCCGACCCACGCGTTCCGCGCGCGGGAACTGGGGTAGGAAAAAGTGAGGATATATGGGGTCAAGGAGGTATAGGGTCAGGCATGAGTATTGAGTTATTTGGGAGACCGATCTTATTCTGGACTGTCGCATCGTCGCCGGAATGGTAGTCGTACGGCGACTGTATTCGCGTCATAACGGGGGAGTCTCTGGATGGTTATTGTCCTGAGTGGTGACGCGCAAGGCGTTTCCATGTAAGATAGGATCATGAAATCGAGATCTATCTAAGCGTCGTTCGGTCTGAATCCGTCGCGCGGTTTGGTAAGTTTGGCGTTAGGCTGGCTCAAAGAATAATGGATGAAGCTGGGCGACGTACCCCTGAACAAGAGAGTACTCGTTGCGAGTGAGGTTGCTGCCGTTGGGCTGCCCTCCATGGCTCATGCTCCAAGAGGCATGAGCTAAAATCCTTCCACATCTTGAGACAGCCCAGTGTCGAGGGCTTCTTAGCATGAGGCGTGCCAGGGGCGACTCACGGTTTTATTTTTCATAGCGATGGGCCGGGGAAATACATAAGGGGTGGGAATCTTTTTCCTTCTCAGCGCATGGCGGATCGATCGTCATCCAGCTGTCTGTCGTGTCTGATCCGCCCCACAATGACCCTATCTCTTCCTCATGATGCCGTTAGAATAGGGGTGACATGATTGAGCTGCTCTCCAATCCACAGATGTGGATTGCGTTATTGACGCTGACCGCTCTTGAGCTGGTGCTCGGAATCGACAATGTTATTTTCATTTCGATTCTTGTCGATAAGCTTCCGAAGGAGCGCCGTGACTTCGCGCGCAGGATCGGCCTGTTCCTTGCCATGTTCATGCGCATTGGGCTCCTATTTCTTCTTTCTTGGATTGTTGGGCTCACCGAACCTCTCTTCGCGCTATTCGGGCAGGAAATCTCCGGTCGTGACCTCATCTTGATCGGCGGCGGTCTTTTTCTGCTGTGGAAGAGCACGAAAGAGATTCATCAGCTGCTGGAGGGCGAAAAGGGCGAAGCGTCGATGGCAGTCCCCGCCACGTTCTCAGCCGTGATTCTTCAGATCACGATCATCGACATGGTCTTTTCGTTTGACTCGATCATCACCGCCGTGGGGATGGTCGACCACGTGGGGGTCATGATCGCAGCCGTCGTCCTGTCGGTGTTGCTGATGATGGTCTTTGCCGGTGGGATCGGCCGTGTCGTGTCGGACCATCCGACGATTAAGATGTTGGCCCTCGCGTTCTTGTTGGTCATCGGCGTCGTGTTGATCGCCGACGGATTCGATCACCATATTCCCAAAGGGTATGTATACTTTGCGATGGCCTTCTCGGTTATTGTCGAATTGCTGAACATCCGAATGAGGAAGCGCGGGGCTCAACCGGCCGAGTTGCACGAGCGCTATACACGGGAGCCCACCAAGGCCGCGGAACCATCGAGTCGTTCACAGGTCGAGGCCCCCAAATGACTCCTCCCCGCAACATCATCCGCGTAGACCATGAGGCCAGCCGAACACACGCGTGGAGAGTCACGTTACAGCGGCACAACGGTATCGTCGTGAAGATGTTTTCCGACTCGCTTCATGGCGGGAAACGCCAGGCCTTGAAGGTGGCCGAGGAGTACCGCGACGAACTGCTCCGCCGCTACTCGCCTTACGCCCATGCGATTTGGGTCCGCACTCGACTTCGCCGGAACAATACGTCGGGCATTCCCGGCGTGGCCAGATATGAGGAACGAGCCAAACCCAATAGAAATTACACCCGCGTGTTTTGGCTGGCTTCCTGGGTCAATGAGCAAGGCGAGAGTCGGAAACGCAGGTTTATGGTTTCCCACTATGGCGAGCGCCAGGCCAAGCGTCTTGCGGTCGCAGAGCGTGAGCGTCAGCTGAGCCTCGCCTGTGCCAGCAAGAATGCCAGTCTGTAATGCCCACCAGGCGGTCAATACGAACCACCCCATATATGGCGGGAGAGCTCCTCGTCCATAATTCATGATCTCTTCTGCCGCAATCGCTTGACTGTGGCGGTCCGCACGCAGATAGAGCAAAGGAAAGAATTGGAATAATCGTTTCGTTTCCGGTTCGGAGACTCACTCGCACAGATGTCACCGTCGCTCATATTCCTCAGGCCCTGGCCCTCCGCACCGTCCCGTTGAAAATTGTACAACGCCAGTATTGTATTCGATCGGAGCTAGGGATCTCCCTAGCCCGCATTATTCAGTGCGCCGTGAAAAGGCGCTGTGTGTCTCACAGGTGCAAGTCCTGTCTGGGGAGTTGTCGGGACACCCCAGTAGCT
>ENA-ORBV01001575-ORBV01001575.1-microbial-mat-metagenome-genome-assembly--contig:-NODE-1575-length-50379-cov-8.086716_pt1 | contig 50379 bp, 56 predicted proteins | sample MGYA00237777_ERZ505514 | MGnify/ENA primary metagenome ERZ505514 (study PRJEB26160, sample SAMN06269048) | microbial mat metagenome | isolation source: Oligotrophic lake microbial mat | place... | reverse complement strand
TGATACGGCGACCACCGAGATCTACACCTCTCTATTCGTCGGCAGCGTCAGATGTGTATAAGAGACAGACACCGAGCACGTGCTGCCACGCGAGGATCCCGACGCCGCGGCAATCGTCGAGCGCCAGCTGCGCCGGGACGGTGTCGAGATCGTCACCGGAACGCACGTGGTCGCGATCGAGAAGCGGAGCGACGCGCGCGTGGTGATCTGGGAGCAGGCCGGACGGCGACACGAGGCTGAGTGCGACCAGGTCCTCGTCGCTGCCGGCCGGGTGCCGAACGTCGAGGGGCTCGGCCTGGAGGCCGCCGGCGTCGAGGTGAATACCCACGGCGTGGTGGTCGACGACTTCCTCCGCAGCACGAACCCGAAGGTCTATGCGGCGGGCGACGTCGCCTCGCGCTTCAAGTTCACGCACACCGCCGACGCGCTCGCGCGCATCGTGCTCACCAACGCACTGTTCCTGGGGCGCAAGCGCGCGAGCGCGCTGCACGTGCCGTGGTGCACGTACACGTCGCCCGAGATCGCCCACGTCGGGCTGTACGAGAAGAGTGCGCGCGAGCAGGGCATCCCGCTGGAGACGCTCACCATCCCACTCGCAGACGTAGACCGTGCGATCCTCGAGGACGACGCCGAAGGGTTCCTGCGCGTGCACCTGAAGCGGGGCAGCGACCGGATTCTCGGTGCGACCCTGGTAGGCAGCCACGCCGGCGAGACGATCTCCGAGCTGACGCTCGCGATCACCACGGGGGTCGGGCTCGGACGTCTCGCGAGCGTCATCCACCCGTACCCGACGCAGGCCGAGCTGATCCGCAAGGCGGGCGACACCTACAACCGCAGGCGCTTGACGCCGGCCGTCAAGCGGATCTTCGCGGCGTGGCTCCGCTGGCGGCGGTGACGGCAGAACGAAGGAGGACGGAGAGACGATGCACCAGATGACGATCGACACCGACGCTGCCGTGCGCGAGCGCTACAGCGCGGCGGCCCGTGCCAAGGAGGCAGCGCTCTGCTGCCCGGTCGAGTACGACACGCGGCTCCTCGCCGCGATTCCCGACGAGGTCCTCGAACGTGACTACGGCTGCGGCGACCCGTCGCGCCACGTGTGCGACGGCGACGTGGTGCTCGACCTCGGCAGCGGTGGCGGCAAGATTTGCTTCATCGCGGCGCAGGTAGCGGGTCCCACCGGGACGGTGATCGGGGTCGACGTGAACGACGAGATGCTGGCTCTCGCACGCGACTCCGCGCCGCAGGTCGCGGCGCGGCTCGGCTTCGCCAACGTCGAGTTCCGCCGCGGCCGGATCCAGGACCTGCGCCTCGACCTCGACCGGCTCGACGTCTGGCTTCGCGGGCACCCCGTGCGCGACCTGCACGGCCTGCAGGCGCTCGAGGCGGAGACCGAGCGCCTGCGCGCGACGGAGCCGCTGATCGCAGACGGGTCCGTCGACGTGGTCGTGTCGAACTGCGTGCTGAACCTCGTGCGCGAATCCGACAAGACCGCTCTGGTGCGCGAGATCTACCGCGTCCTGCGCCGCGGCGGGCGGGTCGCGCTGTCCGACATCGTCGCCGACGAGCCGGTGCCCGAAGAGCTGAAGGCGGACCCCGAGCTGTGGAGCGGCTGCATCTCCGGTGCGTTCGAGGAGACGGCGCTGCTGCGCGCGCTCGAGGACGCCGGGTTCTACGGCATCACGATCGAGAAGCGCGAGGAGACACCGTTCGCCGTCGTTGGTGGGATCGAGTTCCGCTCGGTCACGGTGACGGCGAAGAAGGGACTCGAGGGCCCCTGCTTCGAGGCGAACCAGGCCGTCATCTACCGCGGACCGTGGAAGCGCGTCGAGGACGACGACGGCCACGTCCTGGTGCGCGGTGAGCGCGCTGCGGTGTGCGCGAAGACCTTCGAGATCCTCACCGGTGAACCCTACGCGCGCGAGACCATCCCCGTCCCGCCTCGTATCGCGATCGCGGCGGCGGAGCGCGTGCCCTTCGACTGCACTCGCACGGCGTCGCGTCACCCGCGCGAGACCAAGGGCAACGGCTTCCGCGAGACGGTCGCCGCAGGAAGCTGCTCGCCGGGCACCGGGTGCTGCTGATGGAGGCCGCTCTCGTCGCGGCGGCGCTGCTGGTCGCCTTCGTCAACGGCGCGAACGACAACATGAAGGGTGTCGCGACCCTCTACGGGTCCGGGGTGCTCTCGTACCGGCGCGCGCTCGCGCTCGCGACCGCGTCGACCGCCGTCGGCTCGCTCGCGTCGCTCGTCCTCGCGCAGGGGCTGGTGCGTGTCTTCTCGGCGAAGGGGATCGTGCCAGAGGCGCTGATCGACACGCGGCTTCTGACCGCGATCGCGACCGCCGCTGCCCTGACCGTTCTGCTCGCGACGCGCCTCGGCTTCCCGATCTCCACGACGCACGCGCTGGTGGGCGGAATCGTCGGTGCCGGCTTCGTCGCGGCAGGCTCCGAGCTCGATCTCGGTGCACTCGCCGGTGCGGTGGTCCTGCCGCTGGTCGCCGGCCCACTGGCCGCGGTCGTTCTGGCTGGAGTGGGTCTGCGCGCCGGGAACCGGGCACTCGGACGCTTCGCGCCGTCGGGCGCCGAGTGCGTGTGCGTCGATGCGCTGCCGCTGGTTGCGAGCGCCACCGGTTGCGGCGCTGGCACCGCCGCAACGATAGCGACGGGGACAGGAAGGTTCGCAATCGAGGTCGGGCACGTCGAGGACTGCGTGCGTCGCGGCACGGGCGCCGTTGCTCGGGTGCGAACGGACGCGCTCGTCGACGGTGCGCACGTCGTGAGCGCGAGCCTGGTGGGCTTCGCGCGCGGCGTCAACGACACGCCGAAGATCCTCGGTCTGCTGGTCGGCGCCGCGGTCGTCTCCCCGACCACGGGTGCGCTCGGGATCACTCTGGCGATGGCGCTCGGCGGGCTGGTGGCGGCGCGTCGCGTGGCCGAGACGATGGCGAAGAAGATCACGACCATGACCCCGGGCCAGGGCCTCGTCGCGAATCTCTCCACGTCGCTGCTGGTGATCGGGGCGTCGCGCTTCGGGATGCCGGTCTCGACGACGCACGTCTCGACCGGCGGCATCGTCGGCGTCGGGCAGGGGACGGGCGGGGTGCGCTGGGGCGCGACGCTCGAGGTGCTCGCCGCCTGGCTGACGACCTTGCCGGTCGCCGCGCTGCTTGGCGCGGCGACCATGTGGGCGCTGCGGTGACGGCACCGGCGGCTGAGCCAGACTTCGCTGCCCGGCTCGCGACCGCGGGGCAGTGGCCGCTGCGCCGCGGCCGCGTTCGCACCGTGCAGGTCAACGTCGGCCGTCGCTGCGACCTCGCGTGCCACCACTGTCACGTCGAGGCCGGGCCGAAGCGGACGGAGACCATGAATCATTCCACCGCGGCGCGGGTCCTCGAGCTCCTGGCGCGGAATCCCGAGGTCGATGTACTCGATCTGACTGGTGGCGCACCCGAGCTGAACGAGAGCTTCCGCGAGCTGGTCGCAGGTGCGAGCGCGCTCGGAAGGCGCGTGATCGACCGCTGCAACCTGACCGTTCTGCTGCTGCCAGGGCAGGAAGAGACCGCGACGTTCCTCGCCGATCACCGCGTCGAGATCGTCGCGTCGCTGCCCTGCTACACGGACGAAGGGGTCGACGCGCAGCGTGGCCGCGGCGTCTTCGAGCGTAGCGTCGAAGCGTTGCGGCTCCTGAACAGCCTTGGCTACGGGCGGCCGCGCACGGGTCTGATCCTGGATCTCGTCTACAACCCGACCGGCGCCTTCCTCCCGCCGCCGCAGGACGAGCTGGAGGCCCGCTATCGCATCGAGCTGCGCGAGCGTCTGGGTGTCGAGTTCTCGCGGCTGGTGACGATCACCAACATGCCGATCCGGCGCTTCGCACACGATCTCCTGCGTCGCGGTGAGCTGTTCTCGTACATGGGCCTGCTCGTCAATCACTTCAACGCCGCGACGCTTCCTGCGCTCATGTGCCGCAGCCTGGTCTCGGTCGGATACGACGGGCAGCTCCACGACTGCGACTTCAATCTGATGCTGGAGCTGCCTCTCGGGGGGCGCGCGCGGTCGATCTGGGACGTCGACGACCTGCGGGCGCTCGACGGCGACCGAGTCGCCGTCGCGGGGCACTGCTTCGGTTGCACGGCGGGGGCTGGATCGAGCTGCGGCGGGTCGCTGGTCGCGGCGGGTCGCGAGAACCTGGCGTCATCAGTTTGAGGGAGCGCAGCGATCCGGCTCGAGGGCCGCACCGCCCGAGGGGGAGCCGATGCGTCCTTACCGTTCTCCAGTTGGCATCGTGCCGCTCGACGATGCCCGCTACATGGCCGCGCACGTGCTCTTCCGGAGCTGCTCCACGCAGCGGCGAGAGCTCTACACCTGGCTGCGGGACAAGACGCTCGGACATCGGCGTGGTCGCCGCCATGGCTACTCGGTTCTCAGCGTGGGATCGGGGACGGGCGTCCTCGACGCGGCTCTCGTCGAAGAACTGCAGGTCGTTGGGCCGGTGAGATTCGTCGGAGTGGATCCGAACCCGCTGGAGAACGAGGCTTGCCGCACCCGACAACGCGCTGAGCAGGCTCTTCGTCGAGACGTCTCTGGAGTTGAATGGGTTCGCGCCGTGCCTCTCCGGCCGGATGGAGCTCGAGCTGCGCCGTGCCGGCTTCGGCACTGGCGTGGAGCACATCCCGGCACTCGTCGACGTGACTTCGCTGCGAAGCCCTGGGGACCCGGACGGAGAGCTTCTGCTGGTCGCAGCCTCGTACCGCACCCGGTGGACGGCTTGATTGCCACACGGTGATGGACGCGAGCGATTCAACGTTGTCTCCGGCGAATCGACGGAGAAGGATCGATGCACGAGACCATCCTCGAGTACGAGGCGCTCGTCCGGCTGGTCGCCTTCGTGGGGATCTTCGCCGCGATGGTGCGGTGGGAAGTCGCAGCGCCGCGGCGCCGGCGGGAGCTCGGCCGCGGGCTGCGCTGGACCGGCAACCTCGGCATCGCGTCGATCAATGCGATGCTCCTGCGCGCGACCTTTCCCGCGCTGGCCGTCGGGTTGGCCATGATGGCAGAGGAGCGCGGCTGGGGCCTGTGCAACGCGATCGGCGTCCCTCGATGGGTGGCGTTCGTCGCGTCGCTGCTCGTGCTCGACCTGACCATCTACCTGCAGCACGTTATGTTCCACGCCGTGCCGGCGTTGTGGCGGCTGCATCGCATGCACCACGCCGATCTCGAGTTCGACGTCACGACGGGAGTGCGCTTCCACCCGCTGGAGATCATCTTGTCGATGGGGCTGAAGCTCGGGCTCATCCTCGCGTTCGGGCCACCGGCGGTCGCGGTGCTCGTCTTCGAGGTGCTGCTCAACGCCACCTCGATGTTCAACCACGGCAACGTGCGGATTCCCGGTGCGGTGGACCGGGTCCTGCGCTGGGTTGTGGTGACGCCCGACATGCACCGGGTCCACCACTCGATCCACCCGAGCGAGACCAACAGCAACTTCGGCTTCAGCGTGCCGTGGTGGGACCGCCTGCTGGGTACGTACCGCGCGCAGCCGGTGGACGGGCACGAGACCATGGCCATCGGCATCGAGCAGTTCCGCACCGAGCGCGATCTCCGGCTCGATCGGATGCTGCTCCAGCCGCTGCGCGGTCCGGCCGGCGGTGACGCCACCGTCCACCGGAAGAACGGTGCCCGTGATCCACGACGCCGCGTCGGACGCGAGGAACAGGATCGCTTCCGCAACGTCCGCCGGCCGGCCAATACGGCCGAGCGGGTGGAAGGCGTTGAAGCCCGGCAGCGTCGCTTTCACCTCTTCGTCACCGAGGAACGCCCCGTAGACCGGAGCTTCGACCACCGCGGGCGCGACGGCATTGATGCGGCTGCGGTGCGGTGCGGCGCGAGCTCGAGCGCGAGGTTGCGCACCAGCGCGTGCACTCCGGCGTTCGCGGCGGAGTAGGCCGCGGACGGCGTCGCTCCGACGGCCTGGATTGCCCACAGCGATCCGGTGTGCACGATCGCACCGCCGCCGCGTCGCTGCAGCGCCCTCGCCGCCTGTGCGGTGAAGAACTTGCCTTTCAGGATCGTGTCGAGAAACCAGTCGTACTCCTCCTCGGTGACGTCGACGAAGGACTTCGGGCGGAACACGCCCGCGTTGTTGGCGAGCAGCTCCAGCCCACCAAAGCGTCGCTCGGCGAGATCGACGATGGCGCGACCGGTCCGCGGGTCGCCGACGTCGCCGGCGAGCGTCGCGATACGCGCGTCGCTCGGGTCGATCTCGTGTGCGGCGGCCTCGAGCGCCGGCGGTGCTTGCCACGTTTCGGAGCTCCTGCTCGGCCAACGCGGCCGGTCTGGGGGCGCGATCGCACGCCGACGCGTGCGGCGAACGTCAAGCACACGGACCCCTCTTCTAGCATAGCTCCCTTGACGCCACAGGCCAGTTCTGGCATAGCCATTTCGTGAGTACGAAGAAGCCGACGCCCCGCCAGCTGCAGTGGATCGGAACCTCCCGCGAGGACCTGAAGGCGATGCCCGGCGAGGTGCAGGACGCGATTGGCTTCGCCCTCTACTTCGCCCAGATCGGCGAGATGCACCCGACCGTGAAGCAGATGAGCGGGATGCCGGGCGTGTTCGAGATCGTCGCGAGCTTTCGGAAGGATGCGTACCGCGCGGTCTACGTCGTTCGCTTCGAGGACGCGCTCTATGTGCTCCACGCCTTCCAGAAGAAGTCACACAAGGGCGCCCAGACGCCGAAGCGCCATCGCGAGTTGATCGCGAAGCGCTTGGCCGCGCTGGTGGCGCAGAAGCCGCGCTAGCGAGCGGATGAAAGGACCACGGAACATGGGCCACGTGCCAAGGGACATGGACGAGAAGATCACCAAAGGAAGCCGAAACGTCTTCGCAGATCTCGGGCACCCAGATGCCGAAGTGAAGCTCGCGAAGGCCGAACTCGCTCGTCAGATCGGCAAGGCGATCGCCGCCCGGGGACTCACCGCGACCACTGCGGCACCGGTCCTTGGCGTCGATCAGCCGAAGGTGTCCAAGATCCTCAACGGAAGACTCAGCGAGTTCTCACTCGAGCGTCTCGCGACCTTGCTGACGCGTCTGAGCTGGGACGTCGAGATTCGGCTTCGACGGCGGATCAAGGGCGCGGGACGGTTGAGCGTCAAGGCCGCGTGATGTGGATAGAAACTTGAGCCGCCGTCCAGGGAGCCGGAGTGAGCGGCGCTTGCGCTCGTACAACCAGAACCGGGCGACAACGACCGGGCGATACCAAGCGTCTCAGCGTGCTCGAGCAGGAGAACAATCGGCTGAAGAAGCTAGACCGGGCAGGTCAGCTCGGCGAGCGCGGATGTCACGTTGCGATCGCCGCCCCGACGATGATCAGTGCCCAGCTCGTGTCGATCCACCGCGTCGAGCTGCATCCCGTCAACCGCTGTCCGAGGCGTAGGGTAGTGTATCCGCGCCTCTCACACGCGGCCGAACGAGCGCCGGGAGGAGTAAGGAGAAGAACGATGCAGCATCTCAGCGTCCCAGTCGCGATCGCGACCCTCGCCCTCTTCGCGGTCGCCCTCACCCCGCGATCGACGGAGGCCGGCACCTACTGCACGAGCCGCGGTAACGCGACCTACTGCGACGACGGCACGACCTTCCACCAGTACGGCAAATTCATCCAGTCGAACCGCGGCCAGAGCTGGCGGCGCTTCGGCTCCCACGGATACGGCGACGACGGCTCGTGGTTCGCGGACCACGGCGACAGCGTGACGCAGCACTCCAAGGGACGTCCCGACGCCCTGGGCTCGCGCATCGTGCCGGACCGCCTCTTCGGCGACGACTGACGGGGCTAACGTGGGCGGCTTCTTCTGGCTCTTCGCGGGGCGGCGGGGCGATCCGACCATGTGCTGGACCGAGGAGGAAGCCGTGCGGGAAGCGTACCGGATCCTCGAGCGGGACCCGAGCGTAGTGCGGGTGGAGATACGCTTCCTCGCGAACCTGCTGCGCGTGATCGATCGCTAGGATCGCGCAGGGCGCGGCGCCGCTATGGCGACGCCGCCGGCGTAGGCTCCTCGCGGACCAGCGGTTCCGCACGAGAAGTTGAACCCGCGCGCACGAGCATGGTGGCGCGGGTTGGTGCTCACGTCTGGTCGATTGCGAAGATCGTCAGCAGAGGGGGGAACCAACACGAGTTCACGCACATGCGCTGGCCCCGACTTCGGCACGGCAAGGACTTCGACCGGATCGTCGAGCAGGGCTATTACCGCCTTGTCGGCGAGCAATTCCGGCCGCGCCCGCCGCGGGATGAGCCGGACGTGATCGCCTGGCGGCAGGCGGGTTCGCCGATCGACGAAGAAGCGGAAGGAGAGGAGTGGGCGGCATGAGTACAGCTGCAGGTGGCACTATCTCCGTCGAGACCCGTACCGTCGCGCTGCCGCCGCGACCCGCGCAGCGATCTCCGCGCGCAGCTCCGCAGGCCGCAGCACCTCGACCCACGGCGACATGCTCATGACCCAGTTCGCGAGCTCGGCGGTGCCGCGAACCTTCATCGTCAGCACCAGGCCTCCGTCGCGCCGCCGGGTGAACTTCTGCGACGGGTGCACCGTCCGCTGGCGCAGGTACGCCTCCGTCTGTTCGTTCAGGATGAGAATCTCGACGGCGGTCTCCGGTCCCTCGACGACGCCGAACATGCCCTCGGTGTAGCGCTGAGGCTTGAAGGCGGCGGGGTAGGGGAACAGCGCAGGCTTGCCGTCCTCGCGGCGGACCGGCGTCGCCGAGCGGATGCGCTCGACTGCGAACCAGATGACGTTCTTGCCGCGGTCGCTGCGCCCGAGGAGGTAGAGCCCGCCGCGGTAGCCGAGCAGCGTGTACGGCTCGACCTCGTGCACCTTGCCCTCGCCCATGAGTCCCGCGTAGTCGATGCGCAGGCGCTGCTGGTCGATGAGCGTCCGGACGAGCGTGCCGATCGTCTCGTCGTGGCTGCGGTAGTCCTTGGCGGCGAACGTCATGGCGAAGAACTTCCGGTCGATGTCGCGCAGCCGGGAGCGCTGCGCCACCGGGAGGGTCTTCAGCATCTTCTCCCAGAGCACGTCCATGCCCTGCTCGAGCACGGTGCCCTCGAGGTGGCGGATCATCGACCAGGTGAAGAAGAACGACACCGCGGCCCAGGCCCCAGCCTCGGGCGGCCGCGCCCTGCTGGCGAGACGGAGCACGCGCCTCCCGCCATGCTCCTCGACCTCGATCAGCGGGTTGCCCGAAGCGTCGACCAGCTCCTTCTGGCACGCGTGGACGTACCTCTGCAGCGTGCGCTCGACGACGCCGAGCTCGAGGGCGATCTGCTCGAGGCTCCAGCCGTACGGCCGCTCGAAGAGCCCGTACACGATGCGTGCGAGACGCGTCGCCGCGCCGTAGGTCGGCTTGCGCCTGTCCTTCGGCCGGGTCTTCACCGCCATTGCACCTCCATCAAAATCGCGGTCAATCTGCCCGAGTCCCGGCGACAACCGTTGCCCGCGCGCCCGCGTATAGTCAACCCAAACAGCGACGCGAAGGAAGGGAGGGCGACCATGGGGCACGACGAGAGCGGCAGCGAGCGGCGGGGTGAGGCAGGGACGCCGGCAAGCAGGATCACGGAGGCGGCGGACGCACTCCAGGCCCACCGTGAACGGCCGTGCCTGGTGCTGGTCGATCCGACGATCGATCGTACTGACCTGCTCAGGGTCCGGGCGATCCTCGGCGATGCCGGAGGCGACTCCCTGGACGTCGTGCTGTACAGCAACGGGGGCGACATCGACGGCGCCTACACGATCGCACGCGAGCTCCGTCGCCGTTTCGATCGCGTGGCGGTCTTCGTGCCACTGCGCGCAAAGAGCGCGGCCACTCTCATCTGCCTGTGCGCCGACGAGCTGGTGCTCGGCGATCTCGGGGAACTGGGGCCGCTCGATGCCCAGTGCGACGAGCGCCGCGAAGCCGACTTCCCGCTCAACACCTCGCGTCTGGCGCTGTTCAAGTCGCTCGAGCAGCTCCAGGAGTTGGCGCTCGACGCGTACGAGGAGGCGGTGCGCCGCATCGTCAACGTCAGCGGCATGCGGCCGTTCGACGCCGGCACCAAGGCCGCGGAGATCACCACGAGCCTCTATGGGCCGATCTACGCGAAGATCGACCCGATCCGGGTCGCCGAGAGCGCGCGCGGTCTCGAGGTGGGCAGCGCCTACGCGGTGCGCATGCTGCGCCGCTACAGGCCGGACATCGCGTCGGAGCGGGCGCACGAGATCGTCCACCGGCTGATCCACGCCTACCCCTCGCACGGCTTCGTGATCGACGCGGAGGAGCTGCGCGATCTCGGACTGCCGGCGCGCCCCGCCGACGCGGAGGAGAGGCCGATCCTCGATGCGCTGGCCCGAGCCCTCGTCGAGCACGGCGATGCGCACGACGTGGTCGTGTTCTCGGGCGGGCATCCGGAGCGTGCAGCGGCTCGTGGCCCGCGCGAGGCGTCGATCCCGGGTGCGGTCGAATCCGTCGTCGCAGTAGACGATGCCGGGAGAAGGCCGCGCGCCACATCGACGGCCGCGGTCGACGTTCGACACCACGCTCTCGCGCAGCCGCGAGTCCGCCGGTGATTGCGCCCCTCACCAATGCCCTCGGTCGATGTGATCGCGCTGCACGACGGCACCGGACGCAGGTCTTCCTGCCTCTTGTCAGCGAGAGGTGGATGCGCGGACATGGGATCCCGATGAGCGAGGCCGCCCGGCGAACACCATGAGCGTCACGGACATCACGCGCCCGGCTCGTCTCTCGAAGTCGCGCTTCACGGCAGGGCTGCAGTGCCACAAGCTCCTGTGGCTGACGGTCCACGAGCCGGGCGCCCCGGAATTCGAGCGGGATGAGCGCAGCTCCGTCGTGATGGAGCGGGGGATCAGGGTGGGCGAGCTGGCGCGAACGTACGTCCCTCGCGGCGTGCTGATCGACTTACCGTACTACGCGTACGCGGAGCGCCTGGCGGCGACAGAGGAAGCCCTGCGGCGGGGCGAAAGCGTCATCTACGAGGCTGCGTTTGCAGCGGACGGCGTCTTCGTCTCGGTGGACATCCTCGAGCGCCGCGGGTCGAGCTACTGCCTCGTCGAGGTCAAGTCGACGGCATCGGTCAAGCAGCAGCACATCCCCGACGTCGCCATCCAGACCCATGTCTTGCGGCAGAGTGGCATCGACGTGACGCGGATGGAGCTGATGCACCTCGACCGGCGGTGCGCGTATCCCGACCTCAGTAACCTCTTCGCGCGCCAGGACGTGACCGCCGCGGTTGAAGCGCTGCTTTCGGGAATTCCCTGGACGATCGCGGCTCAGGGCCTGATGCTCAGCGGGCCGCAGCCGACGGTGGCGGTCGGAGACCACTGCTCGGCTCCGTACGCGTGTCCGTTTCTCCAACGCTGCTGGCCGACCCTGCCCGCCGATCACGTCAGCACGCTCTACAAGATCCGGGAACGAGCGCGGCAGCTGGACGAGGACGGCTACCACACCATTCACGACCTTCCCGACGACGTGCAGCTGGGGGCGATCGCCGATCGACAGCGCCGGGCGGTGCAGACGGGTCGGCTCGTCGTGGAGCCGGGTCTCTCGGAGGCTCTCGCGGCGATTGTCCCCCCGATCGCGTTCCTCGACTTCGAGACGATCGCACTCGCCGTGCCCGTCTGGAACAGCTGTCACCCGTACGACGCCGTCCCGGTCCAGTTCAGCTGCCATGTGCTCCATGAGAGTGGCGAGGTGAGATCCCACGCGTGGCTCGCGGACGGTCCGGAAGATCCACGACCGGCTCTCGCCGAGCGTCTTGTCGCCGCCTGTGCAGGCGCTCGCACCGTGGTCGCGTACAACGCGCCGTTCGAGCGCAGGTGCCTCGAGCAGCTGAGCGCGGTCGTGCCTCACCTTTCGCTGCCGCTGATGGAGATCGCCGGCCGGCTGGCGGATCTGCTCCCCGTCGTCCGCAACCACGTGTACCACCCCGACTTTGGTGGGAGCTTCAGCCTGAAGCGCGTGCTGCCGGCGCTCGTACCGGAGCTGAACTATGGCTCGCTGGCGATCGGCGATGGAGAGATCGCGAGTGCGGAGCTGGAGCGCCTTCTCTTCGGCGCGGAGCAGATGGCGCCCGAGTTCCGGGACAAACTCAGGCGCGATCTGGCTGCCTACTGCTCACAAGACACCTGGGGTTTGGTTCAGGTGTTCAACCGGCTGCGGACGATGATCTGACTTCAGTGGCAGATCTGCAGCGCGGTTGCGGAAACCAGCCCCACGCCGGTCGCACTGAAGATGCGACCGGCGGCCAACCGGAGCCGACCATGGCGATCCCGATGACGAAGAGCCTTCAAGTTAGCCACGAGCACGACCCGTCGAGGATCGAACGGGGAGCGGGCGACGGCGAGACATACCTCCGCAAGCGACACTCACGAGAAGCGGAACGTCCTCGCGTGCCCCGCGCCTCCCGATCACGCCTACCCGCCTCGCGAAAGGGTTGACGGACCGAGGTCGGCCGACACGTTCATGTGCCTCTTCCAGGATCTCGGAACCCGCCGTCGGAACGCGTCGCCTGACGGAGCACGGCGCAGCCCGAGTCGGCGAGCGAGCTCGCGAAGGCCCAGATTACCCTTCGCATTTCTGGCCCAGGTTGACGTACCAGCTTGTCGTTCCCGTCGCGTTGTCGCCTGCCCCACTTCACCACCTCCTGCAGCATCATGCTGCCGGGCAGGGGGCGGACTCGTAAGGTCGCAGCTGTTCCTCTCCTCAACCCCCCGGTGGCGTTGGGCTCTTGACGACGCCACGGGACGAGCGACGGGAGTCGCTGAAGCTCGTTGGGACTCCGCAGTGGCCGACGATGCGGTTCCCGAGCGCATCGCGGTCGAGGTAGGTTCGGGCAGCTCAGCCGAAGCGTCGGCGCGTGCCTCAATCGAAGCAGCTGATGGAAGCGGGGCTTGCTCACGCCGAGATGCTCAGCGGCCTCCTGTCCTGGCAGGAGCGCGGCGCCGCGATGTAGAAGCTTTCCATGGCCGACATTCCGATCGAACACGAGCTGGTCAAGCAGGCTGCAGCACTGGTGGACCTGAAGGTGATTGACACGCAGATCGAGCACTTCATGGAGAACACGAGGGTCCGGATCACCATGGAGGAGGACCCTGAGGTTCTGGAGAGCTGCGCCCTCGGGCTCATCTTCACCTTCGGCGTACTCTCTTTCCAAGACGCGAGGCCGAGAGGAGTCTCGGCCGACTACACCGATGGCGTCGAGGAGTGGACGGTCAGCGACCTGGTCCGGCATCTCCGCTTCTCGAAGGGCCGGATCTCGCCCGACGGCAAGGTCCTTCTTGAGCCCGTGTTATTCACCAGGGGACTTTGAGACCCAGATGTCGGGTAAGAATTGCTGAGGGGGCCGCGCCGCGGGGTCTCCTTACACCCGAAGGTGGGTCTGCACGCGTCTTGACGGTGGCCGAGCGCAGGTTTTGAGCCTTCGGCTGGGCGTTTGCCCGGCGATTTGCCGCACCTGTCCCGTAGATCTTGGTCAAGCAGAAACGAATCCACGGACGTGCGGCGGTGTCACTCCCAGTGCAGCGCAGCCACCCGCGGCCACAGCGCCTGCCAGAGAATCGCTGCCGATTCGCCGATGACCAGCGTCGCCCGCCGTCCGTGCACCAGCACCCGCGCGGCTACCCGCAGCACGCGCTCCCGTACCCGGCGCAGGCTCCATCCCTTGCCGGTCGCCGCCTCGATCATCAGCCGCGTAGCGTGCACGATGTCGTAGGCGAGCACGTTGAGCAGCAGCAGCACCTCGTTGTGCGCAAACGAGTCGCCCGACGGGAAGCGCTGCGCCGGCTCCTCCCCGCGGTAGTGGCTCTTCGGCCGGGGCGCGGACGATAGCGCCGGGTCGAGCACGTCCATCAGCTCGCCCATGTGCCCCTCGGCCGTGCCGCGCTGGCGGTACATCTCGAGCAGCGCCGTACCGTCCATCTGCTCGGCCGTCCAGCTGGTGATCAGCCAGAAGTGATGCAGGAAGAGCTCGTCGGCCCGCTCGAGGACCACCAGCACCACTCGTCGTTCGCGCGACCACTTCTCCGCCCGGTAGGTCGTCTCGTAGGTCCAGGTACGGGGTTCGGCAGGGGGTCGCCCGACCGGGCGCTTGAGGTAGGGCAGCGCCATGCGATCGAGCACCGAGTTGTTGCGCACCCGCGCCACGTACGGCGTGCGCCGCTCCTCGAGTGCGTGGCGAGCAGGTTCTCCTCGGGAAAGCCCGCGTCCATGCGCACGGCGGCCACCTGGCAGAGCTTGCGCTCGACCCGGTCGAGCAGCTCGCCAATGAATTCGCTGCTGCCCGCAGCCGTGTGCGCGTTGCCCTCGCGTAGCTTCGCATCGATCAGGTCGCCCGTCTCGGCGATGCTGGCGATCAGCGGATGGTAGATCCGGCGGTGGTAGTGGCCGTTGTGCTCGGAGCCCGGCTGGTGGCCGTGCACCTCGATAGGCAGCGAGTCGATGTCGATGGTCAGGTAGCGATGGCGATGGCCGCGCGTTGCTCGAACCCGCCGCGCCGCGCACTCCAGCAACGCCCCGCGCAGCACGCCTCGGTTATCTTCCGTGCTCAGCATGCGCACCAGACGCGACAGCGTCGGCTGCGAGGCCAGGCCGTCGGGTGCCGGCGGATTCTTGCTCAGCGCTCGCCCCTCCTCCGCTTCCCGCCTCGCAAGCGCGGCGACCCCGCGCCGCTCCGAGACGGCCAGCCGAAAGACCGCGTCGTTGCGCAACGAATCGGCGTCGTCCTGGTCGCGCCAGCCCTGACCCAGCAGCAAAAGCGAGGTGTTCAACAGCTCCGACAACGGGTGCGTGATCAGATCGCGATCGCGCGTATCCTTCAGCCGTCGCGTCATCCAGCCTGAGATTCCCAGCCGCTCGATCACCTCGCGCAGGAACACCGCCCCGGCCTCCGACGTCAGATGCTCCGGCCGCGACTCGATCCGCAGCGAGCCGTTGAACGCCGCTCGAAAGAGAGTAAGCTCCTCACCCATCACGCGCCTCCTGCCCAGCATTGAAGAGTCTTGCTAACCCTTCTCTAGCATGGGCTTGGAGGCGCGTCGATGCTATATCCTGTGATTTACGGTGAATAAGACGGGCTCACTTTCCGCAACATCCCCCCTAAAGAACTACATCGTGCGTGTCGATCTCTGGTCGCATGTCGGGGAGGAGCCTCTTGGAGGCGTAAGGGCCGGCCTACTGACCGACGCAACCGGGGAGCGGGGATGAAGACAATCGAGACTGCCGAGGTGGCCCGTATCGTGTCTCAGATCACGGAGCCGGTGCTCGGCATCACGTTCACGGCGGCGAGCGCCCCACAGGCGAACGTCGGCGCGGATTGGAAGACCGCGGCGCTCCCGATCCACGGTGGCGACCCGATCACCGTTGCAGTCGCTGCAGACGAAGGCTGCGGTCGGCAACTGGGCGCGACGATGTTCGCCACGCCGACAGAGGCCGTCGACGACGCCATGGTCGACGATGCTCTGTGCGAGCTGGTCAACATGACCGCCGGCCTGCTGAAGTCCGCGCTCCGGATCGATCAGGCCCTGGGTCTGCCGACCATGCGACACTCAGAAATTCTGCAAGACACTGACGGGAGTTGGTCGCAACACTTTTTGCGCGCGGGAGACCTCAATCTGGTTCTCGCAGTGGCAACACGAATCTGCTGAGGGGAAGTCTATGGCACGCGTCTTGACAGTGGATGACAGCCGCGCAGTGCGCAGCATCATCGTACGCCAGCTCAACGAGTGGGGCGTCGAAACCGACGAGGCCGAGGATGGGATCAAGGGCCTCGAGAAGCTCGAGGAGGTCGTCTACGACCTGGTCCTGCTCGACGTCACCATGCCCGAGATGGACGGCCCCACGATGCTCGCCAAGATGCGCGAACTCGGCAACAAGACTCCGGTCCTGATGCTGACCTCCGAGGCGAAGAGGTCGATCGTCGGCGAAGTGATGAAGCTCGGCATCGAGGACTACATCCTCAAGCCCTTCAAGCCCGAGGAGCTGAAGGCCAAGGTGTCGAAGGTTCTCAAGGACCTCGGCCAGGGCGCCGGCGCATCCTCTGGCGGCGGCGCGGTAGCCGCGGTGGCGGGGCTCTCCGCCGAAGCACCTTCGCAGTCGAGCTCGTCCGAGCCGGGTTCGCGGCGCTTCGTCGACGTGCTGATCGTCGACGACATGGACAACGTCCAGAAGCGCCTTCGCTCGCTGCTGCCCGACACGGTGTCGATGGACGGGTGCACCAGCGCGCAGGATGCGCTGAATCAGGTCCGCGAGCGCGTCTACCGCCTGGTGATCATCGACAACCAGATTCCGGACGTGAACAGCGCCGCGCTGATGAACCAGATCCGTGCCATGCAGCCGCGCGCGACCATGATCAGCCTCGGCCTGCGAACGACCAGCAACGCGCAGGAGGAAGCGAAGCGCGACGGCTACGACGGGGTGCTCTTCAAGCCCCTCACGCAGGAGCTGGTGGAAGAGCTCGTGACGGCGTACTTCGACACCAGCGAGATCCTGATCGTCGACGGCAGCTCGATGCGCGTCAGCGCCTATACCGGACGCGAAGACGGTCTCGATCGCTACTACACGAAGCTCTCCCAGCGCGTTCGCTCGGATCTGCAGAAGTTCGCCGAAGCCTGCTTCGATCAGGTGGAGATCGACACGGCCAAGATGCCGGTCCGTCCCGAGCGCGCCATCAAGCTGGTGGTCGACGTGGTCCAGGAAGCGAACAAGCTCGGCATCGATCTGAAGCTACGCGGCACGAGCGATCTGGGTACCCTGCTGTCGGGCCTCGCCGAGACGGCGAGCATTCCGTTCGAAGCGGTATCCTGACCATCTCCGCCACCTGAGGCATGACCCGTGGCCTCCGACTCCTTGGTCGACATTCTGCGCGACATCGTGCTGAAGCGCGTCGAGAAGGACAACTTGGTGATCCCGAGCATGCCCGAGGTAGCGACCCGCTGCCTCGAGCTGCTGCGCAGCGAAGACGTCGATCTACGCTTGGTCGCGAAGCTCATCGAGCGCGACCCAGTGCTCGCGACCCGGCTGCTGCGGCAAGCGAACAGCGCGGCGGGCGGCGGCGATGGCACGCTGAACATCCAGCAGGCGACCACGCGCGTCGGGTCCCGCGCGGTGCGTACGCTGATTCTCGACGCATCGGCGCAGCAGCTGTTCCGGTCGCGCGACCCGCGCATCGCAGGTACGGCGCGTCAGCTGTGGGAGCACTCGCTCGCGGTCGCGCTGCTCTCGCGTGACCTTGCCGCGATCCAGGGCGGACTCGACGCAGAGGCCGCATACCTCGCGGGACTGGTGCACGACGTCGGCAAGCCGGTCGCGGCGGCGATCCTGCTCGAAGCCGAGCGCGCGAGCGACAAAACGCGCTTCACGCTCACGGCCGATTCCTGGCTCGCCGTGGTGCAGGGCGTGCACCGGACCATCGGTCTCGCCTTGGTCGAGAAGTGGCGCCTGCCGGATTCGGTTGCGCAGGCGATTCGCGAATCGAGCGAATACGACGTCACGAATCGCCAATCCCTCGGCAACATCGTGTGCTTCGCAAACGGCGTCGCCAAGCTGCAGGGAATCTACCCTGGCGCCGTCGACAAGGAGGACGCGCAGTCGCTCCTGATGGTCGGCCGTTCGCTGCTCGGACTCGACGACGAGGTCATTTCGCGTCTCTCGACCGGCCTGAGGGCACGCGTCGAGGCCGAGGCGGCCTGATCCCGGGCAGTCGCTTACGACAACACTAAAGTATTCTCAAGGTCGACCCGACAAATGTAGAGACGAAGACAGCGATCGGCATGGCAAAGCCCGCTGCGAGGTGATTATGGCCGAAGCGAGTGAAATGGACGAGGTCGTCCGTGAGTTCCTGGTCGAGAGCTACGAGAATCTCGACCAGCTCGACCGTGATCTGGTCGCGCTCGAAAAGGATCCGAGTTCCTCGGATCGGCTGTCGAGCGTGTTCCGCACGATCCACACGATCAAGGGAACCTGCGGCTTTCTGAGCTTCGGCAAGCTCGAGTCGGTCGCGCACGTCGGCGAGAACCTGCTGAGCCGTCTGCGCGACGGCCGTCTGGCTCTCAATGCCGACATCACGACCGGTCTCCTGGCGATGGTCGACGCCGTGCGGCGCATGCTGTCGAACATCGAAGGGACCGGCAGTGACGGCGAGCACGACTATGCCGATCTCATCGCGCGCCTGAACCTGCTGCAGGATGCGCTCGAGGGGCCGCAAGAGACCGACGACGAGGACTCGGCGACGGCGCGTGCACCGGTCGCCGATCTCGAACCCGAGCCCGAGCCGCAACCGGTGCAGGAGCCCGAGGCCCCACTCGCGACCGCGGTGGCGGTCGAAGTCGCGACACCGCTCCAGGCACGCGAGCCCGACGAGGCACAAATCGCGAGCGTGCCCGTCGAGCGCACCCCGGAGACCCCGGTCGGCGCCGCTGAGCCCCAGGAGGGACGAACCACCGCGATCTCCGACACCACGATCCGGGTCGACGTGAACCTGCTCGAGAAGCTGATGAACCTGGCGGGCGAGCTCGTACTGGCGCGCAATCAGATCCTGCAGTTCGCCGCGAGGCAGCAGGATGCATCGTTCCTCGGCACCACCCAACGTCTGAATCTGATCACGACGGAGCTGCAGGAAGGCGTCATGAAGACGCGCATGCAGCCGATCAAGACCGTCTGGAGCAAGTTCCCGCGGGTGGTGCGCGATCTCGCCGTCCTGTGCCACAAGCAAGTCCGCATCGACATGGAGGGAGAGGACACCGAGCTCGATCGGACCATCCTCGAAGCCATCAAGGATCCGCTCACGCACATCGTCCGCAACTCGGTCGACCACGGACTCGAGCCGCCGCAGACTCGATTGGCGAACGGCAAGCCCGAAGAGGGCCGGCTGCTGCTGCGCGCCTTTCACGAAGGCGGACACGTCAACATCGAGATCTCGGACGACGGCCACGGCATCGACCCCGAGAAGATTCGTGCGAAGGCCCTGGAGCGCGGTCTCGTCACCCCCGAGCGCCTCGCACGCATGGGCGAGCGTGACGTGCTCGGCTTGATTTTCCTGCCCGGATTCTCGACCGCAGAGAAGATCACGAACGTGTCGGGACGCGGCGTCGGAATGGACGTCGTGAAGACGAACATCGAGAAGATCGGCGGCACAGTCGACATCCACAGCCGACTGGGTAAGGGAACGACTCTCAAGATCAAGATTCCACTCACGCTGGCGATCATCCCCGCTCTGGTCGTCACCACAGGTGGGGAGCGCTTCGCGATCCCCCAGGTGAACCTTCTCGAGCTGGTTCGCCTCGAGGGAGATCACGCGGGTCAGGGCATCGAGGAGATTCACGGCGCACGCGTCTACCGCCTGCGCGGCAACCTCCTGCCGCTGGTCGATCTCAATCGCGAGCTCGGGCTGCGCAACTCGGGGGCGGCGAGCGAGTCTGTGAACATCGTCATTCTTCAGGCCGATGATCGCCAGTTCGGCCTGGTCGTCGAAGCGATCAACGATACCGAGGAGATTGTCGTGAAGCCGCTCAGCATGCAGCTGAAGGGCATCTCGACTTTCGCCGGCGCCACGATCATGGGGGACGGCAAGGTCGCTCTCATCCTCGACGTCGTCGGACTCGCCCAGCGCGCCGGGGTCATCTCCGAGGTGCGCGATCGTAGTCTCGGCGACCACCCGGTCGCTCACACGTCGTCGACCGCGGGCGAGCAGCAGACTCTCCTCCTCTTCTCCGTCGGTGAGAACGGCCGGCTCGCGATCCCGCTCTCTCTGGTGGCGCGTCTCGAGGAGTTCCCCGCCAAGGTGGTGGAGAAGTCCGGCAAGCAGGACGTCGTGCAGTACCGGGGCTGCATCATGCCGCTGTTCCGCCTGTCCGAGGTGCTGTGCCCCGACGCCACCGACGACGCGCCGGCGTCCGACGTCATGCAAGTGATCGTCTACACGGAGAACGGCCGCAGCGTCGGGCTCGTGGTCGATCGCATCGTCGACATCGTCGAGGAAGCCTTGACGATCCGACGCGACGTCGGCCGCGAGAGCATCTCCGGCTCCGTGGTCATTCAGAACCGGGTGACGGATCTCCTCGACGTCCCGGCGATCATCCGAGCCGCCGATGCATCGTTCTTCGAGCACGAGGCGGCCTGAGAGGTTTGTCATGATGGAAACTCAACAGTTCGCGACGTTCTATCTCGCCGACCTCTTGTTCGGCGTCGAAGTGAAGCAGGTCCAAGAGGTCATTCGTTTCCAGGAGATGACGCGCGTGCCGCTTGCCCCGCCAGTCGTCCAGGGGCTGATCAACCTTCGTGGTCAGATCGTCACGGCGGTGGACTTGCGGCGCCGGCTCGGCCTTCCGCAGCGGGCACCCGATCGGCTGCCGATGAACGTGGTGGTTCGCACCCCCGAAGGTGCGGTGAGCCTCCTCGTGGACGAGATCGGCGATGTGGTCGAGGTCTCTGCCGATGCGTTCGAGCGGCCGCCCGAGACCGTCACCGGCGTCGCGCGCGAGCTCATCCAGGGCGTCTACAAGATGAAGGACGCTCTCCTGCTCGTGCTGGACACGCAGAAGGCCGTCCAGGTCGGGGAAGGATCCGGCGGCGAGGCCGTCGCGATGAGGATTGATCACTCGCCGGACCTCGTCTCGGTCAAGACGAACGCGATCGAGACGGAGTCGCTGTTCGATCGGCTGGGCGGTCAGGGCGCGATCGAAGCCGTGGTGGCGGCCCTCTACGAACGCGTTCTCGCAGACGCAGAGCTGGCGCCGTTCTTCCGGGGAGCCGACATGGCGCTCCTCGAGCGCAAGCAGACCGAGTTCCTGGGCCAGGCGTTCGGCGGACCCGCTACCTACAAGGGACCGTCGATGAAGCAGGTGCACGCGGCCATGCAAATCGAACCGCGTCATTTCGATCGCGTAGCCAACCACCTTGCCGCGACGCTCGAGGCCCTTGGCGTAGCCCAGGAGCTGATTCGCGAGGTTCTGAGCATTGCGGGGTCACTCAAGACGGAGATCGTAAGCGCCGCCCGGGCGGCATGAACAGTCTATCGGGTCGTTTGGGGACACAACCAATTGCAGCGAGGGAGCTGCAGAGAGGCGTTCGAGTCATGAGCAACGGGAGATTCAAAGGGGCAGTGAAGGTGAAAGAGTCATTCGCGGCGGCGAAGATCGAGGATCAGCTCGACGCGGACGCTGGCCGGGCGATGCTCAACAGCGCGCCGGTCAATATTATTTACGCGGATACCGAGCTGCGAATCCAGTACATGAACCCGGAGTCGCTGAAGACCCTCAAGGGTCTGGAGCAGTATCTCCCGGTGCGGGCCGAGGAGATCATCGGCCAGTCGATCGACATCTTCCACAAGAACCCGGAGCATCAGCGCCGCATGCTGGCTGACCCCAAGAATCTGCCGCATCAGGCGGTGATCCAGCTCGGCCCCGAGAAGCTCGATCTGCTCGTGAGCCCCATCTACGACTCGTCACGGAAATACCTGGGCCCGATGCTGACCTGGTCGGTCGTCACCGAGAAGCTCCGTCTCGAGGAGGAGATGACGCGCATCCACAACATGGTGGAGAACGCGCCGACCAACCTCATCTTCGCCGATACCGATCTCAAGATCCGCTACATGAACCCGGCATCGAAGAAGGTGCTGAAGACACTCGAGCAGTACCTCGCCGTTCCCGTCGACCAGATGATCGGCCAGTCGATCGACATCTTTCACAAGAACCCCGAGCACCAGCGGCGCATCCTGGCCGATCCGAAGAGCCTGCCGCGCAGGGCCATCATCCAGCTCGGACCTGAGAAGCTGGACCTCCTGGTGAGCGCGATCAACGACAAGCGCGGGACCTACCTGGGCGCCATGCTCACCTGGGAATTGGTGACCGAGAAGCTCCGTCTCGAAACGGTCAATGAGCTCTTCCAAGCGCAGTTCGAGGCGATCGGCCGCTCTCAGGCGGTGATCGAGTTCAATCTGGACGGCACCATCATCACCGCCAACGACAACTTCTGTGCCACCGTCGGCTACACGCTCGGCGAGATCCAGGGCAAGCATCACTCGATGTTCGTGGGCGACCAGTTTCGCACGAGCGTTGAATACAAGGAGTTCTGGGCGAAGTTGAACCAAGGCGAGTTCGTGGCCGGCGAGTTCCTGAGATTGGGAAGGGGCGGCAAGGAGGTTTGGATCCAGGCGTCCTACAACCCGATCTTGGACCGAAGCGGGAAGCCGATGAAGGTCGTCAAGTTCGCGTCGGACGTTACGGAGCAGGTGCGCGGACGGCTCGCCCTCGGCGTGGCTGTGGAGCGCATCGGCAAGACCTCGGAGATACTCGCGTCGTCGGCCGAAGAGCTGAGTAGCGTGACGCAGCAGATGGCCGCCAACGCCGAGGAGACGGCGGCCCAGGCGAACGTGGTGTCCGCAGCGGCCGAGCAGGTGAGCAGCAACGTCCAGACGGTCGCGACGGGCACCGAGGAGATGAGCGCGAGCATCAAAGAGATCGCCAAGAGCGCGAGCGAGGCAGCGAAGATAGCCGAAACGGCGGTCGGCGTTGCCGAGAGGACGAACGTCACCGTCGGCAAGCTCGGTGAGAGCAGCGCCGAGATCGCCAAGGTCATCAAGGTGATCACCTCGATCGCGCAGCAGACCAACCTGCTGGCGCTGAACGCCACCATCGAAGCTGCGCGTGCCGGCGAGGCGGGCAAGGGTTTCGCCGTCGTGGCGAACGAGGTCAAGGAGCTCGCCAAGGAGACCGCGAAAGCGACCGAGGACATCACCCAGAAGGTCGAGGCGATCCAGACCGATACGAGGGGCGCCGTCGAGGCGATCGGCCAGATCAGCGCGATCATCAACCAGATCAACGACATCCAGAACACGATCGCGAGTGCGGTCGAGGAGCAGACGGCCACGACCAACGAGATCGGTCGCAACGTTGCCGAGGCGGCGAAAGGCAGCGGCGAGATCGCGCAGAACATCTCCTCGGTGGCGACCGCTGCGGCGGGCACGACGCAGGGCGCGAACGATGCTCAGTCGGCGACGGGCGAGCTCGCCCGCATGGCGGCGACACTCCAGGAGATACTCGCAACCCTGAAGCACGACTGACCCGCGATTCCAGCGAACCCGCGAGGTCTTCACGATGAACCTATCCTGCCTCGGGGTGAACTTCAGGACGGCCGCGCTCGAGGTGCGTGAATGCGTGGCGTACTCCCCGGCTTCGGCCGGGGAGTTCCTGCGCTCGCTTCGCGCCGCGCTGCCGACCACGGAGGTCCTCCTGCTCTCTACTTGCAACCGCACCGAGTTCTACCTCGGAACCGATGACGGACTCGCTGCTCAAGAAAGACTGCTCGAGATCCTGTGTGCGGAACGACGCGAGACGGCGGCACTGCGCGACGAGTGCACGCGCTATCAACTCGGGGGGGCGGCAGCGGCGCGCCATCTCCTCCGGGTGGCTTCTGGCCTCGACTCGGCCATCTTGGGAGATGTCCACATCCTCGGACAGATCAAGGAGTCCGTCGACGTCGCGACCGCAGCGGGTACGTTGGGGCCGTTCCTTCGGCGCACCGCCATCCACGCGATTCGCGCGGCGAAGCAGGCGCGGACCCAGACCGCGATCGGCAGCGGAGGCGCGAGCATCGGTGCGGCGATTGCCGCGATGCTCGAGCCACGTACGCTCGGCCCGGTGCTCATCATCGGTGCGGGCAAGATTGCTGGCGACGTCGGCCGCCATCTCGCCAAGAAGAACCTCGGCCCCCTCCTGTTCGTGAACCGCTCGCCGGAGCGCGCGGTCAAACTAGCTCGCGAGTGCCACGGCGAGGCGCTCCCCTGGGAGCGGCTCGCCGACTTGCTGGCGTACTCGGCAGTCGTGATTGCAGCTACCGCCGCAGCGGCCCCGATTCTCGACCGTGCGCTCCTAGATGAGATCGCCTCGAAGTGCAGTGATACCCCGCCACTCGTGATCGACGCCGGTGTGCCGCGCAACGTCGAGGCCGGAACGCGACTCGCCGTCATCGACATCGACGCCATTCGTGAGCGGCAGGGGGCGGCGCTCGAAGTAAGGCGGGCGGCGGTCCCCGTGGTGGAGGAGATCGTCGACCGCGAGCTCGCCGCGTGGACGCGGTGGTGCCGTGGTCTCAGCATCGAGGACCTGGTTCGCAGACTCTATCGGGACGTAGACACGCACACACGGGAGGCGGCTGACGTCCTGGTGGGCCGCGCGGGGCTCAGCGCGAACGACGCTGAGCGGCTGGTTCGACGGTGCTTCCGGCCACTCGTACACGAGCACGTGCGTCGCCTTCGTGAGGTCGTCTCTGAAGACTCCGCAGCCTGATGGTCGTTCCCGAAACCGAGACCCGAGACCCCGTCGTCGCGACTGCCGACTTTCTGAACGACGCTACCGCCGACGCGGCGCTCGTCATCGCGGCCGGCGTCAACCTGGTCGGAACGGCCGTCGGCTGACGCTTCTATGTTCGACGCAACGTTCATTCACTCTGCTGTTGCCAAGCTTCACCACGCCCACGCGCCGACCCTGGCCGAGGGCCCCGAGGGTGACCTCGTCGTTGCCTGGTACGGATACCCCGACGTCGAGTACGAGGCGGGGAAGATCGTCGTCGCCCGGCACCCGCGCGGCGCGCACGACTGGGCGGAGCAGGTCGTGCTCTTCGACCACGTCAAGAGCTCACTCGGAAATCCCGTCCTTTTCTTTGCGCCTGATGGCAGACTGCACCTGCTCTGTGCCCTGGTGCGGGGCTTCTACTGGACCGATGCAGTCATGATCGGCTCGACCAGCGACGATGGCGGGCGCAGCTGGGCGGAGCCGCGCCAGCTCCGGCCGGAAACTGGTCTGATGGTGCGACACGCGCCCATCGAACGAGCCGACGGGAGCCTCCTGCTCCCCGCATACGACGAGCGCAAGCACGAGCCGGTGTTGCTGGCAGCGGCGGCTCCGTTCGACCGCTGGGAGCCGGTCGCACGACTCTCGGGCACGCCGCTGATCCAGCCCGCGCTGGTGCGAGACGACGCGTCACGCCTGATCATGCTGCTCCGCCCCGCCGACGCGGAGCGCGTGGTGTGGCGCTCGCAATCCGGCGACGAGGGCCGAACGTGGTCGACGCCAAAACCGACGTCGCTCAAGAGCGCGCCGAGTGGTCTCGGAGGTTTCTGGTGGAACGGAAATCTCGCCGTGGTGCACAACCCCACGCAGGGGCAGGAGCGGTTCCCGCTGAGCGTCTCTCTGGCTCGCGCCGGGCTGAACGCGTGGGTCGGCCCGCGGCACATCGACACCGCTGCGTTCGAGCTATCCTATCCCTGCTTCCTCGTCGGTCGCGACGGGGACGTGCATGGCGTCTATAGCTACAACCGCCGCTTCATCAAGTACGTGACGCTCGACTCGGCCTGGTTGAACGAGGACTGAGATGGATCGGGTGAGTGAGTTCAAGGGGCTGCACCGCGACAAGCGAGTTTTCGTGTTGGCGTCCGGCCCGTCGCTGGCGAAGCTCGACCTGGCGCCGCTAACGCGGCGAATCGTGATCGGACTCAATCGCTCGTTTCTTGCCTTCGCTCAGCCCCATTATCACTGTGTGATGGATCAGCGGCTATTCGATCTCTACCCGGAGGAGCTGCGGCACTCGCGATACCTCTTCACGGTACGGGATCGGCCGTTCGGTATTCCGATCACGCTGCTCGGCTCACGAGGCTTCAGCTTCGATCTGGAGCAGGGGATCTACTCCGGCTACACGATCGCGCACTTCGCGCTGCAGCTCGCGGTTTACATGGGATTCGCCGAGATCTTCTTTCTCGGTCTCGACCTTCAGCTTGCCGGACACCACACCCACTTCTTCGGCCACGACCATCGCTCCGCGAACCACGAGTCGACCGAGTTCCCGAAGATGAAGGCATGCCTCACCGACGCTGCGGAGCTGCTGCGCCCCACCGGCGTCCGCGTCTACAATTGCAGCCCGACGTCGACCCTCGAGTGCTTTCCCGAAGCGACCTACGAATGGGCGCTCGCGCGTTAGGCCAGCGGCCGCGGGCAGGGCGATCGACGACGATGCAGACGGTGCTCCGGGCCTCGGCCGGCCCTCGCCCGATCCGATTCACACGCCCTCAAGATTGTAGGGTACACCGCCGATAGAACCAGCGGACGGAGATGATGAGGTCACTGCCTCATCACCGTGTGGCGACAACGCAGCTCGGGCCCGGTGTCACGGACGTGTGCCCGAGACACGACGACACTCAGCAGCATCGGTTCTCGCATGGGATGCCAATGACTCTCTCTTGGAACACTGATCACGATACGAATGCGCGTCTTTGTACTGCTGGCGCCGCGTCGAGGGGAACGGGGACGCCATGAAGGCCCTCGTCGTCGATGACTCGCGCGCCATGCGCACCATCCTCGTGCGCATGCTGCGCGGCGTGGGCTACGAGGTCTTCGAGGCAGAGAACGGCCAGGACGCCCTCGATATCCTGCGCACCCAAACCCCGCTCAAGCTCGTCCTGGTCGATTGGAACATGCCGGTCATGAACGGCATCGACTTCATTCGCGCGGTGCGGACGGAGCTCGGCGAGCGCGACCTGCCAATCATGATGGTCACCACGGAGAGCGAAACCAACCAGGTTGTTCGAGCTCTCGCCGCCGGGGCCAACGAGTACCTGATGAAACCCTTCACCGAGAGCGGGCTCATCGAGAAGCTCTTGATCCTCGGGGCGGTGCCTGACTCATGCGACGAATCCGAGTCCTGATCGTCGACGACGCCGTCGTCGTTCGCCGGCTGTTGAGCGACATCCTCAGCGGAGACGCCGAGCTCGAGGTCGTGGGCACCGCAGCTTCGGGCACGATCGCGCTGCAGAAGCTCCCGCAGCTCACGCCGGATGTGGTCACCCTCGACGTCGAGATGCCAGGCCTGACGGGGATCGAGACGGTACGTGAGATCCGCAAGCAGTATCCGACGCTTCCCGTCATCATGTTCAGCACCCTCACGGAGCGCGGTGCTGGGGCGACGATCGACGCCCTGTCGGCAGGCGCGACCGACTACGTGACCAAGCCCGCCAACGTCGGCAGCGTGGCCGCGGGCATGCAGGCGGTCCGCGAGGCAATCATTCCCAAGATCAAGTCGCTCTGCGCACGGACGTGCGGTATCGACCTCGGTGCACGCGCACCAAGCCCGGTGCGGCTGACAGTGCCCGCCCGAGCGCTGCAGCAGGCCGTCGCACCGGTCGACGTGCTGGCGATTGGCACCTCGACCGGAGGTCCCAACGCGCTCGGCGTCTTGCTACCGAGCATGCCCGCAGACCTGCCGGTGCCGATCCTGATCGTGCAACACATGCCGCCGGTCTTCACCAAGCTCCTCGCGGAGCGGCTGGCGTCACGTTGCCCCTTCCCCATTTCGGAGGCCAGGCATGGAGACGTGCTGGTACCGGGGCGAGTGTGGATCGCACCTGGCGACCACCACATGGTGGTCAAGCGTAGCGGTACGAGCGTTCGGATCGAGCTCAACCAAGAACCGCCCGAGAACTCCTGCCGCCCGGCGGTCGATCCGCTCTTTCGCTCGGTAGCCCAGGTGTATGCCGAGCGGACCCTGGCAGTCGTGCTGACAGGCATGGGCTACGACGGCCGCCGCGGCGCCGAGGCGGTTCGCGATGCCGGCGGCCGGGTGCTCGTCCAAGACCAGGCCACGAGCGTCGTCTGGGGAATGCCCGGGGCGGTTGCCGAGGCGGGGATCGCCGAAGCACTCCTCCCCCTCGAGCAAATTGCTCCGGAGCTCACTCGCCGGCTCCGCGCACAGCGCCGTACCGCGGCCGTCACGCCGCAGGCCAGGTTGGCATGACCATGGCGCTCAGCGATCCCGAGTTCGACTATGTCCGAAGGCTCGTCTACGAGGGGTCGTCGATCGTCCTCGAGCCATCGAAGCACTATCTAGTCGAGACGCGGCTCATTCAGGTAGCACGGGAAATCGGCCTGCAGACGGTGAGCGATCTCATCGCGAGAATGCGCACGACGCGTACCGAAGGCCTGCAAAACAAGGTCGTCGAGGCGATGACGACCAACGAGACCAGCTTCTTCCGCGACATCCACCCCTTCGAGGCGCTCAAGACCGAGGTGCTGCCCAAGCTCATCGAGGCGCGCAAGGCAACGCAGACGATCAACATCTGGTCCGCCGCGTGCTCGACCGGGCAAGAGGCCTACACGATCGGCATGGTGCTCCGCGAACACTTCCCGGCTTGCTCTTCGTGGAAGATCCGCATTCTGTGCACCGACCTCTCACAGGAGGTCATCGCCAAGGCCAAGGAGGGTCGTTTCAGCCAGCTCGAAGTCAACCGCGGGATGCCGGCCGCGCTGCTTGTCAAGTACTTCAAGCGCGATGGTCTGACGTATTTGGTCTCGGACGAGCTGCGGAAGCTGGTCGATTTCCGCGAGCTGAACCTGGCCAAGACCTGGACGGGCATACCGACGATGGACATCGTGTTCCTGCGCAACGTCCTCATCTATTTCGACGTCGAAACGAAGAAGCGCATCCTCGCCCAGGTACGATCGACTTTGCGCGCGGACGGGGTCATGCTCCTCGGCGGCGCGGAAACGACGATCAACCTCGACGATGCATTCCTGCGCGTCCCGGTCGGCAAGGCGAGCTGCTACCGGATGAAAGCTTAGAGGGGGTATCTCCGTATGCTGGATCGGGGCCCGCCAAGCTCGGCGCGCGACGAGGGTTGAACGATGGTGATCAGCGAGCAAGACATCAGCTGTGTGACCGAAGCTGTGTGGGCTTCCACACTCGACCTCGGCGTCGAGCCCTGCCCCGCGCCGACGCGCCCGACCGATGCCGCAAGGCTCGTCGGCAGGGTGCACATCACCGGCGCCTGGACAGGATCCGTGTTCATCGTTTGCTCCGGCGATCTCGCGCGCACGGCAGCGGCGGCGATCTTTGGCGGGCCTCCCGAGCAAGCGAGCGACACACAATCGCGCGAGGCCTTGGCCGAGATCATCAACATGACCGCCGGCAACCTGAAGGCGTTGCTGCCCGAGCCCTGCCAGCTCGGCTTGCCCGCGGTGTCGCCTGCAGAGACGAGCGAGTTCGACGCCCTGACGCAGCCCCGCAGCCTGACCGAAGTCGGCTTCACCTGCCAAGGACGCCCATTCGTAGTCCGTGTGGTGGCCGAGCCCGATGCTTGATCACGACGTCATCGCCAGGGCGGCCGCCAGCCTCGAGCCGCTCTCCCCGACGGCTTCGCGCCTGACGGCGCTCATTGCTCGTGAGGACGTCGGCATCCGCGAGATCGAGCGCGCCGTCGCCCTCGATCCCGCTCTGACGGGCAAACTCCTGCGCGTCGCAAACTCGGCGGCGCATGGGCGGCAGACAGCGGTCGGCACGGTTCAAGCCGCGGTCCTCCACCTCGGCATCGGGCGGGTGTTCTCGCTCGCCGTTGCCGGCAGCGTTCGCAGTCGCGCGCAGCGCGCACTCCCCGAGCTGGGTCTTTCCGAGGGAGCGCTCTGGAGCCATCTCGTGGCGTCTGCGTTGGCGATCGAAGTCCTGCCCGGCGTGATTCGCGTACCCATCCCGCCGGAAGCCTTCACCGCGGCGCTTCTGCACGACGTCGGCAAGATCGTGATGGTCCGATTCCTCGACGCCGAGACGCTGCGCTTTCTCGCCGAGGCGTGTGCCCTCGGGCCCGAGGAAGGAACTCGCGCCGAGCGCGAGGTGCTCGGTGTGCACCATGGCGAGGTCAGCGCGCTGGTCGCGCAGGAGTGGCGCCTGCCCGAGCCCATCGTGCACGCCATCGCCTACCACGCGTTTCCGGACGAGGCCGAAGATCTCGTCTGCGACCTCGTTCATGTTGCCGACGTCGCCGCGACACGGATCGGAATGCCCGCCGGTAGCGCACCGCTCGACGTCGCCCTCCAACGCGGCCCGGCCGAACGCCTCCGCGTTACCAAGGCCGCATTCGACGACCTCCTGCCCCGTCTAGGCGAGCGCTTCGCCGAGGTCTCCCGACACTACCTCAGCTGATCGGCGCCCGACTCAGCCAGCCGCCGCAGCGGCGAGCTTCGGCGCAGCCGGCCGGGCGAGCAGGCGATCGACGTAGGCCTCGAGCGCGGGCCGGTCCGGCGGACCACCCCACATACGCTTCCAGATGAACATCGAGCCGATCATCACGTCGGCGGCCGTGAACCAGTCGCCGAAGAGAAACGGCCCGCGGCCGAGCTCGCGCTCGACCACGTCGCGCACGGTATCGAAGTTCGTCCAGCCGCGCTGGGGCGGGGTGTCGAGATCGAGCAGATCCATCGCCATCACCCCTCCTTGCGCTAACGCCGTTCGTGCGCCCCCATCTACGGGAACCGCCGAACGCTGTTGCAAGGGGGTTCGCGGTTGCGACCCGGGTGCGATTCCGCTTCGCATCTCCTGTCATGTCCCTGCTCCTGAGCTGCCAGTCGATCGGCAAGGCGTACGGCGCGGCGCCGCTGTTCACCGAGCTCTCGTTCGGGCTGTTCGACGGCGACCGCGCCGGGCTCGTCGGGCCGAACGGCAGCGGCAAGTCGACCTTGATGAAGATCCTCGCCGAGCTCGAGTCGCCGGACACCGGCACCGTGTCGCTCCGCCGGCAGACCAGGCTCGCCTACGTCGCGCAGCACGAGGACTTTCCCGCCGGCCGCTCGGTGGAAGAGGTCGTCGAGGAGGTGCTCGCGAGCGAGCCGATCGACGAGGTCGAGCGCCACCAGCGGCTGCGTGTGACACTCGGCAAGATCGGCTTCGCCGATCCGGGGGTGCGTGTGGACACGCTCTCGGGCGGCTGGCGCAAGCGGCTCGCGATCGCGTGCGCGCTGGTGCGCGAGCCCGACGTCGTGCTGCTCGACGAGCCGACCAACCACCTCGACCTCGACGGCATCCTCTGGCTCGAGCGCCTGCTGCGCGCCGAGACCTTCGCCTGGCTGGTGGTCAGCCACGACCGTGCTTTCCTCAGCAACGTCGCCAACCGCGTGCTCGAGCTGAACCGCCGCCATCCTGGCGGGCTGCTCGACTCGAACGGCAGCTACGCCGAGTTCCTCACCCGCAAGGCGGAGCTGCTCGAGGCCTTCGAGCGCCACGAGGAGACGCTCGCCAACCGCGTGCGGCGCGAGATCGAGTGGCTGAAGCGCGGCCCGAAGGCGCGCTCGACCAAGGCCCAGGCACGCATCGACGAGGCCGGACGCCTGCAGGCCGAGCTCAAGGACGTGCGCGACCGCGGGACTGTCCGCACCGCCGCGATCGACTTCACCGCGTCCGACCGCAAGACACGGCGCCTGCTGGTGACGGACGGCGTCGCCAAGCGCTTCGGCGCCAAGGAGATCCTGCACTCGCTCGACCTGACCATCGGCGCCGGCATGCGGCTCGGCCTGCTCGGCCCGAACGGCAGCGGCAAGTCCACCCTGCTGCGCATCATCGCCGGCGAGATCGAGCCCGACGCCGGCACGCTCACGCGCGCCGACGACCTGCGCGTGGTCTACTTCGATCAGGATCGCGAGCAGCTCGATCAAGCAATCACCCTGCGGCGCACGCTCGCGCCCGACGGCGACCAGGTGATCTACCGCGACCGTCCGCTGCACGTCGCGACCTGGGCGAAGCGCTTCCTGTTCGGCAGCGAGCAGCTCGAGATGCCGGTCGGGCAGATGTCGGGTGGCGAGCGCGCACGTGTGCTGATCGCGCGCCTCATGCTCCGTCCAGCCGACCTGCTGATCCTCGACGAACCGACCAACGACCTCGACCTCGACACGCTCGAAGCGCTCGAGGAGAGCCTGCTCGAGTTCACCGGAGCACTGGTCCTGGTCACGCACGACCGCTTCCTCTTCGACCGCGTCTCGACCGGCGTGCTCGCGCTCGACGGCCGCGGCGGCGCCGAGCGCTTCGCCGACTACGCGCAGTGGGAGGCGGCGCGCCGGGCCGCCGGGAGTGCTGCGCGCACTGCCGCGGCGGGCAGCGACAAGGCGGAGGCGGCGCCGTTGCGCGACCGGCCAGTCACGGCTTCCACCGTCAAACGCCTGTCCTACATGGAGCAGCGCGAGTGGGACCAGATGGAGGAGAAGATCCTCGCCGCCGAGACCGCACTCGAGGAATGCCAGGCGGCCGCCGCGGATCCCGCGGTCGCGAGCCAGGCGGACGTGGTCGCGCTGCGCTACCGCGCGCTGCAGGAGGCGCAGGAGCAGGTGGACCAGCTCTACGCGCGCTGGGCCGAGCTCGAGGCGAAGGGCGGCGCGAGCCGTCGCTAGGAGAACGTCAGCGGCTGCGGCGCGCGACGAATTTGACTCCGGCGATCCGTTCGAAGTCCGCGTCCTGGCTCCAGAGCGTCGCGCGGTGCGAGCGCGCAGTCGCCAGCATGATCGCATCAGCCATCGGGAGACTCTCCTCGAGGCTCAGCCGTGCCGCGGACAGAGCAAGGCTGGGCGTCAAATCGACGGGCGCTCCCTGGTGCATCAGCGCGGTTGCCTGGAGAGCCGATCCTTCTCCCCGCTGCTGCAAGACTCGCTTGAACACCTCGTAGATGCTGATGGTGGGCACCAGCAGGCTGGCGACCGCCTCGATCGGTGCCGCGAAGAACTTCGCGTTCGGGCCGTCGGCGAAGTACTCGAGCCAACCGGACGAGTCGACGACGTTCAAAGCCGATCATCCTCGTGCGGCACCTCCGTATCGATCCCCTTCAGGAAGCCGCGCATCGCGCGCAGCGGCCGCACCGGCACGAGCTCGATCCGGTCGTCGAACAGGATCGCCTTGACCTTCTGACCGGGCTTGAGCTTCAGCCGTTCCCGAATCTCCTTTGGGATGACGACCTGAAACTTCGGCGAGATCGTGACCGTCTCCATGGGCTCGCTCCTATCGATCGATACTTCGTATGACGATGATCCTATCGATGCGACGCCGCAGGCGCAATCAGGTCGGGGAATCGAACTCGCGGTTGTATGCACGGACCCCGATGCCGCCGCTCAACGTCGCCGGCGGCGATGCCGCGCGCCGCTGCGTCGCTCGGGTGGATGCGCACCGGCTCGCGTCGCCGGGTTGTTCGCGACCAGGGCGAGCGGAAAGCGCCGCGCCAGCGGCGCGCCGAGCCACTCCACGCTCTCGAGCCAGGTCGGATGCCCGGGGCAGTCGTCGTAGCCGAAGCCCGCGATGGTCTCGGAGAACAGCTCGATCTTGCCGCTCGGCGTACGCAGGCGATTCGCCTCCGGGCCGGCGCGGAAGGAATCGAGGAGCACGCGCTCGGCCTGGTGCATGGCGATGATGCGCGCGTCGGCGCGTCCCGAGCCGATGTCGTTGCACCGGCGCGGCGTCGCGGGCGACCCGTGCATCAAGGACCGATCCGTCCAGCCCTTCGACCCGGCGCAGTCGATCGTGTTCGCGGACTGCGATCGCGCCGACGGCCTGACGTGCTCGGCGGACGGCGTGTGCGCGCCGCTGGCGGCGGTCGGAGACGCGTGCGGCCTGTTCCTCGACTGCGCCAGCCTGCGCTGCGAGGGCGGCGTGTGCGCGCCCGGGGGCCCCGTCGGGGAGACCTGCACCTCGCAGCTCGACTGCGACGGGGAGCTCTACTGCCGGCCGAACGACGTCGTGTGCGTGGACCGCGATCCGGTCACGCAGAACTGCCGGCAGGAGAAGATCGTCTCCGCCGAGTGTGCGGCGCCGTCGGGCGAAGGAGAGACTTGCGGCCGGCACGTCCGGTGCGCCGACTCGCTGTATTGCACCTCGTCGACCGCGGAGGGCGAGGGACAATGCGTCGCGGGGACGAGCTACTACTGCGAGGCCGGTCGCGAGAAGCTGGCGCGCCAGGCGTCGAAGGTGAACTGAGCTGCACGGGGAAGGCGTCGCGGATCGCACGAGATCGCGACGCCGTCGTGCGCCACCGCGGGACGCTCGGTGCGAGTCGAACTCCGCGCACACACAGTTCCGCGAGCACCGTCGCCGCTGTCACGGTGCGACCTCGACCTCGCCCCAGTCGTCCTCGGGTTAACTTCCGGCAAAGTGTCCCGGACCTGCCCGGCGTTTTTCGAGGTCGCTGCCGTCGAGCCGCAGCAGTGCTTGCCAGCCGAAATCCGCGGGAATGATCGCCGGCTTGCTGTGCGGCTCCTCCGTGAGCTGATCCGCCATCTTGAGGAAGAGCAGCAGGGTGAGCTGCTCGACGTACTCGAAGCAGGAGAGACCAGCGTCCTGGAGGACGCCCGCGTAGCTCCAGGCACGCTTGCCGATCTGGGATGCATCCATCACGTGGTGAGCGACCTCCGCCGCCGCGTCTGTGCCTCGATGCGCTCGCGATCTCGTTCGACCAGGTTCTTGAGCTGCTCGGCCGACGGTAGCGCCGTCAGTTAACGCGACACGAACAGCTTGTTGTTCATTCCCGCGGTCGCGAACTCCACCTCGGTGTGGTCCTTGTCGCTGCACAAGACGATGCCCACCGGCGGGTTGTCACCCTTCCCCATCATCTGCGCCTTGAACCAGTTCACGTAGAAGTTCATCTGACCCGCATCGGCGTGACGGAAGGCGCGAATCTTGAGCTCCAGGAGCACGTGGCAGCGCAGCTTGCGGTGGAAGAAGACCAGGTCGACGCGATCGTGCTTCCGGTTGACGGTGATGCGGAACTGCCGCGCCTCGAAGCAGAAGCCGCTTCCCAGCTCGAGGAGGAAGCGCTGCAGGTGGTCGAGCAGCGCCGTTTCCAGATCACTCTCCGAGTACTCAGGGCGCTCCGCGAGACCGGTGAACTCGAGCACGTACGGGTCGCGAATCAGTGCGTCGATCGTCTCCGGCGACTCCTGCGCGTGCACGCGAGCGATGACGCTCGTCTTGTTCCTCGACAAGCCCGTGCGCTCGTAGAGCAACGACTCGACCTGCCGCTCGAGCTGACGCACCGACCAATCTCCGTCGAGGCAGCCGTTCTCATAGAAGGCCCGCTTCCACGGATCGTCGAGCCGGGCGAGCAGCGCGAGCTTGCTCCATGACAGCCGGCCGAGGAGCGCCACCGTCAACGCGGTCGGCCGGCCCCCGCCGTGGCGGCGCGCGGTCGATTTCCCGGACTCCATCCCGCGAATCTGCGCCCGGCGCGTCAGGGCTTTGGATTCGCGGGACAGTGTCCCGCGAATCTGCGGATAGGCCTGGTACACCAGGCGGCAATCGCGCAGGACGCGCGCGTCCAACCCCTTGATGCGACGCGTTTTCACATCCTGGGCGAGGCGCTCCAGCAGACGCTCGCCGTAGCCTGCACGAGCGCTGCCACTCTGCTCGTATTCGACGATGAACTCGCCGACGAGCCAGTTGCGCACCACCAGCGCCTGATTCACCGCCGCAGCGGCACGACCGACCATCTCTCGATTGACCGCTTCGATCGACGCGAGAAGCCGGGAGTAACCTGCCTTCCTCGTCACGGTTGTGGATCGAGGAGGCTCCGTGGCGACCCGATCGCGAGCTGCGCGCATCAGGACTTCCCGTTGGCCTCTGGTGCGCGCTCCACTTCGCATCACCCATCGGTCGCATCCCACGCGTTCGACCGCTGCTGCAGCGATGACAATGAAACAGCCCTGCATCACGGTGCGGGATTCACCTCGGGTGCGATCGCGTCGTGTCGGCGCTCTTCTCCGCGCGCCGTTGCTGTGATCCGTCGCGTCTCCCTGCTGCGATCGCACCCGGCGCTCGCTCGCGATCCGTTCGAGCAACTTCGACGCGGGCTCGTCGTTCGGGTCCTGCGACGCGAGCTGGCCGGAGAAGGCGCGGCTCAGGATCGACTGGCGTAGGGCACGCGCGGATAGGAGCTTGGCGTCGATGTCGGCTTCGAGGTGATCGAGCCATGGTTTCGCGAGGTGGCGCCGTCAGGGAAGGCGACGATCCATGCTGTAATCCCTGTTCCCTTCAGGCTGTGCAAGCTTCGAACTGCGGCGCATGGGTCGCGGCTCAAGTCCCTCAAGTCCCTCAGCAAATGGTGACTACGCCCTACCCACGACACCCGCGAGCGCGCATAGTCGGGGTGGGCTTGGGAAGCACTGCAGGAAGGAGCATCGCCGTGCCCGACGGTTTCTGGATCGTGTCTTTTCTGATCGCAGGCCTGCTCGCCGCATCGGAGTGGGCGCGCCGGCTCGCCGTGCGCGGCATGCGGCCGCCGCCGAGCGAGCTCGACCAGAAGCGGGCCGCCCGTCGCGGAACGTTGCGGGTCCGGCCGACGGAGCGACCGCGCGGGGCACGCGTCGTCGTCTTGCGGCCGATCCTCCCGTCCAACGAGGTGGTCGCGATCCCGCAGTGGCAGAAGGATCCCTAGAACGCGCGCCGGCCGCGGCGCGCGCGGCGCTCGCCGCTCGCGGGTGACGTTCCGTCCGGCGCGAGGTATCCACCGCGCGAGGGCCGAGTGGCGGACGCGACCAACATGCAAGCCGACGGCACGCGCGTGGCACGCGCCGCGGCGCATGATGTGCCCACGGCTGCTCTCGCGACCGTCCTCGGCGCCGTCGCGGTCGCAGTCACCGTCGCACTGATCGTCTCGCGCCGCCCCGACGCGCTTTCCAACCCGCAGTTCTGGGCCGAGGGCGGCGGCGTCTTCTACCAGCAGGCGCACAACGACGGCGTGTGGCAGGCGGCGCTCACGCCCTGGACCGGCTACTTCCAGACCTTCTCGCGCCTGACGGCCGCGCTCAGCCTCGCCTTCGACCTAGCGCGGGCACCGCTGGTATTCGCCGTCGCGGCGATCCTCGCGCAGGCTCTGGCACCGCTATTCCTGCTCTCGGGACGCATGGCGGAGGCGCTGCCCGACCGGCGGGTGTGGGTGCTCGCGGCACTGCTCTGGATCGGCCTGCCCAACGCCTTCGAGATCCAGATCGCGGTCACCAACGTCCAGACACACCTCGCGCTGCTGGCGCTGCTGATCGTGCTCGCGGATCCGCCGCGGACGCGCGCCTGGCGCGTGTTCGACGTCTTCTTCGTGATCCTCGGCGGGCTCAGCGGACCGACCTGCGTGCTGCTGGTGCCGATCGCGCTGCTGACCTGGTGGCGGCGTGGCGGCTCCTGGCCGCGCACCATCCTGATCGCCCTGCTCTTCCCCGCGAGCGTGCAGGCGCTGACCTACTTGACGACCGGCACCGCGGCGCGCTTCACCACGCCGCTCGGTGCCAGCGTCGCACGCCTGCTCGAGATCGTCGGCGGCCAGGTGTTCTTCGCGGGGACGTTCGGCGTCGAGGCCTACGCAGCGCTGACGTCGGCGGGCGCGACCTGGGCGGCCGTGGTGAGCATTCTGGCCAGCATCGCCGGTCTCGCCTTCGCCGCACGCGCGCTGGCCGTGTCGCGCAGCTTCGCGCTGCGCATGTTCGTGCTGTTCGCGACCCTCGCGCTGACGGCGGCGCTGCTGAACCCGGCCATCGACACCGCGCCGCGCTGGCTGGCGCTGCGCCTACCCTGGGCCGGCGGGCGCTACTTCGCGCCGCCGATCCTCGCCTGGCTCGCGGTGCTGCTGTGGAGCGCGTGCGTGGATCCCAGCCCGCGCTGGCGGTGGGGCGGGCGCACCCTCCTCATTCTGGTGCTGCTGATCGGCGTGCCGCGTGACTGGCGCGTGCCCGCCCGCGTCGACCTCGACTTCCCGGCCCACGCGGCGCGCTACGCAGCGGCGCCGGCAGGAACGATGGTGCGGATTCCGACCCCGCCGGCGGGCTGGGAGATGTGGCTGCGCAAGCGTTCACCCGCGAGGTCGCAGACCGGCGGACGCCGGGTCACGCGGGCGCGCGCACGGTCCTCAGCAGTCGCGGTACAGCTTGCCGCGCGCGCGCACCGGTTCGAGCAGGGCCGGGTCGCTCGCAGCCATGACGAAGCCCTTCGGGTGCGGCGGACGAGCCTCCATGCCGATCGCCTCGATCACCCGATCCTCGACGTAGTACGTCGAGTAGGCGACGAACATCAGGCTCGGCACGAGGCCCCCGTCGACCGCCGCGACCTCGTTCAGCACGGCCAGCCGATCGACGCCTGCGAGCGCCGCGAAGCCTTCGCCGCCGCGCTGGCGCGCGTGCTCGTTCAACGCGGTGAGGCCGCCGACCAGTGCCAGGTCGAGGCCCGGCATCAGCCGGATGACGCTCGCGAAGCGCGTGCCGCCGGCGAGGAAGCCCGCACCCGGGAGCTTGCCGTCGGCGCTCGGCGGGATGATCTCGTCGAGCGCGGCAGCGAGGGTACGGAGCTCGTCCGCCGAGAACGCGTGCCCGGTGGTGGTGTCGCTGGTGGTGTCGCTGGTGGTCGCGCTCATTCGGCCGCTCCGCTCAGTCGAACAGGTTCGCGAGGTTCTTCTTCATGGTATCGGCGACGTGCAGCGCCAGCGCCTGGATGGTGTTGGTCGGATTGACCGCACCGGCGGTCGGAAAGACGCTGCCGTCGATGATGAACAGGTTCTTGACGTCGTGGCAGCGGCCCCACTCGTTGACCACGGACGTGCGCGGGTCGCTGCCCATGCGCGCCGTGCCCATCAGGTGCCAGCCGGCGACGCGCAGCAGCGGCTCCTCGATCACCTTGCGCGCGCCCGATGCCTCGAGAACTTGGCGCGCGCGCGCCACGCCGTGCGCCATCAGCGCCTGGCTGTTCTCGCCGAGCCGGTAGGTGATCTTCGGCGCCGGGATACCGTGCGCGTCCTTCAGATCCGGGTCGAGCGTGACCGTGTTGCACTCCTCGGGCAGGTCCTCGCCGATCACGACCATGCCCGCGGTGCGATCGAAGAGATCGGCGTAGGCGCGGTGATGGGTAGCACCCCACGGGATCGTCCCCCAGCCCATGCCCATGAGCGCGGTGAACATCGGGCCCAGGCCGCGCAGGATCTCGAACGAGTAGCCGCGCAGGAAGCCGCGCGCGCGGTCGGTCTCGTAGAACTCCTGGCTCATGATGCAGCAGCCGATCGCACCCTTGTAGCCCTCGAGCGGCTCGTCGAAGATGCCGGTCGCCATGCCGTAGGGGTGAAACATCAGGTTCTTGCCGACCAGGCCGCTGCGGTTGGCGAGCCCGTCGGGGAAGTCCTTCGACTTCGAGTTGAGCAGCAGCCGCGGCGTTCCGATGCCGTTGCACGCGAGCACCACCACCTCGGCCTTCTGCCTGCGCTCGACGCCGTCGTCGTCGAAGTAGATCACGCCGTCGGCGAGCCCGTTCGCGCCGAGCGTGATCTCGCGCACGCGGCAGCGCGTCTTGATCGTGACTCCGCCGCGCAGAGCCAGGGGCCAGTAGGTCACGTCGCTGCTCGACTTCGCACCCTGCGCACAGCCGGTGATGCAGGTGCCGGCGTTGATGCAGGCGCCGCGGCCCTGGTAGTCCTCGCTGATGATCGCGCTGTCCGACGGCCACCAGTGCCAGCCGAGCTGGTTGAAGCCGCGCGCCAGTGTTTCGCCGAGCTTGCCGAGCGGCAGCGGCGGTAGCGGCGGCCGCTTCGGCGGGTCCTGCGGGTAGGCCGGATCCCCTGCCAGCCCCGAGACGCCGGTAATGCGCTCGTTCAGATCGTACCAGGGCGCCAGATAGCGGTAGTCGAGCGGCCAGTCGGCGCCGACCCCGTCGAGTGCGCGCACGCGGAAGTCCGACGGGTGCAGCCGCGGGAAGTGCGCGGCGAACAGGATCGTGCTGCCGCCAACGCCGTTGAACATCGACGCCGCGATCGGCGACTCGGAATCGTTCACCGGGTAGTCCGAGCGCAGCTTGCGGTCGTTCGGGCTGAACCCGAAGTCGGACAGCCGGCGCAGCTCCCAGTCGGTGCTGTTGCTCGGATAGTCGTCCGGGCGCACCCAGTCACCCTGCTCGAGGCAGAGGATGTTCATGCGCGTGTCGGACAGGCTCCACGCCAGCGCCGCCCCGGACGCGCCTGCCCCGATGATCAATACGTCGACTGGCTGCTCGGACATCGATCCATCCACTCCATGGCAGAAGTGAATCACACGAGACCCGCCCCGGGCTACCGGCGCGCGCAGCGGCGCCGCAGGAACTGGGGCGATGCCCGGGGCGGCCGAGCGCACCGCGCGGTCGCGCAGCGGTGACGTCGGCCGCCGGCGCGGAGGCGCGCGGCCCAGCGGTTGCTGATCCGGGCGGAGACGTGGCCGGGCGCTAGGGTTGCTTCAGGCCTTGCCGGCCTTCTTCTTCTCCTTCTTCTTCGCCTTCTCGGTCGCCGTGAGCTTGGGCTTGTTGGTCTTCGCCTTCTTGATCTGTCCCTTGGCCATGTTCGTCCTCTCCGTCTGTCGGGCTCGATCGCCCTGTGGATCGAGAGCTATCACGCGCGAGCGCGCGTGTCGCTCACTGCGGCAGCCCGCACAGGGTGCCGTTGATGTCGCACTGCGGGGTCTCGCCCTGGGCGCGCTGCGCCGCGTTGCTCGCCGCGACGGCGACGTCGGTCTGCTGGTTCGCGTCGCAGCCGCAGAGCTGGGTCGCGCAGCAGCTGCAACCGGCGGCCTTCTCGGCCGCGAAGACCACGGAGAGATCGCAGCCCTGGAGACCGCTGCACGCCGCCAGCACGAGGTCGCGATCGTCGGAGGTGCAGATGGTCGCGTCGCAGGTGTAGCCGAGCTCGATGTCGTCCTTGCCGGTGCAGCTCGCGTACTGCTCGCACACGGTCCCGCAGTCGATGCCGCTGTCCGGCGGCAGGGTCGTCGTGCCCGGCACGTAGAGCGGGCAGCCGCACTCGGCGGCGGGCGCGTCGGGGACGCAGCTGGGCAGGATGTCGCAGGCACTGGTCGGCACGCCGGCCGGGTTGTAGGCGGCGGACCAGGTCATCGGCGCGTCGTCGCACGACAGGCCGCTCATGCCGGCCTGGAACGGGCCGTCGAAGTTCGGGCACTCGCAGCTCAGGGTCGCGGTACCGGTCACCGGGTCGATCACCGGCTCGCCGAAGCAGGCCGCGGTCATGCAGCCCGAGTAGGGACCGGGGTCGTCGCTGCAGTCGGTGACGCCGATCGGCTCGACGGTCGCGCGGTAGAGGCTGAAGGTCGAGATCCGCGTCGTGCCGGCCATGAACGTGCCGCTGTTGATGTACTCGCAGACCGGCGCGGTGTTCGGCGTCAAGCAGGCGCCCGGGTTGGCGTCGCAGTACTGGCGCGTCTCCTGGTAGGCGTCGGCGTTCAGGATCGAGTCGATCTGCACGAAGCTGGTGCCGAACCAGTCGTAGCAGGGGCAATCGGAGACCAGGCCGTCCTCTGCCGGCTGGCAATTCGCGTAATAGCAGAGCGCGTACGGCCCGAAGCAGACCGCCCACTTGTTGTCGCCGTAGCTGACGTTGGCCCAGGGCGGACCGTACGGTGTGGTCTCCGCCGTGTTGAGCGGAAACTCCGTGCCGCAGTACGGCTCGGGGAGCGGACACGAATCGTCGCTCTTCCGATCGCTGCAGCCGGCAACGCTCACGACCGCGAGCAGCAGCCCGACCCGCAGGATGCTGAGAACTTCCTTTGCCGCCATCACCCGCCCCCTCCGTTCGCCCGGCCACGATGAGCCCGGTTCCTGCTCATCGTCCGAAGGCGGTGACGGCTTTAGATTCGGCCTTGGCGTCAGCTCTGCGCGTCGCGGGGAGAGCTGAGGAAAGCAATCTCGCTCTTCTTCCTAGGTTCCGAGCGGAGTGCCGTCGTGGCGCGTGATGGCGCGCGTGACCGAGCGCGAGCCGGCGCCGAAGGTCGGCAGCCACACCGAGTGGCGGCCGGCGCCGCCCGCGACGATGACCATCAGGTACTCGGGCTTGCGAAACATCGGCAGCGCGTCGTCGTCCGGGAAGTGGTTGTTGCCCGAGCCCGGCATGCCGAACATGCCGGCGCTCTGCCACTGCGCGCGCGGGATGCGCGCATGGCGGAACAGGTGCTCGCGCAGCTCCTTCTTGCCGATGCCGTCGCGCGCCAGGATCGAGGCGTGCTCGGGGCCGATGCAGAGGATCGGCTCGCCGTAGAGGTAGGCGTTGTTCGTGCCGATCGCCGCGATCGAGCTGCAGATCATCGTCAGGATGCCTGCGGCGGTGTTCGAGATGTGGTCGTTCAGGTTGTGCGGGTTCTCGCACGCGCTCACCGTGACCGTGCTCACCTCGCGCGGAAAGCCGCGCTCGACGTGCAGCGGGCCCCACGGGTTCTCCTCCTCGTTCTCGGCAATGCAGAACGAGTACTTCGACGGCATGCCGTGCGTCGCGCGGTCGAGCACGCCCGGTACGCCGCCGCCGACGTTGATCAGCACCAGCCGGATCGCGCGGCCGATGGTGGCATTCGCGCGCCAGCCCTGGCCGAAGACGTTGTAGCGCGCGTTGATGCCGAGCTGCTGCGCGATCGGACCGTTGACGATCAGCAGCGGCGCGCACGGGTGCGTCGTCGCCTGCACCGCATAGAGGTTGAACTTCTCCTCGAGCATCGCCTCGAGTGCTGCGATCACGACCGGGAAGTACGCCGGCTTGCAGCCCGCCATGACCGCGTTGATCGCCAGCGCCTCGACGGTGGCGACACCCCACTTCGGCCCGACCGTGCCGAGCTCGTGCGACGGCGGGTAGTCGGTCGCGGCCAGCATGTGCGCGACCCGCTCCGGCGTCGGCGGCACGATCGGCAGCCCGTCGGTCAGGCCCTGCTCGTGGAACCAGTCCTCGATCGCGTCGAGCGAGTCGTCGGCGAGCGTGATGCGGCGCGCGTCGGACACGTCAAGCAGCGGGCGGCGACGCCTGCGCGCCGCTCGGGTCGGCGACGCACACGTCGTCCAGGCACGCCACGCCGCCCGAGAGCCGGGTCTCGGCGAGCCGGTGGTAGAGCGGCCGATACTTGCCGTCGAGCTCGTGTGCGTCGCGCGTGAGGATGGCGACGATCTCGTCGGCGATCCGCTCCGCCTTGGCGCGCACCTCGTGCGGCCGGTTGTCGGCGAGCGGGTGTGGGATCACCGCCAGCGGCAGCCCGCCCATGCCCTTCGCCACCGACTCGGCGCGCGCGAGCGGTGCGAACTCGTCGGTGCACAGCAGCACGCTCGGAATGCCCTTCCCTTCCAGCACGACGGCGTCGTGCAGGCTCCACGACGTGCACGATCCGCAGTCGGCCATCCCGGTCACCACGGCGGAGCAGGTCTCGAGCTCGGCGAGGAAGTCCGCCGGCACCGGCACGGCCGCGCCCTTCTCTCCGTAGACGGCCTCGAAGTCACCCAAGCGCGTGTGCAGCAGGCGCTCGATCTCCTGCAGGAGCAGCGTTGCGTTCGCCTTCTTGTTGCTGAGGAAGCCGATGCGCGTGCGCGCCAGCTTGCCGGTGCGCTGCGCGAGCGGCTGCTCGGTGACGCGCAGCTCGCCGCGGGGGTCGAGGATGTCGATGGTGGGCATGGAGATGGGATACCGCCGCGTGCACCGCTGCGTCAACGCTCGCTTCGTCGCCTCACCCCGTGCTCGCCGTCACCCGGCCGACCCAGACGCCGCGCTCCTTCAGGCCGTCGATCATCTGTTGCGTCGGCATGCGCGCGTCTACCATCAGCTTGTTGCTGACCGACGGCGTGTAGCGGAACCCCTTCTCGTCGAAGAAGCGCATCAGGTCGGCACGGCGCGCGGCGTTGTCGCGCTTGCGCGCGGCGATCAACTCGGGCTCGCCGAGCATGGCGTGCGCCGCGGCCATCGCGGTCACCGGCATCGCCCCGGCCCCGAAGGCCGTCATGCGCGCGAGCAGATCCTTGCGCGCGATCGCGACGCTCCACCCACCACGCCGTTGACCCCGTGGGCCCCCCGCGCTACGCGGACGCGTGATCGTCGATTCACACACGCACATCGTTGCGCACGACGAGGATCGTTACCCGCTGACGCCTTACGGGCTCGATCAAGGCGTCGGCGGCGAGCGGCGCCAGGCGGTCTGGTTCCGCGACGTGCCCGTCTCGGGTGAGCGCCTGCTCGAGCTCATGGACGACGCCGGGGTCGCTGCGGCGCTGCTGGTGCAGGCGATGGGCGCGTACTCGTACGACAACACGTACGCGGTCGACGCGGCACGCGCGCACCCGGATCGCTTCGCGAGCGTCGTCATCGTCGATCCGAGCCGCGACGACGCCGCGGACACGCTGCGCACGCTCGTTCGAGAGCGCGGCGCGCGTGGCGTGCGCCTGTTCACGGTCACCAACCCGGAGTCGACGTGGCTCGACGAAGCGGCGGGATGCCGCGTGTGGGAGGAAGCGCAGCGGCTCGGCATCCCGGTCGTGGTGACGATCCTGGCGCGCCAGGTCGCGAAGCTGGTGACCGCGCTGCAGCGCTTTCCCGGAGCGCCGGTCGCGCTCGACCACTGCGGCTTCCCCGATCTGCGCGGCGGCCCGCCGTACGAGCGTACCAGCGCGCTGCTCGAGCTGGTCGCGTTCCCGAACCTCAAGCTGAAGGTCAGCTCGCACGTCCTGCGCCAGGCCGAGAAGGACCCTGCGGGTCCGGCCGCGTTCGTCGACCACCTCGCCGCGCACTTCGGCGCCAGCCGCCTGCTGTGGGGCTCCGACTACTCGCAGACACACGACCGCAGCTACGCCGAGCTGGTCGCGCTCGCGCGGCTCGCGGCGGCGAACCTGATCCCGCACGACCGCGAGCGCTTCCTCGCCGGCACGGCGCTCGAGCTCTGGCCCGAGCTGGCCGCGGCGTGCACCACCTGAGCCGTCAAGCGTAGAAGCGCGCGCTCTGCTCGAGGTAGCTCGCGAAGCGCGTCACCGACGCTCGCCAGGCTCGACTGACGATCCGGACCGCGGAGCCTCGCACCACCAGGAATCGCGCTACCGGACCACCGGCGAGGTGCGGCCGCCGTCGCGCCCGCGGCGCGTGACTGCCCGCGGAACGGGCGCGCTGCCGGTGTCGCGGGCAGCGCGCACCACGCGGCGGCACTTGTTTCTTCGCGTTGCGCGTGGTCGGTTGCAGGCATGAGAAGCTTCGCACCCGCACTCGATCGCACCCGCCGCGGCCGCGCGCCGCGCGTGCTGCTCGCCACGGCGTTGACGCTCGCGCTCGGCGCCACGACGGCCCACCCGGCCGGTGACGATCCCGTTCCCGAGCCCAAGCCCACGAGCTCGCCCGCGCTCGCCGCGACCGCACCGCGGCTCACCAACGAAGGGCTCGCGCTCGCGACCAGCGGCGACTGGAGCGGCGCCGAGGACAAGTACCGATCGGCGCTGCGCGCCGATCGCAGCATCCCCGAAGCCTGGAACGGCCTCGGCCACGCGCTCAAGAAGCAGGCGCGCTACGACGCCGCGCTGGTCGCGTACGACGAGGCCCTGCGCCTGCGTCCCGACTACCCGCAGGCGCTCGAATACCTGGGCGAGACCTACGTCGAGCTCGGCCGGCTCGACGAGGCCCGCAACGTGCTCGCCCGCCTCGAGCCACTCGACGCAAAGCTCGCCGCGCAGCTCGCCGGATCGATCGCCAGCGAGACCTCCCAGACCGCGAGCTGGTAGCCGCCGCGGCTACGGCGTATCCGCAAACAGCACGCTCGAGAGGTAGCGCTCGCCCGAATCGGGCAAGATGGTGACGATCGTCTTGCCGGCGAACTCGTCGAGCATCCCGAGACGGAGCGCCACCGCCACCGCGGCACCGCACGAGATGCCACTGAGCATGCCCTCCTCGACCGCGAGGCGGCGTGCGAACGAGATCGCCTCGTCGTCGGTCACGAGCTCGACGCGGTCGACCATGGCGAGGTCGAGGTTCTCGGGCACGAAGCCCGCACCGATGCCCTGGATCTTGTGCGGCGACGGCTTGAGCGGCTGCCCGGCGAGGGTCTGCGAGATGACCGGGCTGCTCGCGGGCTCGACCGCGACCGACAGGATCTGCTTGCGCCGGACGTTCTTGATGTAGCGCGAGACGCCTGTGATCGTGCCACCGGTCCCGACACCCGAGACCAGCACGTCGATCTCGCCGTCGGTGTCCTGCCAGATCTCGGGACCGGTCGTGGCCTCGTGGATCGCGGGGTTGGCGGGGTTACGGAACTGCTGCGGCATGAAGTAGCGCTTGGGATCCGACGCCGCGATCTCCTCCGCCTTGCCGATCGCTCCCCGCATCCCCTCGGTTCCGGGGGTCAGCACGAGGGTCGCGCCGAACGCGGCCAGGATCTTGCGCCGCTCGAGGCTCATGGACTCGGGCATCGTCAAGGTCAGCTTGTAGCCACGCGAGGCGCACACGAACGCGAGCGCGATGCCGGTGTTGCCGCTGGTCGGCTCGACCAGCTCGACGCCGGGCGTGAGCATGCCACGCCGCTCGGCGTCGTCGACCATCGAGGCGCCGATGCGGCACTTGACGGAGTAGGCGGGATTGCGACCCTCGACCTTGGCGAGGATGCGCGCCTTCGCGTCGCGGCCGATGCGCCGCAGGTGGACCAGCGGCGTGTTGCCGATCGAACGGGAGTTGTCTTCGAAGATTTGTGCCATTTGCGCTCACCTCGGCGGCGATCGGTCGCCGCGCGGCTCAGATCTGATAGTCCTGCACCGGCCGATCGACCTGCACCTGCTGTCCCGGACGGACCACGATGCGGGTCTCCGGCGGAACGTTCTTGGTCACCCACACGTTGCCGCCGATGATCGCTCCTCGACCGATCCGGATCGGGCCGAGGATGGTCGCGCCGGAGTAGACGGTCACACCGTCCTCGATGTCGGGATGGCGCTTGGTGCCCTTGATCACGCGGCCGCGCTCGTCGCGCGGGAAGCTCTGCGCGCCGAGCGTGACGCCCTGGTAGATCTTGACGCCGTTGCCGATCACGCAGGTCTCACCGATCACGACGCCGGTACCGTGATCGATGAAGAAGTTGCGTCCGATGGTCGCGCCGGGGTGGATGTCGATGCCGGTGCGCGAGTGCGCGTACTCCGTCATCACGCGCGGCACGATCGGAACGCCGCTCGCGTACAGGACGTGCGCCATGCGGTAGACGGCGATCGCCTGCAGACCCGGGTAGGCGAGCACGATCTCTTCGAGCGAGCGCGCCGCCGGGTCGCCCTCGTAGGCAGCGGCGACGTCGGATGCCAGCACGTCGCGCACGGCGGGGATCGCGTCGACCAGCTCGAGCGTCGCCTGCTCGGCCCGGATCGAGGTGTCGGCCGTGCACTCGGCCTCGAAGCGCAGGCCGCACTCGATCTCGACCCGCAGGCGCTGCGCGATCGAGCGCACCCGCGCCTCGGTGCGGTCGGCGAAGTCCTCGGGCGAGGACGCGACCTCGAGGAAGCCCGGGAAGAGGATCCGCAGCAAATCCTCGACCACGGCCCAGACGGTCTCGCGGCTCGGCAGGCAGCGTCCCTCGAGCAGGGCGAGGCCGGTGTGCTTGCGGTAGCTCGCGAGGATGGCCGCGATGCGGTCGTCCAGTTTCTCGTCGTTTTCGGTCGGCATGGTGCGCTCGCGCGGCTGCGCTGGCCTCCCAGCCTAACAGAGTTGCACACCGGAGCACCCCAGAAGCCCGGTCCGGGCGGTGCCCCACCCGGGACACGGGGAGAAGATGGCTTGGCGGCGCAGGCGAGTTCGCTCTATTGAAGGGCATGATCATCCTTGCTCGCGCTTCGCTCGCGGTCCTGTTTGCCAGCCTCCTGCTCGTGGTGGGCTGGGCTCGCCCCGCTTCCGCCCTGACGCCGTTCCAGATCGAGGCTGGGGCGCGCAGCGCGCCGGTCGGCACTCGCGAGACCACCACCGCGCTGGCCAGCGACGCCTTCCTCGGCCGCAACAACCTGACCGAGGGCTCGCAGATCGCACAGGCTTACCTGATCCAGCTCCTGCGCGAGATCGGCACCGGCGTCGGCGGCGGCACCGGCGACGAGGACTACAAGCACCCGTTCGCGGCCGGAACGAATCTGATCGCCGTGATCCCGGGCCGCGAGCTGCCCGACGAGTACGTGATGATCGGCGGACACTACGACCACCTCGGGGTCGCCAGCAGCGGCGACGTCTTCAACGGCGCCACCGACAACGCGACCGGCACGGCGGTGGCGATCGCGGTCGGGCGCGCGATCCGTGCGCTGCCCGAGGCACCGCGCCGCTCGGTGGTGATCGCGCTCTGGGACGCGGAGGAGGATGGCCTGCTGGGCTCGATCGCCTACGTCGACGCACCCGCGATCCCGATCGAGAAGACCGTCGCCTACGTCAATCTTGACATTCAGGGAGCCAACCTGGCGCCGACGCTCGCGCGCACGAGCATCGCCGTGGGCGCCGAGACCGGTGGGAACCGCCTCGCGGAGATCGTCGCGGCGGCCGTTGCTGCCGACGCGAAGTCGTTTCCGAGCAGCGTCGACACCATGCAGCTCAGCTACCTGTTCGGGCAGCTGCGCAGCGACTACGCGAGCTTCGTCGCCGCCGAGGTGCCGACCGTGTTCTTCAGCGACTCCACCGGCGCCTGCTACCACACCGTCAAGGACGAGACCCGCTTCGTCGACTTCGGAAAGCTCGCCTCGCAGAGCCGGATCGCGTTTCGCGTCACGGCGACGCTCGCCGAGGCGCAGGGCGTGCCGGCGTTCGTGCCGCCCAATCCGGCGCTCGCGGTCTACGCGGACGCGGTCGTTCTCGACACCATCTTCAAACGCTCACGGTCCGACCTGAACCGCTTCACAACGCAGGATCGCCTGGCGGTCCAGAAGGTCGTCGACGATGTCGCTGCGATCGTCGCGCGCGGCCCGGCCGCGTTCGGCAACGCCGACGTGACCACGGTGCTCGAGGCCGCGGTCGAGACGCTGGCCGCGATCGATTCGAGCCTCTCCTGCGCTGGCCAGTTCGCGAGAACCGCGCCCTTTCGCGTCCCGGGTGACCACGACCACGGGCCGCGCCGGCCGCTCGGTGGCGGGGACCTGCCGCCGCTGCTGCCCAGGCGCTGACCAGACGCGCTGGACCACGAACAGATGAAGCGCGCGATCCTCGGCGCCCTGCAGCTCGCGCTGCTGCTCGGCGGTGACGCGGCAGCCGCTGCCGAGGAAGCAGCGCGCGAGGGCTGCGTCGCGTCGTACTGCGCGACGGACGCGATCTAACAGTTCGGTCCGTCGGCCGCGTTCGCCGCCAGCCTGTTCGAGGGACCGACGCGCTTCGGTGATGTGTTGCGGCTCGGCGACTTCGGCCTCGGCGGCACCAGTCCGCTCGATCAGCCGCTCGCGGACGTCGTCCGCGAGCAGAACGTGTTCGAGGCAGCGCAGCTCGAGGGCACCCTGGTCGGCTTCCGCTTTACGGCCTACATGGCCGGGGTGAATGCCGGCGGCTGGCACTTCCACTTCGTGGATGAGGCGCGCCGTCTCGGCGGACACGTGCTCGACGTCCGCGCGGGGCTGCTGCTCGCGGCCCTGGACGAAACGCGCGTGCTGACGCTGGTGCTGCCGGACGACACCGCTTTCGAGAGCGCCGACTTGACGGGCGGCGACGCGTCCTTCGGCGCCGCGGTCCGTCCGGCGGTGATCCACTCAGCCGTCCCGGCCACCGCCGGCACGGCCAGCGCGTCAGCCACACCAGCCCCATCGACCGCGGGCGCCACGTCGAGCGCACCAGATCCCGACGACGGGCTCTACTGAGACGCTCGATCCGTGTAGCGGATCAGCGTGCCGCGCAGCTCGGTGACCTCCTCGACGTTGGTGGTCGTGGTGTCGACGTAGTTGGTGTTCTTCTTGTCGCCCTTCTTCTTGGACGTGGCCTGGCCAGTGGTGGTCGAGGTCGCCGCCACCTGGCGCGACGACAGCGGGCTCAGGATCACGCCGTTGGCGCCACGGCTCTGCGCCTCGGTCATGAGCTTGGTCTGGAGCTGCTGCGCCGGGTTGGTGAACGGCAACGCCTCGACCTGGGCGCGCGCGTCGCCGATGACCTCGTACGGACGCTTCACGTCGGCCGTCGTCATGTAGAGGTCGACCGACGCGGTCGGCGGATAGCTCTTCCCGACGTAGTCCACCGAGACGCAGCCCCAGGCCAGGAGCGCGCCCACCACGACCGCTGCGATACCTCGTGCAACTCTCATGGGGAGCGCCTCTAGCGCGGCCCGAGGCGTGCGCCAAGCGCTGCCGCCGATTTGACGTGCGCGACCCCGGTGCGCCAAGCTCGGTGCGGTCCACCCATGACGATTGCGAACGATGCGCGAAAGGTCGGCGGTTGAGCACAGCCTGGCTTCGCGGCGTCGCCCCCTTGACCAGCCTCGCCGCGCTGGCGCTGACCGTTCTCGGCTACGCGACGCTGGCGCAAGTCGCGCTGCTCGGCGACAAGTCGTTCCCTGTTCAGCGACAGCGGCCAGGCGTTCATCATGTACGCGACCAGCCGGAGCTGCTGGGTCGCCATGGGCAATCCGGTCGGGCCGCTCGCGGAGCGCGCCGAGCTGGTCTGGCGCTTCCGCGAGCTCTGCGACCACTACGACATCCACCCGGTGTTCTACGAGGTGCGGCAGCGATCGTCGTCGTCGCGAAGCGTCGCTCGCAGGCGGCGAGGCCGGACGACGCAGCAACACAACCTGTCTCTTATACACATCTCCGAGCCCACGAGACTAAGGCGAATCTCGTATGCCGTCTTCTGCTTGA
>ENA-ORBV01001574-ORBV01001574.1-microbial-mat-metagenome-genome-assembly--contig:-NODE-1574-length-50386-cov-8.797352_pt1 | contig 50386 bp, 42 predicted proteins | sample MGYA00237777_ERZ505514 | MGnify/ENA primary metagenome ERZ505514 (study PRJEB26160, sample SAMN06269048) | microbial mat metagenome | isolation source: Oligotrophic lake microbial mat | place... | reverse complement strand
ACCTGCCAGGAATTCTGTCAAGAGAAGAAAAGGGGCGTGGCGGCCAAGTGTGCTGGCCCGGCGACCAAGTGCGGCTCCAAATTGCGGCCCTCTGTCGGAATGGAAACGTCAGTTCCGGGGCACGTGGGTGTGGCGGCGGAGTGTGCCGAGTTGCTCGGAATTGAAACGTCAGCTGCGAAGAAGCTGGGCATAGCGACCAAGTGTGCTCGAGCACCAGAGTGAACAGCCCCCGTTCCGCCGCAGCGGGCCAAGGCGAAGGATTGCGCTCGCGCGCCGACCCGGAAAGTTCTTCCAAGTCCTCTCCCGCGTAAGTGACGACATCCACGCGCGCGCCGTGAGTGCCTCATCCCTCGCCGATTCCGTCCTCTCCTCAAGATCGCGATAGCACTGCTCGAAAAGGATCCCGGTTCGCGTCTCAGCCCCCTGAGAGCGCGAGTGTCCCGTCACCCCGTCCTCGCCGCACCACGCGACGTGGAAGCGCAGGCGAATGCAGCCTGCCCATCGAGCAACAACTGAGGTCCTCCAGATGAGTCTTGGGAAACTTGTGAGCATGCTGGCGCTCGTCGCGCTCGTCTTTCCCGTCACCGGCTGCAGTGGCGGAGGTTCCGACGACACGACCAATTCGATCACGAGCGTCGTGCAAGACATCGGCGTCGACCCGAACGGTGCGACGACGGTGATCACGTTCGCGTCGGATTCCGGACTTGGAAGTCTCGCGGCTGTGCACGTCGAGAGCGACGGCGGACAAACGGCGACAAGCGTCACCGTTGCCAGCAACGAAGCCACCGTCGTTTGGAATGGTCGCGTCACGTCGGCCGATCAAGTGCGCATCGTCGCCAACGGCTCCTTTTTCTCGACCTACGCGGCCGTGACACCGAGCAGCACGACTGTGCCGACGATTGCGATCACGAACGGCACACAGACGGCGCCGCTCGGTGGCGACTCGTTCGACGTCGAGTTCACCGGCCCACGCGTCGTCGAGGCCGACGTGGAGGACATCTCCAATTGGGACCTCAAGATCGGAACGACGATCCTCGACCTCACGGGCACCACGATCGTGTTCGACGTCCCCACGCAGACGGCGACAGTGACGCTCGGATCGCTCGCGAACTTGCACGCTGCTTTCTCGATCAAGCCGACCGGCGTTCACGCCGTCACCGACATCACCGTCGCGAACACGTTCGTCGTTGGCACCGCGAGCGGTGACGCAGTCGTGCCGACGCTCCTCGGCGCCGAACAGAATCTCGTCGAGGACGAATTCGGCCGCGTCGTGGACTTCCAATTCAGCGAAGCGATGGACCCGGTGTTCTCGGTCTCGCTCTCGTCGTTCGGCGTCACTTCGCCCGACATCGCCGTCACCGTCACGCAACCTTCCGACGACATGTTGCGCGTCGTGTTCAACAACCCGATCGTCCCGGGCGTGAACACGGTTGCGCTCTCGTCGCTCGTCGACGCGCACGGGAACTCGTTCGTCGACGCACCCGTCGCGATCACCGCGGGCTCGACGGTCGCAAACGCTTTCTCGTCGGTCACGGCGAGCACGAGCGCGAACACCGGCGGCGACACGATCGTCGTCGTCACGTCGCAAGCCTTCGATCCGGACACCGCGATCGACACGAGCGCGTGGACCTTCGTCGTCGACTCGGTGACGATCGATCTCACGACGCAGACCTTCACGTACGACCTCGACACGAAGACGCTCACCGTTGCACTCGACTTCGACATGCAAAACGGCGACTCGGTCGTCATCACGGGTGTCTCTGTCGTCGACGTCGACGGACAGACGTTCGCACTCACCTCGAGCAGCGTTTCCGCGTCCGGAGACGCCGGACTGCCGACGATCTCGAGCGTCACTCAGAACCGCAACGTCGACGTGACCGGCAAGACGCTGATCGCTCTGTTCAGCGAAGACCTCGCCGAAACCATCGCCGAAACGACTTCGAACTGGAGCGTCTCGGGTACGCAGAACGTCACCACGGCGACGCTGCTCACCGGCGGCGACTCCGTACTTCTCGAGTTCGACGCCGTCGTCATCCCCGGCGACGTCACTTTCGGTGCATTGAACGTGACCGATCTCGCCGGCAACGCGATGACCATGATCACCGGCGTCACGATCGGTACGACGGACACGACCGCGCCGAGCCCGGTCACGGTCGTCGGCTATGCGATCGAAGGTGCCTTCGACGACACGATCTCGGTCGTGTTCGACGACGACATGATCGAGAGCGAAGTCGAGACTCCGGCCAACTGGACCATCGAGTCGCCGATCGGCATCTCGATCACGACCACGGGTGATCCGATCGTCTACAACACCAGCACGAAGACGGCTGTGCTCACGCTCCTCAATGCGGGCAACTTGGCGCGTGGATCGAGCTTGAGCGTCGCGTTCGCGAATTGCCGCGACATCGCCGGCAACACGGTCACGGCGACAGCGGTCACCGGTACGATCGTCTCCGAAACGACGTTGCCCGTCGTGCGTCAGATCTACCGGGAAACGGTCGCGCTCGACCACATGGTCGTGACCTTCAGCGAGCCCGTCCTGAACGCGGACGACGCCTACGACGTCTTCACGAATCCGGAGGGCGTGCGCTACATCCTGCGCACTTCGGTCGGTGCGCTGCTCGGCACGCCGACGTCGATGGTCCCGAGCCCGGGCTTCCTGTCCGTTCGCCTCGGCTTCGGCTTCGTCGTCAACTCGACGGACACGCTCGACGTGCTCGGCATCGTCGACATGTGCGGCAATCCGCTGTTCCCCGAGTTCGCCTTCCCGACTGTCGCGGAAGCCACGACCGCGCCTTCGCTCAGCACGTTGTCGCTCACGTCGCTCGCCGGCGAGAACAACGACTTCGTTTCGATTCAGTTCGATCGTCCGATGAACCCCTTCAAGCTGCTCGACCCCACGAACTACGCGGTCGTCGGTCCGGCTACGCTGGATCTCGCGAACGCACAGTTCCGCTTCGACGGCGACGACACGGTCATCATCGGACTGCGCAACTTCACCGGTCACGACATCGCGACCGGCGGGTCTTACACGATCACGGCCACGAACGTGTGGTCGGCACAAGGCGTGAAGCAAACCAGCGTCGTCGCGGCCCCCGGCAACATCGCCGTCGGCGACTCGACGAGCCCGACGGTCGCGATTGGCGACGTGCGCATCGATCCGTCGACCGCGAACGCTCTCTTGGTCACGGCCAGCGAAGCGCTCGACATCACTACCGCGCAGAACCCGGCGTTCTACGACTACGACAGCGGCAACGTACCGACCGCAGCTGCGCGCGTTGGTCAAAGCACGTTGCGTTTGACCTTCGCCGTGGCGCCCGTCATCGGACAGAACTTGCAGCTGTCGATCACCGATCTCGCCGGGAATGTCTCCGGCACGATCACGCGCGCCGTCGCGGCGGCGGACGCGACGGATCCGCTCGTCGCCAGCGTCGCGGGTCTGTCCGTTCCAAACCTCGGTCGCGACCAGATTTTCATCACGTTCGACGAGCAAGTCGACACCGATACTGCGCTCTTCCCGAGCAACTACACACTCACGAACGGCACGCGCACGTTCAATCCGGCCGCGACGCGCGTGACCTACGACAGCGTCACGCGCACCGTCGTGATCTCGCTGCCTTCGGGCTCGGAACTCGACACGAGCGCCGTCCTGAACGTGACGGTGCAAAACGTCGCCGATTTCGGCGGCAACGTCATGGGTAGTCTCGTGTCCTTGAACGGCGCGGTCACCGGTGACGTCGTAGCTCCCTCTTTCGAAAACGCCTTCGTCGACCTGCGCGTCGACGCGACAGGCCGGACCATCGACGTGCTCTTCGACGAGGACGTCGATTCGACGTGGGCTTCGAACGCGGCTCACTGGACGGTCAGCGGCGGACCCACGGTCACGTCGGCCACGATGCTCTCCGGCAAACATGCGCGACTGGTCTTGACCGGTGCGCTCGGTGCCTCTGCGACCGTCGACCTCGTGAACCAGCCCGACCTCGCCAACAATGTGGTCAGCACGCTCTCGATCGATCCGATCGAGTGAGTGGATGCGTCGCGGAAAGTACTTCCACCTCTGGATACGACCGTGACGAACAGAAAAAAACGCGGGCCGTCGAGCGCGAAATGCTCTGCGGCCCGCGCTCTTTCCAAGCGTCTCGCTACAGGTGCGAGTGAAGCAAGAACGATAGGGGAGACAACGAACTGGAATCGCGTCCATCGCGTGCGTCGCGATGGAAGTGCCTCCTACCGTCTCGAGGAATCAGTTTGAGCGCCCAGGCCCCCGAAAGAAACGTCTTCGTCGAAGACATCGTCACGGCCCTCACCGGACCCGTGGACGCTACCGGTCACGCGACCACCGCACTGAAAGATCAGATGCGGCGCGCGGCCGACGAATTCGATCAGCGCACCGCCGAAGCTTTCGCGCGCGCGTTGCTCGAGTCGTTGTGTTCGGAGACCGTGGATCTGCGTCGGCTCGAGGCGCTCCTCATCCTCGGACTCGCGCACCCGACGATCCTCGATCGTCATCGCATTTCATTGCGCACCGAAGGTCAGCGACTGGCGTCGATGCTCGAGGCCCAAGGCCAGAGCGAACGCGCGCGCTGCCTGCTCGAAGTGCTCGATCAACGTCTCGGTCATGACGATTTCGTCGTCGAATCCCAAGAGGGCTCGGGCAAGTCGCGCGCCGAAGTCGAAGCCGAGATCGAAACCTATCTCGAGCGTGCCGACCAATGCGCCGCGCTCGGTCGCAACAACGAAGCCATCCGTTGGCTGCAAGAGATCGTCACGCTCGACCGCAATCGCCGCGACGTCGCGCGCATGATCCGCGATCTGCGTTGGAGCGAAAAGGAACGCAAGGCGAAGAACGTCAAGCGCCTCAAGCTCGTCGGTGTGTTGTGCATCGTCGCGGCATGCGTCGCCGGCGTTTTCGCGCGTGAGACGCACATCGCCACCGCGTTCCGTGACGTGCCGGCCTCGAATGGTCAACTCGTGAGTCTGCAGGACCGCCTGGCCTCGGTCGACGCGATCGTCGACGGAAACAAGCTGTGGTTCGGCATGGGTGCTGTGCTGCGCGAACAAGGCCGTCTGCGGCGCGAGATCTCCGGTCTCGAATCGGCGGCGGCGGACGCAACGCGCCAAGTCGCGCTCGAACGTGCGCGCAAAGTCGAGAACGCCGAAACGGCGCGCGAACGCGGCATGTTGCTCGCGCAACAGGGTCACTTCGAGGAAGCGCTCTTCGACCTGCGACAAGCGCTCGAACTCTCGGATCCGACATGGTCGGAACGAACTCAGGTCCAATTCAACGTCGCCGCGATCGAAGCGTGGATGAAGAAGTCCCGCTGAAACGAGCAAGCCCTAGAGCCAATCCCCATGAGCTTCCTCCACAGATGGATGTCCAGCAGCCGAGTCCGGCGCGCGCAGAAGCGCGTGTCCAAGGAGCCGTCTGCTCGCGCCTACGCCGAACTCGCACAAGAGCACGCTGTGCTCGGCAACTTGCAAGAAGTGTTGCGTTCGACGGGTGAAGGCCTGCGCCTTTTTCCCGGAGACACGGAACTGCGCCGTCTCGAATCGCGCGCGCGTTCGCTGCTCCTCGAGGGCCGCACGCGTCAGTTGCAAATCGAACTGAAGAGCGCGCCGCGTCCGGCGTTGTGGAAGGAACTGTGCGAAATCCTGTTGGAATCGGGCCGAGTCGCACGCGCCGAAGAAGTCGCGATCGAGTGGTTCCAAGCCACACGCAGCGGTGACGCGCAACTCTGTCGCGCGCAAGCTCGCGCCGATCGCTTCTTCGCCGATCGCCGTCGCGACGACGGTCGCATCGCGCACGAACTAGTCGCGGCGGCGACGGGCATGCTGCCGAGCGATCCGCGTCCGCTGCGCTTGCACCTCACTCTCGTCAGCCGCGCCGGTGCGTGGGGCGATGCGCGCGTGATCCTGTCGAAGCTGCTCGAGCACTTCCCGGGCGACCCGTCGCTCGAAGCTCGTTTCCGCACGCTCGAATCGCTCGCCGAGAACGGCAAGACCTTCGAACAAGCGCTGCGCGAAGTCGAGAAGACGGGCCGACTCGCCGACGAGGAGCCCGAATCGAATCGCGCATCGGGATCGCCGGCGAGCATCCGTCCGCTGTTGCAGTCGCTGCTCCAGAGCGAAGGCGTTCAGGCTGCATTCTTCGTGCGCGGCGGAACCGCGCTCGTGCAAGGACCGAAAGGTGCGACGGCAGAACGCCTCGCACGCGGCGTGCGCGAGGTCGTCGCGAACTCGAAGACCACCGCGCGCAAGCTCGGCCTCGGTGCCGCATCCGAAGTGCGCATCGAAGGTTCATTCGGAACGTTGCTCGTCGCACCCGGCGAGTACGGCTCGGGCGCGCTCTGGGTCGACGGCACAGCGACGCGCGTGCAAGAGCATGCGTTGCGCAGTCTCGCCACCGCCGCGGGCGACAAATCGGAGAACGAAGCGTGAGACACGTCCTCGAACCGCTGGCCAAGATTCCTGGCGTGCGCTTGGCGATGCTCGTCACGCCCGACGGAGTCCCGATCGTGATCCACGGCGAGCGCCGTGCACCGCGTCGTGACGACAAGAACGGAACCGGTCGTCGTCGCAGCGACTTCGGCATTCAATCGACCGACGACATGCAAGCGTGGGCCGCCCTCGGAACGAGCTGGATGCGCGACACCGTGCGCACGACGGCGCCGCTCAGTTGGGCTGCTCCGACGCGCATCGTCCTCACCGCCGCGCGCGGCACGCTGATCGTGCTGCAAGGCCCGGGCGCCATCCTGCTCGTCGTGCTCGACGCGGGGATGAGCTCCGAAGATCTGCGCCTCCCGATGGACGGCGCGGTCGTGCGCATGCAGCGCCAATCGAAACATCGCGGATCGAAGTTGGGGGCCGCTCCGGACCTCGATCATCAACCGACCGTCCTGCCCGTGCGCTCGGAACCGCGCGGGTCAGGTGAAGTTCCCGGCAACGGGACCAATTGGGTTTCGACGAATGGAAACGGAACCCCCGAAGCCGTTGGGGAATAGCACATGGTCCAGATCAACTTCGCTCAGCGCCAAGTCAACGCCAAGATCGTCTACTACGGCCCGGGAATGTCGGGCAAGACGACCAACCTCGAGATCGTGCACCAGCGCGCGCCGGCCCCGAATCGAGGTGACCTCACGAGCATCTCGACCGACGGCGATCGCACGCTGTTCTTCGACTTCATGCCGCTCGACCTGGGTACCGTCGCGGGCATGCGCACGTGCTTCCAGATCTACACCGTTCCCGGTCAGGTCTACTACAACAGCACGCGCAAGCTCGTGTTGCAGGGCGTCGACGGCGTCGTGTTCGTCGCCGACAGTTCCGCGTCGATGATCGAGGAGAACCTCGAGTCGATGCGCAACCTCGAGCAGAACCTCGCCGAGTACGGGAAGAGCCTCGCGCAGATCCCGCTCATCATCCAATACAACAAGCGCGACTTGCCCGACGCGATGACGGTCGAGGAATTGAACCGCGCGCTCAATCCGCACAACGCGCCCTTCTTCGAAGCGATCGCGAACACGGGCCAAGGTGTGTTTCCGACGCTGAAGGCGCTGGCTGCGCGCGTGCTCGAAACGATTCACACCGGTGCGAAGACGAGCGGAGCGCCGGTCGTGCCGACGCTGTCGCAGACGGGCTTCCATCAAGCGCCCGCTCCGCAAGCAGCGCCTGCGCAACAACAGATGCAGCCCGCTCAGATGCCGCAGCAGCCGATGGGTCGACCGCTGCAACAGACCGGCTATTACCAAGCACCGGCCGCACAACAAGGAATGCCGCAAGTCGGCGGACCGCGCGGGGTGCCGATGCCGGCGCAACCTATGTCGGCTGCCGCTCAAGCGCTGCCGCAGATGCCTGCGCTGCTGGCTCAGCCGATGCAGCAAGGGGTCATGAATCCGGCCTACGCGATGCCGCCCATTCCTCAGCCGCCGATGCAACAGCAGGGTCAGCCCATGCAGACGCCGGGGTATGGGTACGGCGGACCGCAGCCGATGCAGGCCCAGGCGCAGAACGCGCCCGGCGCCGGCGGTTACGGCCAACAACAAGCGACCCAACAACAGAGCAGCGCTCTGCACATGATGCGTCCCGGTGGGGCGGCTCCCGCTGCTCCCCAAGCTGCCGGTCGTCCGCGTCAGGCGGCGCCCGCCGCTCGCACCGCTCCGCCCGCAGGTCGTCCGTCGACCGGTGGCGAACATTCACCGCGCCTGCAACCGCGCGCCGCTCCGCTGCCTACTCCGACCGGCGGCAAGAAGCGACTCGTGTACGTGGGCGTGTTCCTCGCCGTCGCGCTCGGCATCGGAGCCGTCGTCGCCAAGATCGTTTTGAAGCTGTTCTAACAGGGCAATCCACATGGGACTCGACCAAAAACTCCGCCGTGACCGCGTCGTCTTCTACGAGCGCGACATCACCCGTTTCGACGGCGAGCTCGATGGTTTCCTCGAGCTTTCCTGCGCCCGATCGGCGCTCTTGATCGACAAAGACGGCCACTTGGTCACGCGGCGCGGCGAGACCGAGGACAAGAACATCGAGTCGATTTGTGCGCTCGTCGCCGGCTCGTTCGCGGCCACGAAGGAGCTGGCGCGGTTGATGGGCGAGGACCAGTTCAACACGCTCTACCACCAGGGCGGCCGCGACAGCATGCAGATATCGCTCGTCGCCAATCAGGCTTTGCTGGCGCTCGTTTTCGACGATCGCACCAGCCTCGGGTTGGTGAAGTACTACTCCGTCGAGAGCATCAAGCGCATCGAGGACATCCTCAAGGAGATCGAAGCGCGGGTGGGGGAGACGGAGAGTCTCTCCAGCGACTTCGGCACGAGTGCTGCGGCGGCGCTCGACCGTCTCTTCTGAGAACGCGACCGGCCTTCCGATGCGTCGAAAATCACGGCGTCCGGGCCCCAGATAGGGTCCGGGCGCCGATTTCGTCGCTTGCGCGCCTCGGCCCTCGCCGGTACTCTCTTCCGCCCTGAACCCCGGAGGCGCTGCCTTTCGCAGTCCCTCCCCTCACTGGAGTCTCGAAGCCATGGCACGCGTCTGCTCGATCTGCAACAAGCGCACGGAAAGCGGCAAAATCGTCGCCCGTCGCGGTCTGCCCAAGAAGAAGGGCGGCGTCGGTCTGCGCTGCACCGGTCGGACGTTGCGCAAGTTCAAGCCCAACATCCAGAAGGTGCGCTTGCTCGTCGACGGAGTGCCGACCCGCGTCAAGCTGTGCACGCGCTGCCTGAAAAAGGGCAAGTTGATGAAGGCCACGCGCGGCAAGATGGCCCTCGCGATCTGAGTTGCGCAAACGCGCAGCGGGTACGCATTTGCTGCGTGGCCGCCGCCCCGAACGAGCATGTTCGGTGAGCATCGACGAGCGTTCGAGGTCGCCTCGAGCGCTCGCTTCGTATCCACACTCGTCAAAAAGTCCGCCGTTATTGGGAAAGGAAACTGGAGAGCCAGCCGATGACCCTCCTGATGTCGTGGGTCCCGCGCCGCAATGGCGCACCACATGGACCCTAGGTCCAAGGAGATTTCCCTCATGGCGATGAAGAAAAAAGCTCGGAAGAAGGCTGTCAAGAAGAAGGGCGCGCGCAAGAAGGCCGCCAAGAAGGGCGGCCGCAAGGTTGCTCGCAAGGCACGTCGTAAGTAACCGAACTCGGGAAGGCTCGTGATGAACAAGAGCCACCTGGTCGACTACGTTGCCGAGGAGCTTCGCACGTCGAAGCTGCAGTCTTCTCTCCTGGTTGAGACCGTTTTGAACGGGATCAAGAAGGGCTTGCAAGAAGATCAGACCGTCACGCTCACGGGGTTCGGAACATTCGAGCTGAAGTCGCGCAAGGCGCGCGTCGGCAGAAATCCGCACACGGGAGCCCCCATTTCGATCGCAGCCGGCCGTAGGGTCGGGTTTCGTGTCGGGAAGGCGTTGAAAGAGTCGTTCTGAGACTGATTCACAAGTCCGGGTTTCGGGGCCGATCTGCGAGTGAATTGCGGGTCGGCCCTGTTCGTGTACCCACGAACAGGGCCGACAGTGCCGGCGAAAGCCGGCACCAGCCAGCAGAGGAGGCTCGCGTCGGTCCGACAGTCTCCCTTCCTCAGGCCTCACGCAGTTGCGCGACCGCCATCGCCCCCTCGCATCGCCCTCTCGCATCGCCCTCTCGCATCGCCCTCTCGCATCGCCCTCTCGCATCGCCCTCTCGCTTTGCCCTAGAGCCACTTCCCGTCGCTCGGCACGTCGATCTTCGCGAACAGCCCTTCAACCGTGCCGAGCTTTTGTCCGGCGTGCAGTTCGCGCCACGAGCCACTCTTCGGGAGGCTCTTCCAGCTCTGATCTGAAACCCGGCCAGATTGTCCGAGCATCGCCCACAACGCCTGCGCCTTCTGCGGCATGAACGGCGCCATCCAGCGCGCGAGCCACGCCAGATACTGACAACACGTGTTGAGCACCGACTCGGCCTTCTCGTTGTCGGTTTTGCGCAGCGTCCACGGTGCCATCCGATCGACGAACACGTTCGCGACGCGCGCGGACGCGAGCAGGTTTTCTGCAGCGCGCCTGAACTTGAACGAACGGACATCCTCCCCCGGGTCGTGGATGGGGCCGCACTCGGTCAGAATCACACGATCGAGTTCTTCCGTGTGCTGCGCATGCAACGACGGAATCACTCCGCCGTAATTCTTGTCGATGAAGCGCAAGACGCGCGTGATCAAGTTGCCGATGACGTCGGCGAGACCTGAATTCACGCACGCGCGGAACTCGTCCCACTTCCAATCGCTGTCCGCCGTCTCGGGCGCTGACGCCAGCAAATAGAAGCGCGCGGCTTCGACGTCGTACTTCTCGGCGAACGCGTCGATCGGGATCGTGTGGTTCTGCGACGTCGAGAATTTGCCGCCCTCGAGGTTGTAGAACTCGTTCGCCGGTACGTGCCACGGCAGGATCCACTTGCCCTTCTGACCGAAGAGCATCGCGGGGAACACGAGACAGTGGAAGGGGATGTTGTCCTTCCCGATGAAGTGCACGAGGCGCGTGTCGCGATCTTGCCACCACAACTTCCACTCGTCCGGCGTGCCGCGTTCACGCGCCCATTGCTCTGTGAACGACACGTACCCGATGGGCGCATCGAACCACACGTAGAGCACTTTTCCGTCCTCGAACCCCGGCGTGTCGGAAGGCAGCGGCACACCCCAGCGCATGTCGCGCGTGATCGGGCGCGGCTCGATCGACTTCAGTTGATTGCCGATGAAACCGGTGACGTTCGGCTTCCATTCGTGATCCGAAAACCACGCGCCGAAGCCGTCGTCACGCAGTTTGGGCAAGTCGAGGTACCAGTGTTTCGTCGCTCGTTTTTCAGGCGCCGTGCCGCAGATCTTGCACGCGACGGTCTTCATCTTGAGCGGTTCGAGCTCTTGCCCACAGTTCGGACACTCGTTGCCGCGCGCCTCGACGTGACCGCAGAAATAGCACGTGCCGACGATGTAGCGATCGGCCAAGAACATGCGGTCTTCGACGCAATAGAGCTGATCGCTCGAGCGGGTCAGCAAGTAGCCGTTCTTGTCGAGCGTGCGGAAGAAATCCTGGCTGCGCGCCTTGTGCTCTGGGCAGAGGCTCGTGCCCGACCACACGTCGAAGTGGATGCCGAAACGATCGAACGTGCGCTTGATGTCGTCACGCCAGCGCGCGACGTACTCGCTGTACTCGACGCCCTCTTGCTCGGCGTTGATCGTGATCGCCGTACCGTGTTCGTCGCCGCCGCAAACGTACAAGACGTTCTCGCCCTGCATGCGCAACGTGCGCACGTAGACGTCGGCCGGCAAGTACGCGCCCGTCACGTGACCGAAGTGGATCGGTCCGTTGGCGTAAGGGAGAGCGCTGGTGACGAGGTAGCGAGTCATGGAGCCATTCTTCTCACGGGTCGAGCGCGAGGCTCAAGTCGTCACAGGGTCGGGATCGGCGTCGCTCAGCGTGCGTGCAGCCTCGGTTTCGATGCGTTTTCCGCGGTAAATCAGCACCAAATTGCGCGCGTAGACGAACACGCCCGTCGATTGACCGACGATGCCGACGATGTCCTTGCGCCAGACGAAATAGGCGAAGAGCATCGCGCCACCGATGAGCGAGCCCCACCAGAAACCGACGGGCACGACAGAGCGCTTGCTCTTCTCGGAGGCCCACCACTGCAGGACCATCCGGAACGTGAACATCAGTTGGCCCAGGAAGCCGACCGAAATCCACACGAAGCCCCACGGCTTCGAGATGTTGAAGAGCTTGTAGAAGAAACTGCCGTGCTCGACCGCGGCTTTCGTGTTGGCGAGCGCGCGCACGTACTCGGTTGCGGACAGTTCGACGAGGCCGTCCTCGGTTTCGATCGTGACGACGTCGCCGCTCGGTTTCGACGTGATCTCCACATCCTTCAGGCGCGACTGCAGATCGAGTCGGGGCAGGTCCGTGCGCAGCGCGTCCAATCGAGTCGTCTCCGCGTTCGACGACGCATCCACCGACTGTGGTTGTTTCGCGCTCTCGTCGATGAGCGTGCGACGAACGTTCTCGTCGGGGATGACGACTCGCGCCGGCTTTGTCTCCTGTGCGCTGAGGAGTCCACTCGCGCACACGCAGGCGAGCAGGATCGCTGCACCTTTTCTAGCGCGCATCAGTCACCTCTTGGATGGGCAAGCGCAAGAGACGCGCACGCATCCAGCGCACCGCGAACAGGTCCTTCAGCGCGCGGAACGCCCGATTCCAGACGCCGTATTTGCTGATTCCGGCCGTGCGCGGATGGTGATTCACGCCGTGCTCGATCACCGAGAACCCGTGGTAGCGCATCAACGTCGGCAGGAAACGGTGCATGCCCTCGAAGAGCGGAATCGCTTGGATCGCCTCGGCGCGAAACACTTTGAGCGAGCAACCGGTGTCGCGGATCGAGTCCTTCGAGATCCAATTGCGGATGCCGTTGGCGATCTTCGAACTGATGCGGCGGATGAACGTGTCGCGGCGCTTCATGCGCCAACCGACGACAGCGTCGTGACCTTCGATGAGCTCGATCATCTTGGGCAGGTCGGCGGGATCGTTCTGCAAATCGGCATCGAGCGTTGCGATCAGACGTCCGCGTGCCAGGTGCACTCCCGCCGCAGTTGCCGCCGTTTGACCACGATTGCGGCCGAAAAACACGCCGATCACGCGCGGATCGCGGCGCGCCAGGTCGCGGATGAGCTGGGCCGAACGGTCCTTGCTGCCGTCGTCGACGAGCACGAGCTCCCACGCGGTGCGCATGCCGAAGATCTCGACGACGCGCGCGTGGAGACGCTCGAGGTTCGCTTCCTCCTCGAACACCGGCGCGACCAGCGACACGTCGACCGAGGCGGTGCGGCGCGCGGGAAAGCGGTCGCGGACCTCCCACAGGAGGAGGTCACGCCCGCCCGCGGCCGGCGGCGTGGTGCGACGTTCGTGCACAGGTTCCAACGCGCTCATGCGGCGCACATGATGATTCACGGGCCGCCCGATGGCGAGCCCGAACCGGTGCGCGACTTCCTTTCGTGGTGGCCGGTCGGCGCGATCCCAGGCCGTCGCGGGGAGGCAGACGCTGCATCCGTCTGGAACAGCGCGCGTTGGCGCCGTCCGCACGGCCAGAGCGGCCGCGAAACGTCCACGCGGTGGCGGCTCAGCGCTTCGACGCGTCTAGAACCAGTGTTCGTTCATGCGCGACATGAGCGACGGATCCGTCCCCGGCCCCAAAGGGATCACGGCGTCGACACCGCAGCGCGGGCACAACGCCGTGTTCCCGCGCGGTTCCGCGGCGGTCGGATCGGCCCACCTCCGAATGTCGCACGGGGCGTACACGGCTAGGCAGTAGAAGCAGCCGCACCGCTCGGCCGCCAGCACTCGCTCGCGGTGGTTGGTTCGCGCGCGGTGCTCGTCGAAGACGTCTTGTGCCTCGTGCATTTCAGGGGCACGCGAATCGCGTTCCCGTCCTCGATCCCTCTTCTTCGTCGTGTTCCTCGTCGTCCAAACGCTGCACACCGTCGGCCGATGTCGCGTTCGCGTGCCTCGTGCCTCGATATTCCCGCGAGGTGCTGCAGCACGAGACCAACACACACGCGGAGAGCACGCTCGATCGTTTCGTCAGTTTCATCGCTTCCCTTTCTTTCACAGGGATCGCCGAAGCCACGGCGATCGACTCCTCCTGCGGGCTCGCCAACCTCTCGTGCTAGTGACGCGCGTAGTGTGACAGCTCGGTCATCCCGGGCGAGTTCGAATGCGCGTTGTATGGCGGAAGCGTCATTGTCATCGACGGTGCGCGTGCGTCTACCTTGCCGGGGATGCGTGCATCCCTCTCTCGCGACTGGAACGGTCCCGCTCTGCCCGACACTTCGATCGCACATGTCACTCACTCCGAACCGCGACCGTGATCCAGGGTCGACGCCTGAAGATCGACGTGCGCGGATCCGCCGTGTCATTCGCGGCTCGACTTCGCATCGCGTCGATTCTCGTGCTCTGCGCGTCGGCGTGTCGCACGCAGCACGATCACTTTCGCGTCGAAACTTGGCGAGGATCGGCGCGGGCCCTGGTGAGGGACTCGTCGCAATGGGGCCCCGTCGCAGTCGCTGCGGCCGTGACGCCGATGGTTCTGGCCTTCGATCGCTCGACTTCTATCGAGAGCGTGGAGGAGAAGTTCTTCAAGAGCGATACGGCGTCCGGAGACGTGCTCGCGTTGAGTCTGGGTTGCGGGCCGATTCTCGCGGGCCTGATGGAAGCCGCCACCGTCGACGATGCTCGGCACCTCGAAGTGACCACGGAGGCGATCGTGCTGACCGCCCTCGGGACGCAGTTCTTGAAGACCGTCGTGCACCGCCAGCGACCCGACGGCAGCCGCGGCAGCGAGTCCTTTCCATCGGGCCACACCTCGTTTGCGTTCAGCGGCGCGACGCTGATCGGGCGCTGGTGGCAGGACACGCACGCAGGCAGCTTGCTCGGATACGCGGCGTATTTTCCGGCCGCCTACGTCGGCATCTCGAGGTTGGAAGGAGAGCGGCACTTCCTTTCGGACGTCACGTTCGGCGCGGCCCTCGGGATCGCGACGTCGCATCTGTTGTGGAACGCGCACTTCGGCACGGACGACAACGAAGGGATCTTCGAACGACGGGTCAGCCTCGACTTGGTACCGTTCGCGGACGAGCACAGGACCGGGCTGTCGCTGAACGTCTAGTTCTGAACACTCATGCGAGTCCACCGACGAAGTTCAGCGCCGTATCGCCTCGCTTGGGTGACGCTCGCGTGTGGGCTCACGGCCGTTCTGGCTCACGAACTCCGCGAGGGCGACAGGCTGCTTCTCGACGAGGACATCCTGAGCAGGATCGCAGCTTGGCGATCGCCCTCGGGCATCGTCGTGGCCACGGACATCACGGCCCTCGGGTCGGCGACGGTGGTCACCCTGTTCGCGTCGTGCGCTTGCGTCGTGTTCGCCTTGGCGCGGAAGCCCCGCATCGTCGCGCGGCTCATCGCGAGTGTGGTGGGCGCGCTTCTCCTCTCCAGCATTCTGAAAGCCTTCGTGTCGCGCGACCGTCCGAGCGCAGCGATTTCGCTCACGCAAACGGCGGGCGATTCCTTCCCGAGCGGGCACGCCTTCGTCGCCTCCGCGTTCTTCGTCGCGATCGCCGTGATCGCGCGCGAACGATTCGGCCCGAGCCGCGCGACGCGAGCCGTTGTGATTCTGTGCACCGCGATCGCGTCCCTGGTCGCGGTGTCGCGCGTCTACCTCGGCGCGCACTACCCCACCGACGTTCTGGCCGGATTCGCTCTCGGTACGTCGTGGGCCCTGGGTGTCGCGTGGTGGATTCGAGACGAGGATCGGGGCGAGGACGAACCCGCCGTCCGAAGCGAGTCCGACTGATGGAAAGAGGCTTGCCCTGCGCCGAAAAACGCCCTCCGATGGGATCCCGGATCTCGAGTCAGCGAACAGGATGCTCTGATGAACAACGTTCCCTGGTGGGCTTTCGCAGCAGCATCCGCTCTGGCCGCGTCGGTGATTCCGGTGATAGCCAAACTGGGCTTGCGCTCCGTGAATTCCGACCTCGCCACGGTGGTGCGAAGCCTCGTCATGGCCGTGGTACTCATCCTCTTCGCGAGCGCCACGAACGTCTGGTCGTCGTGGCACACCTTGCGCGAGGGGGGCACCAAGGCCCTGGTTTGCCTCGTGTCGACGGGCATCGCGGGCGCCTTGTCGTGGATCTTCTACTTCAAGGCGCTCCAGGCGGGCGAAGCGGCACGCGTCGTGCCTCTCGACAAGCTGAGCGTACCGTTCGCGGTCGTTCTCGCCGTGATCGTTCTCGGCGAGCGTCCGTCCGTCGTCAATTGGATCGGGATCGGCTTGGCCGTCGTCGGCATCGTGCTCGCGACTCTTCCCGCGCGATGATCGTGAATCGGAGAGTCCACGAACCGCCGCCGACCGGCGCGTACCGGTGGGCCGATTTCTTCCGCTCCGAACGGGGGGCATGATGCAGGACTCCAGCACCACGGACTCGCTTCACACCGCAGAGACCACGAGCGAGCGACCTTGGCTCGGCGGCTGGTATTGGCTCGCGCCGATCCTCGCCCTCGCGTCGCTGCGCGGTTTCTGGGCGCCGGACGAACCGCGTTACGCGCAGATCGCCAAGGAAGCCTGGGACTCGGGCAGCTTCCTCGTGCTGCACCTGTGCGGCGAGCTGTACCCGGACAAACCGCCGCTGGTGTACTGGCTCGCGGGCGCGCTGGGGAAGCTCTCGGGCTGGTCCGAGTTCGCGATGCGCGTGCCGTCGATCCTCGCGACGATCGGCTCGGCGTGGCTCGCCGCGAAGCTCGCGCGTCGCTGGATTTCGGAGCGCGTCGCAGCGTGGACGCCGGCGTTCTACTTGGGCTGCGCGATGGTGTTCGAGATCGGCGGACGCCTGCAGCTCGATCCGCTGTTGTCCTTCTTCAGCATGGCCGCGCTCGTGCTGCTCGCCGACGACGTGGGCGGTGAGCGCGCGATCACGCGACGGACGTGGCTCGCGGGAGCGTGTCTGGGTTTGGGAGCGCTCGCCAAGGGACCCGTCGCTTGGGTGCCGGTCGGCTTGGCGCTCGTCGCGTGGGCGTGTCTGCCGAAGACGCTACGTTTCGCGCCGCGCCGCGCTTGGACTGCTTGGATCGGACTGGTCGTGCTCGCGCTCCTGCCCGTCGTGACGTGGGCCGCGCTCGCCATCCACTTCGAGCCCGCGCTCGCGCGACCGCTGCTTTTCGGACAGCACATCGGTCGCATCACGAAGGGCGATCAGCATCCGGGTCCGGTGTGGGACCACCTGCGTTCCATGCCGCTCTTGCTCCTGCCGTGGACGTTCCTGTTCGTCGCGGGCGCGAGCGCGGCGTGGCGCTCGTTCCGGCAGCGCGAGAACGTCGGCTTGGTGCGCATCGCGTGGTGGTTCGCGGTCGTGTTCGTGTTCTTCTCGCTCATCCCGCCGAAGCGCGATCTGTACTTGCTGCCGATCTATCCGGCGGCCGCGATGATCATGGCGTTCGCGTTCGACCGCATGCTGCGCGAGCGGCGTCTGCCGAGCTGGATCGGAGCCACGACCGCGGCACTCTTGGCCTTCGTCGGCGGCGCGCTCGCCGCAGCGCCTCTCGCCGTGTCGTTCGTCCGGTCGCGCCATCCGAACTGGCTCGGTGACGTCGAGAATCCCGCTTCGTTCGCGCGTCTGTGCGTGCCTTCGGGCATCGTGCTCGTCATTGCGGGCATCGTCGCGTGGGTAGCGGCGCGGAGATCGAACGCGAAGGCGTGGGCCGACGTGATCGGCGTGGGGCTCGCGCTCGCGTTGACGACCGCGGCGTTCGTGCTCGTGCCCGCGGTCGACGCGGACAAGTGCGCGCGCAAGTTGGCCGAGTTCCTCGCTACGCGTCCCGAGCGGCCGAGCATCCTGGCCTGCGTCGGCGTGAAACCCGAGGGCATCCGTTTCTACGGCGGCGGTCCGGCCGGTTCGATCGGCGTCGAGGAAGCGCTCGAACGCGACGGCGCCGACTTCCTCGCGGTGTGCCGCGACAAGGAGTTCGACTCCCTGCCCGAGTCGCTGCGTGCACGCGTGCGCGAGGTCGGCCGCGGTCGCATCGGCGCGCGCGCCGTGCTGGTCCTCGCCGCTAAGTGAGCGTGTTCGCTTCCGACCGCGACTTGGCGCGCGCCGTTCCCAGGTCGGCACGGGGGATGTGCAACGTGAAACGCGCGCCGCCGCTGGCCGACGATCCGACTTCGACGCGACCGCCGTGTTCCGTGACCGCGCTCTTCGCGAGCGCGAGCCCGAGTCCGTAACCGATGCGCTGGCCCTGCGCCGCGGGACCGCGGAAAAAGGGCTCGAAAATGTGCTCGCGCAGCTCGGCGGGCACACCAGGGCCCTGGTCGTCGACCCGTACGGTGATCTCTTCCGCGCCTCCCTCGATCGTGACCGTGACGCAGCCGCGCGGCGGACTCCACTGGATCGCGTTCTGCGCCAAGTTGCGCACGGCGCGCAGCAGGGCTTCGCGGTCGCCGCGCAAGGACGTGTCGCCGTGCGCTTCGAGTTGCAGGTCGAGTTCGTTGCGTTCGGCGACCGAGCGTTCGCGCCGCAAGCGCAACTCGACCTCGGAAGCGAGATCGAAGTCCTCGCGCTCCGCCGTCGCGCGCGTCTCGTTGCGCGAGCAGATCGTCACGAAGTTGTCGACCGCGTCGCCGAGCCGGCGCAGCTCGTCCAGGTTACTGCGCAACACGTCGCGGTACACCGTCGGTTCGCGGCTGGAGATCAACGCGACCTCGGTCTCGCCGATCAGGTTCTGCACGGGCGAACGCAGCTCGTGCGCGAGTCCGGCCGTGAAGATGCGCGCGTCGGCAGATTCCGCGCGGATGCGCGCCAGCGTCTCGGAGAGCGCCGACGCGATTTCGCGAAACTCCTCGGGCGAGCCTTCGAGTTCCAGCTCGGGCTCCCTCTCCTCGGCGCTCGACGAACGCAGTCGCGCGGCGACGGTGTGCAGGATCGACGACACCTTGCCGAAGAACCGGAGTGAGACGAGCAATGTGATCGCAAACGTCGCGGCGACGAGCGCGCTGACGACGACCGCGTACCACCCTAACTGTCGATACTGCGGCGTGCCGTCGATCACGAGGCCCAGCAACGGGCCGTTCTCGACTTCGATCGTGCGCGATCGGCGTGTGTAGTCGATGCGCACCGGCGCGTCCATCTCACGCGCGGCTGGCCATTCCGAGCTCAAGAAGCGCTTGTGGCCGATTTCGATCGGCGGTCGATCGGGGCCGTCCATCCACACGCGCCACGCCATCAGATTCTCGGGGTGACGACGCTGTTCGACTTCGAATCCGCGCGTGAATTCGGCCAGGTCGAAGGTTCGGCCGCGGAACGGCGCCGTCGATTCCTCGACTTCTTCGTTGGCCAGCGCGTCGACTTGAGTCGTGACGCTGCTCCACAGGAACAGGCCGCTCGCGATCGAGATTGCCGCGATGAACAGCAGCGTCGTGCCCACGTAGAGCCGCGTCAGGCGGCGAGCGAGAGACCAGCGCTCAGGCATGTTCGCGCGCCGCCAGCACGTAACCTTCGCCGCGCACGGTCTGGATCAATGGGCTGGCATGCGCCTCCAGCTTCTTGCGCAAGCGCGCAATGTGTACGTCGACGATGTTCGTCTCGGGATCGAAGTGGATGCCCCACACGGCCGCGAGCAGCTCGACACGCGTCATGACGCGGTCCGAATTCGAAGCGAGCACGCGCAACAAGTCGAATTCGCGCGGCGACAGGTCGATCGATCGCCCGCCGCGCCACACGGCGCGCGTAGCGAGATCCAACTTCAAATCGCCGTACTCGATCGGCAACAGCGCCTTGCGTCGGCGAACGACGGCCTCGACCCGCGCGAGCAGCTCGGCGAAGGCGAACGGCTTGATGATGTAGTCGTCCGCGCCGAGTTGCAGGCCCTTGACGCGTTCTTCGACCGCATCGCGCGCCGTGACGAAAATCACCGGTGTTTCACGGCCCTTTTCGCGCAGATCCATCAGCACTTCCCAGCCGTCGCGCTTCGGCATCATCACGTCGAGCAGGATCAAGTCGAACGAGCGCTCGTTCTTCTGGAGCACGTCGAGCGCGGCTTGACCGTCTTCGGCCGTCTCGCACTCCACGCCGGATTCGCGCAATCCAGCGGAGATGTACGTGCGGAACTTGGGGTCGTCGTCGATGACGAGGAGGCGCATGGGATGTCGCGTCAGAGTCTACTCTTGTCGAGCCGCACGAGTAGCCACAACCCGCCGACCGCGGCGGATGGAACGGCGACGATCGGTCCGGCGAAGGGGATCAAGAACACGAGACTCGTGGTCACGCCGAACGCGAAGAACGGCAGAAAGTGGCCGAAAACGAAGCGCAACCGACGCGCTAGCGACCAATCACGCCGCGAACAGGGGATGTCGACGAGCGCGATCGACGCCGCGAATCCGGCCACGCCCGCGAACGTCGGATGGCCGACGATCGGCACGAAGAGCACCCACAAGAAGCACAGCATGATCGCGCCCGCGACGATCGAAGCTTCGAGGCTGACGAGCAGGCTGCGCGCTTGATCGCTCGACAGCGCGATCACTTTTCCAGCCGTCGTGCGACCGCTCGCGAGATCGCGCGTGATGGTCTCGCGCGGATCGGCACCGAACCAACGCGCTTCGATGCGGCCTTGCATCGTGTCGAAGAACGGCGCCGCGATCGCTTGATAGACGAGCGCGAATGTCCACGCGAACACGAACGCGAAGACGACCACCGAAACGAGAAACGTGCCCGCTTCGAGCAACGAGGCCCACGGTTCGCTCGTGACGAGATCGTTCCATGTCGACGCGAACGCGCGCCACCCGACGAGGAACGCGACGCTGTACACGACGAACGTGATGAGGAAGGGCGGGATCAAGAGACGCTTCGTGCGCGGCATCGTCAGGAGGATCGCGAACCCGCGCGGCAAAGCCGTGAGACCGGCGCCGATTTCGGCCAGACCGCGCGGTGGCGGACCGGTGAGCGACGCTTCGCGCGGCGCGCCGCCGCAATGGGGGCAGACGCTCGTCGGAGCGTGGTATCCGCAAGTCGGACAGGGTTTCACGCCGGAAGGACGCATGAGTTTCTCGTCGAGGGTTTCAGCGGCAATCGCGTTCGAATAGACTCTTCGGCCCGCGTTTCGCGCACTCCCTCACGTCCTCGGCGCGGCACGCCGAACCGAAGCCAACACGCATGCAGAACTTCCGCCAACTCGATTACCTGCACCTCGACGACTCGCTCTCCGACGAGGAAAAGATGGTGCGCGACACGGTGCGCGCCTGGGTTTCGGAGCGCTATCTGCCGCTCGCGATGGAGCACTTCGAGAACGGCACTTTCCCGATGCACCTCGTGCCCGAATTGGCCGAGCTCGGCGTGTTCGGCCCGACGATTCCCGCTGAATACGGCGGTCCCGGTCTGAACAACGTCTCCGCCGGCCTCATCTACCAAGAGATGGAGCGCGGCGATTCGGGTCTGCGCTCGTTCGTGTCTGTGCAAGGTGGCCTCGTGATGTACCCGATCTTCGCGTACGGCAGCGAAGCTCAGAAAAAGCGTTGGTTGCCCCAGCTCGCGACGGGCGAAGCGATCGGATGTTTCGGTCTGACCGAGCCCGACTTCGGCAGCAACCCCGCCGGCATGCTCACGGTCGCGAAGAAGGACGGCAAGGGTTTCGTCCTGAACGGCCGCAAGATGTGGATCACGAACGGCACCGTCGCGCACGTCGCGGTCGTGTGGGCGCGGCTCGACGGCAAGATCCGCGGATTCCTCGTGGAAAAAGGCGCGAAAGGCTTCTCGGCCCCGGAGCAGAAACACAAGTGGAGCTTGCGCGCGTCGATCACGTCGGAACTCGTGCTCGAGGACGTGAAAGTCGGCGAGGACGCGCTGCTTCCGAACGGCGAAGGTCTGAAAGCGCCGCTCGGTTGCTTGACGCAGGCACGCTACGGGATCACTTGGGGAGCGCTGGGTGCGGCGCTCGCGTGCTTCGACGAGGGCTTGCAGTACGCGAAACAACGCGTCGTGTTCGACAAGCCGCTCGCCGGTTTTCAGATCCCGCAGCAGAAACTGGCGAACATCGCGACGCAGATCTCGCTCGGTCAGTTGATGGCGTTGCATCTCGGTCGCCTCAAGGACAAGGGCAAGTTGACACCGTCGATGGTGTCGATGGGCAAGCGCAACAACTGCCAGCTCGCGCTCGACTCGGCGCGCATCATTCGCGACTTGATGGGCGCGAACGGGATCAGCCTCGAGTATCAGGTCGGTCGCCACCTGTGCAACCTCGAGAGCGTCAACACGTACGAGGGCACGCACGACATCCACACGCTCGCGATCGGGCAGGAATTGACGGACCTCTCGGCGTTCCGTTGATGCGTGGAGCGTGAGCCAAACGCGCTCGTTCGAACGCTGGTGGAGCACGATCGGCATCGTGCTCCTCGTCGTTGGAATGGCCGGCATTCCGCGGCAATTCCTGTCGCCGATCGACGTGTACGACGAGGGTCTGCTGCTCACGCACGCGGATTCCCTCGCGCACGGCGCCGTGCCGTACCGCGACTTCTACGCCAACTATCCGCCGGGTGTTCTGCTGCTCGTCGCGGGAGTGTGGAAGCTGACCGGCAGCTCCGTGATCGGTGTGCGAGTGCTAGGTCTCATCGTGCAGGCGCTGATCGCTTGGTTCGTCGGGCGCTTTGCCGCACGAGCGACCCACGGCCCGAACGCAGGCACGAACCAACTGCGCTTTTCGTGGCTCGCTTGCGGCGCGACGTTCTTGTGGTTGCGACACGGGCCGATTTGGCCGACGGCGTGGCTTGCCGGACTGCTGTGTGCCCTGATCTCGTTCGATCTCGCTCTGCGAGCGCGCGACTCGTCGATGCGTTGGTTCGTGGTCGGAGCGAGCTTCGGTCTCGTCGCGTGCATGCGTCACGATCTGTTCGTTTATGCGAGCGTTCTCTTCGCGCTCGTTCTCGTCGCAGCACGCATCGCGAAAGTTCCGCTCGCGTATCCGCCGCGAGCGGCAATCGTGAGCCTCGTGGTAGGCGCCAGCTTGCCGATCGTGCTGGTTTTCGGCTGGATTTTGGCCAAAGCGGATTGGCGACAGCCGTACTTGGATCTGTACCGCGACCAGGTCGATTCGATGTTGCCGGGACGCGTGTTGCCGCTGCCGGGTCTGTGGAAGTTCGACCGTTTGGCTGTCGGGGTGTGGATCGGGATCGTAGCGCCGATCGTGTGGCTCGCGCAGCTATGGCGTGGTCGCAGGTCGCTCGCGCTCAACGCGCTGGGACTGCTCGCCGTCGCTGGCTTGCCGCAGATGTTGAACCGCACTGACACGCATCACGTCGTGTACGGATTGGCGCCTGGACTCGGTGTGCTGGCGATCGCAGCGCAGGACTCGCTCGAGCGCGTGCGATCGTTCTCGTTGCGAATCGCGGCGAGCCTCGCTCTGTTCGTGCTCCTCGCCGGCGGATTGCTCGGTGTGCGCCTGAGAACCGGCCGCGAATGGGTGCCGTTCTCCGTTGCGCGCGCACAGGGCACACCCGCGCGAACGAAGGAACTCGCGCTGGCACGTGAACGCGTCGTCGCGTTCGTTGCCGAGCACTCGCGCGCCACGGATCCGATCTTCGTCGGTTGCGAACAGCACGCCCGAGTGTTCATCAGCGAGATGGATCTCTACTACCTGTGCGATCGGCGCGGCGGAGTGCGCCGGATGCAGTTCGATCCGAACCTGACGAATCGTGTCGACGAGCAGGAGAAGATGATCGCCGAGATGGATGCGCGTCATGTGAACGTCGTCGTGCTCGCGCCCTACCTCGATCCACGCGAGCCGAACGACAGCCGCAAGCGTGATTCCGAGCTCTTCGATCGTTGGCTGGGCGAGCACTTCGAGGTGGTTGAGCGCGCGGGGCCGTACCAACTGCTCCTGCGGCGCAGGTGATCCGCTCTTTGGAGAGGCGTTCGTCACGCGCGCTTGAACGCCTCACTCGTCGATGGTCGATTCAGGCTGTTGAGTCTATTTTTCCCGACTGAAATCGCGCCTCGAACGCGACGTGACCGCGTGCTCGCCGTACTGGCGCTCGCGCTCGCCGTGTTCCTCGTGTTGCGGGCTGCCCGCAAAGACGACGGCGTCCTGGCGCGCAACCGCGAGTTCGGGGCGCGCTTCCTCGCGCACGCAGACCCGTACTTCGACACGACGCGCGGCCATCGCGTGCACGGTCCCTATCCGCCGTCGTACGTGATCGCGACGGTGCCGCTCGCGCTCGTGTCGGAGGGCGTCGCGCGCGCCGGTTGGGCCGTGCTCCAAGTCGCAGCCCTCGCATCGCTCTACGTCTTGACGAAGAGCTGGCTGCGCCGCGCTTGGCCCGATCAAGCGCTGCACGCGCCGATGATCTTCGCACTCGCACTCTTGCTCGCGAGTCGCTTCCTCTTGCGCGACATGGCCGGTGGTGGAGGCAACTTGCTGTACTCCGGTCTGGCGCTGTGGGGAGTCGAGTTCGCGCTGCGCAAGCGCGCCCTCCTCGGTGGGGGATTGCTGGCGCTCTCGCTCGTGTTGAAGCCGAACTTGGCGCCGTTCGTTCTGTTCCTCGTTTGCGTGCGTCGCTGGAGAGCGCTGTGCGCATGTCTCGCGATCGCTGTCGGACTCGTTCTCGCGCCGGCACTTCACTTCGGGTTCGACGCGTGGATCGAGTTGATCGATCGTTGGCTGCACGATCTCTTCCAGTTCGCGCGTGCCGTGAACCTCGCCGACGCGCACGAAGTTCCCGACGGATTCCCTCTCGCCGACACGTCGATGAACCAGAGCGTGCGCGAGGCTCTGTGGCGTGCGCTGCCGGCGAACGTCGCCGCGTGGAGTACGCGCTTCGTCGCGTTGGCGCTTCTCGTCACTGCGAGTTGGGTCGCGATCCGCGCTCGGAGCGAGCGCGCTCTGAGTCTCGCCGTCGCGCTCTTCTTGCCTGTTTCCGTGCTGATTTCGCCCGTTTCATGGAAAGCACACCACGTCGTTCTGATCGCACTCTTCGTCGTCTTGATCGCCGAAGCACGCGACGTGCGTGCCAAGTGGCCGTGGATCCTGATCGTCGTCTACTATGTTTCGTGCGTGCTGCTCTCGGAAGAAATCGTCGGCAAGGACCTGAAGAACGCGCTCCAAGCGTTGTCGATCGTGACGTTGGGGGCCGTGAGCCTCTTCGTCGCCGGCGTCGCACTCGCGGTGCGCAGAACGATCGCCGAAGAGGAGGCGCTCGCATGATGCGCGTCAGCTACCACAAGGACTATTGGATCCCGCTCCCGGAGCGTCATCCCTTCCCGATGGGCAAGTATCCGGCGCTGCACAAGATCTTGCTCGACGAGGATCTGATCCGACCCGACGGCGTCTACGCGCCCGACGAGTGCGACCCGCGCGACTTGATGCTCGTGCACACGCGCACGTACGTCGAACGCATGCTCAGCGGCTCGCTCGAAGAGGACACGGCGAAGCGCATCGGCGTGCCGTGGACGCCTGCGTTGGTGCGCCGCTCGCGACTCGCGGTGCAAGGCACGATCGAGGCCGCGCACATGGCGCTCGAAGACGGGATCGCCGCGAACTTGGCCGGAGGCACGCATCACGCGCACGCCGGCCGTGGCGAGGGCTACTGCGTGTTCAACGACGTGGCGGTCGCGATCCGCGTGCTGCAGCAAGAGCAGCGCATCGCGCGCGCACTCGTCGTCGATCTCGACGTGCACCAAGGCAACGGAACGGCCGCGATCTTCGAAGGCGAGGAGTCGGTGTTCACGTTCTCGATGCACGGCGAGAAAAACTATCCGCTGCGCAAAGAGCGCTCGAGCCTCGATCTTCCTCTGCCCGACAAATTCGACGATGAAGCGTATTTGGGCCTGCTTTCCAAGCATTTGCCCGAGGTCATCGCCCGCGCTCGGCCGGACATCGTCGTGTACTTGGCCGGCGTCGACGTCGTGCAAGGAGATCGTTTCGGTCGACTCGCGTTGACGCGTGAGGGGCTCGCAGACCGCGATCGATTCGTGCTCGAGTCCGTGCAGGAACGCGGGCTGCCGATCCTGCTCGTGCTCGCCGGCGGATACGCGAAGACGGCCGAGATCACCGCCGATCTCCACGCGATCGCGCATCGAGAAGCGGCGCGCGTGTTCGGTTGAACGGTGCGAGTTCCGAGCTCGGGTCGCTCGTCCGACGCGCCGTCGATGCGCGCTCCGAGTTCGTGTCGAACCTGGCGCGTGAAAGCACGGATTGTTGGCGCGTGTTCCACGGATCGTCCGAGGGTCGCCCCGGCCTCACGATCGATCGCTACGGTGAACTCGTGCTCGTCCAGACCTTTCGCGAGCCGCTCGCCGATTCCGAGGTCGACGAGATCGAGCGCACACTCGGCGCGCGCATCGTCTGGAATCATCGCGGCAAGAGTGCGCGACAAACCTTCGCCGAGTTCGCGCCCGACGACGAGTGGTCGACGCGAGAGTTCGTCGTGCGCGAGCACGGCGTCCGTTTCCCGATCCGCGCACGCCACCGCGGGATCGATCCGTGGCTGTTCCTCGACATGCGCGCCGGACGACGCGCGATCGCTGCGGTGTGCCGCGGACGGAGCGTGCTCAATCTGTTCGCCTACACCGGTTCGGCGTCGATCACGGCGCTCGTGCACGGTGCTCGTTCTGCGTGCAACGTCGACTTCGCGCGTTCGAGTGCCGACGTCGCGACGCGCAGCGAGGAGCTGAACTCGCTCGTCCCCGGGCAACTCGAAACCATCATCGAGGACTTCTTTCCGGTGGCGCGACAGTTCGCGGGGTTGCCGGTGAAAGGACGCGCGAGCGCCCGGCCCTACGTGAAGCTCGAAAAGCGCAGTTTCGACGTGATCCTGCTCGATCCGCCGGCCTTTTCGCGCGGTGCATTCGGTGCCGTCGACGTCGTGCGCGACTACCCGAGCTTGGTCAAGCCGGCCTTGCTCGCGCTGTCGGAGAACGGGGTCTTGATCGCGACGAACCACGTCGCCGGGGTGAGCCGTGAAGACTGGCGCGAGACTTTGGAGCGCAGCGCCGTCAAATGTGGCCGCTCCCTCGCGAGTCTCGAGTTCGTCGAGCCCGACGCAGACTTTCAGTCGTTCGACGGACGTCCGCCGCTGAAGATCGCCGTGATGCGAGTGTAGGATCGGCGCAGCGTGCAATCGGAACTCGTCACTCCTCGCGGTTCGCTGTTGCGTGCTTTGACGATCACGTGGATCGCGAACAGCGTCTGCGCGGCGCTCGTAGGCAGCGCGTATTTCGGCGACGTGTTGAGCAGCGCGACGCTGTTCGTCCGCCTGTTTTCCGGCGCAGCGCTGGTCTCGAGCCTCGCGACTCTCTTCTTGGCTGCGGCCTTACCGCTCTACGTCTGCGCAATCTGCGGGATGCGCGAGCGCGTGCTCGGAATCGTGCAGGCCGCATGGTGGACGCTCGCGTTGTTCGTCGTCTTCGTCGACACGAAGATCTACGCGCTCTTCCGCTACCACTTGAACGGCATGGTGTGGAACCTGCTCTCGACGCCTGGCGGCCAGGACAACTTCGAGATCGGTCCGATCACGTGGATCGGCGTGTTTCTCGTCGCACTCGGCGTGTTTTGGTTGCAGACGAGAGCGTGGCGGCTCGTCGTCGCTCGCGGGGTCGCGCGTATCGGTTGGATTCGCGCGGCGGTTGCGCTCGTGCTCTGTGTGGTCGTGTTCGAGAAGCTGACTTACGCCTTCGCCGACGCGCGTCGCGACCGATCGATCACGGCCCGAGCTGCGTTGTTCCCGGCGTACCAACGCTTGACGATGAAGCGCACGCTGGCGCGTTTCATCGAAGTCGACTCGCATCCTGCCTCGCGGGTCGAGGTCGCGGCAGCTGATTCGCTGTTGCGATATCCGCATGAAATGCCGGTGATTGCGGCGAATGGAGCCCGCCCGAACGTTCTCGTGATCGTGATCGATTCGTTGCGAGCCGACATGTTGAGTTCGGTGACGATGCCCAAGATCACGGCGTGGTCGGAACGCGCGAGAGTGTTCGCGAACCATGCTTCAGGTGGCAACGCGACGCGCTTCGGCATTTTCTCACTCGTGTACGGAATCCACGGCACGTATTGGATGCCCGTCTACGAAGAGAACGCGCCGCCGGTGCTCGTCACGTCGCTCGCTCGCGCCGGCTACGACATGCGCGTGATCTCGGCCGCGAAGATGAGCTATCCGGAATTCCGCTCGACCGCATGGGTCGACATCAACGCTTCCGTCGAGGACACGTTCGATCAGCCGGAGAAGTTCGATCGCGATACGGCCGTCGTGTCGCGCTTCGACGCGTGGCTGGAGGAGCGCGCTTCACGCGGCGAAAAGTCTCCGTTCTTCTGCTTCACCCTGCTCGATTCGCCGCATCAGACTTACTCGTGGCCGCCCAGCGAGACTGTTTTCGAACCAGCTCCGCGCAGTCTCGACTACTTGGATCTCGCGAGCCGTCCCGACGACGCTTCGATCCAGGCCGTGAAGAACAGTTATGCGAACGCGGTGCATTTTTCCGACTCGAATGCAGCGCGGATGATCGATGCCCTCGAACGTCGATCTCTGCTCGACGACACCATCGTCGTCGTCACGGGCGATCACGGCGAAGAATTTTTCGAGAACGGATACTTCGGCCACACGAGCAATTTCACGCCGGAACAAGTGCACGTGGCCTTCGTGATGGGTGGTCCCGGCATTCCGATCGGCGTCGAGACGCGTCCGACGTGTCATGTGGATTTCGCGACGACGATCCTCGAAGCGCTCGGTGCCGACGCCGCCCAGCGCGACACTTGGACACAAGGCGTGAGCCTCCTGCATCCGCTCGAGCGGCGCGAGCGCATCGTCGCGGGTTGGCAAGAAGTCGCGGTGTGGGTGGAGGGCGGAATCCTGCACGTTCCGCTCGAAGGTCATCGTGGCTTGGTCGAGGCTCGCGACGATCAGTGGCGCCCCCACGCGAACGAGGCCGAGTTCCTGGCGCAGCACGGCGCGAGCATCGCCGAACTCGCGCGAGCGTGCCGACGCTTCTTGCGTTAGTGTCGGCATCCGAAGTGCGAAACGACGCGCCCCTCACCCCGACGATTCGCTCCAGGCCCCTCGCCGGTGCGACCGTCTGTTTGTTCCTCTGCGCACTGCTCACTCCTGCGATCGACACCCTGCTCCGACCCGACGAGGAGCGCTCCGTCACGCGCGAGAATCGCAATCCAGCCGAGTTCCCGGACCCGATCGAGAGCTTGACTCTGCTGTCGAAATTCCCCGCCGGATTCGAGAGATGGTTCGCCGATCGCTTGGGAGCACGCGACGCGTTGTTGCGTGCGTCGCATCTCGAAAGCGCACTCCTGCTTGGACTCTCGCCCTCGCCGACGATCACGCGCGGCTCGGATGGATTCGATTTCTTCGCAGGGGACGACTCCGAACGCGTGCACCGCGGCGTGCGTCCGGCGACGGCGCGCGAACTCGAACGATTGCTGCGGAGCTTCGAAGCACAGCGTGATCGCTGTCGTCGGCTCGGTGCCGAGTACGTCTTCGTGATCGCGCCGAACAAGGAGACGATCTACGCCGAGAAATGGCCGAAAAATCGTGCTCCTGTGGGGCCGACGCGCCTCGAGCAATTCGCAGCCTTCGTGAAATCGCGAAGCGACTTGCGCTTCGTCGACCTGCGCGAGCCATTGATGCGGGAGCGTGAAAACGATCGGCCCGCCGTCGGTGATTTCGTCTACCACCCGCTCGGCAGTCACTTCACCTGGCGTGGTGCATTCGCCGCCTGGAACGCCGTCGTCGCGGCGTGCGCGGACCTGGAACCCGCCTTGCGCCCCTTGGACTGGAACGACTTCTCGGTGCGCGAACTGAAAGAGAACGAAAACGATTCGATGTGGGATCAGACCTACGTCGGCGAATTCTTCCATCAGCGTGGTTACACCTTGGACCGCATCCGCGGAGTCGAGCCGGTGATCGAGTACGGCCCCAAAAACGAGCTGCTGGCCAGTCGAATGGACGATCCGAGCCTGCCCAACGTTCTCTTCGTGCACGATTCGTTCGGTCCGTGGATGCTGCCGTTCGTCACGCGTTCGGCCGCGCGCGTGAACTCCGTGTGGACGCATCATCTGCCGCGCGAACTCGTCGAGCGCTACCGTCCGCACTTGGTGATCCAGGAAGTGACCGAGCGCGCACTGACGTGGGGCTTCGGCGAAGTCGCGCCGGATGTCGAGCATGTTTCCAGAGCCGTTTTCAGCTCATTTCAGCCGCTGTTCGGGCCAGTGGACCTGGCGAGTGCCTCGCCGTTCGCGACGCGCGGCGGCGTTTCGATCACGCCTGCCGACAACACATGGTCGATCGAGCAACGCGCCGGTGACGGGTTGATAACGCTGCCCGACGCGCTTCTCGCCGACGGCCGCGATCTGGGTTTGCACATGCGCATCGACGCGCCGTCCGAGGGCAACATGCTCGTCTATTACCAAACCAAGCCTGAGCCGCGTTTTGCGCGCCTGCGCGTGCTCGCGGTAAATCTGTCGGCGGGCGCGAACGATCTCGTGCTGCGCACGCGGGCGCCCGGCTTGTTCGGCGGACTGCAAATACGCCTGAGCGCAGCCGGCGTCTACACACTGCGCGCGTTCGAAATGCGCTCGGCGCGCTGACGATCAGCGCCGCGTGATGCGCGTGAAGTGATGGCGCAAGTCCGACACGATCTTGTCGATGTAGGCCGACTCTTCGTCGTCGAGATTGCCGAAGGTCTTGTCGCGCAACATCTCGAGGTCGTCGATCAGCATTTTCGCGCTTCCCGGATTGACCTGCTTCTTCTGCGTCACCGGGTTCTCGATCAAGCCCAGCGCGATCATCGCTTGGAACGAGAGGCGCGTCACGAACAGGCGGAAATCGCCGCCGGGCAAGGGCACAGCGCTTGCTCTGCGCGGTGAATCGACATCGTCCTCCTCGACGTCTTCGTCGTATACCGAATCGCTCACGCCAAATTCCTCTCGCGCACGCGCTCACGACCGCCGTTCCTCGAATGCGCGAGCGCTGCGGCGACGAAGCCTTTGAAAATCGGTTGCGGAGCGAGCGGCGTGCTCTTGAACTCGGGATGGAATTGCACGCCGACGAAGAACGGATGCCCCTCGAGTTCGACGATCTCGACCAAGTCGCGCTCGGGATTCACGCCCGAAAGGCGCATCTTCGAACTCTTGAACAGGTCGCGGTAGTCGTTGTTGAACTCGTAGCGGTGGCGGTGGCGTTCCGAGATCATCGTCGCACCGTACAGACGATGCGCGAGCGAATGCGGCTCGATCGCGCAGCGGAACGCACCGAGACGCATCGTGCCGCCCTTGTCGCTCGCACTGGCTTGATCGGCCATGATGTTGATGACGGGGTGCTTGGTGTGCTGCGAATGCTCGAGCGTGTGTGCGCCGTCGAGTCCGAGCACGTTGCGCGCGTACTCGATCACCGCGCACTGCATGCCGAGACAGATGCCGAAGAACGGCACGCCGCGCTCGCGCGCCCAACGGATCGCCTGGATCTTGCCTTCGACGCCGCGGTCGCCGAATCCGCCGGGCACGAGCAAGCCGTGAGCGCCGTCCAAGAGTTCGAGCCCGTTCGGTGACGCAGTCAGGTCTTCCGCGCGCACTTTACGCAAGACGACCTTGCAGTGATTCGCGATGCCGGAGTGGCTGAGCGCTTCGTAGATCGACTTGTACGCGTCGTGCAGTTCGATGTACTTGCCGACGATCGCGATCTCGACCGAGTCCTTCGTGCGCTTGATGTCGTCGAGCATCAGCGCCCAATCGTCCATGCGCGTCGCGGGTTCGGTCGGGAGGCCGAGTCGATCGACGATCAGGTTGTCGAGGCCGGCCCGCACCAGGTTCGTCGGCACTTCGTAGATCGAGAATTCGACGTCGCGTTCTTCGATCACAGCTTCCGGACGCACGTTGCAGAACATCGAGATCTTCGCGGCCATATCGCGCGTCATCGGCTGTTCCGTGCGACAGATCAGGATGTCGGGCATGATCCCGATCTCGCGCAATTTGCCGACGGACTGTTGCGTCGGCTTCGTCTTCATCTCGCCCGACGCACGCAGGTAGGGGAGCAGCGTCAAGTGGACGAAGAGCACGTCTCCGCGCGGTTTTTCCAACGCGAATTGGCGCGCCGCTTCGAGGAACGGCAGCGATTCGATGTCGCCGACCGTACCGCCGATCTCCGTCAGCGCGACGTCGACCGGCCGACCGTCGTCGGAGGTCACGCCTTCGTGGATCGCTTCTTTGATCGCGTCGGTGATGTGCGGAATCACCTGCACGGTGCGGCCCAGGTAGTCACCCTTGCGCTCCTTCGCGATGACCGACGAGTAGATCTTGCCCGTCGTGAAATTCGACGACTTCGAGAGGTGCGCGTGCGTGAAGCGCTCGTAGTGACCGAGGTCGAGATCGGTTTCGGCGCCGTCGTCGGTGACGTACACCTCGCCGTGTTGGAACGGGCTCATCGTCCCCGGATCGACGTTGATGTACGGATCGAGCTTCTGCATCGAGACCTTCAAGCCGCGACGTTCGAGGATCATCCCGATCGCTGCGGACGTGAGTCCTTTGCCGAGGCTCGAAACCACTCCGCCCGTGATGAAAATGTGCTTGGTCATCCCGCTTTGCTTCCCGTTCTCGTGGCCGTGCCCAGAGCTCGATTCGTTCCACCGTCGTCGACGCGCGTCGGCGCTTCGACACGCGCCTTGTACTCCGCCCAATCTGCGGCGGTGTCGATCGACGTCGTGCCGCGCACCGCGGCGACGACGCGCAGATCGAAGCCGTGTTCGAGCCAGCGCAGTTGTTCCAGGCTCTCTGTCTTTTCGAGAGCGCCGCGGGGGAGCGCGCAAAAACGCGCCAGCGCCTGCGGAGTGAATGCATACACGCCGAGGTGACGTCGCGCGGCGATTGCGCTGTCGGCCGTCGGGTGCGCGCGCGAGGGAATCGGCGCGCGCGAGAAATACAGCGCGTTGCCGCGCGCGTCGCACACGACCTTGACCACGTTCGGATTCTCGAACTGTGCGCGATCGACGAGCGGCAACGACAGCGTCGCCATCTCGACCCGCGCATCGTCGAAAGCGGCGAGAAGTGCCGCGAAATCGGCGTGCGCGAGCTCCGGCTCGTCGCCTTGCACGTTGACGACGACGTCGGCTTGCGCACCGGCCGCGACGAGCGCGCTCACGCACTCGTTCACGCGATCGCTGCCGCTCGGATGATCGGCGCGCGTCGCGACGGCTTCGATCGCGTGCTTGCGACAAACGCTGAGGATCTTGTCGTCGTCCGCTGCGACCACGACGCGCGCGAACAATTTGGATGCGATCACGTTCTGCGCCGAGCGCACGACGAGCGGCACGCCCGCGGCCTCGAGCAGCATCTTCTGCGGCAGACGCGTCGAACTGATGCGCGCCGGGAGGACGGCCAGCGCGCGGCGTGCGGGGAATTGCCCCCCCGAATGCGTCACGGCGGCCGACGACATCACTTCGACCTCTTCTTCTTCAGCGCGGCGTTCTGACTGTCCCAGTCCGGAGCGCGCTCGACCGATTGCAACTGGTACGTGTTGTTGTAGACGAAGGCGAAGAGCTGCGCGCACTCGAGGAAACGCTTGCGATCAGACTCGTTCGCGGTCTTCGTGATCGCCCAAAAGCTGGTCGTGCCGCCCTTCTCGACCTCGAGCGCTTGGCTGACGCCGGCCGCGGCTTCGAGCGGCGCAGAACCGGGCGTCGCTTTCTCGAAGAAGCCGTTCTTCGCGAAGTTCGCGACCGTCTCGTCGAGCACTTCGTCGGGCGTGACCTTCACGAACGCGTCTTCGAGCCTCTTCGTGCTCGAGTAGACCTCGGTCCGATCCGAGTGCGAATCGTTGACGAGCTCCAGCTTCTGTCCCGACGCATACGCGAGGTAGCGCACGCGCAGCGCAACGCCCGTTTTCGCCGGGCGCGAAGGGGCCGAATCGTCGCCGCCGGAACGGGTCGATCCGCACGCGAGCGCGAAGACACACAGTCCCAGCGCACACACGCCGAGCACGAAACGGGATTGAACGAAAGTCGACATGCGCGGCCGATCGGAGCGGAGAGCCTGAAGGCCTCGGCTCAGGAAATCGATCCGGTTGGATCGCGCCTGAAACGAGTTCGCGCGGCCGACGGGAGGGCGACGTGGATCGATGTCTCCAAGTCCGCTCCCAGGCTCACGCGCATGGATCGGCACGATACGATCAAAGCGCGCCGCGCTCAAGTCGGAGTCTCAGTCCTCGACCGTGCGCCCGTCGTCCGGTAAGCGCCAGGGCGCGAGCACCGGGATGTAGAAGCTCGCGACGCGCACGAAATCGTCGACGGCGAATTGAATCCCGTCGGGCATCTCTTGCAGCGCCATCTGATCCGGCGCGCGCACGGCCGTAGCGGCGCCGACGCGCGCAGGGGTCGCTTCGCGCAGGATGACCGGTGCCCCAGGTCCGGCGAGGGTTTGCGGATCGAGCTCGACCAACTTCATCCACGTGCGCGTCGGAATGAGGTCGCCGCGGCGGTAGGCGTTGCCGATCGGTTCGACGGGCCAGGCCGGGTCGTACGCGTACTGCGCGGGCACGACGAGGTAGCTCTCGGCCAGGATCTCGTCGCTCGCCCAAGTCGAGGTCGGCTGCGTGAAGTGCGCCGGAACGTGATTGTTCTCCCACGTGCGCTTCTCGTAGGGACTCGTCAAACGGTCGAGGATCATCCACTCGCGCTTCGGCTGCGCGGTCGCGCGCCAGTGGTAGGTGATCCAGCCGAAGTCGAACGGCGGCAGCGTCGTGTACTCGACGCCGAGCAGACGCAGCCGATCACCCGATTCGAAATCGACGAAGTCGAGGACCGGCTCGATCTGGCGCTGGCTCGTGTACGCGCTCTCGTCGACACCGCGCGTGACGTCGAAGAACGTGTGCGCTCTGGGCGAACCGGTGCGCTTTTGCAGAACGAAGATCGGACCGATGTCGCCGTACGTGCGCTGGTCGTAGAGCGCCGCGACGACTTCGAAGCGCGCGTTGACGAAGCGCATCAGGTCGGCGTTGTTCGTCAGGATCGGCTGGTGCACGACGAACAGGTCGAGGTCTTCCAAAGCAGCGAAATCAGCGGCCTTTTCGCGCTTTCCGCCGTCGCCTTGCTTGCCGTACTTCGCCCACAGATTCAGTTGCCAGGGCAGCTTGGAAATTTGGACGAGCGGGGAGTGACGCAGGTACACGGCCCAGTGGTAGGCGTATCCGACGCGCAACGGCTCGGGATCGGAGTCGCTGCCTAACCACCTCGATCGATCGCGTCGCTCGGCGAACGTGGAGCGCGCGCGTTCGTCGACCCAATCGGACACGTCCCAGTAACCGCCGAACAATTTGACGTTGATGCGCTGCAGTGTCTGCACCGAAAGCACGAGCGCCGCCAATGCCGCTCCGGACGCGAGCAGTCCGCGAAAGTGACCGAAGCGGGCGAGCGCGGGCACGACCGTCGTGCTCCATCCGTACGCGATCAGCGGTGCGATGAACGGCAAAAGCGGCAGCACGAGACGGAAATCTTTCGCGCCTTTGAGGCTCATCACGGAGAGGGCGCCGACGAGGCACGTGAGGATCAGGAGCGCGCTCGATTTTCGCCTCAGCACGACGCTCACGACCGCGACCACTGCCACGGCGATCACAGGCCAGGAGAGGAACGAGGGCAGTTCGCTGAAGTAGTGGAAAAGCGGCTGCTTCGAGAAAATCGCGGTCTCGCCGCGGCCCTCCCATTCGTCCTTGTCGAGCAGTGCTTCCTTGTAGTCGTAGATCGAAACGCCGAAGTCGTACAACGGCTTCGAGTCCACGAACACGGCGACGCGGTAGATGGCGATCGCGATGATGCCCAGTCCGTTCGCGGCCGCGTAGTTGACGATGCTCGCGCCGAAGTGATCGTAGATGAGCCAGTCCAGCGTGCTCTGCACGAGCATTGCGATCATCACGCCGGGCAGCAGTCCGCGCCAAGCTGCATCCTTCTTGAAACGATCGCGTCCGAACGTGACCGCGATCAATAGCAGCGTCACCAGCATGGTCTTGTACGCGACCATGAATCCGAGCCCGAGCCACAGTCCCGCGATCAACGCGCGTCGAAACGAACCGCGTTCCAATACGAGTTCGAGCGCGTAGGCGACGCACACTCCGGCCGCGAGGTCGCTGACGGGTTGCGTCGAATACTGCAGGAAAACCGGGCAAGTCGCGACGACGAAGCCGGCTGCGATCGCGCCCGTCTTCCCGGCGAGTCGTGCACCGATGCGCATGCAGCGCCACGCGAGCACGAGACCGAGCGCCATCTGCACGAGCACGATGCACCACACGATCGCGCGCCCGTCAGAGACACCGAACCATTGACCGATCACGAAAAAAGGAACCAGCAAGAACGAGAATCCGACCGGTCGCACGGTTCCTTCGTCGATCAGTTCCTCGCCGTGTACGAGCGCGCGACTGCGCTCCATGAACTCGACCGAGTCGGCGAGTTGGTAGCCGTCGACGCGCCACCACGCGAAGACTTGCAGCGCGAGAGCGAGGCACAAGATCCAGCGCACGTAGTTCGTGCGCAACGTCGGCAGCGGCGAACCGTCGCTCGCGAGGAGCGGCGCATCGACGCGTTTTTCGAGCGCACTGCGCGACACGAAGGTCGGTCGTTCGACGGTTCCGCTACTCGTCACTCGCGCCGGATCGAACGATTGCTCAGCCATGGTCGCGCACGTCGTTCTAGTGGATCACGGGCAGCGTGGCGAGCGCGGTCCGACCGTCGAAACGCGCATGTCTTCGGCCGGGAGTTCCAGAAACGACTGCCACCGGATCGAGTGTGAGGTCCATCTCGCTCTACCTCCGCTAGTAGGAAAATTGGTTTTTCGCCACTCTTTCTCTTTGACTCGACCTCGCCCGATTGAGATACCGCCGCTGTCGGAAGCGCGCTGATCCCCAAGCGCCGAAGACTCCTGCTAAGTCTCTGGAATCATCCGGGTTACGGAAAGCGCGCACGCCGCCATGGGCAAGGTCGAAAAAGTCATCGTTCTGTCGGTTCTGTTCCTCATCGCACTCATCCTGGTCGTCTCGCTGACGGTCGACGACCCGTTGAACAAGACCGGTGTGGTCGAAGCCGGCGCTCCGCCCGCTCGCCGGAATGCGGTCCCGATCGTCCCGGCTTCCGAGGCCGAAATGGCTGCGGCGAAAGCGTCGCGTGACGCGGCCGGACTGCTGAGCTCGCAGATCCCGAGCACCGCAAGCGTCGCTGGTTCGACGGCGGGTGCAGCCCTGATCCCGGCTCCGATCGTCACGCCGCCGGCGAATCAAGTTCCGCCCGCGGACGTCGCGCAACCGGCGCTGGTGGCGGTCGCAACGCCGCTGCTTCCGGCCAGCGCGCTCTTGAAGAAGCTCGACGGATTGCAGGACTCGATCCTGCCCGACATGAAGCTCTACACGTGGAAGGAAGGCGACTCGTACAAGCTGATCGCCAACAACTACTACGGCAACTGGCAGAAGCTGACGGTGCTCAAGCGCTCGAACGAGGGCCGCACGGACGTTCAGCCGGGCCAGACGATCTTCGTCCCGGTGTTCGACACCGACATCGCGCCGGTCACGAAGACGGCGGTGTCGAAGGCGTCCCCGAGCAAGGGCGCGAGCGCGAAAGAAGCCGCGGTCTCGACCGGCGGCCGCGTGCACGTCGTCAAGGACGGCGAGAGCCTGTGGAAGATCGCGAAGCTCGAGCTCGGCAACGGCGATCGCTGGAAAGAGATCTTCGAGCTGAACAAAGACGTGCTCGCGAAGCCCGAGTCCGTGCACAAGGGCATGCGCCTGCGTCTGCCCTGATGCGTGCCTGAATCACGCGCGACACACGTGCGAGGGGGTACGTGGATCGTGTGTGTACCGAGCCAGAGCAATTTATCCCCGATGCGCTGCTAGCAACTCGCGTGATGCGAGTTGCTAGCAGCGCATCGGGGATAAATTGCTCTGGCTCGGTACACACACGATCCGGGGCCGGGGCACCGAACCGCACGAAAAACGCCCGCCTACTTCAGTCCGTACCGATCGAGCTTCTTGTAGAGGTGACTGCGCTGCATGCCGAGCCGCTCTGCCGTGCGCTTCACGTTGCCTTCGTTTTCGCCGAGCTTTTTCTGGATGAAGAGCATCTCGCTCTTCTCCTTGAACTCTTCGAACGTCGGGCATTCGAACGGATCGAACGCGGGGACGAATTTGGCGAGCGCATCGGGCGCGCCGGCGAGCGCGGGACCATTCGAGAGGATCGCTTCGAGCTCGGCGCGCGTCACTTGCGCGCCTTGCGCGAAGACACTCGCGCCCTCGAGCAAGTTCTTCAACTGGCGTACGTTGCCCGGGTAGTCGATCGACATCAGGAGTTCGAGCGCGTTCGGTGCGAGATCGTGTGCACTGCGGCCGGAGCGTCGCGCGATGTCTCCCAAGAAGCGCCGCGCGAGTTCGGGCACGTCTTCGAGTCGATCGCGCAATGCCGGCACGTGCAGCGGCACGACGTTCAAGCGGTAGAAGAGATCGAGTCGGAACAACTTCTTCTCGACGCTCGACGCGAGGTCCGCATTCGTCGCAGCCACGACGCGGATGTCGACCGGAATGCGCGCGCTGTCTCCGACGCGCGTCACCTCGTGCGTCTCGAGCGCGCGCAGAACTTTCGCTTGCGCCGCGAGCGGCATGTCGCCGATTTCATCGAGGAAAAGCGTGCCGTCGTTCGCCGCTTCGAAGTGCCCGATGCGGCGCTCGATCGCCCCGGTGAAGCTGCCTTTTTCGTGTCCGAACAATTCCGACTCGATCAGTTCGTCGGGGATCGCCGCGCAATTCACCGTGACGAACGGTCCCTCCGCGCGCGGCGACTGATGGTGGATGTTGCGCGCGACGACCTCTTTTCCTGTGCCGTTTTCGCCGGTGACGAGCACCGACGCGTCCGCTGCGGCGACGACCGCGACTTGTGAGCGCAAGCGCTGCATCGCGGGACTCTCGCCGACGAGTTCGAACCCTGCGGCGAGCTTCTTCTTCAAGCGCCGGTTCTCGCTCGACAGTCGTTCCTCGCGCAGCGCGCTCTTCAACGTGACGATCACGCGGTTGTCGTCGAGCGGCTTCTCCAAGAAGTTCGACGCGCCGCGCTTCACCGCTTCGACGGCGGTTGCGATGTCGCCGTGACCCGAGATCATCACGACCGGCGGGGGATTCGGACGCGCCAGGATTTTCTCGAGCAGGCCCATGCCGTCGAGCTTCGGCATCTTCAGATCCGTGAGCACGACGCCCGGCCGCCGACCCTTCGCTTCCTCGGTTTCGATCCGGCGCAGCGCTTCCTCGCCGTCCTTCGCCGTCCACACTTCGAAGCCTTGGTATTGGAGCGTCATCTCCAGCGCCAGCCGGATGTCCGCGGCGTCGTCGACGACGAGGATCGGGACGCGAGATTCGCTCGGAGTGGCTTTGGTGCCCATGCGCACAGCGTGCCAACCGAGGGCGGCGCTCGCTATCTTGGCGCTGCGTGACGATCCAAGACTTAGGTGCGCAGTTCGAGAGCGTCGGAGCCGTCGTCGCCGGCGTCTTGTCGGGCACGTCCGCCGACGGAATCGACGTGGCGATCACGCGCATCCGCTCTCGCGACGGCGTGATCGAAGCGCCCGAGACGCTGGCGTTCTCGATCGAGGAGTATCCCGCGTCCGTGCGCACGCGCGTGCGCGCCTTGCTCGACGGAAGTGCCGTTTCGCTCGGGGAAATCGCGCGTTTGAACCGCGATCTGGGTCGGGCCTTCGGTGCAGCAGCTCGCGCGGTCGCCGATCGTCACGGCATCGTCCTCGACTTGGTGGCGAGCCACGGACAGACGGTGTGGCATCACGACGGGACCGATGCGTCCGGCGCGGCGACGTTGCAGCTCGGCGACGGTGATTTCGTCGCGGAAGCCGCCGGCTGCGCGGTCGCATCGGATTTTCGTCAGCGCGACATCGCGGCCGGCGGCGAGGGCGCGCCTGTGTCGGCGCTCGCCGATCCGATCCTGTTCGCGGCTGTGCCGAAACCGTGCGCGATTTTGAATTTGGGCGGGATGGCCAACGTCACGTGGATCGGCGCGCGTGCGGGTGAAGTGCTCGCGTTCGACACCGGGCCGGCCAATGCACTGCTCGACGGATTGGCCCGCAGATTCTTGGGAGCGGCGTGTGATCGCGATGGCGCGACTGCGGCTCGCGGGCGGGTGCAGCGCGCGCTCGTCGACGAAATCTTGGGTCATCCGTTCTTCGAGAAGCGTCCGCCGAAGAGCACGGGGCGCGACACCTTCGGCGAGAACTTCGTGGAGGATTTCGTCGAGCGTGCGCGGCGGCACGGCGTGTCGTCGGCTGAGCCGGCAGACCTGTTCGCGTGTGCCACGGCGGTCGTGGCCGAAGCGGTCGCTCGGGCGCTCCGAGCATTCGTTCCCGAGGCCGTGCGCGAACTCCTCGTCGCCGGCGGAGGAGTGCACAACCAGGCCCTGATGCGGGCGCTCGGAGCGGCGACGGGAGTCCGGGTGGTTTCGTCGGATGCGTACCGGATCGATCCGGATGCGCGCGAGGCCTTGGTGTTCGCGGTTTTGGGGGCGGCGACGGTGCTCGAAGTGCCGCTCTCGCATGCTGGAGCGACGGGGGCGCTTACGGGAAGGGTGCTGGGGAAGATTTCGGTGGGGTAGGTGCGGGGCTGGATGTGGGTTTGTTTTGGAAGCGGTTCGGTTGCCAGGGTGAACGGGGCGGGTAGGTGTGGCCCTTGGACGACAGGCCGAAGCGCGCACATCGCCGCGTCACGCTTGACCAGGCCTTCCTCCCCGATATCATCCCCGACCGCTTGTCGACCGTAGCGACTCCACCGCGCGTGGACCCCGCCACCCAAACCAAGCACCCGCGCTCAGGGCCTTCGCGCTGCGAATGGGCCCACCGCATTTCGACCACCGTCCCCCCCCACGAAGACCGCGTTTCAATCTCCCCACGCGAGAGGACAATCATGACCGGACTGCGCCGGACGCTCGGCCTGTGCTTCGCATTGGCCGCTTTCGAGTCCCCGATTTGGGCTCTCCGTTTCGACGAGCTGCAGGACACGTTCCGCCTCGCGGTGGAACAACTGCAACGCGGGCACAAGGACGAAGCCTTGCGCGCGCTGCAGAAGGTCATCGCCTCGTCGCCCGATCAGAAGGCGGCGTACGAGATGTGGAAGTCGACCGACTACCGCGACTGGCGCGACATGCTGGTCGAAGGTGGTGAGATGGAACTGGCGGCGCGCCGCTTGATCGATCTCGCGGGCGCGGAACGCAAGGCGCTGCGCAACGACAAGGATGCGATCGTCGCTTCCGTTTCGAAGGCCATCACGAGCGAGGACCCGATCGAGCGTCGCTTGGCGATCCGCACGCTCTCGGCCGATCACGGCGAGTACGCAGTGCCTTACTTGTTGCCCTACCTCGCCGACGGCGGCGACGAAGACAAGCGCGTGCTCGCGATGCACGGCTTGGCCCAGATGAGCACCGACGTCGTCGTGCCGCTGGTCGAGGCGCTTCAAACCAAGAACCCGGTCATGCGTCGCAACATCGCACACGTGCTCGGCAACATCGGCGACGCGCGCTCGACGGGCGCACTGCAATCGCTCGCCGAGACCGAGACCGATCCGGTCGTCAAGCAGGCCGCTGCCGCGGCCGTCGCGAAATTGGCGCCGACGAAGAGCGCGCTCGAAAACCTGTTGAAGTCGGGTGACGACTACTACTTGCGCCGCGACACCGCGCTGCGCTTCGGCGAAGCCGGCGACGTCGTTTGGGACTGGAAGGACGATCACTTGGTCGCCGTCGAGATCCCGCGTCAGCTGTACTCGAGCGAGATGAGCAAGCGCCAGTACTACGCGGCTCTCGCCGCCGATCCGCAGTCGACGCCGGCTCTCGCGGGACTCGCGCGCGCCTACGTCGAGATGCAGAACAAGATCGACGCGATGGTCGCGGCCGGTCAGGATCCGAAGGAATGGAAGAACACGGCCGGTCAAGCACTGACCGCGGTCAACGCCGCTGGAGCCGACGCGCTCGACTTGGCGTTGAAGTGGTCGACCGAACGCATCGATGCCTCGACGGGGGGAGCGCTCTGCCGTGTGCTCGCGCCGCTCGCCAAGGGTCCGACGCCGGGTCTCACTGCCGCTCTGAAGAGTTCGGACGGCGCGCTCCGTTCGGAAGCAGCCGTCGCGCTGGGTTCGATCGCGGCGCGCATGCGCACGAATCCGGGCGCGGAAGTGGTCGCGGCTCTCGGCGAGGCCGCCGGACGCGAAGTGATCAAGGTCGCGGTCGTGATCTCGGACGACGTCGCGCGCTCGGAGAGTGCCGCGCTGAAGCTCGAGAAGATGAACGTATACGTCAATCGCTCGAACTCCGGTGCGCGCGCGCTCGGTATGCTGCGCCGTGCGCCGCACGTCGACCTCGTGCTCGTCGCGGATGCGTTGCCGGACATGACGACGGCGCAAGTCGTCGACGAGATTCGCGCTGACGAGCGTTTCGCGAACACGGCCATCGTGCTCATGACGAACGACGACGCGGCCGCAGCCAATTTCGGCGACCGCATCCAAGGCGCGATGAAGGGCGAGGACACGGCCGCGGTCGAAGCTGCGCTCTCGAAGGAGATGACGGGCGATCGCGCTCTGGCCGAAGACCTCGCCACTCGTTCGAGTGCTGTTCTGGCGCAACTCGGCGCACTCGGCATGGGCGACCTCTCGGCCGCGCAAGCCGGTCTCGTCAACGCGGTCGGTCGCGCGGACAAGACGGCGATCCCGGCCATGCAGGCGATCGGCGCCTCGGGCGGTCCGGCGGAAGCGGCGGCTCTCGTCGCCGCTCTCACCGACGAAAAGCGTTCCGACGAAGCCCGCACGGCGGCCGGACGCAGCCTGTCGAATCTTCTCGGTCGCCACGGCAACGCTCTGGATGCCGCAGCCCTCGAAAAGGTGCAATCCGTGGTCTCGTCGGCCGCCTCGATGGGCGTCCGCGAAGCAGCTGCGCAAGCCATCGGGTCGATCTCGATGGATGGCAAGGCGCGCGCGGATCTCTTGCGCAAGTTGCGCGGATGAGCGACCGATAGCTAGCGATCGCGTGGGGCCGTGAGGTAGTCTTTCGGCCCGAACGACGACGCGTGCGTCGTTCAGATGCAGGCTGGCCCCTCAAAAAGGGGCCAGAAGTGCATCGAAATGTCCTTTCGAACAACGCCAGAGTAGCACAACGGTAGTGCGCCGCTTTCGTAAAGCGGAGGTTACGGGTTCAAATCCCGTCTCTGGCTCCATTCTGAATTCTGTTGCGACCTCATTGCGTTGTGGCCGCAGCGCGCAGTGTCTCCAGCGCGCAGTGTCTCCAGCGCGCGGTGTCTCCAGCGCGCAGTGTCTCCAGCGCGCGGTGTCTCCAGCGCGCAGTGTCTCCAGCGCGCAGTGTCTCCATCGCGCAGTTCGGCCTGATTGCGCTGCTTGGCCAGCCGCCCGCGTTTTGGTGGCGAGCGTCCGCACCCGAGCGCCGAGCCGACACTGCGCCAACGCGGGGGCCGGAGACGCTGCAGATCGTTTCATCCGTTCACGAGTTCCAATCTCTCTCGCCCGCTGTGTGAGTCCTTCCAAACATGTCGACGAAGCGATCGAAACGTCTGCAGTTGATCGGTGTCGTGCATGCGAGTCCGCTGCCCGGTTCCCCTCGTTTCCCGGCGTTCGCCAAGGCTGCCCATGCGGAGCGCACGAGCGCGCTCGAGCAGCTCTTGAAGCTCGCGATGGACGACGCGCGCGCCCTCGTCGAAGGCGGTTGTGACGCACTCATCGTCGAGAATTTCGGCGACGCGCCCTTCTTCAAAGACAGCGTGCCGAGCGAGACGATCGCTGCGCTCACACTCGTCGTCGACGCCGTCCAGCGCAGCGTCAAGCGCTCCCTTCCGATCGGCGTGAACGTGCTGCGCAACGACGTGCGCGCGGCACTCGGGATCGCGGCTGCGACCGGAGCGAACTTCGTGCGCGTGAACGTGCACGTCGGCGCGGCGGTGACCGACCAAGGGCTCGTCGAGGGCCGCGCCGCGGAGACTTTGCGCGAGCGTCTGCGCCTGTGCCCGACCGTCGGAATCTGGGCCGACGTGCACGTCAAGCATGCCTCGCCGCTCGGTCAGGAGACGATCGCGCAGAGCGCGCTGGACACGCATCAGCGCGGGCTCGCAGACGCGCTCATCGTCTCCGGCGCCGGCACGGGACAAGCACCCGACACGCAGCGCGTCACGGACGTGCGCACGATTCTTCCGCGCGCGCCGATCTACCTCGGTTCGGGCGTGACGATCGAGAATGCCCGCGACCTGTTGGAGGACGCCGACGGTGCGATCGTGGGGACCGCGTTGAAATGCGAGGGGCGTGTCGAACTGCCCGTCGAAGTCACGCGCGTGCGCCGCATGCGCCGGGCGTTCGACGAGGCGCGAGGCCGGTCGTGAGTCTCGAGCGGCATCGCACCGAGTCGAAGCACCCGCTGCGTTTCGCGGTGATAACGATCAGCGACACGCGCGACAGTGCGAGTGATCGCGGCGGTCCGTTGCTCGTCGAACGTTTGGAAGCGGCCGGTCACGCAGTGACGATGCGCGAGATCGTGAAGGACGACGCCGACTCGATCACCGACGTCGTGTCACGGGCCGCGCGCGATGCGAACGTGGACCTCGTGCTCACCACCGGCGGCACCGGGATCGCGCCGCGCGACGTCACGTATCCGACGCTCGTGAAACTCTTCGAGAGCGACATTCCCGGCTTCGGAGAACTGTTCCGGGCGCTGTCTTTCCAAGCGATCGGGAGCGCCGCGTTGCTGTCGCGCGCGGTCGGCGGAATCGTCGGCGGCAAGGTCGTGCTCGCGCTGCCCGGCTCGCCGAAAGCGCTCGAATTGGCGCTCACCGCAATCATCCTGCCGGAAGCGGGACACCTCGTCTCGCAGTCGCGTCCTGCGCCGCTTTGAGTCGCGTCGGCGCTCCACCGGCGCACACGACACGATCGCATTCGACGCCTGCGGTAGCGCGCGTGCTCGCCGAGCAGAGCCTCGCGATGTCGTGCGCGGCTCTGCACACGACGTCTGATGCTCGGCGGCAGCTTGCGACGTGAAGCGCTTTTCACATCGAGAGCCCCTGCGAAAAAATGGGCCGGCCGCGTGAGCACCCGCGGCTCGAAGAGGCGAGCGCGGAGCCCTGCACGGGACTCGGTCGATCGCAGCGTGGAACAAAAGTCCGCTTCCGCGCGTCACGCTCGAAAGACTTTCGATGCGTGCTGCGCGACACCGATTCGCGAGGCGGTGCGCGTCTAGCCGGGTTCGGCGACAGAGGGTACTGTTAGCTGTTCCTCGCTCTCCGTCCTGCGCCGCACGCAGGGCTCATTCGGCTCGAAACGCCACTCAATCTCGCTCTCACACCATGACGCCGCACACGCAACGCACACTGTTCTTCTCGCTCGCCGCATCCGCACTCTCTGCGAGCACATCCTCTGCTCAAACGCTGCTGTACCCGAAGCTCGGGGACAAGGCCAACGACCGCCTCGGCGTCGCCGTGCGTTCGTGCGGTGACGTCAACAACGACGGCAAGAACGACTTCGTCGTCGGTGCGCCGGAGGACGGCAACCTGTTCGGCGGCGGCGAGGGTTTCGTGCGCGTCTACAGCGGCGCCAACGGAGCGACGCTCTACACGATCAACGGCGTCACGAACGATGATCGCTTCGGCGTCTCGGTCGATGGTGCGGGCGACGTCAACGGCGACGGCTTCGCGGACATCGTCGTGGGCGCGCCGGGTTTCGCCAGCGGCAACGGTCGCGTCTACGTGAAGTCGGGTGCCAACGGCACGACCAACCTCTACACATTCGACTCCGTGGCCGCTTTCGACGCGCACGGCACTGTCGTCGCCGGCGTCGGCGACGTGAACGGCGACGGTCGTCCCGACGTGCTCGCCGCGAGCCCGACTGCGGCGGGCGGCGGATCGAACCGCGGAACCGCGCGTCTCTACTCCGGACTCACGGGCGCTGTCCTGACCACGATCAACGGCGCGGTGAACGGCGATCGCTTGGGCGTTTCGGCCGACGGCGTCGGCGACCTCAACGGAGACGGTTTCGGCGAGTTCGTGATCGGTTCGTACTTCGCGGGCGCCAAGGTCTACTCAGGGAACGGCTTCGGCGTGCTCTTCACGTTCTCACCCACGACAGGTGACGATCGACTCGGTTTCGCGGTCGCGGGCGCCGGCGACGTGAACGGCGACGGCGTGCCCGACATCGTGGTCGGAGCTCCGCAGAACGGAAACATCTTCGCGCCGGGCACCGGATTCGCGCGCATCTATTCGGGCGCGACAGGCGCGATCATCCGCACGCTCAACGGCGGAACGGCCGGAGACAGCTTCGGCATCTCGGTCGGCGGCGCGCGTGACATGGACACGGACGGCAAGGCCGAAGTCATCGTCGGCGCGGATCAGAATCCCATCGCCGGAGTCGGATACGCGCGCGTTTTCAAGGGCTCGGACGGTTCGGTCATCGCGACGCTCAACGGTTTGACCGCCTCCTCGGATCAAGGCATCTCGGTCGACGGACTCGGCGACTTGGAAGGCAACGGCAGCTTCGAAGTGATCGTCGGCCAATCGAACGCGAGCGTTCCGTTCGGTCTCGCGGGCCGCGCTGAAGTGTGGTCCTTGACGGTCAGCGGTGGTTGCGCGACTCCATTCACGTACTGCGCGGTGGTGAACAATTCGACCGGGAATTCGGCGCAGATTTCGTCGACAGGCACCGTGAGCATCGCGGCCAACAACTTCACGCTCGTCGCAACGCAGTGTCCGCTGGCGTCGCCCGGCGTCTTCTTCTACGGCGCGACGCAGATCCAGATCCCGTTCGGAAACGGCAATCGATGCGTCGGCGGAACGCTCTTCCGCTGCCCGATCATCACCACGAACGGTTCGGGCGTCGGTACGTTTCCGTTCAATTTCAACGCGTTCACGGGTCCGGGGCAGGTCACGGCCGGCTCGACCTGGAAGTTCCAGTTCTGGTTCCGCGACGCGATCACGGGACCGGCGTTCTTCAACACGTCGAACGCCTTGAGCGTGACGTTCTGCAACTGAGCGATTCGTCGACTCGAACGAGCGCGGGCCGCGAGCACAACCTGCTCGCGGCCCGCGCTGTTTCTCGCGCCTCGCGCGGTTCACTTCGGCATGACGGGCTCCGGGCCCGCGCGCTTCCACAGCGACGGATCATCGCATTCGGCCTTGAAGTCGCCCTTCGGATCGGCCGTCACTTTCGTCTCGAGCCACATGTAGTTCTGACGGAATTCTTCGGTTGCGCCGGTCAAGTCGAGCGCTTTGAACGCGTCCTTCTTCTCCTTCGAGATGAACACGACGAAGGCTTGATCCTTCTTGCTCGCGCGGAAGTTCACGCTCATTCCGCCGTTCGGATCGTCCTTGATCTTGCCGAGTTCGCCGAAGCAGCGGACGACTTCACCACGCAGCGCAGCTTCCCTGAGCGCCGCCGGATCGTCCGTGTCGCACACCTTCGTCGGCTCTTTCGCACGCGCGTCACGGAACGCTTGCACCGCTTCTCCACGTGCGTCCCACCAGGGCACCAGGGTCTCGTAAGGACGCTTCGCTGACGGAGTGTTCGGCGTCGCCGGTTGATTCGTCTTCGGATCCCAGATGCCGCGCTGTGCGTTGCGCGCGTTCTTCTGCGCTGAGACGAATGCCGCGTGGTCGGTCTCGCTGAAACCGTACTTCGTGAAGTACGGACTCTTGCCCATCTCGACGATCATCAAGTTGTAGTCGGTGCCGTCGGCGAGGACGATCGAGCACAAGAGGCGCCCGTGGAAGTCGTACTGCTCGTGCCCGTTCGGGAACGCGAGCCCGACCTTCGGCTTCGCGCCGTCCTGCGCGAGCCCGGCGAAAAAACCTTGGGCCCACAGCGCGCACTCTTCGCCGAACACCGTCGGCCCTTTCGTGCCGCTCGTGTTGGCGGAGAACTTCTCCTCGGTGTCGACCGACAGGAGACGCAGCTTTTCGAGCTTGCCGTTGCGCATGATGTGAATCGTGTCGCCGTCGATGACTTTCTCGACTTCGAAGAGTTCGGTCGGAACAGCCTTTTTTGCGGGCCGAGTCGACGTGAGAACATCACCCGCTCCGGTATGTCGAAGCAGGGCCTGGGCGGGGAGGGCGAGCGCGAAAAGCGCGACGACGAGCAAATGCGACTGTTTCTGCATGTTTCCTTCGGTGCCTGGAGCTCGAACTCGTGTTGTTCGGGCGAAACGGCTCCGTAGGATAACGCCATGAGCGAAAAACCTCCCGCCGTCGAGACTCCCGGGCCCGAATCCAAGGCTCCGGGCGGCGTGACGCTCAAAGGCACGCCCGTCGCGCCCGGACTCGCGATCGGCGTCGTGCACCGCAAGGACTACGACCTGTCGAACGCCGGACCGCAGCGGGTGCCGCTCGAACAAGTCGAGCGCGAGCTGAATCGCTTCCACAAAGCGCTCTCCGATTCGCGCAAACAGATCGAATCGTTGAAGGGCCGACTGACCGGCAAGATTCCGTCGGAGCACGTACGCATCCTCGACACGCACCTCGCGTACTTGAAGGACTCGGTGTTCCTTTCCGACGTCGAGAACTTGATCTTGAACGAGCAGATGGCGCTCGAGGCGTCGATCGGCAAGGTGATCGCGGACTTCGATCGGATCTTCCGCCTCGTACAGAACGAGACCTTGCGCGAGCGCGCGGTCGATCTGCGCGATGTCGGCATCCGCGTCTTGCGCAATCTGGAGAAGCGTGGCGACGGAGACAAAGTCGTCCCGAAGGTGGCCGACGATTACGTGCTCGTCGCGCGCGAGCTCTCGATCGTCGACATGTTCAATCTAGCCAACGATCACGTGCTCGGCATCGTGACCGAAGAAGGCGGACTGACGAGTCACGCTGCGATCCTCGCGCGCTCGATGCGCATTCCGACGCTGACGGGTGTGACAGGCCTCCTCGAGAAGGTGCGCGAGGGCGATTTCGTCATCCTCGATGCGACCGAAGGCTTGGTGCGCGTCAACCCTGACGAGCTCGTGCGAGCCCAATACAGTCAGACGAAGAGCGAAAAAGAGACGCCCAAAGAAGACTCTGTCGATGCGGGTCTGGCGCGCAGACCCGCGAAGACGCGCGACGGTGTCGCGGTCACAGTGTCCGCGACGTGTGGCAATTTACCCGAGGTCGATTCGGCCGCTAATGCAGGCTTCCCGTCGATCGGTTTGTATCGGACCGAATTGCTCTACCTGATCGATCGCGATCAACCTTCGCTCGAATCGCTCGTGGCGCACTACGCGTCGGTGATCGAACACGCGCGTGGCGCTCCGGTGACGTTCCGCTTGTTGCATGCGGACTCGAGCCTCGAAGTCCCGTATCTGCACGAAGCGCGCGAGCTCAATCCGGGGCTCGGTCGTGCCGGTGTGCGCATTTTGCTCGAGCGCGAGACCGTGTTGCGTCGTCAATTGCAGGCGCTGATGCGCTCGATGCCGCCCGATTCGCAGAATGCGCTGTCGATCGCGGTGCCGTTCGTCTCGGACTGTGGCGACTTGCGGCGCATCAAGGAAATCCTGTTCGAGGAGCGCTATGCGCTGCGCAAGAGTGGCGTGTCGTTCCAAGACCAAGTCGAGTTGGGCGCTGTGATCGAGACGCCGGTCGCGGCCTTGGGTGCACGCGATCTGGCGCGTGAAGCAGATTTCTTGACGGTGTCCCTCGACTCGTTGCAGCAGTACTTGTTGGCTGCCGATCGTGAGAACCACGAGTTGCGCCACTCCTTCGATTCGATTCACCCGTTCGTGTTGCGCGCGCTGACGTCGATTGCAGAAGCGTGCGAGCAATCGGCGCGGCCGTTGTCGGTGTTCGGTGTGACTGCCGCGTTGCCGGCGAACTTGGCGTTCTTGTTGGGCGTTGGGTTCAGGCACGTGTGTGTTGCGCCGGTCGCGCTCGAGGAGATGTTGGCGCAACTCGAGGGGATCGATCTGCGGCAAGCCAGACGTGCGGCAGGCCTTGCGTCGCGGGCTTCGTGCGCGGCCGAGACGCAGACGCTGGTCGAAGGCTATCGGCACGGGTTCGCGCGGACGTAGTTTGGAGTCGGGTGAACGCGATTTGGGCTCGAGCATTCGGGCAGATGCTGACAGGCTCAATATGGCAACTGCTGGTTCGCGATCAGGCACGGGCGTTTCCATCTGGAACCATCGAGCAACATTCAGCGCCACGCCCAGCTGCAGCTTCACCGAAACTGACGTTTCCATTCCGACATTGAGCCGCACTTGGTCGCCGGGCCAGCACACTTGGTCGCCACGCCCAGCTTCAGCTTCACCGGACCTGACGTTTCCATTCCGACATTGAGCCGCACTTGGTCGCCGGGCCAGCACACTTGGCCGCCACGCCCCTTTTCTTCTCTTGACAGAATTCCTGGCAGGT
>ENA-ORBV01001573-ORBV01001573.1-microbial-mat-metagenome-genome-assembly--contig:-NODE-1573-length-50402-cov-5.678490_pt1 | contig 50402 bp, 51 predicted proteins | sample MGYA00237777_ERZ505514 | MGnify/ENA primary metagenome ERZ505514 (study PRJEB26160, sample SAMN06269048) | microbial mat metagenome | isolation source: Oligotrophic lake microbial mat | place... | reverse complement strand
CAGCAGTTCGCGCGCTGAGGCGCACCGTCTCGCTCCAGATGTCGCGCGCGAACTGCTGCGTACGTTCAGGTGTCGGGAACTTCATATCGCGCAGGCGGCAACCCAGTTGCGCGGCCATCAGCGCTGCCGGCACGGACCAGTTGTGCTGCAGCCCCAGCACATGGGCCGCGTCCGACGGCGTCAGGCCGCCGATCTGCAACAGCCCCTTGCGCTTGAGCGCCAGCACCGTGCGCTGCGCGCCAAACGAGCGCGCCAGCTTGCGCAGCGCCTGCGGGCGCTCCGTCACCTGCGCCAGCATCTCGGCCTCGCGCGCACTGAGCTCGGTCGTTGCCGCACCGGCCCGGGCGCCAAAGGGCAGCAACACGAAATGCCCGTGCAGCGCGGAGCCGCCATCCACATCGGCCAGGTCGGCCTCGAGCATGGCCAGCAGATCCGGGTAACGCGCGCCAAGCAGGGCGATCGGAACCACCCGCTGCGGACCGACGCCGAGCCGGCCGTTGGCACCGATATGGATCTCGCTGTCGCCGCCCAGGCCGATCGTGCGCACATCTATCGCGCGCACCATGGTGTGCCAGCCGCCCACTTCGGCGCCGCGTTCGCTGACCCGCGGGCGGCCGTCCTGCAATATGCCCAGATCGGTCGTCGTGCCGCCCATGTCGGACAGGATGAAACTGCGCAGACCCGATATCCACTGCGCACCGACCAGGCTGGCCGCCGGACCCGACAGCACGGTCTCGATCGGCCGCGTCGCCACCGTCTCGGCCAGCGCCAAGGTGCCGTCGCCCTTGACGATCATCAGCGGGCAGCGGATCTGCAATTGCGCCAGAGCACGCTGTACGGCGTCGATCAGGGTCGAGACGCGGGCGATCAGCCGCGCATTGAGCGCCGCCGTCAGCGCACGTCGGGGCGCGTCGAGTGCCGACGACAACTCGCTTGACACGGTGACCGGCTTGCCGGTGGCAGCAACGACATGGTCGCGCACCGCCTGCTCATGCGCCGCGTTACGCACCGCGAAGGTCGACGCGACGGCGAACGCGTCGACCGACGGCGCCAGCGCGTCCAGAGCCAGCTGCAATGCCGGCAGATCCAGTGCCTGCGCGACATCGCCGTTGTGGTCGTGCCCACCGGCGATGCGGATGATCGGCAACCCGGGAAAGGCCGACGCGATGCCGGTGCGTTCGACCATGCGGTCGTCGAAACCGACCAGCACGACCCCGACCGGGCTGCCATGCCCCTCGACCACGGCATTGGTCGCCAGTGTGGTGGACACCGACACCATGCCGATATCCTGCGGCGACAAGCCCTGCGGCAACTGCGCCACCGCCTGGTTGATGGCCTCGGTCACGCCAATGGCGAGGTCGCCCTTGGTCGTGATCGCCTTGGCGCGCGCCAGCACGCGATGGCCCTGGGCCTCGATGACGGCAGCATCGGTATAGGTGCCGCCGGTGTCGACGCCGATCAGGTAGGTGGCAGTGGTCATGCGGTTCGCAGCAGTGGTTCTGGATGGAAGGTTGTTCGCGCATTGTCGGCCCTTGCAAACACGCGGGAAGCGTTGCCCCTGCACCCGCGCGCCGCGCACCGGGCACCGGCATGCCGGCCTGTCGACCCATAATCGGCCCACCATGCTCCTGTCCCGACCAGCGCTTGCCAAAGCGCCATCACGATGCCCATCCTGATTGGCCTGGCCTGGCTGCTGGTATGCCAGTCGGCTGGTGAGTTGCTGGCACGCCTGTTGCGCCTGCCGCTGCCCGGTCCGGTGATCGGCATGTTGTTGCTGCTGTTCGTTCTGGCCTGGCCGCGGGTGCGCGAACCGGTGGCTGCGGTCGCAGACGCGTTGCTGGCCCATCTGTCGCTGCTGTTCGTGCCGGTGGGTGTGGGCGTCATGACGCATCTGGCCCTGTTGTCGCAGTACGGCATGCGCATGCTGGTGGCGATCGTGGTGTCGACCTGGATCGGCTTGGCCGTCACCGCGCTCGTGCTGCGTGCCTTGTTGCGGCGCGCGCCGGACAGCGCATAAACGGCCCATCGATCCATGCAGGATTTCGTCCAACTCTGGGTCTACCTGTCCACGACGCCGCTGTTCGGGCTGACGGCGACCATCGTGACCTACGTGCTGGCCCAGGCGCTGTACCAACGCGTGGGCCAGGCACCGTGGGCCAACCCGGTGTTGTGGACGGTGCTGGTGCTGGCGGTTCTGCTGACGGTCAGCGGCACGCCGTATCCACGTTATTTCTCCGGCGCGCAGTTCATCCACTTCCTGCTCGGGCCAGCCGTCGTCGCACTGGCCTGGCCGCTGTGGCAGCGGCGCGGTGAACTGCGCCGGCGGCTCGGCGCGATCATGCTCGCCGGCCTGGCCGGCGGCGCCGCAGCCAGCGTCAGTGCCGTGGCGCTCGGCTGGGCGCTGGGATTGCCGGACGAACTGCTGCGTTCGCTGGCGCCCAAGTCGGTCACCGCACCGGTGGCTATGGGTATTGCCGAACAGATCGGCGGTATTCCGGCACTGGCGGCGGTTTTCGCGGTATTGACCGGCCTGATCGGCGCCGTCAGCGGCAAATACCTTTTCGACGCGATCGGCGGCCTGTCGATGCAGGCGCGCGGTTTTGCGCTGGGCACCGCCTCACATGGCATCGGTGCGGCGCGGGCGCTGCAGGTCAATCCCGATGCCGGCGCCTATGCCGCACTGGCGCTGGGCGTGCAGGTGCTGCTGGCGTCTTTGCTGATGCCACTGGTGGCGCGCTGGTTCTGAATTTCGGCATGCGCGAGCAAATTCGGCGGTTGGTGGAACTCTTTGATTGGTCAACGTGTCCGCGCGGCACACCGCGAATCGTCCGCGACTGCGGCAAGCTGTGTGCGCAAACGCACAGACCCGCAGCCAGCGCCGCATGCACTATGCCGATGGTGGGCCGCAGGTTCACGCGTCATTGCGATGAGCGCACTGGCACTTCGACACTCCCATTTGCAAACCCACTCCGAACAGGGAACCCCCAATGAACATCCAAACGACACGCAGGCGCTTTATTGAAATCACACCTTTGGCCGGCATTGCACTATTGGCTGCATGCTCGCCGAAAGTCGAACCGCCTGTGGCACCGGTCGCCGTCACACCTCCCGCCAGTACTGCAGTCGTGACCGCACCGGCACCTGCAGCAACGAACATGAACTTGCCCATGGTGGAAAAGAGCGATCCTCAGGCCATGGCACTTGGCTATGTGGACGACGCCACCCAGGTGGACAAAGTGAAATTCAGCAGCTACGTCTCGGGTAGTCAATGCGACAACTGCGTGCTGTACCAGGGCAAGGCGGGCGATGCCGTTGGCGGGTGCCCTCTCTTTGCCGGTAAGAACGTGACAGCCAAGGGCTGGTGCTCGTCCTGGGCCAAGAAGGCTTGAGTGCCCCAAAGTCACTTGCAGATTGCGCTTATTGACGCTACCGCTGTGCGAACCTTCTGAGATGGAGGGGCGCCGAAAGGACCACGTGAGCAACAAGACAGTCGCCTACCTGCTTTTCATCTTGGCATTCGTCATGCTCATTCTTGCGTGGGTCATTCAAGGCCTCCCGCCGGCAGTGACAGGCATTGGCTTTGCACTTATCGGCTATCACATTCATCGGGGCAAGTGAGTTGACTCCGCCCCACTCGCACACCGGCGCAACGAGCGGCACCACCCCTTCGCCAAACCCATCGACCTACGCTATCTCGAACAAGGCCTGGGCCACGGCCGATGCAAGGTCACGATCGATGAGAAGCACCTGAACCCGAACGGATACCGCGACCACCGCGACCGCAGCGCATTCGCGCAGCTTAGGCGCGTGCAGTGGCCGGAGCGCAGCGGGACATCCAGGGACTGACGATGCCCTGCTACAGTGTTCGAGAACCCAGCGCCCCCTCGAAAGACCCGCCATGAAAACCGTCAAGACCTTTCCGCGCAAAGTCAGGGAAACGCCCAACACCTTCATCACGCTTGCCGACGGCAACAAGCTGGCAGCACGCATCTGGATGCCGGTCGATGCCGACAAAAAACCGGTGCCCGCAATCCTGGAATACCTGCCGTACCGCAAACGAGACGGCACGCATGTGCGCGACGCCTTGACCCACCCCTACCTGGCCGGCCACGGATATGCCTGCGTGCGGGTCGACATGCGCGGCAGCGGCGACTCCGACGGCCTGATGGAAGACGAATATACGCAGCAAGAGCTGGACGACGCCGTCGAGGTCATCGCCTGGTTGGCCGCGCAGACATGGTGCAGCGGCACCGTGGGCATGATGGGCATCTCCTGGGGCGGCTTCAACGGGCTGCAGGTCGCGGCCTTGAAACCGCCAGCGCTCAAGGCCATCGTCACGCTGTGTTCGACCGACGACCGCTACAGCGACGACATCCACTACAAGGGCGGCTGCCTGCTGAACGAGAACCTGGGCTGGTCGGCGACGATGTTCGCGTATTCGTCACGTCCGCCGGACCCGTTGCTGGTGGGCGAGCGCTGGCGCGACATGTGGCTGCAGCGGCTGGAGAACGAACCGCTGCTCGCCATCACCTGGCTTGAGCATCCGCACCGCGACGCGTATTGGAAACACGGTTCGGTGTGTGAAGACATTGGCGCCATCGATGCGGCAGTGCTGGCCGTCGGCGGCTGGAACGACGCCTATACCAACGCGGTGCCGCGGCTGGTGGGTTCGGTCAAGGCGCCGGTCAAGGGCATCATCGGCCCGTGGGCACACAAGTACCCGCATTTCGCCGTGCCCGAGCCGCGTATCGGTTTCCTGCAGGAGATGCTGCGCTGGTGGGACCAGTGGCTCAAGGGCATCGACACCGGCGTGAAGGCGGACCCGGCCTACCGCACCTACATCATGGAGCCGGGCCGGCCGGGCGCATCGGTCGCACACATAGCCGGGCGCTGGGTCGGCGACGACAACTGGCCAGCCGACATCCATGCGCTGCAGCGCCTGTATCTGAACCGCAACGGCCTGGACGGGGTCAAGGGCGCACCGGACAAACGCATCATCCACTCGCCGCAGACCACGGGAGCAGACGCCGGTGAATACTGCATCATCTGGCTCGGCCCGGAGTTTGCAGGCGACCAGCGGCGCGACGACGCCAATTCGGTCACCTTCGACAGCGCGCCATTGACACGCGACATCGACATCGTCGGCGCATCCCAGGTGCAGCTCAAGCTCAGCGCGGACAAGCCGGTGGCCCACATTGCAGTGCGCCTGAATGCTGTCTGGCCGGACGGCGCGGTGTCGCGACTGAGTTACGGCGTACTCAACCTGTGCCACCGCGACAGCCACGAACTCCCCGAGCCGCTGGTGCCGGGCAAGGCTTACACGGTGCGCATGCAACTCGACGATGTGGCGGTCAAGGTGCGCAAGGGCCAGCGCCTGCGCATCAGCGTTTCTACCAGTTACTGGCCGCTGATCTGGCCCGCGCCCGAGGCTGCGACTCTGTCGCTGCACCTGGGTACCAGTTTCATCGACCTGCCGGTGCGCAAGATCCGCAGCAACGAAGTGGCGCCGCCGTTTGCACCACCCCAGGCCGCGACACCGGTCCGACTGGAAGAGGTTCGCAAGGCGTCGAACCGGCGTGAACTGGCGATTGACCAGAAGACCGGCGAACAGACCTTGAGCATCGTCGACGACTTCGGCGCCAGCACGATCACCGAACACGGCCTGACCTATGGCGCCGTCGGTCGCGAGACCTACCGCATCCACCCCGACGACCCGTTGTCGGCGCGTCAGGAATGCCACTGGACCGAAGAGCGCTCGCGCGGTGACTGGAAGGTGCGCACCGAAACCTGGTCGGCCATGCGTGCCAGCAAGACCCACTGGCATGTCACCGGCCGGCTGGAAGCCTTTGAGGGCGACGCGCTGATCTTCAGCCGCGACTGGGACCGCAAGATCCGGCGCAAGCTGCTGTAGGAGCGCCCCGTCGTTGCCGATGTGGTCCGGTCCCTGGTTGCCGGACGGCCAATAGTCCTGGGTCCCTAAAGTTTGCTGCACTGCAACAAAATACTGGCGTCGCACGCAAAACTTCCGTAAACTTGCGCCATGCTGCACTGCAACATAAGCTCGGTTCGTTCAACGGCCGGGCTCCTCGCAACACCAACCTAGGAAAACGACATGAACACTTTTACCCCTGAACAATTGATCGCCACCAACAAGTCCAACGTGCAAGCGATGGCCACCTTCGGCACCAACGTCTTCGCCGGTTACGAGAAACTGGTCGGGCTCAACCTGGCCGCCACCAAAGCCATGATGACCGAGTCTTTCGACAACCTGCAAACCGTGATGGGCGCCAAAGACCCGTCCGAGTTCCTCTCGCTGCAGACTGGCTCGATGCAGTCGATGGCCGAGAAATCGACCGCCTACGCCAACCACGTGGCTGCCATCGTCGCCGAGTCCGGCGCCGACTTCACCAAGAAGTTCGAAGAGAGTTTTGCTGAGTCACAAAAAAGCCTGACGGCTCTGGTCGAGAACATCGCCAAGAACGCGCCGGCCGGCAGCGAAGCCGCCATGGCCATGATCAAGAGCACCGTGAGCGCGAGCCAGAACGCCATCGAGTCGGCCCAGAATTCCGCCAAGAACACGATGGCTACTGTGGAGTCGAACTATGCAGCCATGACCGAGCAAGCGGTCAAAGCCACCAAAGCCGCCACCAAAAAGGCGTAAACGTCGACTGCCTCGCGGCAGTTCACACGCACAACGGCGCCTCAGGGCGCCGTTTTTGTTGATGTTGGCGCCTCAGGGCGCCGTTTTTGTTGATGTTGGCGCCTCAGGGCGCCGTTTTTATTGATGGTGGCGCCTCAGGGCGCCGTTTCTATTTTTGTTTTCTTGATCATCGATTGCAAACCGGTATCAGAACGCCGGTCGTGGCGCCAGCGTGAAGTGGAAATGCCGCTGCACGATGTCGGCGATGTTCTCAAAACACGAGCCATGGCGCACAACCTCAAACGTCTCGCAATTGAGCAATGTCGAAGAGGCCTGCCAGGTGTGGTATTTCATCAAACCGTAGTCGACGATCAGATCGGCGATCGCCGTGATCTCCGGCTCCATGTCCTCGACCCGGAACTTGGTGCCGTGCATCGACAGATTGGCCGACGAGCCGAACAACAGGGTCTCGCGCTCCAGACTCAGCCGTGTGATCTGGCGGTGAAACGAACCGGCATTGAGCAGCATCAGCAGCGTGCCGCCTTTCGTGCTGCGCTCGAAGGTGTCGGCATCGAGTGCGCGCAGCAGCGGGTGGTCGCTGCGGCACGGAGCGATCAGCCCCAGCGGCAGGTCGTAATCGTGGGTGATCGCCTGCACAACGGCGCGACCGCGCTCACTCACCACGTGCAGTTCGCGGTGCAGGTCGTCGTTGCCGAGCATCGCATTGAGCTTGGACGGCGCCCGGCGCTTGGTGTCGAAAATGCGTTGGAGCGCGGGGCGCCGGGCAGCGATCAATGAATACCCGACGTCGTTGGGCAGGATGGCGATACCACCGTTGGCCATCACGGTCATGGCCTTGTCGGCGTCGGCTTGCAGGTTCAATACAGTCATCGTGGTGCTCAAGGTTTGCGCGTGACGCTCGGGCCAGGGCGCGGTCGACACGCAGGCGTCAGGGACGAAACACCCAGTGCATGCCGAGCGCGTCGACCAGATCGATGTCCAGCGCGCCGCCGGCACTTGCATTGCAATGCAGACCCAAGCTGTCGCACCGCGCACGCAGCCATTGCGTATCGGCGCCGCCGAACACGAGGGCCTGCGGCAGCACGGCAGGCAAATGTGGATCGACCCGGATCGTGATGGATGCGTTCGGCAGCCTGAGCTGCCAAAGCGCGGACGTTGTTTCGTGGCAGGATGCGCCGGCAGCAACGAGTTGGTCTCCCCATCGGCGGGCCGGCTCCGCCGGCCCTGCATAGACGATGGCGTCGAGCGTGTGTGCGCCATGGCTATGCCGCAGCAACCGCTCGTTGCGCAGTAGCTGCGGTGTGCGGTGTTCCACCCAGCACAGGTAGGACGGATCCTGGGCTGTCCATTGCGATCCGAAATAAGCGAATTGCGCCATGCCCTGCAGATCGTGTTCGTGCACCGGACGCGACCAGTACAGCACCGGCCCTACCTGCACACCGTCCTGCAGCCGACGCGCGTGGCAGGCAACGGCGTCAGTCGTGCCGAAGGCCACGATGTGCAGTCCATGACGCACGGTTGGCGCGTTCGCCAGTTGGTGCCCGGCCTGCGGATCGGTGATCTGCATCAGCTCAACATACCCGCTGCGCAGCATGATCGAATGCTGCGAACTGCCTGCCGGGACGGACCGCCCGTGCGCGTCGGTGCGGCTGTGATCGGCGCGCGCTGTCAATGTGAAACCTAGCTGCTCGGCCAGCCGTGCACTGGTGGCGAGGTCGCGCACGATGAAGCCCACATGATCCAGATGCACCGTAGCATCGACGACCTTTCGCGCTGCCGTCATGGTGTCGCCCCTGTATCGTCCATCGTGCCTGCAGCACAAGCTACTGCGAAGATCACCTTCTTTGCCGCGTGAATGTGCGCGCACATGGCTGCCTGCGCCCAGACCGGATCACGCGCCTCGATAGCCACCACCAGATCCAGGTGCTGGGCCGCGCTGCGCGCCAGCGACGCGCGCGAATATTTGCCAAAAGTCTGTTTGACCAGCGGAATGTGCACCACTGCCACCAGCATCGATGCCAGGCGCTTGTTCTTGCCCGCGTCAAGGATCAGTCGGTGTAGGCGGTTGTTCGACTCCGCGACGAGCCGCATGTCTGGCGCATCGGCGGCGCCAGCCAGCGACGCGAACAGCTCGGCCTCGGCCCGCATCATCGCGGTCTCCTGCGCCGTAGCGCGCAATGCGGCCAACGAAGCGCCATACCCTTCGAGCATGGCACGAAGGTCGAAGATCTCGAGCAGGTTCTCGTCGGTCCAGTCGATCACCACCGCACCGCGGTTGGGCCGCAACTCGACATAACCTTCGGCCGCTAGCAGCGCCAGTGCATGGCGCACCGACGTGCGCGAGACCTGGGCCATGTCGCAGACCTCCACCTCGCGGATGCGGTCGCCCCCGCTGAAGCGACCGCTGCGGATCGCCTCGCGGATCGCATTACACGCGATCTCGACCGTACTCGCCGCCCCTGCGCCGCCGTCATCCCTGTCGTCCTGCGGGAATGTGTCGGCGTTCGGCGTCAGCTCAGTCATGGCGCGCTCCCCATGCACACATGCGCCGGTCGCTCAACGCCAGTATTCAGGTCGGGAGAAACCCTTGGCCTTCGGGTCGTTTTCGACAAATTTTCGGTAATCGGCGGACTTGTAGCCGTCGACCAGTTGCATGATCAAGGCGCCTTTGGCGACCTCCTTGCGCGCCACCAGGATGATGCGGTATTGCGGCGCCGGATCTTCCAGCGCGATCGCCGACGACAACAACATACCGGACGCGATCACGTGGTTGCCCAGGACCGCGGCCAGGTCGACCTCGTCGAGCGATCGCGCGATCTGCGGCGCATCGAGCAACACCAGCTTGAAGTTGCGCGGATTGCCGGTGACGTTCTTCTCGGTGGCCTTGCCCACCGGCGTACTTGGATCAACTGTCAACAAGCCCTGCGATTGGAGGAACACCAAGCTGCGGTTGAGCGAGGTCGGGTCGTTCGGTATCGAGATACGCGCGCCCTCGGGCAGCGACTTGAGATCCTTGACCTTCTTCGAATACAGGCCCAGCGGCGCGCTCGGCACCTGCAACACCTCAGTCAGGTCGCCCTTGTACTGCGCGTTGAAGCTATCCATGAAGGCGCTGTTCTGGAACACGTTGGCGTCCAGGTTGCCATCCATCAGCGCCGAGTTGAGCTGGATGATGTTGGAAAACTCGGTCGCCTGCACCTTCACGCCCGCTCTTTCCAGTGCCGGCTGCACGCCGCGCTTGAACTGGTCGGCATAAGGACCGGGAAAGAAACCGATACGCAGCACGTTTTGTGCATGGGCCACTCCGCCCAGGGCCACGCTGGCAGCGACCAGCATCTTGATCAGGACTCGTTTTTTCATCAGGTACTCCTTGGAAGGTTGGGAAGGGAAAGGATTTGCAGGGTTCTTGCAACACAGGGAAATCGACTAGCGCTTGTCCAGCCGCTGCGCCACCCAGGCGCCTGCGATCTGGGTCAGCTGCACCAGCACAAACATGATCACAACACACCAGACCATGATCGAGGTCTCGAAGCGGTAGTAGCCGTATCGGATTGCCAGGTCACCAAGCCCGCCCGCGCCGACCGCGCCGGCCACGGCCGAATAGGCAATGAATCCGGTGGCGGTGACGGTGAAGCTGCCGATGATGGCTGGCAGGGCCTCGGCCAACAGCACCTTGAACACGGTCGTCGAGCGCGAAGCACCACACGCCTGCGCCATGTCGATGATGCCGCGCGGCACGTCGCGCAGGTTCTGCTCCACCAGGCGCGCAAAGAACGGGATCACCGCAAACGACAAGGCCACAGCGGCCGCTTTCGGACCGATGCTGGTTCCCACGACGAAACGCGAGAACGGGATCAGGATCACCAGCAGGATGATGAACGGAAACGAGCGCAACACGTTGACGACGTATCCGGCAATCAGATTGAGAATCGGCTTCGGATACAGCCCCCCGGCCGACGATGTAAACAGCAAAACGCCCAGCGGCGTTCCGATGACCAGCGCGCTGACCATAGTGACACCCACCATCAGCAAGGTGTCGAGCGTGGCTTTCCACAGGTCGGGGCCGAATTCGACCAGCGCGTTGAACAGTTCAGTCATGTCTCTTCCTGTGGGAGTACGGTCTGATCGGTCCAGCCCTTGGCGGTCTCAAAGAAGAACTTTCCCAGCAGGCTCTGCGGCTTCGGATCGGCCATATCGATGCGATCGACGACCCGCCCCTGCTCGAGCACCACGCAGTGCTGACACAGATAGTTGGCCACCTTGATGTCGTGCGTGACGATGACGATCGTCATGCCGCGCTCGCGGTTGAGTTGCTGCAGCAGCCGCAAAATAGACAAGGCGGTGTGGGGATCCAGCGCCGACGTCGCCTCGTCGCACAGCAGGATGTTGGGCGACGTGGCCAGCGCACGTGCGATCGCCACGCGCTGGCGCTGGCCGCCCGAGAGCTGCGCCGGATAGGACTGCTCGCGATCCGACAAGCCCACCGCAGCCATCGCCTCGCGCGCCTTGGCGCGGCGCTGCGCGGTTGGCATGCCGGCCACCTCAAGCGCAAATTCCACGTTGTGCAGCGCGGTGCGATGTGACAGCAGGTTGAACTGCTGAAAAATCATGCCGATATGCTGGCGCGCCTGGCGCAGTGCACCGCCAGCCAGGCCGACCAACTCCTGGCCGTCGACCTTGATCGATCCGCCGCTGGGTTCCTCCAGCCGGTTGATCAGGCGCAGCAGGGTGCTCTTGCCGGCACCGGAAAAACCGAGCAGGCCGAACACCTCGCCGGGCGCAATCGTCAGATCGGTCGGCTGCAGCGCATCGATGCTGCGACCGGCGACCTGGAATCGCTTCGACACCTGGTGCAGTTCGATCATGGGTGTGCCGCCATCGCACCGGCGAGCGCCCCGAGAGTGGCCTGGTTGGACTCGCGCCAGGCCGCGACGACCTCACTGGCGGTTGGCGTCCAGACCCCGGGCAAGGCCCGCACATGGTCGAGCACGCGCTCGAACAGCGCGATACGCATCGCCGCACCGGACACCCAGGGTCGCACGCAGTAATGCAGCAACCGCGCGCTGTTAGCTCCGTCACGGTGCAATTGATCCAGCGCCTTATGGAAGTGGTCTTCAAACATGTCCATGTTGCACATCCGGTTGACCAGTACGGTCTGGTCGTCGAAATCGGCCCACAATGGCAGCGCGACAAGATCGCCCGGAGTCGTCATCGCGTAAGGTTGTTCATCGTTGGTCCAGTCGCACAAATACGACAGTCCAGCTTCGCCGAGCAGCTGCGGCGTGTAGGTCGACTCGCCGTATTCGACGCCGAACCAGCCGGTCGGCGCGATACCGCAGGCCTGTAACCGCTCCATGGTCTGGGCGATGTAGTCACGCTCCTGGGCCAGCGACATCGCGCTGGTGATCGGGCGCGACACCGACAATCCATGCGCTACGAACTCACTGCCCGCATCGCGCAGGAAGTCGACCAGGCTGGGGTAATTCTCCGCCGTCGCAACGTCGATGGCCACAGTCGGACGCATGTCACGTGCGCGCAGCGCCTCGACGATGCGAAAGACGCCGACGCGGTGGCCGTATTCGCGCGTCGACACGCGCGAGATGTTCGGGAAGTCGCGCACCAGGCCACCGCCCACGCTGTTGATCTGCGGCCAGCCATCGGGTAGCGGATCCTCGACCATCTCCAAGTTGATTAGCGGCACGACGGCCAGGCCGTGCTCGCCCGGCCAACGCAATGCTGGCCGTTGCGGCAGCGGATTCCAGCGGAAATGCGGATGGTCCACGCCGGTCTGTCGCGTAGCCGGCGCCGCAGCGCCGGGCAACGTACCCTGCCGCCGTGCCCGCACCACGACAGCCGGCCGGGCTGCCGCGACCTCGGCCGCCTGCTGTGCCATGGCGTTTGCGTGTTGCAGGTGATCGTCGTAGTGATGCGCCAGGAAATGCGTGGCAATCTGGTCCCCGGTTGCATGCCAGACGCCGTCGTGGCCGCAAATATGGTCGAGGATCTCGCGCAGATGACCGATCTGGTGGGGCTGGCCTATCTGGTATGGATGCAGCGCGATGCAGAACACGCGTCCGCCGTCCGCGCTTTCCGCATACAGCCGGTCGAACGCAGCCTTGCAGGCGTCGACGAAATACCGGCCACCGTAGGGCCGGCCGTCCCACAGCGGCGCGTCGTTGAGGTCGTACGAATAAGGCATCGAGATCAGCTTGCGCCCGGGCACAATGATCGGCACCGGCACGTCGTCGTGCACCCAGTCGGCGTGGTAACTCAGGCCGGCCTCGGCGATCAGCGCCGGCGTGCGCGCGGTGTTGGTGATGGCCGGCGTCAGGATGCCCTGCAGCTGGGCGCCGGTGTGGCGTTTCAACGACGCGACGTTGTCGGCGTAGAACGCCCGCTCCTGCTCCTCGTCCATGCCATACAGGAAACGCGTGTTGTAGATGCCGTGGCTCATCACCGCCCATTGCCGCTCGCGAATCAGCTGCCCGATCTCGGGAAAGTGGTCGAGCAAGGCCAGGTTCAGCGACACGGTGGGCCGCACCGGATACCGGTCCAGCAGTTCGGTCATGCGCCAAATGCCGACCCGGTTGCCGTAGTCGCGAAATCCGTATTCGCGCACATCGGGGTGCGACGGCACGCGGTCCCAGGTCTCCCGACCCCAAGCTGGCGGTGGCGTGTACTCGTAGAACTCGACGTTGGGAACAATCCAGAATGCCAACCGTTTGCCGTTGGGCCATTGCACCTTGGGACGACTGGTGACCGGGGCGTAACGAACAAAGTCTTGAATCGATGGCATGGTGCGGGTCCGGTATCAGGCCGGCAAGGCAATGGCATCGGCGCCGGACAGGCTGTCGATCGATTGCATGGCGTCGAACAAGGCCCGGGACGGGCCGTCATCGATCTGCGCATGGCGGGTGCAGCCCTGGAACTTGGCCCACAACTGCGTCGCATTCATGGGAGTGTCGCCGTGGCCCAGTGGTCGGCGCACCTTGGGTGACGACAAGGTGCGTCCGTCCGTCAGCGTGACATGCACGATGTCGAACGGCGCCGCGTCGCGCCATTCGGGCTCGAACGCGGTGGTGGTCTCGATGGCCACCGTGCCCATCAGCCGCTGCAGGTCCGGGGCCCGCACCACGACATCGGTGATTTGATCGAAGCCGACGGCGTCATACACCAGCGCACAGGCGACGGCGAACTCAACACTGAACTTGGCTTGCAGGCTGTCCCGCGGCAGGTGGTAAGGCATGACAGCGGCATGCCGCTCGCTGATATGCACGACGATGCTGCGGACCTGCGCGGGGTCGACTCGCTGCTGCCGGTTGAAGGCCAGCACTGCATCGATGACCCGCTGGGCCGAACCCACCATCGGGTATTTCTTGACGTTCAGGCGCATGCTCTCGCTGCGCCACAGCTGCCCGATCTGCGGCTCGATGTCCAGGTCGACCCGGCCCTGCGGCGACAACGCCCGCATCAGGCCGTGCCGACCTTCGAGCGCGGTGGCACTGGCGGTCATGCCGGCTGCGGCCAGCGACGCGGCGTTCAGGCCGGCGGCTGCGGCGCGCCCACCGTGATAGGGCTTGGCCATGGTGCCAAAGTTCTCGAACACGCCGCCCGAATCCGACGCCGCCAGCGCCAATGCGTGGCGTGTCTGGGTGGCGTCCAGCCCCAGCACCACCGACGCAGCGGCGGCCGCACCGATCGGGCCCAGCACCGAGGTCGGATGCCAGCCGCAGTCGTAGTACAGGTCTTGCTCGCGCAGCATCAGATCGGCCCACACCTCGTAACCGAGCAGGTACGCCGCCGCCATGCAGGGCCCGGATGCCCCCACCGCGTCGGCGGCAGCCAGCACCACCGGCACCAGCACCGCGCTCGGGTGGTTGGAAAAGGCAAAGTCGTCGTAATCCAACGCATGAGCGGCGGTGGCATTCACCAGCGCTGCCTGCACCAGGCTGACACGTGTTCCCCCATGCGCCAGGCGCGACACAGGGCGCGCACCCTGGCCGCGTACATGGGCCAGCAAGCGCTGTACGGGCTCCTCGCCGCGACCCGCCAGCATCACACCGGTGCAATCGGTGAACCCCAGCCGGGCGACCTCCCATGCCGCCGAAGGAATGGCAAGCGCGCGCCAGCCGGCAAGGGCGTGAGCGTAATGCTGGGTCAACGGTGCAGGCATGGGAATGTGCGGGAGTGACAAAAGCCTTTACTGACGCCGTAATGTACACAAAATACTCTGGTGAAGCATCTATTTTATGGATTCATGAAATTGCACATGGAAAAAATTCACACAACTATTTGATTAACAATAGAAAAAGCAACCCTTGTGAAACGGAACAAAAATGCGCTGGGACTCTGACGTTATTTATGCATACAATTTTCCAATTAAAACGAAATTCAAAGAGGTGAAGGCATGGAGTTATGGCAACTGAGCGCCAGCGACGCATCGCGACGCATGGCGGCTGGCGAACTCAGCAGCGAGGCCTATACGCAGGCCCTGCTCGGGCGTATCGCCGAACGGGAGCCGCTGGTCCAAGCCTGGGCCCATGTCGATGCCGATCACGCACTGGCGCAGGCCCGCGCATGCGACCGCGAACCTCGCCGCAGCCCCCTGCACGGCATCCCGGTCGGCGTGAAGGACGTGATCAACACCCGCGACATGCCCACGCAGCACAACTCTCCGCTGTACCAAGGCCATCGACCGTCCGAGGACGCCAACTGCGTCGGCGTATTGCGCGCTGCCGGCGCCGTCATCCTGGGCAAGACCCATACGCTGGAATTCGCATGTGGTGGCCAAATGCCACCGACGCGCAATCCGCTTGACCTGCAGCGCACGCCGGGTGGCTCGTCGAGTGGCTCGGGCGCTGCGGTAGCCGACGGTATGGTGCCGCTGGCGCTGGCGACACAAACCGGCGGCTCGGCCATCCGCCCGGCGGCGTTCTGTGGCGTATATGGGTACAAGCCCACTTTCGGCCGCCTGTCGTTCGAAGGGGCCAAGCACTATTCACCGCACCTGGACACCATCGGCCTTATGGGGCGCAGCACACAGGACCTGGCCCTGCTCGCCCAGATCTACCGGCTCGCCAGCGCGGAGGAACTGCAGCCCTGCCAGGTGCGCGGCCTGCGTATCGCGATCTGCGAGACACCGATGTGGGACCAGGCCGAGCCCGAAGCCCAGGCCGCCTTGCAAGCTGCGGCGCATCAACTGGCGCAGGCCGGCGCCAGCATCGTGCGGCTGGAACTGGGCGACGCGTTCAAGGACTTGACGCAGCAGCAGGACACCATCATGCAGGACGGCGGCCGCGGCGCTTTCCTGCCTGAGTATCTTGCCCATCCGGACCGGCTGCACGAGGAATTCCGACGCAAGGTCGAGAACCAGTTCGGCCACACTGCACAACAGATGCGCGAGGTGCTCGACGCGGCCGCATTGCGGCGCATCGACTTCGAACGCGCCAGCGCAGGGTTCGACGCTGTGCTGACGCTCAGCGCGCCCGGCGTTGCGCCGATGGGCATCACGACGCAAGGCATGGCCACCTTCAATCGCATATGGACCGCGCTGCATGTGCCCTGCATCAACGTGCCGGGCATGCGCGCCGCCAACGGGCTGCCAATCGGCATGCAGTTGGTGCAACGCCGTTATGAAGACGCCCGGCTGCTGCAGGTGGCTGCTGCGGTCGCCGACGTCATCGACAAGCCCGGGTGAGCGGCCCATGGAACTGATCACGCGCGGCCAGGAGCCGACCACAGATATCGTGGCGGCCGACGCGCGCAAGGCCTTTCGCAGCATGCGCGCCGGCGGTGTCTCCGTATTGCCACTGAGTGTGTCCTACGCGATCTTCGCCCACACCGCGCGCGGCGTCGAACGCATCTATGAGCTCAAGCAACGCGCACAGACCAAGCCCAATGGCATCATCGGCAACTGGGACATCTTCGCGGACGTGCTGGAGACAACGCCGCGTGACCGGGATCTGGTGCACTGCATCACACTGGACCACGACTTGCCGCTGTCGGTGATCGCACCCTTTCGCACCGACCACGACTGGTTGCGCACCGTCGAATTTGGCGCGCTGCGCCGCTCTACGAAGGGCCACACGATGGACCTGTTGATGAACGCCGGCCCGCTGCACAACGAACTGGCGCGCATGAGCTGGGAGGGCGCCGTACCGCTGATGGGCTCATCGGCCAACGTCTCGCTGACCGGCAGCAAATTCACACTGGACGAGGTGCAGGATTCACTGAAACAGGGATGCGATACCGTTTTCGACTATGGACGATCGCGTTACGCGAACGACTATGCGATCGGCAGCACCATCATCGAACTGCCGAGTTGGCGGGTGCTGCGATGGGGTGGCTGCTTCGAACAGCAAGCCGCCATCATCGCCAAGACCTTTGGCGTAGACCTACCGCCGCGGCCGACGGATGGACGACTGAGCCTGGTCTGACTGAAAGCCCCCACGCGCGCCACGGACCAGGCGCGCTCCAGCACCCATGCGCCTGTCGCGACACATTGCTCGTAGTCGTCCCGAGGCATCGCAGTGGAGCCATGCACATCTCCGTCAGACCATGTCAACGTGACATCGAGGTCTTCGATCGCGCTCGCGCAGGGTCCGCCGACCTTGCTGCGGCCCTCTCACTGCGCATCGTGATTGCGCTGGCGCAAGGACGCAGAAGGCGCCTCAACGCTGCGAAGCCAGGTATTCGCGTACCGCGGCCACGTGGGTGCCGACAGCGTCGACTGCCTGCCCGAGTTGCTCCTCGGAGCACCGCAGCGTCTCGCACCAATACCGGCGCTCGAACTGGTCGAGCAGATCGACCCGACCGGGGTCGAGCGGCTTGTAGCCGGATGATTCCTCGTGCATGGCGCCTCCTCTCCTCGCATGATATCGGCGGCTTGACGGGACAAGATCACACCGCTTGGCTCGCCCAACCGACCTCGGGCATGCCCAACAGTTCTGCTTCCAAGCGGCGAATACCTTGCACCAAGTTCTTGAAGCTGCATGAACGTTCATTGTCGAGGTCAAGCCGTTTACCAAGAAGTCTCGAGCCGTTCACCTTCTGGTAAGCGCCTCGTGTCAGCGAAGTCAACTCCCGGCTGGGGCTGCCCAACGCGTCGGGTTGCCTGAACCGGCGCTTGCGCTGTTGCAGCGCGAGGCCAGGCAATCCAAAAGCAATCTCCACCGCCTGCAGGTCTGCAAGGTAAAAAGTCTCCAGTTCACGGCAGGCGATGCGCACCATCGACACACGTCGCCTGCCGGCGGATTGGCATAAGTCCAGCAATTCGCTCTTGATCCGTTTGCAGTCCGGAGCATTGTCCTGGTCGCGCATCACGATGAACCGGGCGTTCGGATTGAGATAGCCGCGTAGGCGCTTCACAAGTTGCTTTTCGAGATCTTGCTTGCCTTCAAATGCAACCATCCGCGGCGCAATGCGCGGGTCCAGAAAGCGCGGCAACAGGCTCTCCAGGCACGCCTTGGCCGACACCTCCTCCAGCATGAAGACCAATTCCCTCATGCGGGGTTGGCACCACCAAAGAATCCTTGCTTCCAGAGGTAGCCCATTTGATCGCCGTCGTCCATATAAGCCTTGATTTGCGCGTCGTCGCGTGCACGACGAATCTGCGTCGCACCATCTTCCTTGACGAGCCAGCAAACCTCATCCAGGTTGACCGCATTGAGAAAATCGGGAGAGTGGGTGGACACCAGCACCTGCCCGCCACGATTGGCGTACAGGCGAAACTCCTCTGCCAATTCCGGCATCAAGGTCGGATAGAGCTGGTTTTCCGGTTCCTCGACACACAACAACGGATGTGGCTTGGGGTCGTACAGCAGGACCAGATAGGCAAACATCTTGATCGTGCCATCCGACACGTAGCGATCAAGAAAAGGGGTTCGGAAAGAGCCGTCTTTGAACCGAAGCGTCAAATATCCATCCTCCAGCAGCTTGGGTTCAACTGCGGCTATTCCTGGCACGCGCGCTGTCATCGTGCGCAGCACCTGGGCGAATGTGTCAGGATGTTGTTCGAACATGTACCTGGCTACCAACGGCAAGTTGTCACCAGACTCGGAAAGATGCTCCGACTCGCCCGAAGCTTCCTTGCGGCCTCGCGCTTGGCTGATATGGAAGTCGGACACATGCCACGATTCGATCAGTTGCCGAAACGCAGTAGCAGCCTTGAAGCGCTCGAATTGCCCCAGGCCCTTGATCGCGAGCGTGTCCGGCGCAACTTTCTGAGGTTCCCGGTCCAACTCTTCGTCAGACTTGCTGAAATCTTCTTCATTGACGATCGCAAAGCCTTCACCGTTCCTGAAGTCGAGAAATCGATAAGGACTGCCGTACCGGCCGCGTTTGTAGCGCAGTATCTCGCGTTGCACGATAGGGGCGCCGGCGCGTTCACCAATTTCGAGCGAGTAAGTGACCAGCCGCTCGACGCCCGAAATGTGCATTCGGTATTGGATTTCGATCAGGATCCGCTTTTCCGTCGCTTCCCGGCTCAGCACCTCCACAAATCGCCCTCGACTGTCCAGCGCCTGCCGGACGTTGCCCTTGAGACAGTCGTGCAAGAAACCAAACACATCAAACAAGGTGCTCTTGCCCGAACCGTTCGCGCCTACTACCACCAGGAAGGCCGGTATGTCAGTCAGGTACACGTCCCTGAATACTTTGTAGTTTTTCAATCGAATCGATTCGATCTTCATTGCTGGCTTTCAATCGACGCAATCATCACTCAACCGTCTTGATGGAGGCAGCATGGAAATGCAAACCGCGAGATCGGTTCAAGCTGCACCGGACATTATGTTCCCTGCTTGAGGCTTGAGCGCCTTCACCGCCGCAACCGCGCCGCCGCCAGACTCGGCCAGGCCGACACGCCAATCGCCAGCAGGATCACGCCCCCGCCCCAGAACACCGAGGTCGCCGGAACCTCGCGGTGCACCAGCCAGACCCACAGTGGATTGAGCACCGCGTCGGCCATCGTGATCAGTACCATTTGCACCGCCGGTACATGGCGTGCGCCGCGCATGTACAGCACCATCGGCACGGCGAGCTGGATCACGCCCATGAACAACAGCGCCGCCATCGGACCGGCCCCCAGCGGCGCCAGACCGACCGTGAAACGGACGGCGACGTAGACACCCAGCCCACCCAGAATCATCGCCGGCTCCATGCGCAGCGCGCTGTAGCGCCGCAACGCGACACTCTGGCCGGCGAAACACAGCGCATAGGCGAGTGACACGGCAATGCCGCCCAGGCTGCCAACGGTGGCGGCCGACGCTTCGCCCAGCGCGATCAAAGCCACGCCGATGATGGCCATCACCACCGCGCCATAAAACACCAGGGGCGTGCGCTCCCCCAGCCAGACACGCGCCATCAACGCCGCAAAGATGCCGGACGTGGCCCCGATGCAAGACGCAGCGGCCACGCTGGACAGTTGCAATGCCAGGATGTACAGCGACGATCCAGCCGCAAAAAAACCGCCCGAGATCGCCAACGCGGCCGGGTCGGACTGCGTGAACAGCCCGATAGCGCCCAGGCGGTATTTCCACGCCATCCACAGCAGCAAGGCCACGCCCATGCCCAGGCCGCGCGTCGCGTTGAAGGTCCACGGATCGACCTGCGGCAGCCAGCGGGCGAACACACCGCTCAGACTCCAGAAAAACGTGGCGCCCGCCACCAGCAGCAGGCCGCGCGAAGAGTCATCACGCATGACGCAACGAACGCGTATGTTCCGGCAAGGACGGGTCGTGGTTCAGTCGGCACTGCTGCCCGAGCGCCGGCCGCGACCGCGCTTGAGGTTGGCGCCAGGCGCCGCCCCCGCCAACCGGTCCTGCGCACCGCCCCACTGCGCACGTGCCCCAAGCGACACCGCACCGAGCGCGCCGACGATGTGCTCAAGTTCAGGTACTGGGCCGCCACGGTGTGCGTCCAGCGCGTCGCGCATCGCGCGCAGATGGGCCGGCGAGGTGCCGCAACAGCCGCCGATGATGCGGGCGCCGGCGTCCAGCGCCATACGTGCATACACCGCCATCAGCGCGGGCGTGCCGTTGTAGCAGATGGCGCCGTCCACATATTGCGGAATGCCGCAGTTGCCCTTGGCCACCAGCACCACGTCGGGGCCCGCCGCCTGCGCCAGATTGCGGATACAGGCCACGACCTCGGACGCGCCGATGCCGCAGTTGGTGCCGCAGGCCGCCAGGCGCGGGCTCAGGGTTTTTTCCAGGCCCGCGAAGTCACTCGGCGACAGGCCCATCATCGTGCGGCCATTGGTGTCAAAACTCAGCGTGCAGACGATCGGCAAGCCGGTCGTCGCGGCGCCAGCGACCGCCGCCCGGACCTCTTCGGCCGACGACATGGTCTCGATCCACAACACGTCGGCCCCACCCTCAGCCAGCGCCTGTGCCTGCTCGGCAAACGCACCCTGCGCCTGCTCGAACGTCAGCGGGCCGATCGGCTCCATGATCTCGCCGGTCGGCCCCATGCTGCCGGCGACCGCGACTTGCCGGCCGCTGGCGTCGGCGACCGCGCGGGCGATCTGCGCCGCCGTGCGGTTGACCTCAGCCACACGGTCGTCCATGCGATGCAGCTTGAGCCGGTAACGCGTGCCACCAAAACTGTTGGTCAGGATGATGTCGGCGCCGGCATCGACAAAACTTTGGTGCAGGTTGCCGATGGCGTTTGGGCGCTCGAAATTCCAGGCTTCGGGCGCGTCGCCCGACAGCAGGCCGACGTCAAACAGGTTGCTGCCGGTGGCGCCGTCGGCCAGCAGCCAGGCCCGGTTGGCCAGCAGGTCGGTGAACCGGTTCGTCACCGGCGTGGCAGAAGTGGTCATGCGTTGTCTAAGAAAAGGGGGTGGGGGTCCGTCAGCTGGGTCGAGCCGTCATCGTATCTGCTCGGGCGTGACGATGATCCAGTTGCGGTCGGCGGTCACCGGCACGCCATGCGCCCGTTGATGCTCTGCATGGTCGGCCTGCAATACGTGAATGTGGTCGCGGTAACGGTCCGAGCGCGCAACAAACAGCCGCAGGGACCCGCGTTCGATGTCGGGCGCACGCAGGAACATCGGGCCGTCGCTGGCCGGTGTGTCGCCCGCCACCAGGATCGGCTTTTTCCACGGATGGATATAGGTGTGGATCGCGGCCTGCTTGCCCTCGTACCAGGGCAGCGGCGCCCACAAGGCGTGGGTCAACTCATGGTCGAGCAGCGCCTGCGGGTCGTAGCGGTTCTCGGCGATCAGTTTGCGCGCCGTTGTGACGCACCCGCTGCTGCGCTCGCGCAGCAGCAGCGACACACCGATCACGTTCTGCGGCTTGACGTGGTAGCCGTATTGCGGGTCGGACAAGACCATGCGCACCAGTTCCTCACTGGCAGCGCTGACCACGTACACCTCGATGCCGTGCGCCATCAAGGCCTGGTACAACTCCTGCTGGCCGCGCTGCAGCCGCGGCGGATCGACGTCGACCGACACCTGCTCGTCGCCAACGTAACACAGCGCCGGTATCGGCTTGCCTTGGGCCAGCATGTCGTCCAGATGGCCCTTGAGTTCACGCAAAGTGAAGCCGGCGAAGATCTGCGACGCCCACGGATACCCGACCTGGTCGTCGATCTCGCCCAGACGCAGGTAATAACTATGCAGGCTCTCGCGCTCGCCGCCGCGGTCACGAAACGGGATCAGTGCCAGCGACGGCGCCATCGTGTCGCGCGTCAACACCCCCTTCATCTCCATGAACGGCAGCAGCGAGCCGACCAGGTCATGGTGGTAGCTGGTGTTGTCGGCGTCGAACACCGCGTACGCGCCGCTGTGGGCATGGGTGCTGATCAGCGACGCCAGGCGGTCGGCGGCGTCGACCGGCCAATGGCGCAGACTTGCTGCGATGCCGGCCTCGGCCTGGGAGCGGGTGATGGGCATGCAGTAGGTCTCGTTTTTGCCGTGCCCGCAGCCGCGCGTGTTGCCGCGCGTGTTGCCGGGCGGGCGCGGCGACAAGCTATTTCGTCAGCGCCGCTGTGACCGCAGCCAGGCCATCCTTGCCATCGAAGGTCTTGACACCCTTAAGCCAGGGTTCGAGCACGGCGGGGTTTTTCTTCAGGAAGTTGCGCGCAGCGGTATTGGGTCTGACCTTCTCCAGGATCGGGCCCATGACCCGGCTTTCCATATCGGGCGTGAACTGCAGGTTGGACAGGAATGCCGCCACGTTCGGACATTTCTCGCGGTAACCGGACGCGACCGCCGTGTAGACCTTGGCCTCGCCCAGGTTGGGACCAAACACCTCGTCGCCGCCGGCGAGGTAAATCATCTTCATCTGCACATTCATCGGATGCGGCTCCCAGCCCAGGAAGACGATGGCCTTCCTGCTGCGCCCGGCCTGCTGCACCGCCACCAGCATGCCGGCCTCGGACGACTCGACCAGCGTGAAGTCCTTCAGTGCGAACCGGTTGGCACTGATCATGCCCTGGATCAGCAGATTGCCATCGGTGCCGGATTCGATGCCGTGGATCTTGCCGCCGAGTTCCTTGCGAAAGCGCGCGATGTCGGAAAAACTTTTCAGGCCCCTGTCAAACAGGTACTGCGGCACCGCCAGCGAGTATTTGGCGCCCACCAGGTTCGGCGTGTCGAGCACCTGGATCTGACCGGCCTGGATGAACGGCTCCATCAGCTGCGACATTGACGGGACCCAGTAGCCTAGAAAAACGTCGATCTGGCTGTTCTTCATGCCGGCGAACGCGATCGGGATCGACGCGACCGTGATCGAGGGCTTGTAACCGAGCGCGTCGAGCACGACCGACGCCATGCCGGTGGTTGCCGCGATATCGCTCCAGCCGACATCGGCAAATCGCACCGACCTGCAGCTCGCATCCTGCGCCGCCGCATCGTGCAAGCCGGCCGCGACCAGTGCGGCAGCCAGGATCAGCGACCGCAACGCGCAGGTCATGTCACAACGGCGCCTCGGGCCGCACTTCACGCCGGGCGCCGCGCCGGCCACGCCCGGGCGACTCGGTGTTGATCGCCATGCGCTCTGGCAGGGTGACGGATTCGCGCAACTTCTCGTACGGCGCCGTCAGGTGCGGAATCGCCATCGCCTCGACAAAAAACTCCTGGAACCGGGGCTCGACCGCAGTCTCGATCTTCTCGACACGGCGCACCAGATTTTCGATCTCGCCACGCGAACTCTGGTCGAGCAGCGCAATCCGGGCGCCGGTGCCGGCGGCATTGCCGGCCGAACTGACGCGGTCGAGCGCGCAATCGGGGATCATGCCCAGCACCATCGCATATTTGACGTCGATGTGGCTGCCGAAGGCTCCGGCCAGGCGAATCTTGTCGACCTTCTGGATGCCCATGCGCTCCATCAGCAGGCGTACGCCAGCGTAAAGCGCGGCCTTGCCGAGCTGGATCGCGCGTACGTCGTTCTGCGTCACTTTGATCGCGGTGACTCCTTCCTTGGCCGGGCACAGTTCGTAGGAGAAGGTGCGCCCGTCACGCTGGATGCGCGGGCAACGCGCCGCCATTTCGCCGTTGATCACGCCATCGTGGCGGATCACGCTGGCCAGATACAACTCGGCCAGCACCTCGATGATGCCCGAACCGCAGATACCGGTCACACCGGTCGAGGCAACTGCCGCATCGAAGCCCGGCTCGGTGGACCAGATGTCGCAGCCGATCACCTTGAAGCGAGGCTCGAGCGTCACAGGGTCGATACGCACGCGCTCGATGGCCCCGGGCGCAGCGCGCTGGCCGCAGCTGATCTGGGCGCCTTCGAAAGCCGGCCCGGTTGGACTGGAGCAGGCCAGCAGGCGCTTGTTGTTGCCCAGCACGATCTCGGCGTTAGTGCCCACGTCCACCAGCAACGTCACCTCGTCCGACAAATCGGGGCGTTCGGCCAACACGACACCGGCAGCGTCGGCGCCGACGTGCCCGGCGATACATGGCAACACATAGATACGTGCATTGCGGTGAATCGCGAAATCGATCTCGACCGCCCAGATCGTGATCGCGCGATCAGTGGCCAGCGCAAACGGCGCACCGCCGAGTTCGATCGGCGAAATGCCCAGCAGCAAGTGGTGCATGATGGGATTGCCGACGAAGGTGGCCTCCAGGATGTCGGTCGCCTCAATGCCAACCTGGAACGCCACGTCGGCGGCCAGCTGGTTGATCGCCAACCTCACCGCCTGCGTCATCTCCTTCTCGCCGCCCGGATTCATCATCAGGTACGACACGCGGCTCATCAGGTCTTCGCCGAAACGGATCTGCGGGTTCATGATGCCCGAGGCCGCGACGACCTCGCCGGTGGCCAGGTTGCATAGATGCGCAGCGATGGTGGTCGATCCCACGTCGATAGCGATGCCGTAGGTGTGTTCGCGGAAACCCGGCCACACCGCGATGATCTGGTTGCCGCCGTGCACCGCAACGGTGACCTTCCAGTCCCCCTCGCGCAAGGCCTGCTGCAGCCGGTGCAAGACCAGCACGTCGCACTTGAGGTCGGTCAGCCGCCATTCGAATTCCAGCGCGTCCTCGAGCCGGCGCAAATCGCCCGAGGGGTCGTGCATGTCGGGCTGCTGCACCTCGACGAAATGCAGCCGGACCACCGGATCGAGCTTGATGTCGTGTGCCTCGGCCTCCTTGCGCACGACCTGGCGGTGCAACTGGCTGGCCGACGGCACGTCGATGACCACGTCGCCCAGCACCTGGGTCGAACACGACAGGCGGCGGCCCGGCTCCAGCGGCTGGTTCGCGCTGTATTCCTGCTCGACCGGCCCGAACTCGGACAGGTGCTCGGCGCGCGAGCGCACACCATGTTTGGCGAAGTCCCCTTGCGCCAGCGTGATCTGGCAGCGGCCGCAGATCCCGCGACCACCGCAGACTGAATCGATGTCGACCCCGAGCGAACGCGCCGCCTGCAACACCTGCGTGCCGACCGGAAATCGGCCGCGCCGTCCGGACGGGGTGAAAACGACCAGCGGATCTTTATTGGGCACGAGGTCTTCCTGTGTTGTCCTGGCTCTGTCTCTCAGACGCGCCGGCGTTTGCCGATCTCACGGCGACCGCGGCCCATCTCGCCGTCTGCACCCATCGTGGGGGCCTCACGGAACTTGCGGATCCAGCGCATGCAGTCCGGATCATGGCCCATCATCACGTCGGCCGCCATGACGGCCTTGACCACTTCGGCATGCAGCGGGTTGGTGATGGCCGAGGTCATGCCTGAAGCGATCGCCATGGTCAGGAAGCCGCCATTGATGCCGTTGCGCTCAGGCAGGCCGAAACTGACGTTGGATGCGCCGCAGGTGGTGTTGACCTTGAGCTCGGTGCGCAAGCGGTGCACCAGCGCCATCACCTGCACACCGGCCTGGTTGATGGCACCGATCGGCATCACCAGCGGGTCTACGACGATGTCGCAGGCCGGAATGCCGTAGTCGGCCGCGCGCTCGACAATCTTCTTGGCGACCGCGAAACGCACGTTCGGGTCTTGCGAAATGCCGGTTTCGTCGTTGGAGATCGCCACCACTGCGGCGCCGTATTTGGCCACCAGCGGCAACACGGTCTCCAGCCGGTCTTCCTCGCCGGTCACCGAGTTGACCAGCGGCTTGCCCTTGTAGACCGCCAGCCCCGCTTCCAGCGCGGCAACGATGGAGGAGTCGATCGACAGCGGCACGTCGGTGACCGACTGCACCAGTTCGATCGCTCTGGCCAGCAGTGCGGGCTCGTCGGCCAACGGAATGCCGGCATTGACATCGAGCATGTGGGCGCCGGCCTCGACCTGCGCCAGCGCGTCGGCGATGACACGGCTGTAGTCGCCGGCCAGCATCTCGGCGGCCAGGATCTTGCGTCCGGTCGGGTTGATGCGCTCGCCGATGATGACAAAAGGCCGGTCGAAGCCAATCACGACCTCGCGGGTCGCAGAGCTGATAACGGTATCTGTCACTATGTTTCCTTCTCGAATTGCACGGGTGTATCGCGGGTTGGGTGCCAAGGCTCACGGCCGCCCAGCACACCGGATTTCTGGATGATCTCGGCCACGGTCTCCTCCTGCCGGTAGGCCATCACATGCACGCCGCTGACGCCTTTGAACTCGCGCAGCTCCTGGATCAGTTCGACGCAGATCTGGCGCCCTTCCAGGGCTGGTTTCTCGGCGCCGGCCATGCGTTTGATGACCGCGTCGGGAATATGGATGCCAGGCACGTTGGTGCGCATCCATTCGGCGGCCTTGGCCGAGCGCAGCGGACCGACGCCGACCAGGATGAAGACCTTGCCGAACAAGCCCAGGTCCTCGACCCGGTTCAGATAGGTGCGCAGGCGCGGTACGTCGTAACAATATTGGGTCTGGACGAACTGCGCGCCGGCGGCCACCTTCTTGGCCAGTCGGTCGGCGCGCCACTCGAATGGCAGGGCGAACGGATTGGCGGCCGCGCCCAGGAACACCCGGGGCGCGAATGTGATCTTGCGCCCGCTTTGGAACTGGTGGTTGTCGCGCATGTTGCGGGCCAGCTCCAGCAGCGACATGCAGTCGAGATCGAACACCGGCTTGGCCTGCGGGTGGTCACCCGACTGCACGCCATCGCCGGTCAGGCACAAAATGTTGGCCACACCCATGGCCGCACCACCCAGGATGTCGCCCTGGATCGCGATCCGGTTCTTGTCGCGGCAGGAGATCTGCATGACGATCGCATAACCCTTGCGCGCCAGCAGCGAACACACGGCCATGCTCGACATGTGGCAGTTCGCGCCACTTCCGTCGGTGGCATTGATCGCATCGACATAGCCGTCGAAGATGCGCGTGCGGCTGAACACGTCTTCCGGATCGGCCGAATCCGGCGGATCGAGCTCGGTCGTCACGGCAAATGTGCCGCTGCGCAGGACCCGCTCCAGGCGCCCGGGTGAACTGTGGCCGGGCAGGATGGGCAACGGATACCCTGGAACCGGTTCGTCTTCGAACTTCACAGCTTCTCCAGCGCAGCTTCGACGGCTGCACCTTTTTCGCGTGCCACCTTGAGCCATGACGACTTGCCCTGGAGCCGGCGATCGACCGCAATCTGCACCACCCGGATCGCCTTCGCGCCCTCGGCCATGCGCTCACTGCCCTCGAACGCCTCGACCCAGACGCAGCGCATCTCGGGGTCGACCTCGCAATTGCCATTGGCCCGAACACCACCACACGGGCCGTTGCGCAGATTCTTGGGGCAATTCATCGAACAGGACATGCCGGTCGAGCTGAGCGCGCACTGGCCACACATCTTGCAATCGAACAGGAATCCCTTGGACAACTGCTCGACCAGCGCGACCGGCTTTTCCAGACGCTCGTAGCCCACACGTTTCCACAACGGATGCAGGGTCACGAGCAGCCATTCGAAGCCGTTGTAGAAACGCTCCATAGCGCGGGCATGGCGCACCGACCAGCGCCGCACGGCGTACATCAGGCGGCCTCGTTGGTGTCGGTCGCCGGCGCCGCTGGCACGGCAGGCCCTGCGGCCAGGGTCGCGTCGACACCATGGGCGCGGATGATGCGCAGCAGGTCAGCGTCGGAATAACGGGCCTCGATCCGGTCCGCCTCGGACTGCGCCTCCAGCTGCAGATCGTCGCCGCAGCGGCGCGGCTCGCTGCGTTTCCAGTCGGCCAGGTAGGCGTCCGAGCCGGACTTGCCGGCACGCATGGCGGCACGATCGACCGCCTCCTGGAAACGGTGCGAGAGTTGCACCTTGGCGGTCTCGCGGCCCGACTTGACCAGCACCTGCGCCGGCACGTCGCGCCACGAAATCACGATCAGTTTTGCCAAAATACGACTCCTTCACTTGCGCGCTGCAGACTGTTCTGCAATTCGCCATAACCAGTCACACGGGTTTCGAACGCGAGCCCAAGCCGCTTGGCTGCACGTTGCCCGGCCTCGACCATGCCAGGCTTTTCCACCTGGGCCAGGTAAACCAGGAGGCGGTAGTTGCCGAAATACATTGGCAGCAATTCGGGGTGCCGGTCGATGCCCAGACCGTGCATGATGAGCCGCTCGAAATGGGTCAGCAGGAAATCGGTCAGGTAGAAGGTACCGGGTTCGGCCTCGGCCATCTCGGCAAACGCGGCGCTGCCGGCAAAAAACTCGTAGCAGTGGTCGCCGGGAATACGCTCGACACCCTCTTCGCGCAAAACCACGTCGAGCATCCCACCGGTACCGCAGTCGGCATACGCGACGAACATCGATGTGTAGCTGCCGCGGTTGGCGCGGATCTTCGCTCGCACCGCGTCCGGGATCTTCTGCGGCCGGTTGTGCAGGTCTGCCGGCAGGCATAGCACGTCCATATGCGGCCAGTTGTTGATCTTGCGCAGAGCGACGATTTCATGGGCCAATGCGCCACAGGCAATGACCAGCGTTGCAGCACGCTCGCCCATGATCGGATGATCCTGCCGTTGTTGGCCGAGCGGCTTAGGCGGCCGCTGCGCGCCGCGCGGCGATCAACGTCTTGGCGGTCTCGACCGCGATGCCGGCGTCGCGGCAATACGCGTCGGCGCCGACTGCCTTGCCGAATTCCTCGTTCAGCGGCGCGCCGCCGACCAGCACGATGTAGTCATCGCGCAGGCCTTTTTCCTTGAGCGTGTCGATCACCACCTTCATATAGGGCATGGTGGTGGTCAGCAGTGCGGACAGGCCCAGGATGTCGGGTTTGTGTTCTTCCAGCGCCGCCAGGTATTTGTCGACCGGGTTGTTGATGCCCAGGTCGATCACCTCGAAGCCGGCGCCTTCCATCATCATGCCGACCAGGTTCTTGCCGATGTCGTGGATGTCGCCCTTGACCGTACCGATCACCATCTTGCCGATTGGCGGCACGCCGGTCTCGGCCAGCAAGGGGCGCAGGATCGCCATGCCGCCCTTCATCGCATTGGCTGCCAGCAACACCTCGGGAACAAACAGGATCCCGTCACGGAAATCTACGCCGACGATACGCATGCCCTCGACCAGTGCATGGTTGAGCACCCGGTCGGCGGACCAGCCACGTGACAGCAGGATGTTTGTCGCCTCGATGACCTCGTCGCGCAAACCGTTGTACAGGTCGTCGTGCACCTGTTCGGTCAGATCCTCGTCATTGAGGGTGCTCAGGTCCAGGTCGTCATCAAATTCTTCAGCCATGGTACGGGTCCTTGGTGGTCACTGTCACGGTAGTGCGCGGGGCCGCTTCGCGGATCGATCGCGTGGCGCAAATGGTACGGGTCACCCTGGTGCACCACTGACCGAATAGCGACTTGGGGTTGTCGCCGGGCGACATGAAAACGACACACTTCCAGCATGAGATTTCGGCATGTCGCGCACGGCCGGCTGCCCCGTGCTGCAGCGTCGCCGTCATGTCGACCCGCCGCTTGCGACCCCACCTTGTCGACTCGAATGGCGTTCGGCGCTCGGCGTGTGGCCGAACAACATGCGATAACACTTGGAAAAATGTGGTGGCGACTGAAAACCGCAAGCGACCGCCACCTGCATGATGGACATGGCCGTCTGCAACAGCAGTTCACGCGCCCGGCGCAAGCGCATGTCCAGGTAATACCTGGTCGGCACCTGCCCGACGTAGCGCTTGAACAGGCGTTCGATCTGGCGCCGCGAAACTCCCACCAGCGACGCTATTTCGTCCAGCGACAGCGGCTCCTCGATGTTGGCTTCCATCAGCGCGGCCGCTTCGATCAGGTTTTCGTGGAACAGGCCGACGCGGGCCTGCAGCGGAATATGCTGGCGGTCCTGGTCGTTGCGGATCCGGTCCAGGATGAACTGCTCGGAAATCAGCGGCGCGATATCGCGACCCTGGTGCTGCTTGATGATGTGCAGCATCAGGTCCAGCGGCGCCACCCCGCCGGTGCAGGTGTAGCGGTCACGGTCGATCACGAACAACTGATCGGAAAACACGACACGCGGAAACTCCTCGCGCAACGCGGTCATGTTTTCCCAGTGGATCACGGCCCGGTATTTGTCGAGCAGGCCTGCCTTGGCCAGTGCGTAACCACCGGTGCACAGTGAGCCGAGCGACACGTGGCGCTGCGCCAGTCGGCGCAAAGTGCCCAAAATGGCCGGCGTGGTGGCCTGTTCGACCTGCACGCCACCGACGACGAACACGATATTGGCCGGCCCCATCTGGTCGACCGACACCGTCGGCGACATCGCCAGGCCGTTGCTGGCGACCGCCGGTTCGCCATCGATCGTGACGAGCGACCACTCGTACAACTCGCGCCGGCTGACCCGGTTGGCCATGCGCAACGCGTCGATCGCGCTGGCAAGGGCGATCATCGTGTAATTGGGCAGCGTCAGGAAGACGAAGCGCTGCCTGGGTAACTGCGTGACCGGCACTTTGCTGTGATCGCTCATGGTGCACCGCCAGGTTCTGGCGCCTACAAATTGACATCAACGGAGACAGCCGCAAGTCCGATATCGTCGTATATCTCGTGTGTTGCGTCGTATTTTTACAGGTGGTGCGTACCTGCGACACAAATATATGAGCTGTGCGTCACATGCTGTTGTTTAAACGACAACGGTGGCAGGCGCCGACATGTCGACTGGACAGTCCGGCATATCCGCCGGATCGTTGGGAACATAATTTAGCGCATCAAAATGACCGCCAAGAAAACCCACGCCCGGCGGGCCGCCTCGCCCAAAGGCCGTCCGCAGGGCGAGCAGAACAGTTCAAAGGCTGCCGTCTTGGCGGCGGCACGGGTGGAGTTCGCCGCCAAGGGCCTGACCGGCGCGCGGGTCAACGTCATTGCGGAACGCGCGGGCGTCAACAAACAGCTGATCTATTACTACTTCGGTAGCAAAGACGACCTGTACCGGAACGCGCTGGAGACCGTCTACACCGAGATCCGGACCCAGGAACGCAGCCTCAACCTGGGTGAAATGTTGCCCGACGCTGCGATGGAATCTCTGATCGGATTCTCGTTCGACTACTTGGCCAGCCACCCCGACTTCATCGGTCTGCTCAACCACGAAAACGCGCAGGGCGCACGGCATGTCCGCGAGTCCAGCGCCATCCGGGACACCAATTCACCGCTGATCGACCTGATCGCGCAGACGCTGCAGCGGGGGATCGCGCGCAAGGTGTTCCGGCGCGGCGTCGATCCGGTCGAGCTGTACATATCGGTGGCCGGCATGTCGTATTTCTACTTTTCCAACCGACTGACACTGTCGTCCATCTTCGGCCGTGATCTTGGTGCCGATGCGGCCGTCGACGCCTATCGCCGCCATGTCGTCGCATTCGCGATGGCCGGAATTCGGCGCTGAGTCGACACGCCTTGCGGGCCGGGTTTACCCCGGGCTCAGACAACACTTGACTCAATTTCAACCAAACGGTTGACGCCTCGACATGAAGTCCCTAGACTTGCCGGAACGGGTCGAACAACGGGGCGATGCATGGACGACAAGCAGGCTGAAGCGAAAGGCACAGGCACCGGCAGCGTGCTGGACCCGGCGCATCTGCCGGGCCGGTTCGACTCTGCCGAGGCGCTGGAGGATTTCCTGGTCCGTCCCAGTCAGGCGCTGATCGACGACCTCGCCCAGGTCGATGGCGACATCATGATTCTGGGCGTCGCAGGCAAGATGGGGCCGACGCTGGCGCTGCTGGCCCGCAACGCGGCGCCGCACAAACGCATCATCGGTGTAGCCCGCTTCAGCGACCCGGCCGTGCGTACCCATTTGCAGGCCCAGGGTATCGAGACCATCGCAGCAGACCTGCTCGAGCGCACCAGCGTCGAGGCTTTGCCGCGAATCCCGAACATCATCTTCGCGGCCGGCCACAAGTTTGGCGCCAATGACAACCAGCCGCTGACCTGGGCCATGAACACCCACGTTCCAGCCTTGGTCGCCGACACCCTACGCGCGTCGCGCATCGTCGGCTTCTCGACCGGCAACGTCTATCCACTGACGCCGGTCGGGCAACCGGGCGCGGACGAACACACCGCGCCGGCGCCGGTGGGCGAATATGCGCAGTCCTGCCTCGGGCGAGAGCGCATGTTCAGCTATTTCTCGACCCGGCATGGCAACGCCGGCCGGATCTTCCGGCTCAATTACGCCATCGACATGCGCTACGGTGTGCTGCACGACATCGCCTCCAGGGTGTACCGCGGCGAAGCCGTCGACGTCACCATGGGCCATGTCAATGTGATCTGGCAAGGTGATGCCAACGCGCAGGTGCTGCGCTGCCTGCGCCACTGCACGACGCCCGCCACGCCGATCAACTGCACCGGCCCTGAAACCCTGTCGGTCCGTTGGCTGGCGCATGAATTTGCGCGCCGACTCGGCAAGCCTGCGCGGATCAGCGGACAGGAAGCGCCAACCGCGCTGTTGGCCAACGCCACCATGTCCGCTGGCCTGTTCGGTTATCCACTGGTGCCACTGGCAGCCATGCTGGACTGGACCTCGGACTGGGTCGGCAACGACCGGCCGGCACTCGGCAAACCTACCAAGTTCGAGGTGCGGGATGGTACGTTCTGAAAGCGCCCCCAGCCCTGGCTTCGCCAGGCCCCCCGAGGGGGTGCGAGGAAACTTGGGGGCGGCCCGGCGTTTCCTCATGAGCCTTGTCCTGGTCGATTGCGGCGTGGCCGACCTGGCCGATGCTCAGGTACTGTCCGACGCAGCCGGCTGGAACCAGACCGCCGACGACTGGCGCACGTTCATGGTCAACGGCAAGACGCTCGGATATCGAACCGACGAGGGAGAACTGGTCGCCAGCGCGGCTGCCTTGCCGTATGGCGGCGCGGCGGGCTGGATCTCCATGGTGCTGGTGGCGCAACCGTGGCGGCACCAAGGCCTTGCGACCCGTCTGCTGGAAATGTGCGTCGCCCACTTGAAGGAGTTGGGAGCCATACCCCATCTGGACGCAACGCCGGCAGGCATGCCAGCCTATCGCAAGCTCGGGTTTCTCGGCGGCTTGCGCATGGCGCGATGGCAGGGCCGCAGCGCTGCTGGCGCGGACGCGCCGGCCGATGCTCTGCGCCGCGCCGAACACGACGACCTGCAATGGATGGTGGCGCTCGACGCAGCGGCCAACGGCATGGATCGCGGCTTCCTGTTGCAGGACATCCTGACACGCGCCGGGACACGCGCCTGGGCCATGCGTGACGGCTCTGGTTTCGTCCTGCGTAGGCAAGGCCGGCGGGCATCCCAGATCGGACCTCTGATTGCGGCCGACGAAGCATCGGCGTTGCTGCTGCTGCAGGCGGCGCTGATGGGTCCGGAAGAACCGGTGTTCCTCGACCTGCCCGAGCGCTGGCAGCAGCTGGCGCGTGAACTGGCCGGGCGCGGTTTCGGCATACAGCGGCCGTTCGTGCGCATGGCGCTGGGGCCGGCGCCCGCACACCAGCCGGGCGACCACTTGTTCATCGTGGCCGGACCCGAATTCGGTTGACCCATGCAGACACACGCCACACAAGTCCAGACCACCCGGGCCCTGCTGCGCCAAGGCCTGGCCATACCCGCTCACCCATTGGCACTCGACGCACAACGGCAACTAGATACACGCCATCAGCGTGCCCTGACCCGCTATTACCTCGACGCGGGTGCTGGCGGGCTGGCTGTCGGTGTACACACCACGCAATTCGCGATCCGCGAGGCTGGCATGCATGCACAGGTGCTGGGCCATGCCATGGAAACTGCCCGTGCCTGGGTCGAACCGTCGCGTCAGCTAGCCATGGTCGCCGGCCTATGCGGTCCGACCCGCCAGGCGATAGCAGAGGCGCAACTGGCCCGCGCCATCGGCTACGACGCCGGCCTTCTCAGTCTTGCGGCCATGGCCGGGCAGGAAGAAGACGCGTTGATCGCGCATTGCGAAGCCGTTGCGCAGGAAATCGCGCTGATCGGCTTTTATTTACAGCCCGCCGTCGGAGGCGTCGAGCTGGGCGTGGACTTCTGGACCCGCTTTGCCGCCATCGACAACGTGGTTGCCATCAAGGTCGCACCGTTTCACCGTTACCGCACGCTCGACGTGATCCGCGGCGTAGTGCTGGCAGGCGCCGAGGACAGGGTCACGTTGTATACCGGCAACGATGACCACATCGTGCTCGACCTGGTCACGCCCTTTACCGTCAAACGCGACGGCAAGCCCGTGACCGTGCATTTTCGTGGCGGCCTGCTCGGCCACTGGTCGGTCTGGACCGCCGGCGCCGTGCAGCTTCTGGCGCAATGCCGGCAGGCCGTGCAAGACAGCTTCGTGCCGACCGAACTGCTGGCGCTCGACAGCCGGGTCACCGACTGCAACAGCGCGTTCTTCGACGTGGCCAACCAGTTCCGCGGCTGTATCGCCGGCTGCCACGAGGTATTGCGCCGCCAGGGCCTGATGGCGGGTATCTGGTGCCTGGATCCCCAGGAGGGTCTGAGCCCCGGACAAGCTGCCCTGATCGACCGCGTCTGTACGGAACATGCCGACCTGGCCGACGATGCGTTCGTCGCCGCCAACCTCGCACGCTGGATGGCATAGACCCATGACGGCGCGGTCACCAAACTCCACTTCATGTTGGCAGCGCGCACGACCGACGCGCTGGGCAACGCAGTCGCGGCCATGAAAATCGCGCGGATCGAGGTGTTCGTGCTGGGACTGGCGTTCAAGTCGGTCTTCGTACTGGCCGGCGGCGTGGCCGGTGACCCCAACACGCTGTCGCACCGGGTGCTGGTCAAACTCACGACCGACAGCGGGGCCACTGGCTGGGGTGAAGCAACACCAACGCCACGCTGGACCTACGAGACCACGGAAACGATCGTCAGCACGCTACGCCATTACCTGGCGCCGGCTGTGATCGGCATCGAGGTCTGGAACCTCGATGCACTACATCGTGCGATGGGACGCGCGATCAATCCAGGCCTCACGCCCGGGTCGCCACTGGCCAAATCGGCGATCGATGTCGCGGCCCATGACGCCTGGGGCCAGGCGCTGAACAAACCACTGTACCAATTGCTCGGCGGCTGCCGACGCACTGAATTCGACCTCACCTGGATGGTGTCCGTGACCGATCCCGGCGATGCCGAGGATGCTGTGGCACAAGGTCTGGCCGCCGGCTACACGACCTTCGACGTCAAGGTCGGCATGCACGGCCCGGCCGGCGATGTGGATCTGGTCCGGCGTACCCGCGCCGCGGCTCCGGACAGCGTGTTGCTGGTCGATGCCAACCGCGCGTATCGCATCGACGCGGCTATGCGCGCGGCGCACCAGTTTGACGCTTTCGGCATCCGCCATTTCGAACAACCCCTGGACGGGTTCAACCTGTCGGGCTACCGGCGCCTGGTGGCCGCGAGCCGGGTGCCGATCGGCATCGACGAGTCCTTGCGCGCGCTGCCCGATCTGCTTGAATACATCCGCGCCGACGCGATCGGTGTGGCGGTCGTCAAGGTCCAGCGCAACGCCGGTCTGTTCCATTCACGCCGCCTGTGCGAGATGGCGCAATCGGCGGGGCTCGAACTGGCCATGTCCGGTCTCACCGAAACCGACCTGGGACTGGCCGCCGGCCTGCATCTGGCCAGCGCGTTCGACATCAATCCGCTGGCCCTGAACGGCCCGCAATATATCGACACGCCGTTTCTCGCCCGGCGGGTCTGGAACGGCGGCGGCACGGTGCATCTGCCGCAAGGGCCGGGACTGGGTGTCGACGTCGATGAAACCTATGTGCGCCATCACGCGCTAAAGGCTTATCGTGAATGAGCCCTTGGGCCGCTTCGGCCGCAAGCTGGCGGCACACTGGCCTGCGGTTGCCATCTTCGCCGGCTTCATCATGTTGTGGCAACTCGCGGTGTCCTTTCTCGGCATACGCGAATACCTGCTGCCCAGTCCAATGGCGGTGCTGCGCGCCATGTTCGGCGACGAAATCCCCTGGAGCCGGCATATCTGGGTGACCGCCGCAGAGATTGTCGGCGCCTTCGTCATCGCCGGCGTCGCCGGTGTCCTGCTGGGCGTGGCCATTGCCTGGTCCAGCGCCTGGGCCAACGCCCTGACGCCGTTCCTGGTCTTCGTCAACACCTTGCCCAAGGTCGCCATCGCCCCGTTGTTCCTGATGTGGATGGGGTACGGCATCCTGCCCAATATGCTGATCGGCGCGCTGATCGGTTTCTTCCCGGTCGTCATCAACACCGCGGTCGGGCTGAAACAGATCGATCAGGACATCGTCGATCTGGGGCGGGTTTTCAACGCGCCGAAATGGAAGGTGTTCATGAAGATCCGCATTCCAAATGCGTATCCGTACATCCTGTCGGCACTCAAGGTCACCGCGACTGCGGCGGTCGTCGGCGCGATCGTTGGCGAGTTCGTTGCCTCGCAGGCCGGACTGGGCTACGTGATCATCACGACACAAAGCAGCATGAACACGCCGGTGGCATTTGCCGCCCTGGTGTGGACATCGATTCTCGGCCTGCTCTTGTTCGGGTTCGTGGCGGCCCTGTCACGCCTGCTGGTGCCGTGGGCCGAGGACGTATAGGATGGTCGATTCAGATTCATGTGGTAACGGTTTTCCAACAGCAAAGGAGTCAGCGATGCACAACACATTGAACACATGGCGGCGGGTTCTGGCGGCGAGCGCCCTTGCGCTTTCGGTCGGCACCGCGTCGGCGCAGGCCGAGAAGTTCACCTTCTCGCTGAACTGGTTCGCCGTCGGCGACCATGCCGCCTACTGGGTGGCCCTGGACAAAGGTTATTACGCCAAGGCCGGCCTGGACGTCACGCTCGAAAACTCCAAAGGGTCCGGAGACTCGATCGCCAAGGTCGACACCGATCGCGCCGACGCCGGCCTGGCCGACGCGGTAGCGGTGTTGGCTGCCGGTGCGCGCGGCGCACGCGTCAAGATGGTCGGCATGGTGTTCGACAAGACACCGCTGAACTTCTTCAGCCGCAAGGATAACCCGCTGACCAAACCCAAGGACCTGGAGGGCAAGACGGTCGGCGCGCCTGCGGGCGACGGCCAGCGCCAGGCCTGGCCTGCGTTTGCGAAGCTGCACAACATCGACCAGAGCAAGGTCACCTGGGTCAACATCGAGCCCGCCGCCAAGATTGCGGCGCTGGCCGAGAAGCGTGTCGATGTCGTCGGCGACTACACCACCGGCATGCCCTTCTACGAAAAGGCGATGGGTGTTGGCAACGCGGTCATGCTGCCCTGGGCAGACGCCGGCTTCGACCTGTACAGCATGTCCATCATCGCCAGCGAGACGACGATGAACAAGAAACCGAAGCAGCTGCGCGCGTTCCTCGAGGCATCCTACATGGGCTGGCGCGATGTCATGGCCGACCCCAAGGGGGCACTGGCCATCTTCAAGAAGCGTGTCCCGGAGATCGACCTGTCGATCATCGAGCCCAACATGATGCTGGGCCTGGAGCTGATGCGCACCCGGATGTACGCCGACAAGGGCATCGGCTGGATCGACGAGAAAAAGATGTGCGCCTCCACCGACATCGTCAACACCTACATGGGGCTGCCCAAAAAGGTCGACTGCAAGGCGGCCTACAGCATGGACTACGTCAGCGAGGTGGCGATGCCACTGTCCGTCAAGTAAGTAAATACGGGTGGCGCAGCGCGAAACAAGCACCGACATGGCGAACGGCGAAACCATCGGGGGCGCAGACCCAAGCGAGCGTCGCGCCATGATCCGGATCCAGGGCGCAGGCATGATCTACCAGGCCGACAGCGGCCCCGTGGAGGCCTTGCGGGACATCAACCTGGAAGTGGGCGAGGGTGAGTTCGTGGCTTTGGTAGGGCCCAGCGGATGCGGCAAATCGACACTGATGCGGGCCATCGCCGGGCTGCGGCCGGTGACCAGCGGACGTATCCTGGTCGATGGCAGCCTCGTCGACAAGCCGCTGCCAAAGGTCGGCATGGTGTTCCAGGCGGCCTTGTTGCTCAAGTGGCGATCGGTACTGGACAACGTGCTGCTGCCGGTCGAGCTGTCGGACCGGAACCCGTCGGGATACCGCGCACGTGCACTGGAACTGCTCAACCTGGTCGGCCTGGGCGACTTTGTCGACAAACGACCGGCCGAGTTGTCCGGTGGCATGCAGCAGCGCGCCTCCTTGTGCCGGGCGCTGATCATGGACCCGCCGATCCTGCTGATGGACGAGCCCTTCGGGGCACTCGACGCGATGACGCGTGACGAGATGAACATCGAGTTGCTGCGCATCTGGGGCGAAAACAGCGCCCTGAGCCACAAACGCAAGACCATCGTCTTTGTCACGCACTCGATTCCCGAGGCCGCGTTCCTGGCCGACCGGGTCGTCGTCATGACGGCAAGGCCGGGCCGTGTGGCAAGTATCCGCAGCGTCGACATCGAGCGCCCGCGCGTGGCAGAGACCCGCGCCAACCCGGCATTGGGGCGCCTGTCGTACGAGATCTACACCGAACTGGTGGGCACCACGGGCAAGTCCGACACCCGCGCCGGGCCGCAGTGGTAATGGTCCGACCGAGCCATTAAAGGGCGACCGATGCGTATCGCCCTGTGCAACGAGGTACTGGCGCCGATGGACTTCGCGCGCCAGTGCGAAATTGCGGCGACGCTGGGTTATCAGGGCCTGGAGATCGCCCCTTTCACCCTGGCCGAGACGCCGTTAGCCTTGACGGCGACACAACGGGCCGACATACGGCGAGCCGCGAGCGACGCGGGCATCGTGGTCAGCGGCCTGCATTGGCTGCTGCGGCAACCGTCCGGACTGTCGATCACGTCGCTCGACGCCGACGTGCGCCAGCGCACGATCACCCTCATGCACCAGCAGATCGACCTGTGTGCGGACCTGGGCGGATCGGTGCTGGTCCATGGTTCGCCCGCGCAGCGCAGGCTCGACGGCATCGATCCGCAGCTGGGGCGTCAGCATGCCGTCGATGCATTTGCCGCCATTGCCGAGCATGCACACGCTGCCGGCGTCATCTATTGCGTCGAGGCGTTGGCGCCTCCCGAGGCCGACAACATCAACACTATCGCCCAGGCGGTGACGATCGTCCAGGCCATCGACCGGCCGGCCCTGCGCACCATGCTCGACTGCTGCGCGGCGGCGCGCGCGGAGAGCGACACCATTCCTGCGTTGCTGGCACGCTGGCTGCCGACCGGTTTGCTGGCACACATCCAGGTCAACGATGCCAATCTGCGTGGGCCCGGACAAGGCGCACTGCAGTTTGCCGATATCTTCCGCGCCCTGCGGCAACACGACTACCGCGGCTGGGTGGCGGTGGAACCCTTTGACTATCAGCCCGATGGGCCCACGTGCGCGGCGCGCGCCATCGGTTACATCCGCGGGCTGCTCGAGGCGATCAATCCGGCGCACGGGCACTGACAAAAGGAAAACCGCCCCATGAACACCGCGCCGCGCCTCAAGCTTCTGTCGGTCGACCTGTTCGAGTCCCCGTACCGGTTGCGTTTGCCATTTCGCTTTGGCTCCATCACCGTCACCGAGGGGCGCCAGGCGATTGTGCGTACACGCGTGCGGCACGAGGACGGGCGCGAATCCAACGGATATGCGGCCGAGGCCTTGGGCGCGAAGTGGTTCGACAAGAACCCCGCACTGACCGATGCTCAGAACCATGACCAGCTGCGCAAGGCGCTGGAGCTAACCCGTGTCGCCTATCTGGCGGCGCCGCTGCTCGATGCCTTCGGACTGCATGCCCGGCACTACCGCGCCATTCTCGACGCGGGTGCCCGACTCGAACTAGACGGCCTGGTCAGCAGCTTCGGTCCGGCCTTGCTGGACCGCGCCGTGCTCGACGCGCTGCTGCGGATCGAGGGGGTCTCCTTCTGGCAGGGCATGCGGCACAACCTGCCCGGCATCACGACCGATGCCTTGACGCCCGATCTTCACGGGTTCGCGATCAACGACTTTCTGCGCCAGCTGCAGCCATCGGCCACGATCCAGGTTCGCCACACCGTGGGCCTGCTCGATCCGATCGTCGCTGCCGACCAGCCGGCCGGCACACGGGTCGACGACGGCCTTCCGGAAACGCTGGAAGAAGTAGTGACCACATACGGCAACCGCTACTTCAAGCTCAAGGTGTGCGGCCAGCAGCATGCCGACATCGACCGCCTGCTGCGTATCGCATCGGTGCTGGACCGCGCGGCGCATCCTTATGTCGTCACGCTCGATGGCAACGAACAATATGACGACGCGTTGACCATCGCAGCCTTGTGGGAACACATGCTGGCCCTGCCCGCGCTGCAGCGCCTGTGCGCTAGCACACTGCTGATCGAGCAGCCGATCCGGCGCGCGGTCGCGCTGACGCAACCGGTCACGCCGCTGGCCCGGTACAAACCGGTCATCATCGACGAGTCCGACGGCGATCTGGACGCATTTCCCAGGGCCCGGGCGCTGGGCTACTTTGGCGTGTCGAGCAAGGCCTGCAAGGGCTTTTACAAGTCCGTGCTCAACCTGGCCCGCTGCCGGCAATGGAACGGGGCACAACAAGGTCCGTACTTCATGTCTGCCGAGGATCTCACGACTCAGGCCGGCCTGTCCGTGCAGCAGGACCTGGCGCTCGTCAGCCTGCTGGGTCTGACCCACGTGGAGCGCAATGCCCACCACTTCATCGACGGATTCGCAGGACGACCGCAGGGCGAGGCACTGGCCTATCTGAACGCGCACCCCGACCTGTACCACCTGCAGGGCGGACAGCCGCACTTGTACCTGCGTGGCGGGGAGTTGCGACTGGGCTCTCTGGACTGCCCGGGTTTCGGATCCAGCGTCGAACCGGACCTGCACACAACCGGCGCCATGGCGCGCGCTACCTGGCCGATCGGAACCTCAGCATGAACGACTACGACAAGCACGACGCCCTGGGCCTGGCCGAGATGGTGCGCCGACGCGAGGTGACTGCGCTCGAACTGCTGGAGGCCTCGATGGAGCGCCAGGCGCGCGAAAACCCGCAGCTCAACGCGGTGGTGACGTCCTTGCACGACGCGGCGCGCGCCCAGATCGCGGCCGGATTGCCGGACGGGCCTTTCACCGGTGTGCCGTTCCTGGTCAAGGAACTGGTGGCATCGGTGCAGGGCGCCGCAACCACCTTCGCCTCGCGCCTGTATGCCGACAACATGCCCGGCGCCGACAGCGAAGTCGTGGCCCGCATGCGCCGCGCCGGCTTGGTGATCACGGGCAAGACCAACTCGCCCGAGTTCGGCCTGTCGCCGGCCACCGAGTCCGCGTTGTACGGCACCACTCGCAACCCCTGGCGGCTGGACCTGACCCCAGGTGGCTCCAGTGGAGGTTCGGCCGCGGCCGTCGCCAGCGGCATGGTGCCGATGGCACACGCCACCGACGGCGGCGGCTCAATCCGCATCCCGGCCTCGTGTTGCGGCCTGTTCGGCCTCAAGCCGACGCGGGCGCGCTCGACCGCAGGTCCCGAAGGTGGCGAAGGCCTGAACGGCCTGGCCCAGCAGCACGTGGTCAGCCGAAGCGTGCGCGACAGCGCCGCGCTGCTCGACGCGATCGCCGGGCCGATGCCGGGTGATCCATACCAGGCAGTCCCACCCGAGCGGCCATATCTGCAGGAAGTCGGCCGTGACCCGGGACGCCTGCGCATCGGTTTTGCCGACACGGCCCCGTCCGGCACGCCACTGGATCCGGCCTGTATCGCGGCGGTACACGACGCCGCGCATCTGTGTGAACAACTGGGTCACGACGTCGAGCAGGCATCACCTGTATATGACGCAGCAGCCTTGCTACGCGGCTTCGAGATGGTGTTCGCGGCCAACGCGATGGCCAATATCGCCCGTGTCACCGGCGGCGCGTTGTCACCACCAGGCATGGTGGAGCCACTGACCTATGCGCTGGCCCAGCGCGGGCGCGAGATCACAGCCGCCACCTATATTCTGAACCTGCACGCGCTGCATCGCCAGTCGCGCCGCATCGCCGGGTTCTTCGAGAGCTACGACATCTGGCTCACGCCCACACTGGCGCAGACACCACGAGCGATCGGCCACTTCGACTACCGCTGCGACGACGTCGACGAGTGGACGCGCAGGCTCGCCGCCTATCTACCGTTCACGTATCCATTCAACATCACCGGCCAACCGGCGGCGTCGGTGCCGCTGTACTGGAGTGAAGAAGGGCTGCCGATCGGATGCCAGTTCGCGGCACGCTACGGACAGGAAGGCCTGCTGCTGCGCCTGTGTGCGCAACTCGAGCGGGCCAGACCCTGGTTCGACCGGCGTGCGCCGCCCACCAAACCACTGGCGCCTGATGGGGCCCAGTCTGACTAACGATCGCGCCGGTCAGTCGCCGTGTGCAAACACGGTCAACACACCGGTGTAACCGTACAGGTGGTGGCGTGCAATCTCGCCGCCAGCAAAAAAGCCGACCAGAGGGACGTCGCCCAGCGCGCGGCGAACGATCTGCAATTCGGCGCTCGGACCGCCGAAATGCGGGCCGCCGCGGCCGGAGCAGCTGATATAGATTGCGCCGGCAATGCCGCGCGCCGGATGTGCCGCCGCCTCGGCCTCGGAGGCAGCCAGCGCGCTCGCGGTCTCCATCGTCAATTCGAGTGGTTCGAGTTCCTCGCGGATCTCTGCGCAGATCCGGATCAGGTCCGAGCGCGCCGCCTTGACGTCGCGCCGGCAAAACGCCATGCGTGTGCCGCTGATCACATGGTCCGACAACGCAACCGCACGCCGCGCCGGGTCCAGGCCGATGATGTGCCGCACGACCACGTCGCTGCCAAAGTTACCACCACGACCCAGCGCCTGGGCACCGTCTGCGTCGCCGGTACGCACCAGCCCGGCCAATGTCGTGCGGATGACCGCCAGAGCCTCCTGCGGGCGCTCGAGCGACACACCCAGGTCGCGCAACAGGACATCCAGGGCGGGCTCGCCACCGATCGTCAGGATCAGGTTCTTTTCAGCCGAATCGATCTCCCGGAACCTGGACACGGGCTGGCATCCCTGCGTGACACGCGACACCAGATGCACGCCCGGACCAAATGCCACGCCGCTAAGGCCACCACTGAATACCCCGCCGGCCAAGCCCTGCCCCCGCATGTTTCCGTCGCCGCTGGCCGCGAACTGAACCGTGCGGCCGCGACTGGCCGACAAGCCACCAAACAGGTAACCCGATGCCGTGCGTGCCGCCATTTCCTGGACCAGTTCAGCCACGTCGTGGGTCGCGGGATCGACGTGCACCAGCGCGGCATGGGCATCGAATCCGGCCACCAGGGGCGCCACACCGGAAAAAACCCGGTACTGGTCACTCGGCAAATCGCACAGCATCACGGCCATCGCCGGTTCGTCAAAATATTCGACGTTGTTGGCTGCCACGCCGACACCGACCGTACCCGCCCAGTCCGTCACGCCCGGCAGTTCGGCACTGAGGTGGTCGAGGATGTTCTGGGCGGCGTCCGCGTAGCGGTCGGTGATGTACAGCAGGGCCAGCGTGGGCGCGCTGACATAACCGGGCAAAGCCATCTGGGCCCGCAGCTGTGCCAGCACCAGACCGGCGGCCATCGTCCACTGCGGGTGGGTGGCATGGCCGTGCGCGAACAGCGGCATCAGATAGCCCTTCGGAGCGCCGCAGATCCGGCGGCGGGTACGGTCATGGGCTGCTGCCTGCCGACTTGCGTTTGCGTGCGGCGCTGCCCGCGGCGGCGACCTTTTTCCGGCCGGCCTTGATCGCCTCCTTGGCCAGGCCGGTGCCCATGTTGCGGGTCGCATCGATGGCCGTCTTGCGGGTCGCGTCCTGCAATGCACTAGCAGCGATTTGCTGGAACTGCTGGGTCAGCGACCCCCAAAGTTGCATCGGATCGACCAATGAGGCCACCGACGACGCGGATTTGCTCTTCTTGCCGCCTCCCCTGGCCGCGTCGCCGATGGCCGAGGCCGCACCGCTCAATGTCTTGGCCGTGCTGCTCGCACGCTCGGTGGCCATCTGCACTCCGCTCGCCACGGAGTCTGCAGCCTTGAGCTTGAACGCATTGGCCACGTCGCCGATATTGAAGTTCATGCCTTTGAGCGTGGCGAGCGTCATCTTTTGAACCTCGAGCGCCTGTATCGTGGCGCCGAGCGCGCGCGAATTTTGCTCGAGCCAGAAATGCACGGCCCGCAGTTCCTCGATGCGTTTCTCCAGTTCCTCGACATTGAGCGACGGTGAGACCCAATTGGCCAGATTGGGAATCTGCGGGATTGACTGGCTCGCGCCTTTGGCCAGGTTTTGCAGAAAGTCGAATCCGGGGACGAACTTGCCAAAGCCGCTGCCGTTTGCGTCGCTCATGTTGACTCCAAGGTATCGGGTCGCAATTGACCTGGGCACAGCTTACCGCAATGCGCCAGCCGTGGCGACCGCCAGCGTGAGTTCGACCCGGCTCTCGACGCCTTTCGCATCCTTGAAAACCAGCGTCATCGGCACCGTACTGCCCTTGGGCAACGCGGCTTTGAGGTCCATCAGCATCACGTGATAGCCGCCCGGCTTGAGTTCGACCGCCTTGCCAGCCGGCAAGGCCAGACCGCCTTCGACGGCACGCATCTTCATGATTCCGTTGTCCACCTTCATTTCGTGTACTTCGGCAACGCCGGCAGCCGGGCTGACAACACCGACCAGGCGGGTGTCTTCGCGGGACGTGAGCGTCATGAACGCGCCGGTCGCGCTCTGCCCCTGGACCGAGGCGCGGATCCAGGCATTCTTGATGTCGACCGACTGTGCGAGAGCCGATGTCGCGAAGCCGGCGCACAGGGCGCTGATGGCGAGGAATGGATACAGTTGCATGGTAGGAAATCCTGGTGGTGAGAATCAATTTACATTGGGATCCAAGGGGCCAGCGTCAGTGGGGGCGTGCGATGGCGCTATCGCCGCCCGCTGGGTATTGGCGCGGCGTCAGCATCGATCAATTATCGACGCTTCGGCAACGCTTAGATTTGACCCAACCGGGACCGCTGGCCCTGTCCGATCGCGGTCAATTGACCGGCATCAAGCCCCGCTTGCAGATTGCGCTGCATCATGAACCGGATATCCATTTAGTGAGGTAACCAATGAAGCAGGCCCAACTCAACACGTTCCAGCAACGACTTCAGCAGCAGCGTCAGGAACTGATTGATCAGCTGACCCGCCTGCGCGGCGGCGAGGTCAACCGTAGCGAAGCATCGGCGGAGCACTTCGGCCACGTCGAGGACTCACGGGCCCAGGTGGCGACCGAACGCGAGATGGAATTTGCGATGGACGAACACGAAACGGCTGCAATCCGGGTCATCGATCTCGCGCTGCAGCGCATCGGAGCCGGCGTTTATGGCGACTGCATGGACTGCGGCACCGAAATTGCGATGGAGCGCCTGGAGGCATCGCCGCAGGCTCTACGCTGCATCGCCTGCCAGGAAAAGCTCGAGAGCGCCAGGCCGGCGACCTGACCCTATGCGGTTCCCATAGTCCATTTTCCGTTCGGGCTGAGCTTGTCGAAGCGGTGCGAACGGCCTTATGTGAACAGTGTTGCAACCTGACCCGCCTGCGGTGCGTCAAAACGACATCGGTCACCACGCAGTGCCCGGCGCGGGCCGCAAACCGCTACCATCGCGGCACACGCCGCCATGACCTATACCTTCGCCTCCGCCACCGTCCTGCTGCTGTTGATCACCGACCCGTTCGGCAGCATCCCGATCTTTGCCAACGCACTGCGCAACGTCGCACCCGAGCGCCGATCCTGGGTCATCCTGCGCGAGGTGTCGATCGCGTTTGCGTTGCTGCTCACCTTCATGTTCATCGGTGACGCGTTCCTGCGCGTGATGAACCTCAGCGGGCTGTCGTTGCAGATCGCAGGCGGCGTCATCCTGTTCCTGATCGCGCTTCGCATGGTGTTCCCGAACCCGCAGGAGGCCGAATCGAGCCTGCAGGGCGAACCACTGATCGTGCCACTGGCGGTACCGGCGCTGGCCGGACCATCGGCGCTCGCAACCGTGATGCTGCTGGTGTCCGAAGCACCTGAGCGGCGCCTGGAGTGGATCGCCGCGCTCAGCGTGACGATGGTGGTGTGCGCGATCGTGCTGGTGCTGGCAGAACGTATTCAAAAGGTGCTGGGCGAGCGTTTCGTGATCGCCGTCGAGCGTCTGATGGGCCTGATCCTGGTCGCAGTGGCAGTGGAGATGCTGCTGCGCGGCTTGAGCGCGTTCCTCACCCAATTGCCCAAGTCTTGAGCGGCTTCGGCGGCGCGATCTGTCAGCGCGGCGGCGCGATCTGCTGGTCGATGGCGCCGAAGATGTCCTGGCCGTCCCGGCCCTTCATCTCGATACGGATCGTGTCGCCATAGCGCATGTACTGCGTCGACGGCTTGCCATCCTGGATGGTTTCTATCGCGCGTTTCTCGGCGATGCAGCTATAACCCTTGGGCCACTGCATACCGCCCTGAGCCTGCACGCCCTTGTTGCTGACGGTGCCCGAACCGATGATGGAGCCGGCGCGCACATTGCGCGTCTTGCACAGATGGGCGATCAGTTGGCCGAAATGAAAACTCATGTCGGGGCCGGCCTCGCACATGCCGACCTTGCGGCCATTCCAGCTCGACTGCAGCGTCAGGTGCACGCGCCCCTTTTGCCAGGCGTCGCCGAGTTCGTCGAGCGTCACCGCAACGGGACTGAACGCGGTTGCCGGCTTGCTCTGCAGAAAGCCGAATCCCTTGGCCAGATCGCCTGGAACGAGGTTGCGCAGACTCACGTCGTTGGCCAGCATCACCAGCCGCACGCCATCGAGCGCGCGCTCGAGCGTGGCGCCCATAGGCACATCGGCGGTGACAACGGCGATCTCTGCCTCGAAGTCGATGCCCATGTCTTCGGACGGACACACCACGTCGTCACACGGACCCAGAAAGTCGTCGCTGCCGCCCTGGTACATCAGCGGATCGGTGTAAAAACTCTCCGGCACCGTCGCATCGCGCGCCGCGCGTACCAGTTCGACATGGTTGATATAGGCCGAACCGTCCGCCCACTGGTAGGCGCGGGGCAACGGCGCCATGCACTGGCGTGGATCGAATGGGAAGGCGTGGCGTGCCTTGCCCTGATTAAGCGTGTCGTACAGGTCCTGCAACTGGGGCGATATGAAGTTCCAGTCGTCCAGCGCCTGCTGCAGGTGGCAACAGATGCCGGTCGCATAATGCGCGCTGGACAGGTCACGTGCGACGACCACGAGCTGACCGTCGCGCGAGCCGTCCTTGATGGTGGCCAGTTTCATATAGTCGGTGGATGGGTGCGATCATTTTAAAACATGCACAAGGCACGCCCCGGCATCCAATCGGTCGAAGTCGGCTTCGCTCTGCTCGATGCATTCGCGCGCTCGGCTGGGCCCTTGATTTTGCGCGATCTGGCTGCGGCCGCAGGCATGAGCGCGGCCAAGGCGCACAGTTACCTGGGCAGTTTCCAGCGCCTGGCACTCGACCCGCAGTGGGGCGGTGCGATCGCCACAGCCACCGCCACCGCCACCGCCTTGTTGGCGTCGGCCAGGCGCCTGTCGGCGGACCTTGGCCACAAGGACTGAGAGAGTGAGAGTCGCACCCGCGATGGCATCGGTTCCCGTCCCGGGTCGGATCCTGCTGGTCCTGGGCGTTCTGGTGCTGTTGGCGCATGCTGTTGTGTTGCGCTATCTGCCGATGGGACTGGACGCCCAAACCGCGCTCAAGACCCGCGTATTCACGACCCGCAGCGTGCAGATCGCCGCCGTTGCCGTACCCGCAAGCCGCCAGCCCGAAGCACCGGTGGCGGCGACGCCGCGTCCCCGGCCCCAACCGAAACGACCACCACCCCCGTCGGCCAATGAAGGGGTGATATCGACCGCCACCCGCGTATCACCGGCCACTGCCGCAGGACCGGAACCCGCGCCCGCCCCGGTCACGCCGCCCGACCCGGCGCCTGCCGCGATGGACCGGCCACCGGATACCAACGCGGCGGTGCAGACCGTCGCGCCGACCCTCGAAACGCCGGTGCCACCCGTCGCGCAAGCGACCGCGCAGCCGGCCTCGGCACCACGTGCGCCGGCCGATCCCGGTCCGGTCGCCGTGGCGCCGGCCAGCGCACCTGCCGGCGCCGGCGATCCACCCCCACCCTCGTTGGCCTATACGATTCCCGGATCGATCCGCCTGCGCTTTGACGCCACCGGCAAGCGGGGACGGCTCGACTACCGGGCCATGGGCACCCTGACCTGGCTGCACGACGGCACTGACTACGACATGCGCCTGGAGATGGGCGACTGGATCATCGGCACGCGGATCCTGTCCAGCACCGGCAAACTCACTGCCCAAGGCCTGGCGCCGCGCCGCTTCTCCGACAAGTTCCGCTCCGAACGCGCTGCGCATTTCGACCGCCAGAGCGGCAACATCGTGTTCAGTGCCAACACACCCACGACCCCTTTGATGCCGGGCGCACAAGACCAGATCAGCATCTTCGTGCAGCTAGCCGCGCTGGTTGCGGGCGATCCGCTGGGGTTTCCGATCGGCAAGACGGTGAGCATACAAACCGTGGGGCCGCGCGACGCGGAGGCCTGGGTATTCGTCGTGGAGAAGGAAGAGATGCTGCAACTTGCGGGCGGCGAAGTGCCCGCACTCAAGCTGGTGCGCAAGCCCGCCAAGGACTACAGCCAGATGGTCGAGCTGTGGCTGGCCCCGGAGCTGGCGTATCTGCCGGCGCGCATCCGGATCAGCTTTGCCAATGGCGACCATATCGACCAGCAGTGGCGCTCCTCATCCCCGCCTTGAACGGCCCCGATCGCACAACCGCTCCGGCGCCCAGGCCTTGAAATCGGCCCATCGACCGCCAGATGCAGGGTAATCCTCCTTACCGGACAATCCAACCATGCACACCTTGTACGACTCCGAAACCTTCTGCGTCACCCACATGCTGGCCAATGCGGTCGAGATGGAGGAGCGCGCCCTGACCGCCAGGGCCAAGACAGGAACAAGCGACGCGGAGCCCAAACCGGTTCCGACCATGCCGCGCCATGGATTCGAAATCATCGACAAACGCGCAGGCAAGGAGGTCTATCTGGACGGATCCTGGGCCGAACTGTTCCAGCAACAGATCGTGGCCTGGCAAGCCAGCACCCCGACCCAGGAAGAAGTCGAAAATACGCTCGAAGGTTACGCCACCCTGGCCCAGAACCCGGTCCTGGTCCACTGATATCCATTTGCAACCGATGATCAAGAAGCCGTTCGGGCTGGCTCAGGGCCGGCACCGTTCAGCGCGAACGGGCTGCTGCATTTTTCGACTGTCCATCGATTGATGGCGCGTGTGCACTTGTATGAGCGGCACCGGGAACACGACGTGACAAGCACCACCACCCGCGCGGCACTGCTGGCGTTGGTGGCGGCACTTGTCACGGCCTGTGCCGGCACTGGCGACCTGGTGGCACAACGGCTCAACGCTCTGCTGCCGGCCGATGCCATCCTGCTGGGCGAACAACATGACGCCGCCGCCCACCAGCAATTGCAACGTTCATTCGTCAAGGCTCTCGCGCAACGTGGCCAACTGGCCGCGCTGGTGCTGGAAATGGCCGAGAGCGGCACCAGCACGTCCGCACTGGCGCGCGACGCCACGGAGCAGCAGGTGCAGGCGGCCTTGCGCTGGAATGACGCCGGCTGGCCCTGGGAACGGTATGCGCCGGTGGTGATGGCGGCAGTGGCGCACGGTGTTCCGGTGCTCGGCGCCAACTTGCCGCGCTCCGCCATGCGTTCGGCGATGCTTGACAACCGGCTCGACAAGCACCTCGCGGATTCGGCGCTCGAGCGCCAACGCGAAGCGATCCGCGTCGGCCATTGCGACCTCTTGCCGTCAGAGCGCCTGATGCCGATGCTGCGTATTCAGCTCGCTCGCGACGCCAGCATGGCCCACACCGTAGTGCAAGCCGT
>ENA-ORBV01001571-ORBV01001571.1-microbial-mat-metagenome-genome-assembly--contig:-NODE-1571-length-50426-cov-7.846948_pt1 | contig 50426 bp, 45 predicted proteins | sample MGYA00237777_ERZ505514 | MGnify/ENA primary metagenome ERZ505514 (study PRJEB26160, sample SAMN06269048) | microbial mat metagenome | isolation source: Oligotrophic lake microbial mat | place... | reverse complement strand
AGAAGACGGCATACGAGATTCGCCTTAGTCTCGTGGGCTCGGAGATGTGTATAAGAGACAGAGTTGGGTGGCCTTGGTGCCCACGTAGGAGAGGCGGAGGCCGATGGATGCGCCGAGGTCACGCTCGAGGGTGAAGTTCCATTGTTGGACGTAGGCGTTGCGGAGGTTCGGGTCGAGACCGCCCACGTCGACATTGCCGGAAGCGCCGGTTCCGAGAAACGGCCGTTGGAGGGTGAGGGCCGGAGTGTTGTTGGCGATGCTATTGACGAAGGTTTCGGTGAGCGAGAAGGGGCCGCCATAGAGAACGTTGAAGACATCGGCGGTGAAGTCGTCGTTAAAGACTCCGTAACCGCCGCGGATGACGGTCTTGGCGCCACCGAAGGGACGCCACGCCAAACCGATGCGCGGCTGGAAATTATTGAGGTCGCCCTTGCGCAGCGAACGGCCGGGGAACCCTGCCGCGGCGGCGGTGACGATGGGAATCGAGCGCGGGAACAGCGGGTTCACGAATTGATCGATGATCGCCTGATTGGGGACCACCAGCCGGCCGTTCTCCGGGTCGACATTAAAGATGATGTCGCGTTTATCGCGGGCGGGCTGGTTATAGTCCCAGCGCAAGCCGTAGTTGAGTGTCAGGGTTTGGGAGACCTTAAAGTCGTCCTGGATAAACCCGCTGAGCTGATAGAACCGGGCGTAGCGGTTGGGACGGACGTAGTTGCGCGAGGTGGTTTGGGGGATGGCGAGCAGGAGATCGGCCCAGGCGTTACCGGTGGCAAAGCCGGTGAAAGCGTAACTGCCGAACTGAGGAAAGATGGGTCCGTTGAATTGCTGCGGCCGAAACTCGAAGCCGCCCTTGATGCTGTGCTTGCCGCGGACGAAGGTAAGCTGGTCGACAAACTGATAGGTGTTTTCGGCGGGCGCCTGCTTGGACAGCGGGGCAACGGTTTGGAAGCCCGTGATGGGGAGGCTGGGAACGTTCTCGACGCCCGGGGCCAGCTGGAGTCCCTGGATGCCGAGCATTTCCACCAGTTCCTGGCCCAGCAACTGGCCGCGGGCGGGATTGAAGTTGCGGCTGAAGCCGAGCTTGAGTTCGTTAATGAGCCGGGGCGACAATGTCCAGGTGTCGGAGATGGCAACCTGGCGGGCCATGCGGGTCTGGACGCGGTAGCCGATCTGTTCGGCGGGGAGGCCGCCGTCGAGAACGCGCGGCTCGGAGCGTTTGTAGCTGACCCGCGCATAGAGGTTGTTGCTGGAAGTAACGGCATAGTCGAAGCGGACATCGAACTGGTCGTGCCGGATCTGTTGCGGAACGGTCTCGCGATAGTTACCCACGGTGGAAGTGGGCGCGCCGAAGTTGGGCTGCGGATAGAAACGGTTCTGCCATCGCAAGGCGCCCTGGTTAATCAGGCTGGAAGGAATGAGATTGCCGGGGAACGGCTGGCCGGAGAAGGGATTACGGAGAGTGAGGTTGGGGACGGCGGAGAAGTCGCCGCCGCGCATAGCCACCGTGGGAACGTTGGGCGTAATGATGGCCGGTACGCGCTGGCGCTCGCCTTCATAGGTGCCGAAGAAGAAGAGCTTGTTGCGCTTGATGGCGCCGCCGTTGGATGCGCCAAAATTGTTGCGGATGTTCTGGCCCCTGGCGGTGGCGAAGAAAGGCCGTGCGTTGAGGGCGGAGTTCTCGTGGAACCAGAAGAGCGCGCCATGCCAGTCGTTAGTTCCGCTCTTGGTAATGGAGGTGATGTTGGCCACTTCGCCGAACTCGGCCTTGTTGTTGACGAATTCGAAGCGTACCTCCTGGATGGACTCAAAGCTCGGTGCGGCGGGTCCAATGGAGTTGCCGAAGGCGGGCGAGTTGGACGAGATGCCATCGACATTGAAGTAATTCTGCGAGCCGCGAGCGCCACCGAGGTTGAAGCGGGAGCCGCCGCCCTGGCCGCCGGTGGGAGTCAGGAACACGTAGCGGTACAGGCCGGAGTCGCCGGTGCCGCTTACCGTGGAGCGGATGTTCAGCGGAAGATCGTTCAGGTCCTTGGAGGTGCGGACGGAAGCAATGGAGGAGGAGTCCGTTTCAATCACCGGCGCGGAGCCCTGCACGGTGACCTCCGTGCCGACCTCGCCAACTTCCAGGCGTACGTCGACGCGAACCGTACGCAGAGCTTCGAGACCGATGCCACGGACGAGATAGGTCTTAAAACCGGCCGCTTTCGCCTGTATCCGATAGTTGCCGGAGTTCAGGTTCGGAACCGAGTAGTTGCCATCGTTACCGGTGATGACCGTGCGGGTAAGGTTGGTGCCTTCGTTGACGACGACAACCTCGGTATTGGGGACAACGGAACCGGTGGAGTCTGTCACCACCCCGGTAAGCGTGCCAAATGTCGCCTGAGCACAGCAGAAGGCAGGCAAAAGAAAGAGTAGCCTGAGCAGTCGCATAACTAAACCTCCGTCACAATTTATCACAACTTATCGAGCGCCTGTGTTGCGCGTTTTTGATAATGTCCCCTATAGCGGAAGTCTGGTTGTTGCGCGCCGAGCGTTAAACCGCAGAATCGCCGCCGAGCAACTGAAGGTATCGCGCCGCCAGATCCTCGTCCGGATTGTGGGACACGAGCCGCAGCTTATCCGGCGATCCGGCGATGCCAAACACCGACTTCGCCCAGTCGTAGGTCTTGGATGCTTGATCGACGTCTACCGGCCGCTTCATCGCATCGACCGGCGACATCAGAGCGACGCGCCGTCCGGCTACGGCCGCTACCACGTGAGGCAGATCGAACTGTTCGAGCGCGCGCGGAACGATGACATTCGCGCCATGCAGGTAGCGGTCCACGGCCGTTAGTGCGCGGTACGATACCAGACCACGGTGGCAAACGACGGACTGGATTCGCGAGTCGAGGGCCGCGGCGTAGAGCGCCAACAGCGCACCCATGTCCTTGCCGATCACCCACACCGATTGTCCCGCGCCGACGCGGCTCACAGCGTAGTCCACCGTCCGCATCACATCTTGAACGCGCATGCCGAACAGCGAGGAGTCCGCGTACCAAGCCATGTACGATAAGGCCGTTTCCGCATCGAACAGGTGCTGAAACTCGTTACCGCCCGACGCCGAACGATGCGGAGTGCGGGTTTCGCCCACGCCCCGGACGTCGGCCGCGATCACCTGATAGCCGCGCTTGGCCAACGTCGCGAGCACGCCGTATTTCAATCCCGATGCCTCGGAGCTCTCGAACTCCATCCCATCACTATCCTTGCCCGCTTCGTTGAAGTAGAGAATTGCCGGCGTCCCTGGCCGCCGGTTCTTCGGCTGGAAGACCCACGTGGGGATATAGATCGAAGGCTCGGAGAGAAACGCGAGTTTCTCGATGACATAGCCCTCGCGCTGTACCTCGCCGGTTGCGCGTGGCGCCAGCGGATTGTCGAGCTTTCGCAGACGCAGCAGCTTCGTAATGTCCGCCTTCATGCTCTCGCGAAAGGCGTCGGCATCGGTCGCGCTCGCGGGCAGTATCCGGGAAGGCGGCGACGATCCGTCTTTCTTGCGAATCGTGGTCCAAACGGTTTCGCCTGCGCTCGAATAGCGAATCGATCCATCGGGCGTGCATTGCAGATCCCGCGGGCGCTCCGGCGTCAATTCCGGCTCCGATGCCGGGCCGGGCCGATGAAGAAACCAGCGGCTGAACCAATCCACAGTCGCCAGCCGAAGCTTGTACGTCCAGGCGTGCGGATCGTCGGCGGCGATCACCGAGAACTTGTCCTTCGCGCCCAACAAAGCATAGCGTTCGCGGACACTGGCGGCCGAGGCATCGAAGGAGGACGAGAAGTGTTCGATCGTGGCCATCAACGGCCGGGGCGCGATCGCGATATGCAGATCGGCGCTGTCGATGCCGTGAATCGCGGCCGGGAATAGGTTTTGCTCGACGTCGGACGGGCCCAAGGGGTTTGCGGGCGATAGCGTAATTGGCCAGCGATTCGCGGTTCCGCCTTCGTGAATCACGGCGCATTGGATCCGCTCGTCGACCGCCACCGTGAACTTCGTCAACGTGCCGCCGCCGGAATGGCCGGTGCAGCCGATGCGCTTGGGGTCCACCTCGGGGCGCGTGAGCAGATAGTCGATGGCACGCATGGCGTCCCAAACGAGATAGCCGGTTAGCGATTCGCCAAACAGAAAGAGCAGTTGGCCGGGCATCGAGTGCTCGTAGGTCGGGCTGCCGACTTCGGTAATGCCTGTCGCCGGATTCCAGTATTGGCGGCGCTCGCCCTGGCCAATCGGGTCATACGCAAGGACGACGAATCCGGCCTTTACCAGACTTTGATAGGCGAGCTGATACTGGGGCAACATGCGCGCCAGCGGATAGTGGCCGCACGGCGAGATGATCGCGGGCATTGGTCCGCTGGCTGTGCTTGGGATGTAGAGATTGCCCGTGACCCAGAAATCCGGCCGGCTCTGGAACATCACGTTCTCGACGCGGTAGCCCGGCCGTTCCATCACCTTCACCACTCGCGCGCCCAACGGATTTCGTTGCGGGAATCCGCCGATCATCTCGATCACGGTGGCGCGCACGAACTTGTTACGCGCTTCGAGGGCCGCCGCGGTCTTGATCCGCGCACGCTTCTTGTTCCAATCCGAGGCCAAGCGATTAAGGATTCCCACCTGATAGGCCGCGAGCATATCGGGCAGCAATCGGCTGTAGGGTTCTGCGCCAATTCCAGCTGCGGCCTCCAGCGGCGTCAACGACGCGCTCAGCGTCAACGCTCCGGCATGAGTAACGAAAGCTCTTCGATTCATAGGGTCCAAAACAGGTATCTTGAATCTTACTCCATATATGTATCAAGCTGCCTTCTTGTTCCTCCTTTTCGCGACCGCCGCGCGAGCCCAATACGACGTTCTCATCACGGGAGGGCGCGTTCTTGACGGAACAGGCAATCCGGCTTTCTTCGCGGACGTTGCGCTGCGCGACGGAAAGATCGCCGCGATCGGAAAACTGGCGGGCGCCACCGCCAAGCAAACGATCGACCCGAAAAAGTGGCGAAGAAGCGGGCGGTACTGTGATCTGGTCCCACGCCAAAGCGATGGGCGCGAACTATTGGGGCGCGAGCAAAGTGGCGATCCGGTTGATCCATCGAGCCCGTGCGCGGCGTGGATATCTGGACCGATCAATATCCATACAACTCGACCGGCGGCGACGGAGCCACAGTGCTGATCCCGGCTCTGGCGATCGGCGGCGATGCCTACTCCGGCGCGCGCGGCAGGGCGAAAAAGGCCGACTACGCGACGGCGTTGCGCCAGATGATGGAGGATGCGGGCAAGGCGGAAAAGACCCGAGGCGATATTTCGCATGAGATGGCGCGGCGCGGCGGCGCCGAAAACGTGGTCGTCTTCGAACATCCTAATCCGAGCTTCATCGGGAAAAGCTTCGAATCGCTGGCGGTAAGCCGCGGTATCACTCCGGTGCAAATGGCGCTGGAGCTTCAATACGAAGGATTTCGCGACCGGCCCGGTGGCGCGCGCCTCCCCGGATTCTCCGTCTGGGAAGACGACGTCGAAGCGATCATGGCCCAGCGCTGGAACATGACTTCCACCGAGGCAGGCGTCGCTCTTCCGGAGGACGGCCCCGACACGCATGCCCGCTACTACGGGTCCTACCCGCGCAAATTGCAACGCTACGCTCTCGAACGCAGTGTGATTTCGATTGAGGATGCGGTTCGTTCGTCCACCTCGCTTCCGGCGCAGGTACTGCGCATTCGCGACCGGGGACTGCCGCGCGAAGGAATGATGGCCGACGTGGTGGTGTTCGACCCCGCGAAAGTGCGGGATCGTTCGACGTTTTCCGATCCGCATCACTATTCGGAAGGAATCGACTATGTGCTGGTGAATGGGAAGGCCGTTGTTGACGGCGGCAAGCCTACTGGCGCGCTCGCTGGCACGGTGCTGTCGCGGTAGGCTTTAGGCCAGAACCTTGAGCGGCTGACGTCCCGTCGGGAAGCTCTCGATGCCCGCGCCCATTACGTCATTGGCCACGCTCAGGTAAAGATCGCCCAGCGTCCCCGCCACCTTGGAGTGGGTACCCGTCACCATCTGCTTGGTGTGTCCGGCGGCGATGGCCACAAGACCGTTATTCTTATGCGGATTCGCTTCCGCGTGCTCGTGCGTATAGAGAAGGCAGCAGTGGTCAAGGAGCGTTCCGTCGCCTTCGGGAATCGATTTGAGCTTCGCCAGCAGATAGGCGAACTCTTCGACGTGCCAGCGGCAGATGTCGCGCATGATCCGCTGCCCTTGCGGCGAATCGGCGTTGGTGTGGGTGTAGTCGTGGTGCCGCAACGTCGTATAGCCCAGCCACGGCAACCGGACCAGGCTCTGGCACTTGGTGAGCATGTAGCTGGCGACGTTGGTCTGGCGCGACGCCAGCGCATGCACCAAAAGATCGGACTGGATCTTGGCGATGCGCGGATAGTCCTTTACGTCGCCGCCAAGGCCGGGAGCGTCCACCTTCGCGTATTCGGGCGGCAGGCTCAAAATCGCGCGCTCCAGGTCGCGCACGGAAGCCAGGTGTTCGTCCACGCGGCGCTTGTCGTTCTTCCCAAGCGAACCCTGGACGTCGGCGAAATCGTCGCGCACCGCGTCGAGCACGCTTTGCTTGCGCTCGATCCAGCTTTGCTCACGCGCGCCGAAGATCCGGTCGAACAGGTTGTGCGGAATCAGCTCCGGCGGCAGCGCGCGTTCGTAACCGGCCCAGCTTAGGTCGCGCTGAATACTCTCGCCGTGCGATTCCTGGCAGACGCCGATCTGCAAGGATCGGAAGCGCGTTTCACCACCGATCTTGGCGGCGATCATCTGATCGATGGACGGTCCGCCGGCTCCGCGTCCGGTAAACGACGTTCCGGAGACCAAACCGCTCATTGAACGATGATGGTCATTGCCGGGCCCGGGCATGCGCGCAGCCGGATTGTCGAGTCCGCTCAGAATGTGGACATCTTTGCGGAAGGGGGCGAGAGGCGTCAGGCAGGGCGTGAGCGCATAATTGGGTCCGGTCTCTTCCGGAATCCAGAACCGCTCGGGAATGCCGTTGCCGTTAAACCAAAACACGAAGCGGGAAGGAATCGGTTTAGCGGGAGCCTTGCTTTCGGCAGGCGCGGCGTAGGCGGTACCCGAGCTGTTGAGCATCGCTTCCAGCGGTGGCAGGCCAACGCGCACGAACGCGCCGCCTGAAATGCCGCGAAGGAAATTGCGCCGGGGAATCCACGATCTCATCTAGTTCGCTCCTTCCGCGGCCGTGGCCGCGCTCGCATAGAACACCATCAACTCTTTCCAACGAAAGCCGGACTTGCGGAACGTCTCCGCGGCCTGCTGGATCCGGGACGCATCGGCCGCCGTTTCACGCCTGCCATAAGCGTAGCGGAACAGTTGCTTCACCATGCACTTCTGGCAGACCGGACTGTTGGCGAGGATCTGGCCCAACTCTTTGGGCGACGAAAACTGAGAGTTCGGAATGCCGTTGATCGTGGCGCTAGGATCGATATCGAGCAGGAGCTTCACGGGCTTCGATTTCCGGTCGCCGTGCGCGGGCATCACCATCGCGATCTGTTTGTCGTGATACTGCCCAATGGCATCGAACTTCTCGAAGCCAAATCCAATTGGGTCCATCAGCATGTGGCACCCGGCGCAGGATTTGTTGACGACGTGTTCCTGCAGCCGCTGGCGATTGGTTTGAGGCTTGTCGACCGTAACCGGAGGCAGCGTGCTGTTCACCCCTGGAGGCGGGTCGGGAACCTGCTGGCACAAAAACTGATCGCGCACGAACAACCCTCGCACCGTGGGCGACGTCTCGCCGGGCTTACTCGTCATCGCCAGGAACGCCGATTGGCCCAGGATTCCGGCGCGTTGCGATTCGGGCGGGAACATCAGTTTGTCGAACTCGCTCGAAGGGGCGGGCAGTCCGTAAAGGGCGGCGAGGTCCGAGTTCACGAACGCGTAGTCGGCCCGGAATAAGTCCATGAAATTCTTCCCGCCCCAGACCAGATCGGCGACTAGGCGGCGCGTCTCTTCGGTCATCGCGCTGGCCAACTGCAGGTTGAATTGCGGGTATAGAGTGCGGTCCTTGACCGTATTCAGCACCTGATCGAACCGCAGCCACTGCGAAGTGAACTCGTCGAGCGCCTGCCGGGCTTTGGGGTCCTGCAGCAGTCGCGCGGCTTGGCGGCGTCTCCCCGCTTCACCGGTCAACTGCCCACTGGCAGCGGCTTTGAACAACTGTTCGTCGGGCATCGTGTCCCAAAGGAAATACGAGAGGTCGCCTGCCGTTTTGTACCCGCCCGATTCCAAGCGGAACAGAAACTTCGGCGACTGCAGCATCGTTTCCACCGCCAACTGCGCGCCACGGACGAAGTTCCTTGACCGCGCGCCCTCCTTGGCGATGAGCGCGGCATAGCGCCTTGCCTCCACGTCGGAAAGTGGACGGCGGAAGGCCTTTCCGCCAAAGGTCCGCGCGAAGGTTTCGGCGCATGCCGGGTCGCTCGGAGACTCCGCCCGGCAGGGAATCAGGCCATTCGAATCCTCACCGCCCGCAAACGCGTTGCGCGCGAGTTTTTCGGCGGCCGTATTGTAGGCTTCCGCCAGAATCGGCGGAATCTCCTGCCCACGACTCTGGTTCTTGAAACCGTTCAGAAAGTCTTCCGGCGGAAACTGATCGGCGGGCCGGGTCTGATCGCCCAACAAATCGCGCACAGTATTGTTGTACTGGCTGTGCGTGAGGCGGCGGAGATCGCTCGCGGACGCGAGGCCGATCGAAGCGACGATGGCGAGGCTCAAACGGATGGTCATTGGTGTTGCGAGAGTCACGGAGTTGCGGTCCAGGCAACCCGGCAGTCCGGACGGTTCCGCCGGAAGTTTTCCACTCCGTTCGCCGTGACTTTCGTTGCTGACAAGTATATCAATCGAAGGCTCGCGGCCCGCGCCAATCCATCCAGGCCTTGATCCGTGACAGCCGTACCGGAAAGGTCCAGCACGGCAAGGCTTTTCATCGCGGCCAGCGCGGCCACCGCGCCGTCGTCAACGCCCTTGGCCCTCCACAGTGCGAGACGCCGCAAGTGGGGGACCGCCGCCAGCTCCTTCACGCCGGCGTTGGTGACGCGCGTGCCGCTCAGATTCAGAACTTCAAGGTTTGGAAGTTTCGCCACGTGCGAAACGCCGAGATCGCTCACCTTCATTTCCGCCAGATTGAGCGACTTCACCTGGCTCAACCGCGCGATCGCTTCCAGATCGAAATCCGTGAGCGCGATGGTCCAGATTTCGGTGTTCCGTTTCTGGTTGCCGCTCAGGCTCAGGTGCGTTAACTTGGGCAGCAGCTTGAGCACGCGCAGTCCGGAACCGGTGAGCTTGATGCCTCCCAGTTCCAACTCTTCCAGGTTCTGCAGCGAGCCGATGTATCCCATCCCGTTGTTAGTGGCCTGCGTGAAGCTGATGTCGAGGCTGCGCAATGTGGACAGGCCAGAGATGTACTGAAGCGACGTGTCGGTTATATCCGTGCCGCGCAGATTCAGGCGCTCGAGATGCTTCCAGCCGCGAAGATAGGCGAGCGCGGCGTCGGTGATCCGCTCCACCCCGTAGAGGTTCAGGTCGACGACATTCGGCAGCTTTGCCAGCTTTTCCATGCCGCTGTCGGTGATCAGAGATAGCGACAGATCGAGCTTCCGGAGGTCATGGAGCTGTGCGATCCGATCCACTTCGAGATCGGTGAACCACTGGAACCCGATGCTTACACCGGTGATTCGAGATTTCGAGTCCGTTTCCACGGTTCCGCCGTGTTCGGTTATCCACTTCGCGGAGTCCGCCGCTGCCAGCGTGCCAGCCAAGAGGACAGCGATCACGAATCTCATGTCAGCTTCCCCGCCGTGTTGGAAGATTCGAACCGCGATCCCAGACGATCTTGCAGCCGGGCAGGGATTTTCGCAACGCATCGACGGCGCTTTCCGTCGCCAGCGTGTGGTAGAGGTTGAGCGATTTCAATTGGCGGAACGATTTGAGATACTCGACGCCCGCATCGGTGATGCTCGTGCTGTCGAGCTTCAGTTCTGTCAACTTTGGAAGCGCGGCCAGATCGGCGAGGCCGTGATCGCTCACAGTTGTGTAGTCCAGGTTCAAGCTCGTAAGACTGGCGAGCTTGCCGACGATTTTCATGGACGCATCGGTTGTGCGCGTCCGGACGAGTTCGAGCCGCGAAAGTTGGGGGAACGCCGCCAGGGAAGCGAGACCCTTGTCCGTGAATCGCCCGTAGTTGAGCAAGATCTCGGTCAGGCCCGGTAAAGGAGGCATGGCCGCGAGTCCGGCATCGCCGATATCGGTGCTTGTCAGGTTGAGGCGCTGCAGTTTCGAGAGAGGAGCGAGGCTCGCCAAGTCCCGGTCGGCCACGTCGGAATACTTCAGATCCAGTCGTCGTAAGTTGCGGAAGCGGGCGATCGGTTTGAGCCCCGCTTCGGAAAGCCCGTTGCCGGTAACGTCGAGGTCCTCGAGGGAATCCACGGCGTTCAGCTTCTCCAGACCGTTTCCCCGGACCAGTGTGTAACCCATGTTCAGCTTTCGCAACTTGCCGCAGGCGGCAAGAGCTTCGAGGCCGGCGTCGGATACGGTTGTGTTGCTCAGATCCAATTCGATCAGGCTGCACGGCGCGAGTGCGAGATTGCGCAGCCCGAGGTCGCCAACTTGAGTGCCGCGCAAATCGAGTTTGCGGAGCGACGATAGCCCTTTGAGTGCGGCCAGATCGGCGTCTGACGCTCCAGTTGCCGCCAGCGAAACTTCGCGAATCTGGTCTTGTTCGACAACCACCGAGCCGCCTCGCGAACGAATCCACTGAGCAATTGCAGCGGCGCCGGTCGCATTGGACGGTGCACTGGCGCGTCTTGGTGGCTCCACCGAAGTGTCGACGAACTCCACTCGCAGCGCGGGGTTCGCCGCCTGGAGCGCCGTCACGCCGCCGCGATTGGCCATCGTGTAGCGTACGTCAATTTGGCGGAGGCTGCGATAGGCTTTCAGCTTTTCGAGCCCCGCGTTGGTGATCTTCGTTCGATACAGGTTCAGGTCTTCGAGTTCGGTGAGCCCGGCCAGTTGATCGAGCCCCGCGTCGGTGATCGAAGCGCCGAGCAGATTTAGCTTTCGCAGCCGGGTGAGGCCCTTCAGATATACCAAACCCGCGTCGGTGATCCGCGCGCCGTGAAGGTCAAGCTCAGTAAGTTCGCGCAGATTCCGGATGTACTGCAGCCCTTCGTCGGTGATCAAAGCATCGTGGGCATACAATTTCTCTAGATGCTTCATGCCCTGCATGGCGCGCATCCCCTCGTCGTCCAGGCGCGTGTTGGTGAGATCGAGACTGCGCATCTCGGTGAACGGTTCGAGCGTTCGGCCCTTTACCCGGGTTTGGGCGAGGCGCAGTTCTTTCAAATGCTTGAGTGGAGCCAGGTTCGCGATCGCCGGGTCTTCCATCGGGATTTCGGTCTGAACGGGAAGCGTGAGGATGAACCGTTCGAGGCTCGTCAGCCCTTGTAGCAGCTTGAGCGACTTTACCGACTGAGCGACTGGCAGACTATGCCAGGTACGTCCCGAAAGATACAGCTCTTTGAGGTTGGTAAGATTGCCGATCTTTTCGAGGTCGAGCGGCGGAATCAGCGCCCCGGACAGATTGATCGAGCGCAATTCAAAGTCCGTCTCCGGAAGTTTGGTGACATCCCAGATCTGGGCCGGAGCCGTCGATAGCACTACGCTGCCGCCCACGTGAATCACCCATTCGGCGGCGGCGCGATCCCTCTCGGCCGCCCCTGTGATCGGGGCCAGCGAGAGCACGGCGGCGAAGAGTCGAACCAGTGGTTTCATCAAGGGTCCTTGAGCCGAATCCTATCACAACTTCGAAAAAACTGTGTCAAGGGCGGAGTGAAACTAGACCACTTCACGTGTTGGGAGGGTTTGGTTTGAAGGATTTACGGGGGCGGCTGGAGCGTAGGCCTGCGACCCAAAGAATGTTCCGCAGCAGCCAGGCCCTCTTGGCAAGAAAACGGACGACGACGGTAAACGTCAGTCTGCCTATGAGGCCCACCCGGATCAATCCGCAAACGCCATGCGCCAATTGGAGTTCAGCCAGAAGCTCTTGGCCATCGACCACGCACTCGCTAGTGTAGTGTCTGCAAAATAACTAGGGGTAGCGCAAAGATTCATACAAAAAAGGACACGGTGTGTGGAGGTGATTGAGCGGCAACCACTTAACTCAACGAGGCGAAGAGGTGCGGATTCCCGACGCCGCACCTCTCCCTGCAATAGAATCAATGGGTTACAGGATATGACTTCGCTGCATTCTGGCCCCAGTTGTCACTATGTCCGAAATTTCACGAATCTTTGCGCTATACCAAACGGAATTCATCCGATCGCAACGCTCTGCATTATGCACTTGATCGATAGTACAAAAGATTCGAAACATTTTCAATAGGAAATGTTTTATCGGACGGCGTCGGCGATTGGGAGAAGCAAGCCGCCCAGGAATTCGAGTCCCGTGACGAAGCCGCGTGGAGTGGCGTTTTGGTAGCGTACAGTGGCACTGCCGGAGTTGGTTGGAGTAAGGCTGAGAGCCACGATCGCCCGCGGGCGGCAACGAAATTTTAGCAGGATACGGCAGCCGCTGGCGCTCAGGTCCTGGGCGGAAACAATCTCAAACCGCTCACTCCCCTGTTCGTCGACATAGGTAACCTGCAGCTTTTTTGAAAACCCCGCCCGCTGAGCCTTGCGCTTTTCCGAGGACATATAAGTGCAGTATGCCTGTGCGCCCTGCCGCGGTCAATCCCCCGCGCCTGCGGGTAGTACTTGTCCAGGTCGGGATAATCCTCCCCATTCTGAGGGGATCGAATACCCGCGAACTACTATTCCCGGCGCCTGGTTTGGACGAAAGAGAGGGTGTAGGCGGAGAACAACAGTGGACGACGGCGAGATGATAAGGGAATTCCTGATAGAGACCAACGAGAATCTGGACCGCCTTGGCCGGGAGTTAGTGCTGTTGGCAAGGCGGCCGAAGGACGCGGCGCTGCTGGCCGGCATCTTCCGCGTTGTTCACACGTTAAAAGGGACCTGCCGTTTTCTGGGGTTCACTGCTATTGAAGCGGTTACCCATCACGCGGAAACGATTTTGGGGCAAGTGCGGTCCGGAGAGCGGGATCTGACGCCCGAATTGGTGTCATTGATCTCGGAGTCGGTTGATGCCGTGAAGAGGGAGTTGGCGGTTATTACGCGTACCGGCAAGGAGAGCGGCGGCAGGCCGGAGCGGGACCGGAGGCTGAATCCGATGCAGCCCATCGGCGTCATTTGGAAAATGTTGCCTCGCATCGTTCGCGACCTTTCCGCCCGGTGTGGGAAACAGGTCATTCTGGAGATGGATGGGGCCGAGACCGCGATTGACAGGAGCATAATCAAGGCTATCAAGGAGCCGTTGACGCACATCGTGCGCAACGCTTGCGACCATGGAATTGAAGCGCCAGAGGCTCGAATTCGCGCGGGCAAGGCGGCGCATGGCCGTTTGACGCTCCGCGCCTTCCACGAAGGCGGCGCCGTCATTGTCGAAATCGCCGACGATGGGAACGGAATCGATTACGAGCGGGTAAGGGCTGTGGCTGTGGCACGGGGCTTGATTGGCGCGCAGGGGATGAGTGAGCGCCAGTTGACAAACCTCGTGTTTTTGCCGGGTTTCTCGACGGCGCGGGAGGTAATGAGCATCTCAGGCCGGGGTGTTGGCATGGACGTCGTAAAGACGAACATGGAGGAAATCGGGGGAACGGCCGGGCTAACTAGCCGAAGCGGTGTCGGCACGACAATCCGTCTGAGAATTCCGGACTCGGCCGTAAGATCGGAACCCCTCGGGCCGGCTGTGCTCCGGAACTTGCGGCGGCTGGCGCCGTTGCCGTCGCGGCGTGGGAAGTCCGTTCGGGTACTCATCCTCGGCGCTGACATCGCGGCCGAAGAGGTCGCCGCCTGTCTCACGCTCTCCTGTTTCCCAGCCGCGCTCCCGGAATTTAGGATCGCCGGAGTGTGGGCGCGGGACAAGCAAAAGGCCGGCCGCTTTGCCTGCAGGTTCGGCGTGCCGGGCTTTTCGGTCCGGGAAGCGGCCCATTCGCTTAACTATATCGACGCCGTTGTTTCTACCTGCCAGGACGGAGTGTCCCTCCTCAGCGAACGGGTGCTATCGCCATTGCTCGAGTCCCGGGTCGGGCCGCTGCTGGTACTGGACCTGGGCGTCCCTCGAAATCTTGAACCGGTGCTCGCGCAACGGGATGGTCTGCATGTCGTCTTCCTTGGGGAACAGTATGGGCACAGCGCTAGTAATTGACGATTCCCGCGCGATCCGGATGATCCTGGGCCGGATACTGAATGGGTTCGGCTATGAAGTCTGTTCGGCCGCCAACGGGCGTCAGGCGCTGGCCATGATCGGCGCCCAGAGCTTGGATCTTTCGGTGATCCTCGTCGATTGGAACATGCCGGAGATGAATGGCCTGGAATTCGTCAAGGCGATTCGTTCGGACTCCCGTCTCGGCGAGGTTCCCTTAGTGATGGTCATGACCGAAACGGAGAGCGACCAAATTCATTTGGCGCTCGAAGCCGGGGCCGATGAATACGTGTTGAAACCATTTACCGACGACGTAATCGCCGATAAGCTGCGCCTGCTCGGCGTACTCCAATAAAGAAAGGCATCGAAAACAATGGACGAAATACTCATCATCATTTTCTTGCTCGGCCTATTCTAGGCGAAGAGCCGCCGGTCACAACCAATAAGCATAGAACACAGTTACTAGTCCGATAACTGACGCCAGAAACACACTATGACGCAGCGTGAACCGGAAAAGTTTTGCTTCTTCTTCCGGCCTCATGCCGGTGGCCGCGGCCGCCACGGCGATGCTTTGCAGACTGATCATCTTGCCCATCACACCTCCGGCGGAATTGGCCGAAGCCATTAGCACGGGATCAAGCCCCAGCCGGTTAGCCGTGACTACTTGCAGATTCCCAAACAAAGCGTTCGCGGATGTATCGCTACCTGTAAGAAACACTCCCAACCACCCCAGCAGCGCGCTAAAAAATGGGAAAGTCGGTCCGGTGGAAGCGAAAGCAAGCCCCAGTGTCGCCGTTGCGCCGGAATAGTTCATAAGGAATGCCAGCGCCAGGACCGTGGCGATCGTGAGCAATGGCTTTGCCAGTTGCTGTAGTGTTTGACCCAGTATTCCGGCGAATTTCCGTGGCGAAACACGAAGTAAGGCCGCAGCCAGTATTGTTGCGAACACACAAGCGGTTCCTGCCGCCGACAGCCAGTTGAATCGGTACAAGGCCTCATAATTTTTCGGCCGGACCACCGCCGGCGGTATTTGCTGAATCAGATTGTGAAGCCAAGGCCACTCAATGATTAGCGTGAACGTATTCAGCTTCGCTTGCACGCCTTTCTGCCCCCAGATCAGCACGAAAACAACGAGCAGCAAATACGGCATCCAGGCCCAGAACAATTCGCTTCCGTTGTGCTTTTTTAAGACCGGAGCTTCCGTGGATTCGCCTTCCAAGTGAAACGTATCCTTTGGTTTCCAGAGTTTGAACAGGATCACCAACGAGGCGATGGCGGCCAGCGAACTGGTAATGTCGACCAACTCAGGGCCTACATAATTCGACACCACGAACTGCAAACCGGCGAATGTCACACCGCAAATCAGCGCCGCCGGCCACACGCCGCGCAGCGCCTTCCATCCGCCCATCACCAGGATCAGATACGCCGGCACGAACAGCGACACGGGCGCGCAGATGCTCCCCACCGCGGCGCTCAACTCCTTCACTGGCAGGCCGGTGGTCAGCGCCAGTGTCGTCACTGGAATCCCGATCGACCCAAACGCCACTGGCGCGGTATTGGCGAGCAGGCAGATTCCAGCCGCGTAAAATGGCGAAAAGCCCAAGCCGGTCAACATCGCCGCCGCCACCGCCACCGGACTTCCGAATCCCGCCGCGCCCTCAATAAACGCGCCGAAGGCAAAGGCGATCAGCAGCGCTTGCAGCCGCCGGTCCGGCGTTAAACTGCCCACCGAGTCCTTGATAATTTCGAACTTTCCCGTCTCCACCGTCAACCGGTACAGCAGGATGGCCGAGAAGACGATCCAGCCAATCGGCAACAATCCAAACGAAGCGCCAAGGGTTACCGCGCCTGCCACCATGGACGCGGGCATGCCGTATCCGAAGAGCGCCACGGCCGCCGCCGCACCCAATCCAGCCAATGCCGCCACCCACGCCGGCTTGCGGAAAACGCCGAGCATTAGGAGGAGTACGGCAATCGGAATCGCGGCCACGGAAGCCGATAGGGCGAGACTATCGCCGATGGGTGTGTAGTTTTGCTGCCACATGGGAACCTAGCTATGTTACTCCTCTCGCGGGGGATTGCAACACATCCTAACACATTTGCGTCCACAATAAGAGAGCGGGAAAGTGTTCCCGCCTGGAGGAAAGATGGATTATCGTCAACCCATTCTCGTGTTTTGCGCCTGCGCGGCGCTCTCAGCCCAGCAGCCCCCGTCGTCGCGGCCGGACACCGATGTCCCTATGACCGTATTCAAGGTGGATGTCGTCGCCAAGACCGCCAAGGCGATCAACTACCGCCATCGCAGCGGGGCGACAAAGATCGATTTCAAGGGTACCGCCAACATGCCCGCGGCCAAGGGCGAAGCCAAGGTGGAGAGCAAGCAGGGCTATATCGAAATCGAAGTTGAATACCGCAACCTGCAGCCCGCCAACATGCACGGGGCCGAGTATCTGACCTACGTTTTATGGGCGGTCACTCCCGAGGGCCGGGCGTCGAACCTCGGTGAAATCCTGCTAAACGGAGCGAACGGAAAGCTGAATGTCACCACGGAATTGCAGGCCTTTGGGCTCATCGTTACAGCCGAGCCGTACTTCGCCGTCACCCAGCCCAGCGACGTCATCGTGATGGAAAATATTGCCCGCGCCGACACCGTTGGCAAGGTCGACGAAATTGACGCCAAGTTTGAATTGCTCCAACGCGGCCAGTATTCGACCCTCGCCGGGCCGAAGGCGATCATCGATCCCAAAGTGCCGCTGGAGCTTTATGAAGCGCGGGGCGCGCTGCACATCGCTCGCGCGACGGGCGCGGGAAAGTACGCGGCGGACACTATCAAGAAGGCCGCCGATCTGCTCGCCCAAGCGGAGGGGTATCAGGCCCGTAAAGCGGGTAACAAACCCGTCTCCATGATTGCCCGCGAAGCCATTCAAACCGCCGAGGATGCCCGTATGCTGACGGTGAAACGCCGGGAAGAGGAACGCTTGAATAATGAACGCGAAGCGGCCGCCGCACGGGAGTCCGCCGCCCGCGCGCAGGCCGAAGAAGAATCCCGCCGCGCCAAGGAGTCCGCGGAACGCGCCCGCCTGGAGCGGGAGCGCCGCACATTGGCTGAGAAGGCCCGGTCGGCGGCCGAAACGGATCGCGCCGCCGCCGAAAAGGCGAAGCGTGAGGCCGAAGAATCGGCCCTCCTCGCGCGCCGGTTAACGGCGGAAGCCAACATCGCGCGGCAAGCCGCGGAGAAGGCGAAAGCGGAAGCCGAAGCCGCCCGCGCCGCCGCCATGTCGGAGGCCGAGAACGCTCGCCAAGCCACTGCCGAGGCCAATCGTCTCCGGCAGCGCGCCGAGGACGAAAAGACCGGACTTCGCAAACAACTGCTCGATCAATTCAGCCTGATTCTCGATACGCGCGACTCCGCCCGCGGCCTAATCGTCAACATGTCCGACGTCTTGTTCGACATCGGCAAATTTACGCTTCGTCCCGAAACACGGGAAAAACTCGCGAAAATCTCCGGTATCGTCCTCGCCCATCCTGGCCTGCGCCTGGATGTTGAGGGGCATGCGGACGCCACCGGCAGTGAAGAAATGAACCAGAAACTTTCGGAGAACCGCGCCGGCGCCGTGCGCGAGTATATGCTCGCCCAAGGCTTGAACGGGGACGCCGTCACCGCTCGCGGCCTGGGCAAAACACAGCCCATCGCGCCCAACGATACGAGCGCCAACCGGCAGAAAAACCGGCGCGTCGAAATGGTGATTTCCGGCGAGATCATCGGCACGAAATTGACGGTGACGGTCGCGCCGGTGGTCCAGCAGAACTAAGTACCCGGCTTCAGCAGGTCGCGCACGTATGAACGCATTGTTATTTGAGCTTGTTTCCTTTCGCTACCTGACCGCGAAGCAGGAAAGTCTTGGCCAATACCCCACGGCCGCAAATCTTGAATGATCCAAAGTCCTTGTACCAGTCGCCCTCGGGGACCTCAGGTATGGTGTCGATCCAAAGCCGAAGTCCGTTTAAGTCGACGATACTGATCGCACGGTCACGCATCCGATCAATCAAGTGCTGCCGGACGCCCTCTGGAAAATTCTCCCAGCCGCCGACCTTGGGCATCAGCCGCCGAAGACCATTCGGCCTAGTTGGTCACCCAGACGCTTGGCTGCCTCGGGGTTGGTCTCATTGCGAAAGCGCTCGGCGAGATCGAAAAATTCCTGTTGCTTCCGCTTGTCAGCTTCTATGCCGTTCTCGATCAACTCGACCAGCATACGAGTCGCACTCAGCCTTCTAGACTTCGCCAGAATACGGACCTGCGACGCTACTCTGGCGGGCAAACTGACACTTTGTCGAACTGTCTTTGGCTCAGCAACTCTCACATCACCATTATGCACCAGATTGATGCGGCGATCTATAAGCCAGCCCATTGCCGCTGAGATCGTGTGAAACTCAGGAGCCGTTAAATCCGCCGCAGTGCGTGCTCTAAGGCTTCCACAAAGAAATGGTCGCCCCACATCACGGACTCATTAACGCCCAGTTCCTTGTGCAGATGGTAGACGCCGCCCTTCAGCACGCCTTCCCAGTCCTTTTCTTTATCGGCCAAATGATTCTGGGAAAGAGTGCGCAGGATCCGCACGCCGGTATTCCAGTAGAAATGGCCCTTAACCGGATCATGCAGCAGGCGGCCGAGCCGGAGAAAAGCGCTGGCGGCGATCGCGGCGGCGGAGGTGTCGATCTGCTTGCGTTGGTCTGCTGGGGCGTTGAAGTCCCACGGCGCCATGCCATCGGCGTTGGCGTGGGTGATGTAGTAGTCGGCGCAATCCTCGGCTGTTTCCAGAAAGTGCGGATCGCGGCTGTATTCGTATGCGGTCGAAAAGCCATAAATGGCCCACGTCAGTCCGCGAGCCCAGCAGGAATCGGCGCGGTAGCCCTGTTGGGTGGCCTCGCGCAGGAACTCGCCGGTCTCAATGTCGAAGAGCCCTTCGTGCGCCGTCGATCCGTCACCGCGCACCAGGAATCGCCGGGTGGTCAGCGAATGGCGCGTCGCGATCTCTCGCAGATTCCTGTCGCCCGTGGCGCGCGCGGCATAAAACACCAGGCCGACGTTCATCATGATGTCGATAAACAGCGAGTTTTCGGCGACGAAGGAGCGGAGATAATTGCCTTTATCGCGATAGCGCAGAGCCAGCGTCTTGCCGGCCTCAATCACAATCTCTTCCAGCTTCGGGTCGCGGTCAACTTGAAACCAACGGTAGTAGGAATGCTGAAACACGAAGCCCAGGTCGTGTACGTCCTTGTCGCTCTTCCGCTTCTCCAACGGCTTCGTATAATCGATAGCCTTCTTGTACCAATACTCGGGGTCTTTTCCGCCGGTCTCAACTTCGAAGCGGCGGAAGAGCCACATCATGCCCGGCATGAAGCCGTCGCACCAACGGGTCCATGTGGGCCCATCGTGCTTCCATTTGCCATCCTGCGTGTACATCGGATAGAAGCCCGGGTTCGTGTCGATCAGGCGCTTCACCTGTTTCTGCGCGAAGCGCATGGCCTTTTCAAACAGGGCTTTGTCGGTCTCAAGAGTGAACTGGATCACGGCTTTTTTGCTCCGGAACCTCCCGCGCTAAGCGTCCGCCAGTTGAGGGGCAGACCACGCGGAAGTTGGGAGCTATCCTTTCTAACGTAAAAGACATCGCGGTGAGGCAGCATTTCCCGCGCCCGGGCTACGGGCCGCTGGTAAATGCCGCGACTGCTGGATTCGGTAACTGGAATCGCGCCGCCTTCTTCCAATTGTCCCTCGAACGGCCCCACTTTGCCATCAAAGGAAATTTCCCGCCATTGCAGGGCCACCAGAATGCCCTCCTGGCCCCGCGGATCGTAACGCCGTTCCAGCACTGCGACGTTACCTTTTAGCAACGCGCCCTTCGGCACCAGTACCACGCCTTTACGCTTCACATCGCGACGCACACGGGCCTCAATTTCGTCGCCAATGGCGTTGCCGGGGAACTGTATCGGAGTAAGAAGTTCGAGCTCAATCGACAAGCCCGCCGGCAGCGCGATTGCCTCCGGCAGCGGCGTTGGCGGGGCCTCGCCGGCGGGAGCTTCATCGAAGGAAAGCGTCGATTCTCCGGCGTATTGCCGGCACCGCGAGAAACTGATCGCGTTCCGGCTCTGCCCGCCGTCTAAGTCTTCCATAATCATCTGCGACGATTTCGGCAGAAGGAACGTCGATTCGCCGATCGGAACCCGCTCATAGCGCATGGAGTCCGTCGTCGCCCGCAGCGGCAAATGGGGCGGAATATCCATCGCCTCCACGTCCAGGCGCAGCAGGTCCAGCGTCTCAATATCGTTCCAGAACGATCCCCGATATCCGGTGATCCCCTCCAAATGGCCAATGCGAATGCGATAGCCGCTGCGAAATTGCGGGACCTGGTAGTCGTAACGCGAGACGGCGCGTCCGTCGATCGTTTCCTCGCCGCGATAAGTAATCAGTGGCGTGCCCGACAGAAACACGGAACGCGCGTGGAGTGCGAAACTCCCATTGCCAATCGCTCCCGACGGCGCCAGTTCCCGCAAATCGCGGTCTTTGAACTCGCGTTCTCCGGGCCACGAAAACAACTCTTTTCCCTCTACCACCGCCACTTCCAAATGCAGCGCGTCCACGAGTTGAAATCGCTTGCTTTTCCCCGAACGCCGCGAGCGTTCAATCGTTTCCAGGCAGGTGTAATTCGGCTGGCGGACCAGTACCTGCTCCATGTGCCGTTTGACACGCGAGAGGAACAGCACCTCCGGCGCCAGCCCCTGCGCGCCCGCGCAAAACGAAATAAGGACCAAATACGCCCGCAACCGAGGCATAGTTCCATTGTAGCCGCCGCCTACCTGTTACCATCGTGTCGATGGCAACCAAAGTATCCGTTAACAATCATGGCCCTCTTCGTCTGGAAGGGGACTTCACAATCACCGACTCCTCCGGCAAGGAGTTCGGTCTCGCCGGACGCACGGTGATCTCACTGTGCCGCTGCGGCTTGTCGGAGAATAAACCGTTCTGCGACGGCGCCCACGGCCGCGCCGGTTTTCAGAGCGCCTGTGAGGCGCGTGACCTGCCGCCGCCCAAGCCGAAGGTTTAAGCCGGTTCGCCTTCACTCAACACGCAGATGTCTTTTAACCCGCGATAGTCTTCGGCGAAATCCAGCCCGTAGCCGACGACGAACTCGTCCGGAATCGTGAAGCCGGTGTAGCCAACCTGCACCGGCCGCAACCGGCGGTCTGGCTTGTCGAGCAACGCCGCGATGCGGATGCTGCGCGGCTTGCGGTTGTGCAGCAGCCCGATCAAGTAGCTCAGCGTGACGCCGGTGTCGACAATGTCCTCGACGATGATGATATTGGCGCCTTCAATGGATGTGTCCAGGTCCTTCGTCACCTTCACTTCGCCGGACGTGGTCTTGCCCTTGCCGTAGCTGGAAATTCCTATAAAATCCATGTGTACGGGACGGTGGATCGCGCGGGCAAGATCGGCCACAAAGATGAACGCGCCCTTCAGAATGCCCACCAGGATCAGGTCCCCGTCCTTGTAATCCTTGGTGATCTGCGCGCCGATTTCAGAGACGCGCCGCTGGATTTCGATGTCGGAGATAAGAACGCGCAACTGCGGATTGTTCATGCTGAATTTAGTCGGTCGTCCGGTATCGCGCGCTGGGCGCGCCCATATGAATATGGGGTGCGGTGGCCTGTCCTCGCACGGCGGTGCGGAAAGCGAAGAATGGAAGATTCCGTTCTTCCAGGAATCGCATCAGCCAGCGGCCTTCCACGCCGTCCGGATTCAAAGCGACGTCCACGCGGTCGCGATGGTCAAAGCCCATCGAACGGTGCAGAGCCGTTTCGCCGCGCGCACTCACCGGGAGCTTATGGTCGAACTTGCGCTCAAACTCCAGGACGACTCTCTTGAATTCCTCGTTGCCAAACTTGCTCCCGCCGGCGAAGCGCGTGATGCGGGCAATCGCGCCATCGGCGATAGATGGCTGGTCGGGATGCTGGTCGCTCACTTCCTGCTCCGCGCGGATCATGGCCGCGATTTCGGCCAAGCTCCGGGCACGCTGTTCCATCGCGTCGACCAGCCGGCGAGTGGCATCCAGTTCTTCCTCAAACGGCACCAGCGAAGTTCGGGGCGCAACGCCCTCGCCGACCAATATCGCCTGCTGCGCCAACTGGGCCAGTTGCCGCTCCAGCCTGCGCGCGGCGGCCCCCGTGGCTTCTGTCGACTGTTGTTCGGTAAGGTCTTCCAGCGCCACGCGAGCGTCGAGAGTCTCGGCGATCAGTGCGTCGTCCTGCGCTTGACGAAGCGCCCCCGCGGCTTGTTCGACTTGTTTTCGGGATACCGCGCCCGCGTCGGCCAACTTCCGGATTTGCTCCAGTTGTTCCCTGGCTTGACGCACGCCGGCTGTCTCGGCTGCGGGAAGAGCGACCGCGGCCAACAAGCCGACAAATGTCAAGACACAGATCCGCACTATACTTTAAGTGTAGTACGACATCGCTACAGGAGAAATATTTGCAGGCACAGACAACCCGTAAGCAGCCAAGGAAGGCAGCGCCCATTCCGGTGCCGGAATCGATAATGGAGGCGCCGGCGGAAACGCCTTATGAATTGAACCCCGCGTGGATAACCGCGGTTCGCGCGGCCGAAGACAAACAGGCCGTAGATATTCAAGTCCTGGACCTGCGCGGTATCACGACGATGGCCGATATGTTCTTCATCTGTCATGGCCGCAACTCACGCCAGAATCAGGCGATTTGCGATGAGATCGAACAGCGGCTGAAGGAAGAGCACGGCGAACGTCCGATGGCCATTGAAGGTCTGAAGAACGCTGAGTGGATTTTGATGGACTACGGGGACATTGTGATTCACATCTTTAGCGAGGCGGCTCGTGAGTATTACGATCTCGGGCGGCTTTACCGCGACGCGAAGCGGCTGCAGGCGGAGTAGTGAGCCGATTCGCTAGGAGGCCGCACATGGACTGGCCGAAATTCGATCTCGCAATGACCGGCCCGAATTATTTACACGGTGCGCCGGTATTCCGGGAGGAGCCGCGTATGCACGCCGTTGCGGAGGTTTACGAAATCGATCTGAGGCTGGTCGCGGGTGTCAAACAGTTCGCCGAAAGCCAGCGATTTGAGCATCTTGTTCCACAAGAGCGTCCCGTAGCGGCCTCAGCGCTAGCTTGCTGAGCGCGAGGTGCAGACGGCGGCGGAATGGCGTTGGTCGCGACTTGTCAATGGCGATCTCCTGAAGCAGGCGGAAGCGTACTGGTTTGGCGTGATGGTCACGGCGGATCAAAGCCTCAAATATCAGCAAAATTGGAAAGACCGCAAATAGGCGATTTCATCCCGAAAAATTCGCATCGGCTGTCGATGCCGGGACGGAAGGGAGCTTCGAGTTTGTCAGGTACGAATTGCCGCCGACGCCAACCCCGCGCTCGCGAGGATAATCGATCTAGCGCGACTGGCAAGGGCGCTTTTGGTGTTTCCGCTACGCGGGCCGACAGTCAAATTGAACGCTCTGCCCCGGAAGGCGCTACGGCTTCCAAACTGTTACCGGAGCGGTTCTTCGCGTGTTGTAGCCCAGCCGCTCCCGCGAGAACTCAATTGAGGGCATCCAACCGCAGACGCGGCGAGTGAGCCGGGCGGTGCGTCGTTGAGTTGTTATTGCTGAACGGCATTCCAGGAACGAATAAAGGAGGTGGGTTCCCCTGGAACAGTCCAATCCGGAGCTGTGGAAGAGGCTCCAGCGGGCCAGCGGGCGATTGACCGCTGAGGGCCGCATCGGTGGCCAGGACGATTCGCGCTAGGCCACTCGCCGCGACGGCAGCTTGATCCTGAAGTCGACTTCCAAGCCAGCATCACTGAGCATATTCACAAGCGTATCCAGCGAGAACCGGCTAATCTTGCCGCGCGTCAGGTCCGAGATTCGCGGCTGACTGACCTTCAGGCGCTTGGCGGCGTCTGCTTGAGTCAGGCCTTCTTTCTCGATGAACTTCCTCAGGGCCGTCATCATCTGCGACCATAAGCGCAGGTTGCGGGATTCGGCGGGCGAAAAACCGAGGTCGGCAAAGACATCGCCGCTGCCCTTGATGACGGTCCGTTTCCTCACAGGTGTGATTATACGCAATTGGATATATTGCCGGTTGGGAGCAGGTGTCGATTCCGGCGCGTATAATCGAAGCAGGAGAAAGCCATGCACACCGAGTACATCGAACAACGCAACGGCGGCTACTACCTGGCCGGGACGCGCATTTCGCTCGATTCCGTCGTCTACTCATTCAACGACGGGCAATCTCCTGAAGCCATACAAGAAGACTTCCCCTCGCTGAAGCGTGCCCAGATCTACGGTGCGATTGCTTTTTACCTGGACCATCAGGCCGAGATCGACAAGTACCTCGAAGATACAAAGCGTGAATTTGAGGGCAGGGGCATTCCGATGTCGGAAGAGAATCCTGGCCTCTGGGCGCGAATCCAGCAGGCGCGGGCGCAATCGTCTCAAGCCAAATCGGGCGAGCCCCGCTCTTGAGCATTCGCTTCCAAGCAGACAACGATCTTAAGTACGCAATCGTAAAGACCGTTCGGAGGCAAGAGCCAGTCATCGACTTCGCCTCTGCGCAGGAGGCTGGCTTGGATGGCCTCAGCGATCCCGAACTCTTGGACCGCGCCGCGCTTGAAGATCGCGTGCTGGTCTCGCATGATCGCCGTACGATGCTGAATCACTTCCGCAACCATTTGGCAGCGGGGAAATCGAGTCCGGGGCTGCTGGTGGCGGCACAGGACGCGCCTATCGGCGTCGTAGCCGAAGCTATCGTCGTTCTTTGGGCGGTGACATGGCCCGGAGAACTTACGAATCGGGCTTATCATCTTCCATCGCTCATTCATCACAGCTTCCCTCGCTGAAGCCCCTGATCGAGTATTTCGGCGACCAGCCCCTTCTCAAGATTCGTGCCGAAGACATTCGCGCTTACCAGAAGTCCCGCTTTGACGCCAGCCTCTCGGGCAAGACTATCAACATGGAGGTTGGAGTCGTTCGTTTCATGCTAAAGCGGGCGAAGACTTGGCACTTGGTCGCCGATGACGTCAGGCTATACCCGAAGAGCCCGAAGGTCATTGGGAAGTACTGACTGACGAGGAGAAGGCGCACCTCTTTCGTATCGCCAGCAGCAAGCCGAGTTGGCTGACCGCATTTTGTGCGGCGGTGATTGCCGTCTCGACAACCTGCCGAAGTGTTGAGCGTAAGAATCTCCGTTGGCGGGACGTCGATCTCTTCACTCAGCGCCTAATGGTCCGACGAAGCAAGACGGAAGCCGGGCTTCGAACGATTCCGCTCAACCGCGATGCCATCCTCGCCTTCGCCAAGCTCAAAGAGCGGGCCGAAGCAATTGGTTCAATGGAACCGACCCACTTCGTATTCGCGGCGTGCGAGAAGCACCAATTCGATCCGACTAAACCGCAGAAGGGTTGGCGCTCCTCGTGGCGAAGCCTAACGAAGGCGGCTGGGTTCGCCGGGTTTAGATTCCACCCCCTTCGCCACCAAGCCATCACGGAGATGTCCGAAGCCGGTGCGTCGGACGCCACAATCATGGCCGTAGCAGGTCACATCGACCGCGCCATGATGGAGCACTACAGCCATGTGCGCATGGCGGCCAAGCGCGACGTTCTGTCAAAACTCGAAAGCGGCCTGATGGAGATCTCGCTGGGCGATGTCACAAAAACGGAGCAAAAGAAATCCGAGTAGGGCTAGGTCGCACGCCACGTCACAAAGCCCACCCGTTACCAGGTGGCCTCTTCTTATTTGTACCGGTCCGGCTCAGCCCGTTCGACGTTGGGCACTGAGGCAATCACGCCATGGCTCCCCCGGATGATGGGGGTTCTCCTTCCGCAAGTGCGTCGATTGTCGGCGCGTCTGTATCGCCGGTGACCGCCAATGGAACCGACTTCCCGACCATGATCGCCCGCAACATGGCGAGAATTCTGATTGACGACCAAGCGCCACCAGCCAACAAGAACACAAGCACTATCCCTACAGCGACGGCACTCGCGCTGCTCGTCGTGCCGGCTCTCACGCGCACCAGGACGCTTACGAGCACCACAACTGGAGCCGCTATCGGTGCTGCAAGCGTGATGGCTAGCCAAGTCGCGGACAGTACGCGGGACAACCCCGACGTCGCGTCGATCAGCAGCCACGGTTCCTCGCACTCCCTAACATTCTCACCCTGGAGGCGCTCGATAGTGACCAGAAGTACCAAGCAGTTGAGAAACACGAGCACTGAGAGAACCCACAGCGCGTTTTGGGTTGGCATCTCGGTGTCGATGACCGGGACCTTGACGGTCGACGTAGTGAGTGCCCGTTCAACGTCCCGGTAGACGGCGGGCGGGAACGAATCCTTAGCAACCGCGACTTTCGCAGACCTGGCCACCTCCTGAAGCTGCAAAGTCGCCTTGTCCTCTTCGGAGCCCAAGTAGAGCCATCGATTATCGACGCTCATGTCGTTTTTGAGAAGCACCGGAAGCCTTGCCGTGACATCGGGGTGCGACCCTTTGAAAGCTTGGTTCAGCCCGAGTCGGCCGTTCTCAATCGCCGCGTCAGTCTCCGACAGAGGCGCGAGGATATTCTTGTGCAGTTCAGAAAGATCGATGGCGCGCGTCCAGGGCAGCAGGTCGGGAATGCTGGCACGGATGTTCGAAATCTCGGGAACTCCGGGAATCTCCTTCGCTTTGGTTGCCTGCCGCGAAGGCTGGCGCACGGAAATCGACCAACTGGCACCTTCGAGCGATCGAAGGTAAGCCGCGCCAAATCCTGAATAGGTTTGCTCTCGGCCCGAGCGCAGCCAATCGGACAGCGTGAAAGTGTCGGTAATCGGGCGCTTGTCGGTTTGCTGGCGGTACCACCAATCCTCAAAATCGTCCTTGATGAGATTGGCTGCGATCCACTGCGAGACCGCCGCGCGCGCTTGATCCAGCAGCAGCCACCGTGCGAATTCGGTCGTGCCAACAGCGCCGACCGCTACTGTAAGGGTCAAGAGGACCACAGAGTAAGTGCGACCAGCCGCTACGAGCTTATCCACCTTCGCCATAACACGCTCCGAAAGCACCGGAGAGATTCAGCATCCCCAGATTCTGGTGAGTCTAGCACGAATCCACGGCGGCCCCAGGGCAGTTGGCCGGTGGTTTTTCGCCGGTAGTTCAAGTTGGCGGTAGTCAGTCCTACGCGACACGGCCGACGACTTAAGGAAGTCTAGCGAAGACGAGTGCGTACTCTTGCAGCCGAACGCGCCACGAAATTCACTCAAGCGCCAGAAAGGGCGACTGGAGAGAGATGCCCGGAATGGCCGCAGGAGCTAACAAGGTTCGAGGGGAGACGCCGTCGTGGGCGGAGCGTAACATACCAACGCCAGCTTGGCGGCGGATGAAATCGGGAGAAAGTGCGCAATTCGGAGCGCTGACTAACAATAAGGGCCGCACCAAGTCACATCGACGCGCCATGATGGAGCACTACAGCCACGGACGCTAGGCGCGACGTTCTGTCAAAGCTCGAAAGTGGCCTGATGGAGATCCCGCTGGGCGACGTCACAAAAACGGCGGAAAAGAAGTCCCAATAGGGGCTGCGTCACAATCTACGTCACAAAGGCCACCCGCTGCCGGGTGGCCTCCCCTTTAAGATTATAATTTCATTGGTCGGGGCGAGAGGATTCGAACCTCCGGCCTCCTGGTCCCGAACCAGGCGCGATACCAGGCTTCGCTACGCCCCGACGGCGCACGCACAACCTCTTCATCATAGCCCCATCCCACCGGCACCGCAAGGTGCGATACGATGATCCGCAGTATGTACCGCCGCACAGTCCTCCAATTCCTGCCCGCCGCGATCGCCGCGCCCCTCGCCGCCGCTCCTAAGATCGACTCCTCCGCCGGCTTCCGGCTCGGGGTCGCCACCTACTCTCTCCGCGGTTTCCCCCGCCCGCAGACGATCGAAATGTTGAAGACGCTCGATGTCGATACCGTTTCGCTCAAGGAAATGCACGCCAAGATCAAAGGCGATCCCGCCGAATGGACCCAGGCCCGCAAGGATCTGGAATCGGCCGGCATTCGCGTCGTCTCCTGCGGCAACATCTCCATGACGGTCGATGATGACGCTGAAATCGAACAGAACTTCAAGTACGCCCAGGCCCTCGGCGCCGCCGGCATCGTGATGGCCCCCAATCTCCAAACCCTGCCCCGTATCGAAAAATTCGTCGAAAAGTACGACATCAAGGCCATGATTCACAACCACGGCCCCGAAGACAAAATCTTTCCTACGCCGAAATCCGTCTATGACGCCGTCAGGAAAATGGACCCGCGCATGGGCCTCTGTATCGACATCGGCCACACCGTCCGCACCGGCGCCAGCGTGCTGGAATCCATCGAAATGGCCGGCCCCCGCCTCCTCGACTTCCACATCAAGGACCTAAAGGACCTCCTCGACAAGAATTCCCAGTGCGAAGTGGGCGACGGCGCCATTCCTATCCCCGCAATCTTCAAGCTCCTGCGTAAAGTCAAATACGCCGGCAACGCGAATCTGGAATACGAAATTAACTTGAAGAACCCCCTGCCTGGAATGATTAAGAGTTTTGCATACATGCGCGGTGTGCTTGCGGGTATGCAATCCTAGTGCGGTAAATGCGCCCGTTCTGGGACGATCTCCGCTTCGGCCTGCGGCTGTTGTGGAGACACCCCTCATTCTCAATCCTCGCGCTCCTGACGCTCGCTCTCGGCATCGGGGCCAATACCGCGGTCTTCTCCATCGTCCGCGGCGTGCTGCTAAAGCCACTCCCCTATCGCCAACCGGAGCAACTCCTCTGGTTTGCGGGCAGATCGGCGCGCTTTGCCGCCGAGAGTTCCGGCGTTTCCATTCCCGAATTAATTGACGTTCGACTTCAGTCCCGCACCCTCTCAAGCGTCGCTGCCTACTCGTTCTTCGTCGACAAAATGACCGTCACCGGCATCGGCGATCCGGAACAGGTAGACGGCATGCGCGTTACCGCCAACTTTTTCGACGTATTGGGCGTTCCCCCGGCCGCCGGTCGCACGTTTCAAGCCGGGGAAGATCAACTCGGCGGCCCGCGCGTGGCTGTGCTTAGTCATGAGATGTGGCTGCGCGATTACGCCGCCGATCCCGCCGCCATCGGCAGTAATATCACCCTCAACTCCGTATCTTTTCAGATTATCGGCATTATGCCGGCCGGGTTTAAATTCCCTTCCCGCATCTCGGTTTGGGTCCCGATTGATATTGGCTCCCCCGCCACAATCATGCGCGCGGTCCACGCCTATCTCGTCATTGGCCGCCTGGCCGTCGGCGCTACGCCAGCGCTCGCCGCGCAGGAACTCGCCGGGATCGGCGCCGCATTGGAACGTAACTTTCCAACCTCCAATACCGGCTACCGTTTCGACGTTCAAACGCTCTCCGATCACGTCACCGGATCCATCCGCGAAACTCTCTACCTCCTCGTCGCCATTACGGCGTTTCTGCTGCTGATTGGCTCGGCGAATGTGGCCAATCTACTGCTCTCCCGCGCCACCACCCGCCGCCGCGAAATCGCCATTCGCAACGCGCTCGGCGCACCCCGGTCGGTCATTATCCGCCAACTTTTTGCCGAGAGCCTCATTCTCTCGCTCGCCGGCGGCGCGCTTGGCAGCCTGGCCGCCTGGTCGGCCGTGCGGCTCCTGCGCGGCTGGAACCCGGCCGCACTGCCGCGGGCCGATGAGCTTTCCCTCGACCCCGCCGCACTCGTGTTCGCGCTGTTAATTTCCATCGCCACCGCCGTGCTCTTTGGACTCGCCCCCGCTCTCCAGGCCACTCGCGCCGAACAGCACAAAGCACTCCGCGATTCCGGCGCCCGCGGCGGCGGCGAAGGCGCCGGCCGCGCCCGCCTGCGCAGTTTTCTTGTCATCGGTGAAATCGCTCTGGCGATTGTCCTTCTCGCCGGCGCCGGCCTTCTCCTCGAGTCGCTCCGTCAACTTCTCTCGGTCGATCCCGGATTTCGCCCCGCCGGCGTCATCACCGCCGAAATGACTCTTCGCATGCGCAAATTCCGTACCCTCGACGCCACCGCCGCCTTTGTCGAGACCTATCTGGAACGGCTCCGCGCCCTGCCCGGCGTACAGTCCGCCGGCGCCGTCGTTTCGCTGCCAATGGGATCTTTCTACACCTTCCACGAATTCAAAGTTGTGGGCGATCCGCCTCTGGCTATTCCGCCTGTCACCGGCTCCACTTCCGCCACCTCCGGTTACTTTGAGGCCATGGGTATTCCTCTTCGCCAGGGCAGGTATTTCGATTCCCGCGATGGCCGCGACGCCGCCAAGTCCGTGATCGTCAGCGAACCCTTTGCCCGCCAGTATCTCGCCGGCCGCAACGCCGTCGGCCAGCGTCTGCAAATTTTCGCCAGCGGCGTGCCGCCTTTCGAGGGCGAAATCGTCGGCGTCGTTGGCGGCGTCCGTCATGATAACCTCGCCCAGCAACCCCGCGTCGAAATCTACCTCCCGTTATTGCAAAATCCATATCCGCTTGCCAACATTGTCCTCCGCTCGAACACGCCGCGCGACACGCTCTTCGCGGCCATGAAGAATGTGCTCAAGGACATTGATCGCGACCTCCCCCTCCATCGCGTCCGGAGCATGGAGGAGGTGGTCCTGGAATCGGCCGCCGCCCCCCGCGCCCGCGGCTTTCTCACCGCCGTTTTCGCCATCGCCGCGCTCCTTCTGGCCAGTATCGGCATCTACGGCGTCATGTCGTACGCCGTCAGCCGCCGCACGCACGAGATCGGCATCCGCATGGCCGTCGGCGCCACGCCCGGAGAGATCATGCGCATGATCCTCAGCCAAAGCGGCAAACTGCTTCTCATCGGCCTTTGCTGCGGCCTCGCGCTGACCCTCGCGCTCGGCCGTTTGCTCAGCAATCTGCTCTTCGGCGTCAGCGCGTTTGACCCGGTGGTCCTCGCCCTTGTCTGCGGGCTGCTGCTGATCGTCGCCATCGCCGCCAGCAGCATTCCCGCCTGGCGCGCCGCTCGCATCGACCCCCTCCACGCCCTCCGCCAGGATTAGAGGTTCAGCGCCTTTTCCAACGCCTCCAGCGCCCGTTCGGCGTAATCCAAATGCCGCCGTGTTTCCGCAACGTTGGCGCTCTTCAGCGCTGCCTCCCCCTGGTCCATTTCGAACTGCATCCGCTGTGCCGATCCCTGCAATTCCGCCCGCGGCCGCAGCCCCTGGGCCGCCATGCTCTCCCCCAGCGATTCCAGCGCCGCCTTCGCCGTTACAATCCGTTGCGCCAACTGAATTACCCGGCGCCGCTGCTCATCCAGCGCGGCGCGGTCCGCCGTTGGCGCCGTTGCCGCTGGGGCCGTTGCCCCCGGTCCATCGTCAATCGGCCGCTGCGCAACAGGCTGACTGGCGACGGGGGTTTGAGACGATGGCGTCACCGGCGCCCGCACCGTCGCCGGCACACGCGCGCCACCCGCCGACGGAGTCACAGGCTGCCGCGCCACCGGTTCCTGCTGCCCCGGTTCAGGAGTTGCCGGAACAGACTCCGGCGTCTGCCCCGGCGGCGGCGCGACCGGCGCCGGCTCAATCCGCGGCGTTGGCTGCTGTGCGTTCGTCCGGAAAAACCGCGGCGCCTGCGTCACCAGCACCGCCAGCACCGCCACTGTCGCCAAAGATCCCGCCAGCATGTACACCGTTCGCGGCGCCATGCCCTGCTTCATCGCAACCGGAACGGGAGCCGCCGCCGGAACTGCAATCGCCGCCGCCGGAGCCTGCAACACCCGTCCCAACGCCGCCCGGAATGCCGCCGCGTTCTGGAATCGCGCATTCGGATCCTTCGCCATTCCCGTCAAAATAACGTCGCTCAACGCCGCCGGCACCTGCGGATCGTGCTGCACCGGCGGGACCGGCGCCTGTTGCATATGCGCCGCCATAATCGCAAACGTGTTCTCGCCCTCAAAAGGCCGCTTGCCCGTCACCATCTCATACAGCGAAATCGCCAGCGAATAAAGGTCCGACCGCCCATCAAGCGCCGCGCCATTAATCTGCTCCGGCGACATATAGTACAGCGAGCCCGTCGTCTGGTGCGTCTGCGTCAGGCTCGGATCGTTCATCACCCGCGCAATGCCGAAATCCATCAGCTTCACCTGGCCCTGCGTGGTGATCATAATGTTCGACGGCTTAATATCCCGGTGCACAATTCCCCGCGAGTGCGCATAATCCAGCGCGCCCAGCACTTCTAGGCAGATGCCCGCCGCGTTCGCCACCGGCACCGGCCCCTGCTCCAAATACTGCCCCACCGTCCGCCCTTCCACGAACTCCATTACCATCAGCAACTGATTTCCATCGCGCATCGCCGTCCGCAATCCGGCAATGTTCGGATGCTCCAGCGCCGCCTGCACTTTGATCTCGCGTAGAAACCGGTCCGCCAGCCCCGGATCGCCCACCAGGTCCGGAAGCAGAACTTTCATCGCCTCAATCCGGTCGGAGATCACGTTCCGCACCTGGAACACTTGCCCCATGCCGCCCGCGCCCAATTCGCGCACGATCTGATAATCGCCCACCTGCATCCCTGGCTGGAGACTCATATCCGCCTTCCTTACTCCCCTTGCGACTTTACCTGGTCGCCAACCTTCGGCTTCGCCGGTCCGTTGTAATTGCCCACGCTCGATTGCTCATCGGCCTCCGTAATCGTGACCGTTCCGATCGGCGTCCCGATCCGCCGCAAAACTTTGCCGGTCGCCGGGTCCCGAACCTCGCGGCCGCCCTGAATTACTTGTAAATGCTGACCCGTCTTCACGCCCGCGCGCGTCCCCACATTCATTATCAGTGTGCTGCCGCTGACATCGGCGATCAACCCATCGATCACAACCAACCGTTCCGGCACCTTGCTCGCCCCCGCCACCAGTTCGCTGCGCAGCGCGCTCACCGCCGCCGCCGTCGCCTCGCCGATTATCGAATTCGAAAAGTTCGTTGACGCCATGTCCACGCCGCCGCCCGCCGCCGTCCGCGCTCCCGATCCCGCTCCGAACAACGTCGTCCCGCTCCGCTGCGACTCGCCCTTCCCGCTTGACACGGAGATAATCTCCCCCGTCTCCACCAGGACCGTCCGCGCCGAAATACCCACCACCGCCTTCGAGTTCTTCACGCCCACATTGCCCAATCCGTACTTCGCTCCCACGCCTCTCATCACACCCCCGCCCGCGCCCACGCTCCTATCGTCCCGGCCAAACTGCGTAATGCTGCCAATGATAATCGCGTCCACCCCCAGCATCTTCCCGATCTTCGCCGCCGTTGTACTATCGGCGCGGTCGCTGTTGGAGAAATTCTGCTCCGCCAGCAATTTCTGAATTGCCTTCCGCTCGATCACCGAGTACGTGCCATCGCGGACCAGGCGGTCAACCAGCAGGTCCGCGATACCTTTGCCGATGTCGACATTCTGCCCGAAAATAGCCGAAACCCCGCCCTGCACGGTTCCATACTCAAAGTCGAGAACGGCCACGCGCTTCTTTTGGGCCCACACCGACTGCCCCGCCGCCGCGATCAGAAACAGTAGGAAAACTCGCCTCTTCATCATTCACCTGCTGTCGGCCACGGGGCCTGACATCCCTAACTGTAACGCGAAAAATCCGGCCACGGAGCCTCACGTTTTGTAACCGGCACAAACCGTTGGACTTGTGTCTCAAATCCGACTACACTAGTGGGAACGAGCTCGATGTATCCAAACAGAACTTTTGCCCCCCGCACACCACGCCGCGTTAGAGAGAATGTCAACGAAACCATTCGTGCCCGGGAGGTAAGAGCGGTATTCCCCGATGGCACCGTGGAGGTCATGAAGACGGACCTGGCCATCCGCAAGGCCAAAGAGCTTGGTCTTGATCTAATATGCATCGCGCCGACGGCGGAACCGCCGGTGGCCAAGGCCATGGATTACGGCCAGTGGCAGTACGAGGTCAAGAAGAAGCAGCACGACGCCCGCAAGAAGCAGCACATTATTCTGGTGAAGGAGCTGAAGTTCCGCCCCAACACCGACGACCACGACTACGACTTCAAGAAGAACCACGCCATTCGCTTCCTGCAGGAAGGTAATCGCGTGAAAGCGGTGGTGCAGTTCCGCGGCCGCGAAATCGCCCACACGGACCTAGGCCAGAAACTACTCCAGCGCTTCGCCGCCGACATTGCGGCTTTCGGTCAAATGGACGGCCAGCCGCGTATGGAAGGCCGTAACGCGCATATTATTATCAGCCCGATTAAGAAGCATTAAGCCGCCAACCGGGCAGTTTGGCGCAAAGCGCGCCTAATAAGCAAGTCCCCACTTGCGGTGGCTCAGAACTGCCGCGCGACAATGACGCCCGTCTACCTTCTACGCCTCCGCGCGGTCTAGTTCACGAACCGGCGCAGTCTGACGTTGTTCACCAGCCCCAGCATCATAAACACGCTCAGCATTCCGGATCCGCCGTTACTCATCAGCGGCAATGGAATTCCCGTCACCGGCATTCGCCCCACCACCATCCCTACGTTGACCAGTAAATGAAACAGCAGCGTTGCGCATATACACATGCAGATATACATGCCGCCCCGGTCGGGCGCCGTTTGCGCGTTCTGCACAATCTGCATGAATAGCAGAAAATAAAGCCCCAGCACGAAAACAACGCCGACAAATCCGTGCTCTTCCGCGAATGCCGAAAACACAAAATCCGTATGCGGCACAGGCAGGAATTGGTAGCGTGTCTGTGTCCCTTTGGTCACTCCCCGGCCCCACATGCCCCCGTTTCCGATCGCGATCTTCGATTGAATGACCTGATATCCGTCCCCCTTGGGATCTCGCGACGGATCGAGAAAAGTCTGGATCCGCGACTTTTGATAGTCCTTCAATAAAAACCAGCTCGAGGGAATCAGGACTATCGCCAACAGACCGATGATCACCGCGTATTGCCACCGCAAACCCGCCAGAAACACGCCCATGGCGAGGATCGGCAAGTAGGTCATCGACGTTCCCAGATCCGGTTGCCTCATCACCATCACCATCGGCAGCCCCACCAGACCACTCAGCTTCGCCAATTCCTTCCAATGCACGGACTCCGTCCGCAGATCCGTCAGGAATCGCGCCACTACCAGGACCATCACCAATTTGGCGAACTCTGAAATCTGAAACAGGAACCCGCCCGGCAACGCCAGCCACCGCCGGGATTCGAAAATCTTCACGCCGAACATCGCCGTAACGATCAACAGCAGAATCGTCGCCCCATACAGAATCGGCACCTGTCCCAGCAGCGTGTGATAATCAATCGACGAAATTATCCACATCAAAACTAACCCAACGCAGACGAAAATAATCTGCTTCCACCAGAGGTCTTTCCACTTCGTTCCCTGGCCCGCCGAGAATATCTGCAATACACCAATCGCGCTCACCAGCAGCGCGATCAGTAGCAATCCCCAATCGAAGTCTTTAAAGGATCGGTACGCGGCCATCGTCAGTTTGCGAATCCCTTCGCTCCGTGCGGCGCCAGCGCCAGCGTCGGCAGCCGGTTCACGTTGCGGTTCTTCTTGTCGAAATAAGCCTTCATGACGTCACGCGCAATCGGCGCCGCCTGGTCCCCGTGCCCCCCGCCCTCGTACAGAACGGAGACGACGATCTCCGGATTTATCCGGGGCGCAAACGCCACAAACCATGCGTTGTCTTTTAGCTCCGCCGCGAGCTTCGCCGAAGTCCTCATCAGTTCATTCGACGCCAACTGGGCCGTCCCGGTTTTCCCGCAAACTTCAATCCCCGGCAACCGCGCCACGCCACCCGTCCCGCCCTGGTTCACCACGCCATACATTCCGTAAATCACCCGGTTCACGTTGTCGATGTTCACGTCCGCCTTCCGCGGTTCAATCCGATTCGGATCCTTCACCAAATGCGGCCGCTGCCACACGCCGCCCGCCGCAATCCCTCCCGTCATCACCGCCAACTGCAATGGCGTGATCGCCAGCGCTCCCTGGCCAATGGCCACCGATATCGTCTCCCCCGCATACCACTGCTGCCGCAGCGTCCGGGCTTTCCATTTGGACGACGGCATCACGCCCCGGTATTCAAATGGCAGATCGATGCCTGTCTCTTTCCCCAACCCCGCCATCTCCCCATATTTCGCCAAATTATCAATCCCCAGCCGGTTCCCGGTGTTATAGAAGAACACATCGCAACTCACCGCCAGCGCCCGGTGCAGATTCACCGTGCCGTGCCCACTCTTCTTGTGGCAATGGAAGTAGCGCCCATAAAAGTTCATCCCGCCAGGGCAGTGAAATGTCGTGTGCTCGTCAATCACGCCCCGCTCCAATGCCGCCAGCGCCACCAATGGCTTGAACGTCGATCCCGGCGCTAAATTCGACTGGATCGCCCGATTTAACATCGGTTTGTCGAAGTTATTCATGATCTCGTCCCAGTCTTTTCTTCGAATGCGCCCCGCAAACTTATTCGGATCAAACGCCGGCCGCGACACCATCGCCAGCACTTCGCCGGTTCGCAGATCCATCGCCACCACCGACCCTCGCCGTCCCTCCAACGACATCTCCGCCACAATCTGCATGTCCAGATCCACCGTCAATTGCAAGGATCGCCCCGGATCGGCTTCCTTGTACCCAATCACCTCCCGCTCATTCCCTTTGTTGTCCACCACCACTTGCCGCTGCCCGTCCACGCCCATCAATATTTCGTTGTACTGCCGTTCTATCCCGGCCTTGCCGATCACATCCCCCTGGTTATACTTGGCAAAATCGGCCATGTCCAGTTCCGCTTCCGTTACCTCGCCCACATACCCGATCACATGCGCCAGCAGGTTGTCCCGCGGATACAGCCGGTGCTGCACATGCACCAGTTCCAGCTCCGGAAACGTATCGGGATCGTCATGCGACTCGACAAACGAAATCTCCGCCCGCGTCAACTCATCCTTAATGACAATCGCCTCATACTTCGGCCGCGAACGGAATCGCCGCAGCCTTCCAGTCAACTCCTCAAAATCCAGATTCAGCCCCGACGCAATCGCCGGGAGATGGTCTTCCTTCAAGTTTTCCCGCGACAAATACACCGAAAACGACGAGTGATTATCGACAATCGTCCGGCCTTCCCGGTCCAAAATCTTCCCGCGCGGCGCCAGAATCGGTGTGGACTTGACCCGATTCCGCTCGGCCGCCTCCATATAAAGCTCGTTGTTCTGCACTTGCAGCTTCCAAAACCCCGCGATAAGGAACAAAAAAACGGCGACGGACATGTACTGAAAAAACGCGATCTTACTCGACGCGTAATTTGTATCATCGTGCAGAACCGACGGGTCCAGCTTGTCTGGTTCCAGCGGGTCTTTCGGTTCTCGGTCCATGCGGGCGGGCATTGCGCGATTACCCCCTCTCCCGTAGTTTATCCAGAATCAGGAACAAGGGTACGGCGACCAACGCATTTAACAGCCCAAACAGCAGTGTTTGCGTGATATCGAAATCGACTGCCTGGCCCAGCAGCGCCCGGACGAGAATCCACGTGAAGAACTGGTGGAAGAAAAAGAAGAAGAAGGAAAGTCCGGCCCGAATGGTCGTGTTGTCCACGTCGATCTTGATCGAAATCGATGCCGCGAAGTAGCCAACCAGTGTTTTCACCATGCCGAAAATTCCCAACGGCTGGTTTGCCAGCGCGTCCTGCAGCAGGCCGATTACCGCACCGATCAGCGTCCCGCCCACGGGGTTGCGCTGCATCAGCGAGAAGTACACGGTCACCAGCAGCGGCAGTTCCAGATATCCCAGATGCCTGAAAAAGAGTGGGATATTGACTTGAAACGCAATCGACGCCAACGGAATGAGTATCAGCCACACGACGCGGAACTTGGATATCTTCCCCCGTCGCGGATTGTCGATCAGTCTCTGATCCGAGTTGTCGGGCATGGTTATTGCGGGGGCGGGCCCGGTTTGGCGGGCGCCGCCGCGACCGGTTTCGGCGGCGCTAACGCCGGCGCCTGCGGCCGCGTCACCTGATTGGGATCCATGTTGAAATTCGGCAGGCGCGCGCCCGCGTTGCCAAATCGCACCCCTTGAATCTCGCCGATTCGCTTAATTTTTTCGCGCAGCCGGTCGGCATCGGTGGACAACGCCGGCGAACTCGATTCAATCGTCGCCGCTTCGGCGGACTCCGGCGGCGCCTCTACCATCGACACCGGACCGCTCGCCGGACCCGTTCCCTCCGGGATCATCTGGTGTATCCCCTCCAGCACAATCAGAACCTCTTCCAGTCCCCGCTGCAGTCCGGTCGGATCCAGGAATATTTCCTTGAATTCCTTCCCCTGCCGCACCGTCCGCACCTGCCCGGCGGGCAAGCCTTTCGCGAACACCCGGTCATCGCCCGAAGTAAAAAACCACTCCCCCTCTTCCACCTTGATCTCGTTCTGCACATGGTCCACCAGAACCTGGGACCGCCCCAGTCCCTTCAGCGTCCCCGGCACTCGTGTCTTCTGTGAAATCACTCCCGCCGCGAAGAACGGATCGGTGATCAACAACACCTGCGACGCGGACGTATAGACAAACGTCACCTTGCCGACAATCCCATCCGGTGTGATCACCGCCATCCCCCGCTGCACCCCGTCCTTGCTCCCCCGATCCACAAACACCGCCTTCGAATTCGCTCCCGTTCCCGTGCCGATAATACGCGCCGCCACCGTCTTGGCCCGAGTCTGCTGCTGGAACATTGCCAGCGCCCTCACTCGGTCCGCTGTCGTCAACTCCGTTCGCAGAAACTGGTTTTCCAGCTTCATCCTGTCCAGTTCGTTCCGCATCCGCTCATTTTCCTGCTCCACCCGCAGCAGCAAAATGTAGCGGTCTAGAAAACCCATCGACGATCCGCGCACGTTATCCAGCGCCTTTGCCAACGGCGACACAGCCGTCACCGTCACCGAACGCAACAAGCTGACATCTTCCTTTGTCCGAACCTGATAGGCCAACAACACGAGCTGCGCGGCGATGACGATCACCAGGATAGCCAGATTGCGGTAGCGGCTCATGAAGGACTCCAACGGCCCGGTCAGTTACTCAATGGCAATACGGCGCAAAAGTTTGAAATCCGTCAGCATCTTGCCCGTGCCCAGCACCACGCTGGCCAGCGGATCTTCAGCGATCGAAACCGGCAGCCCCGTCTCTTCCCGGATGCGCCGGTCCAGACTCTTCAGCATCGCGCCACCACCGGTCAGGACAATACCCTTGTCGCTAATGTCGGCCGAAAGCTCCGGCGGCGTCCGTTCCAGCGCCACCCGGATGGCGTTCACTATCGTCGCCACGCACTCGCTCAACGCGTCGCGAATTTCCGAATCGTCAATCGTGATCGTCTTCGGAACGCCTTCAATCAGGTTCCGGCCCTTGATCTCCATCGTGATCGGCTTATCCAGCGGAAACGCCGAACCCACTGTAATCTTGATCTGTTCCGCCGTCCGCTCGCCGATCAGCAAATTGTACTTGCGCTTCAAATACTGCATGATCGCGTCGTCCATCTCATTGCCCGCGACACGCACGGAACGCGCATAAACAATGCCCGAGAGCGAAATCACCGCAACGTCCGTTGTCCCGCCGCCAATGTCCACCACCATATTGCCCGAAGGTTCGGTAATCGCCAGCCCGGCGCCGATCGCCGCCACCATCGCCTGTTCCACCAGGTGAACTTCAGACGCTTTCGCTCGATACGCCGAATCGATAACGGCGCGTTTTTCCACCTGCGTGATCTCCGACGGCACGCCAATCACAATCCGCGGATGCACCAGCATCTTCCGTCCGTGCGCCTTTTGAATGAAGTAATTCAACATGCGCTCGGTCACCTTGAAGTCGGCAATGACGCCGTCCTTCATCGGCCGGATCGCCACAATGTTGCCCGGCGTGCGGCCCACCATTTCCTTCGCCTCCTTACCGACGGCTTCCACTTCACCGTTGTTCTTATTTATAGCGACGATGGAAGGTTCGTTGACGACGATTCCTTTGCCTTTGGCGAACACCAAAGTGTTGGCGGTGCCAAGGTCAATCGCAAGGTCGGAAGAGAAGAGGCTGAATAGAGAGCGGAGGTTCATTTGAAACGTAGAAAATCGACCGGGCGCTAGAGTGCGTCCAGGGGGTGCTGTAACCAACCTAACACGCTTTCCTAAGCAAGGATGGCGTTTTGTGTAATTTTTTCAGCTATTTGGGCAGGGTAAGCGCCATCCGCTTCAACCGCGTAAACGCCGACTCCAGTGCTTTTTGGTGGCCCGGTTTCGACACTAAATCTACTCTCTTCAATTCCGCCGCCAACTCCGCCGCCACCGGCTGTATCGAAGGAAACCGCGTCGATAGCGTCTCCAAAAACCGGGCACGCGCCGGCCACTGCGCATCCGTCAATCCCAGCGAAACGTCAATCCACAAAACCGCCTGGGCCACCGCCTGGCAACGTTCCGGCGCTGCCGGGTCCCGTTGCTCCTCCAGCGCCCCAAGGGCCGCAGTCAATGATCGCAGCCAAGGCTCACGCCACGGAATTTTCCGCCTGTCCATCTCTCGGCGAATCAACACATGCTGTACCGCGTCCCCGGCCAGAATCGACAAACAACTCGACGGCCCGCCAAAATACGCCGGGGCCGGATAGTGCAGCGCCTTTAGCCATAAATGCCCAAATTCATGGGCAATAACGTAAGGTTCATCTTCCGGCGGCGTCTGCTTTGTGTTCAGCAAAACAAAACTCAGCCGCCCTTCCGTCCCCGAATAGGTAATGCTCAGCGCCTGCGCATTCGCGAACTGTTGCTGAAAATTCGGGTTGTCCGTGAATTGCTTAATAACGGACTCATGCTCCGTCCCATCGGGTATTGGATCCCCGGGCCCAAGCGCCAATAAATACACCGTTTGCGGCCCGGTTTTTTCAATCTCCAACCGCCACATTTCCAAGGGGCCGGTTAGCAGGAGGGCCAGCAGCGCGGGCGTCACGATACGATGGTAGCAGTTGCTTACAAGGAGACAGTTTGGAATCGCCGCCGGCTCATTCGCCGGTTTATCTTGCGCCCGCGAGAAGGGCAACGGCTTTGAGGGCCATGCCTTCGTCGCCAATGAGGAAGGGGGCGCCATCGCCGCCGTCAACCTCACGGCGTTCGCCGTCACACGCCACATTCGCATCGAAGGCAAACCTACGAAAGTGGTCAGCCATCCCTCGCTCCCTTCGGTATGGGCCTTAGCATCCGGTTTCCTCCACGAAATCGATCCCACCCGGCTCGAATTCCGCCGCAAACTCTCCCTCGGCGGCCCGGCGCTTGACCTTCAACTCAGCCCCGACGGCGTCCACCTCTGGATTCTCTCCCCTGGCCGCCTCGCCAAATTCGTCGCCGAGACACTCGCCCCGGCCGGTACCTGGATCCTCCCCGCTAAGGCATTATCCTTTGTTCTGGCCCGCCGCGAACCCTGGGCCGCCGTCGTGATGAAGAATACTCCGCCCCTGCTTCTGCCAACGGAGCAGCCCGGACGGCATTCGGCAATCGTCCTGCCCTATCAATCGGACCTCGCCCATTTCCGCAGTGACGGCCAACAGCTATTGTTAGCCGGCGCCGCCGCCCGTCTGGCGACCTTCGTCACGGTGCCCGAAGGGCGCACTGTCGCTCATCTCCCCTTAGCCATCGAGCCCCGCCGTGTCACATCCAAGCCCGACGGCGGCGAACTCTACCTGACCGGCGACGGCCTGGACGCGGTTGTCGTTCTGTACCCCTATCTAGCCGAAGTCGGCGAAACAGTCCTGGCCGGCCGCCGTCCCGCCGCCATGGCCGCCGTATCGACGCCGGACGTAGACTATCTCTTCGTCGCCAACCCCGAAGCGGGCAACGTTACGATCCTCGACATAACCACCCATAAGATGGTGGGCGCCGTCTCCGTCGGCAAGGATCCGTCCTTCTTGACCATTACGCCCGACGGCCAATACGCGCTGGTGTTGAATCGAGCCTCCGGCGACATGGGTGTAATTCGTGTGAAGGCGGTGGTCCGCAACCGCGGCAAATCTGCGCCATTGTTCACGATGATCCCCGTTGGCTCCCGCCCTGTGGCGGCCGCTATTCGGGCTGAAATGTAGAGCGTGGTGGTAGAAACCCCTCCGGCAGATTCATCTCGAAGATGGGAGGCAGACCAAAGTTTACGCTCCATGAGGGGAGACGAACAGGCATGGTTATGGACACCGCACGGTCGGCGGACGTCTCGGGCAGGTAGGCGAACGTGCTTCCGCGCTCACCGTGACGGTCAATCAGCCCCGCCTCAACGGTGTCAGTCCAGACTATTATCATCGCGATCCTCCCGCATCACAGTTCGTCAAGCGTGGGGCGCTGCGGGCTTGCCGTCTGTAGCGTCAGATCCGGTCCAAGCACGCTTGTAAGCCTGGTAACTTCGGAAAAGCCCAGTTCGCTGGCGCGTCCGTTTTCAAGGGCGTTGAGGGTGGCGCGGCTTAGCCCTGCCTTTCTCGACAACTCGGTTTGGCTGAGTTTGAGCTGTTTACGGCGTTCGGCAATCCGGGTGGCTATGGAGGTCAGAGAAGCACAAAAAACCGCCGCATCGACAAGATACGGCGGCTTTCAAACATGGTGCGGAGACGGGGACTTGAACCCCGACGGTGTTACCCGCTAGCACCTCAAGCTAGTGCGTCTGCCAATTCCGCCACCTCCGCAAACTCGTGGCTCACTTATTCTGCTCCTGCTTTTTCCGCTCCTGCCCAGCCGCTGGCGGCGGAGGCAGTTCCAAAGGCTGCTTCGAAACAACCTTGCCCGTTGTCGGATCTAATAACTCGATCATCGGTTGCGGCGCGCCGCTGGGCGCAGGCGCCAACGGAGGCGGCACCGAACCCGGAGCCGTCGGCGTCGGAGCCGCGTTCGGATCCTTCACCGATTCCAACACTGACTTCGCGCCGCCGCCCGCTGTACCGGATTGCCGCGTCGAAATGATCGATAATCCCAACGACGTAATCATGAACAGCACCGCCGAACCGGTCGTCGCCCGGCTCAACGCCGTCGCCGCGCCCCGAGGGCCAAAAACGGTCTGGGAACCCATTCCGCCAAAAGCGCCCGCCAAATCCGCAGCCTTGCCGCTCTGCAGCAGCACGACTATGACCAGGAACAGACACACGATGACGTGGATGATCGTCAGAATTACGGACAGAATCATAAGAGCAAATGCCTCCCTCCAGTATAGACACGCTCAGCGGTAAGCCGCAATTCCCGTGACGTGTTCCCCGATCACCAGGCAGTGTACATGGTCGGTTCCTTCGTACGTTTTCACCGTCTCCAAATTGCACATGTGCCGCATGATCGGATACTCGTCCATGATCCCGTTCGCCCCCAGCAGGTCCCGGCTCAGCCGGGCGCAGTCCAGCGCCATGCTCACATTATTCCGCTTCAACATCGACACATGATGCGGTCCCAGCTTTCCCGCGTCCTTTAGCCGCCCCGCCTGCAGCGCCAGCATCTGCCCCTTTGTGACCTCCGTTACCATCCACGCCAGCTTCTCCTGCACCAATTGGTGGGACGCCAACGGCCGGTCGTCAAACTGCTTGCGGTGAATCACATACTGCCGCGCGGTTTCATAACAATCCATCGCCGCCCCCAGCACCCCCCAGCCAATTCCGAACCGCGCCTGAGATAAACACGCCAACGCGCCCTTCAACCCTTTCGCCCCCGGCAGCATGGCCGATTCCGGGAGGCGCACATCCACCATCGACAAACTCGACGTCACCGACGCTCGCATCGACAGTTTCCCGTGAATGTCCCGGGCCGTAAATCCCGGCGTGCCCTTCTCAATTACAAACCCGCGAATCCCCTCTTCCGTCCGTGCCCACACAATCGCGACATCCGCCAAGGACCCATTCGTAATCCACGTTTTCTCCCCGTTCAGCACCCATCCATTCCCATCCCGGACCGCCCGCGTCAACATCCCGCTCGGATTCGACCCAAACTGCGGCTCCGTCAACCCAAAACACCCGATTGCCTTGCCCTTCTGCAACAACGGCAACCACCGTTCCTTATGTTCCTCGCTCCCAAAAGCATGCAGCGGATACATCACCAGCGCGCCCTGCACGCTCACAAAACTGCGCAACCCGGAATCCCCCCGCTCCAACTCCTGCATGATCAACCCGTACTCCATGTTGCTCATGCCCGCGCACCCGTACCCCTCCAGGTTCGCTCCGAAAAAGCCCATTTCTCCCATCTCCGGGATTAAATCCATGGGAAAGCGACCGTCGTTAAAGCACTCGCGAATCACCGGCATCACCCGGTCCTCTACGAACTGCCGCGTCGTCCGCCGTACCAGCAACTCCTGCTCGTTCAACGACTCGTCCAACAGAAAATAGTCGACTCCCGAAAAGGCCATAGACCCCATTATCAGTTTTTTCTGAGAACTCCGCCCTCGTGCGGCCACTACCTATGCAAAGCCATGCTTTCGAGAATCATCATCATCGTGGCCTTGTTATCCGCAGCCGTCCAAGCCCAATCTGTACTTGACCACGCCTACAATTCCCTTCGCGAAAAGGACTTCGACCAAGCCATCCTTCTCTTCCAACAAAGTCTCGCCGCCGACCCCTCCAAAATCGCCCCCCGCAAGGACCTCGCCTACACGCTCCTAAAAATCGGCGACACTGAAGCCGCCCGCGACCAGTTTGCCGAAGCCATGCGCCGCGATCCCGCCGATGTCCACGTTGCCCTCGAATTCGCCTTCCTCGCCTACGAAACTAAACAGCCTATACCCGCCCGCCGCGCCTTTGATCGTCTCCGCCGCCTCGGCAATGCCACCGCCGAACAGGCATTCCAGAACATCGACGCGCCCCTCAAAGCAGGCATCGAGCGCTGGCAAAAAGCCCTCGCCGAAATCCCCGATAACTTCTCCGGTCACGAGGAACTTGCTAAACTCGCCGAACTCCGCGACGACTCCGATCTCGCCATCAGACATTACGAACGCGCCTGGCAACTCAAACCCGGTTACCGTGTCCTGCTCTTGGACCTGGGCCGCGTCTACACCAACGCCGGCCGGGCCGCCGATGCCCACGCCGCGCTCCTCGCTGCCTCCCGCGGCGCTGAACCCCGCGTCGCCGAACTGGCCCGTGAACTTCTCAATCCCCGTTATCCCTTTGTCTACGAGTTCCAACGCGCCCTCGCGCTTGACCCCACTAACACCGATCTTCGCCGCGAACTCGCTTACCTCCACCTCGAAATGGAGGCCACGCCGGAAGCGGAGAGCCAGTTCGCCGAAATCGTCAAAGCCGCCCCGGCCGATCTCCTCTCCACCGCCCAACTCGGCTTCCTGAAATTGGCCCGCCAGAATAATACCGCCGCGCTAGCTCTCCTCGATAGAGTCCTCAAAGGCGATGATGACGACCTCTCCGACCGGGTCCGGACCGCCCTCAAAATGCCCAAAACCCTTCGCCGCCGCCCCGAAACGCCGCGCGCCGAAGTGAAGGTGGAAGCTAAAATTCTCGCCGAAAAATCCTACGAGAAGGGATACATGAAGGACGCCCTGAAGTATTTGACGATCGCCCACGAAAGCGACCCGCTCGACTTCGAAGTCATGCTGAAACTCGGCTGGGCCAACAATATTCTGAAGAAAGATAGCGACGCCGTCCGCTGGTTTGACCTTGCCCGCCGCGCCCCAGACGACAAAATCGCCGCCGAAGCACACAAAGCGTATAAGAACTTGTCCGCAAGCCATTCGCTACTGCGGACCACCTTCTGGGCCCTGCCAATGTATAGTTCCCGCTGGCAGGATGTCTTCGCCTACAGCCAGGTAAAGACCGAAATCAACCTCGCCAATCTCCCCATAAAGCCGTACTTCAGCGCCCGATTCCTCGGCGACGCCCGTGGCATCGAACGCTCCCGAACCGCCATCGCCAACCCCCAATATCTCTCCGAAAGCGCGGCGATTCTCGGCGTCGGATTTTCCACCCCGGTAAAGCACGGAGTCTCCGCCTGGGCCGAAGCCGGCACGGCGTTAAGCTACCGCAACCGCAGCGACCAGGCCCGCGCCACCCCGGATTTCCGCGGTGGCATGGTCGTTGCCCGCCTCATCGGAACCCCGTTAGGTTCGGAGAAAAAGGGCTGGTTTGCCGAAACCGCCAACGACGCCGTTTTCGTCAGCCGTTTCGACAACGACGTCATCCTGGTCAGCCAAAACAGGATCGGCTGGACGCTGAATCAGAACGTCCAAACTTTCACCGCCATTAACGCAAACACCGACGTCAAGAGCCAATACTGGGCCAACTTCATCGAACTCGGCGCCGGAATAAGAACCCGTTGGTCAGCGCTCCCGCCGAATGTTCACTTTACGCTCCAAGCACTGCGCGGCGTCTACACAATGAACGCGGGCAACCCCCGCCGCCCCAACTATTTCGACATTAGAGCGGGGTTCTGGTATGCCATCACACGCTAGTCTCGCTCTATTTGTAACGCTTGCGGCCCGCGCCGCCGAACCGTCGTTCCATTTCCATGTCGCCGGTGACGACGCCGGCCCTTGGCCCGCTATCTTCCAATCCATCGGCATGACCGCCGGTACCAACGGCGTCGCCAACATCGTCGTTCTCCCCGCCGGCACCGCCGCTGCCACCGCCACTTGGCGGCCTCGCGTTGAACAGGGCGCTCTCGTCATCCTCGAAGGCGCCTCCGAGTTCGCCGCTTCCCTCGGCATCGCCCCAACTGGCATGAAAGTCCAAACCCGCCAGCTCCGCGACTCTCACGACGAATCCCTCCCCATTATCTGGGAACGCACGCTCCAACTTCCCGTCTACACCGTCCCCAAAACCGCCAAGGTATTCTCCCGCGAGCGGTGGTCCAACGCTCCCATGGCCGCCGGGCTCCGTATCGGCCGCGGCGCGGTTTTCTGGCTAAACGTCACGCCCGGCCACGAGGGCCACGAACGCTTCCCCTATATCCTCCAAGCACTCACCAGTCTCGGCCTGGAACCGCCCTTCAAATCCGGCCGCCTCTGGGCGTTCTTTGACTCCTCCTACCGCCTCCGCGCCGACCCCGATTATCTAGCCGAACGCTGGCGCGCCGCCGGCATCGGCGCTCTTCATGTGGCGGCCTGGCACTACTACGAGCCGGACCCCCAGCGCGACGACTACCTCAAAAAGCTCATCGAAGCCTGCCACCGCCGGGCCATCCTGATCTACGCCTGGGTCGAACTCCCACACGTGTCCGAAAAGTTCTGGAACGACCATCCCGAATGGCGCGAAAAAACCGCCCTTCTCCAGGACGCCCATCTCGATTGGCGCAAGCTGATGAATCTCGCCAATCCCGCATGTTCCCGGGAAGTCAAGCAAGGCATCGCCAACCTTGCCAACCGCTTCAATTGGGATGGCATCAACCTCGCCGAACTCTATTTCGAATCCCTCGAGGGCATTGACAATCCCTCCCGCTTCACCCCCTTCAACGACGACGTTCGCGCCGAATTCCGCGCCCTCCACCACGCCGATGCCGTCGCCGTCGTCCGCGACAGATCCCATCCGTTGCGCAGCAAACTGTTGGATTTTCGCGCCGCCCTGGCGCAAAGGATGCAAGAGGACTGGCTCAACGAACTGGCGAAAATCAAACGAACGCACCCGCACCTCGACATCGTCCTTACCCACGTCGACGACAAATTCGATACCCGCATGCGCGACGCCATCGGCGCTGAATCCGCCCGTCTGCTCCCGCAACTTGGCTTACACGACTTCACGTTCCTCATCGAAGACCCCGCCACAATCTGGCATCTCGGCCCGCAGCGCTATCCCCAAATCGCCGAAAAATATGTCACCCCGCATAAGGACAAACTCGCCATCGACATCAACATAGTTGAGCGATACCAGGACGTCTATCCCACCAAGCTGCAAACCGGCACCGAACTCTTCCAACTGGTCAATATCTCCACCCGCGCATTCCCCCGAGTGGCGCTTTATTTTGAAAACTCCATCCGCAAAGTCGATCTCGCTCTCCTGGCATCGAGTGCCGCCCGGGTAGACCGCATCGACCGTGTCGCCGGCCGCTTAGTCCTTGATTCCAAATACGGCGCCGGCATAACCTGGTCCGGTCCCGCCAAAGTGAACGGCCGGCTCTGGCCGGTCGCCAACCCCGAAACCCTTTGGCTCCCGCCCGGCCCCGTCGCCATTGAGCCCGCCCAAAACGCACCGCCCCTCAGAATTCTCGATTTCAACGGCGATCTGAAAACCGCCTCCGCGCAAGCCGACGCCGTCGAAGTCAGCTACAACTCGGCCCATCGCGCCATCGCCGTTCTTGACCGTTTGCCCGCCGCCATCGAAATCGATGGCGCTCCGGCAAATCCCGAGTGGCTAAGCGGTACCGGCCGCCATGCGCTCCTGTTGCCCAAGGGTCAGCACGTTGTGACTTTTCTGATTACCCCGCCAACCCCGCCGAGAGCAGTCCCGAGTTCCGCACCGTCGGCGGCTGCCAAGCCCCGGTCGATTCCGCGTGCTCCACGCCCTTTGCCGTAATCTGGTGTTTCCCACCGTCGGACCGATGAATCCAACCCTGTTCTTTCAGAAACCACAGCGAAAACTCCAAATGCTCCCGCGGCACGGCCAATAACTGTTCCAGTTCCGGAACTGTTACGCCGCAATTCTCCGGCTGCCGAATTCGCTTGTTGTAAAGTAGCGCCAAAATCGACCGGCGTTTCCGTTGTTCCTGCTCCAGCCCCGGCACCGCCGTATCCGGATCGAAGATACGCCACCGTTTCGACAATCTCCGTGACCGCTCCACATCGAACGCCGCCCGCCGTTCCGGATCCGACAAAACCCGGTACCCCCGCACCAAGCGCTTGAACCCTTCCTCGCTCCCGCTGTCCGGATTGTCCGGATGGATCCGCTGCGCCAACACCCGGTAAATCTTATGGATTGTATCGAAGCTCGCCGTGGGGTTCACTTCCAGCGTTTCGTAATAGTCCTCGAAGTCGTCCGCCTTGGCCGCGTCCTCTTTTCGGCGGTCTTCCATCGCAATTCCGGCTCGAAACAATCCCGGTGAAACTGCGGTGCACCAGGCCACAAAGCCGCGCGCCTTCCCGCCATCAGGTCCGCACACGCCGCCGCCTTCAATCAATACCGCCAACCCAGCCCGCACCATCTCGCCCAACAGTACGCCAACCCCGTATTCTCCATCGTCCTGTATCTGCGCCGACAGTTTCTGCCACGTTCCGTCCCGCCGCTCCAGCCACAGTTGCGCTGCATGCGTCGGCTCCTTTTTCTCCCGAGCCTTTTTCCGCCGTTCCGGTGCTTTCGCTGTTTCCACTTCTTTATAATCGGCGCAACGGCAGCGAAACTTTAATCTGTACATTTGCCCATTTTCAACGATAATCAGGAGATGAAGTCGCGGACTGTCACTGCCACTGAATTCAAAGCCCGGTGCCTCGCCCTTATAGACGAAATCGCCGAGACCCACGAGACGATAGTTGTTACTCGACACGGAAAGCCTGTTGCCCAACTTGAACCGCCCGTCCGCAAGCCCTGGAAGGACTTGGCCGGGTCTTGGGCCGGCAAAGTCGAGATCGTCGGCGACATCGTCAATTTCGATACCTCGCATCTCTGGAACGCTCTTAAGCCCGACGAAAAAATTTAGTCTGGGATGCATCTACTTCTCGATACGCATGTATACCTCCACTGGCGCACTGAACCGGCAAAGCTCTCAAAGGCTCAAGCCCGGGCAATCAGCGGCGCCACCACAAACTTTGTGAGTGTAGGAATTAGTGGTATGACGCTCATCGAAATGGCGCTGCTCGCACAGAAGGGTACGATCCGCTTGAAGCGGAGCCTCGACGAGATCTTCATCGATCTACGAAACGAACCCATGATTGAAGTACTCCCGATTACCCCGGAAATTGCCATTGAGGTGGCTGCGCTATTCCCCATTCTGCGCGACCCCGCCGATACCGTGATCGCCGCCACCGCCCGCGCCCACGGACTCCGCCTCCTAACCTCCGATTTAAGAATGATCAACTCCAACTGCGTCTCGACAATCGACTAAACAACCAGCCACCCCTCAATTCGTCTCCCCCGCGCCGCAAACTCCCGAACCGCCAGTACCTCTTGCCCCACCCCATAAATCG
>ENA-ORBV01001570-ORBV01001570.1-microbial-mat-metagenome-genome-assembly--contig:-NODE-1570-length-50503-cov-6.061318_pt1 | contig 50503 bp, 46 predicted proteins | sample MGYA00237777_ERZ505514 | MGnify/ENA primary metagenome ERZ505514 (study PRJEB26160, sample SAMN06269048) | microbial mat metagenome | isolation source: Oligotrophic lake microbial mat | place... | reverse complement strand
CCTTAGTCTCGTGGGCTCGGAGATGTGTATAAGAGACAGTTCCAGATCACGCAGCCGTTCGCCAAGCTCACGGTGCACGAGAACATCGCGGTCGGGGCTTACCAGAAGTTCCATGACCGCCACCAGGCCTGGGAACACGCGCGTGCGGTGGCGCGCCAGGTCGGCATGGAAGCCTTGCTCGCACAGCCTGCGGTCGGTCTGACGGTGGCCGGCCGCAAACGGCTGGAACTGGCCCGCGCGCTGGCTACCGGCCCGAAGCTGCTGCTGCTCGATGAGGTGATGGCAGGGCTCAATCCGACCGAGATCCTGGAGATCATCGGCATCATCCGCACGATCCGCGATAGCGGCGTCACGGTGCTGCTGATCGAACACGTCATGCATGCGGTGATGAGCCTGTCGGACCATATCTACGTGTTGTCGTACGGAAAGATCATCGCGCAAGGCAGTCCACAGGAAGTGGTGGCCAACCCGGCGGTGATCGAGGCCTATCTGGGCCGCGGTACCGCAGTGCCGCCCGCCAGCAGCACGGTGGAGAACGCCCATGCTTGAGATTCGCCAGTTGCACGCGGGGTACGGCAGCGTCGAGATTCTGCGCGGCATCGACCTGGACGTGGCCCAGGGTGAGATCGTCGCCGTGCTGGGCAGCAACGGGGTCGGCAAATCGACGCTTAACAACAACATCTCGGCGTTGTACCGCCCGTTTGCGGGCTCCATCCGCTTCGAAGGCCAGGAACTGGTGGGTCTGAGCTCGACCGAGATCGTCAAACTCGGCGTGATCCACGTGCCCGAGGGCCGGCGCATCTTTCCCAACCTGAACGTGCTGGAAAACCTCGAGACCGGCAGCCTGGTGCGGGGCCGTGCCCGGCGGGCACAGAACATCGAGAAGGTGGTGGCCATCTTTCCGCGCCTGAAGGAGCGATTCACGCAATCGGCGGGTACCTTGTCGGGCGGCGAGCAGCAGATGCTGGCGATTGGCCGCGGCCTGATGTCCGAGCCGCGACTGCTGATCATGGACGAGCCCTCGCTGGGCCTGTCGCCGTTGCTGGTGGAGGAGATGTTTGCGCTTATCGGGCGCATGAATCGCGAAGGGCAGGCGATCTTGCTGATGGAGCAAAACGCGGTGCAATCGCTGGCCATTGCCCACCGCGGCTACATCATCGAAAACGGCAGGGTCGCCATGCAGGGCGAGGCCCGTGCGCTCGCAGCTGACCCCGAGCTGCGCAAGAACTACCTCGGCTTGTGAAACGGGGTGTTGCCCATGCCGCTTGAACCACTGCACCGACGCCGGTCCGATCGGTTATCCGACATGGTTGGGCTGGCGCCGCGTTGACAATTTGCCATGGCCGGCGGTTTACCCCTTCCCAAGTACCACCAGATCTATCTGGTGTTGCGCGAGCAGTTGCAGGAGGGCCATTTCGTGGGCGGGCTGCCGCCGGAAATGATCCTGAGCAAGCAGTTCGGAGCCGCTCGCGTGACCGTGCGCAGGGCGCTCGACCTGCTGGCCAAGGAAGGCCTGATCGTGCGCCAGGCCGGCCGCGGCACCCATCCTGTCCTGGTGCGGGAGTCTGTGCCGGTCGCACAGCCGGGCGGTGCAAAAGGCCAGCGCGGCAAAGGCTTGACCGGCCTGCTTGAGAACATCGTCAGCATGAGTCTGCGCACTTCCGTCAAGGTGCTCGACGTGCGGACCATTCTTGCGTCCGACAGCGTGGCGCAGGCCTTGCGCATTCCGGTCGGCGCGAAGGTGCAAAAAGCGGTGCGCAGGCGCAGCTCGCAACTCGGACCGGTGTCGCACATCACCACCTACGTGCCCGAGGCGCTGGCCAGGGGATTCGGGCGCAAGGACCTGCAACGCAAGCCGATTCTGCGGCTGCTCGAGGAGTCCGGAGTCGAAATGGGGCGGGCCCAGCAGACCGTCAGTGCGCGCCAGGCCGACGCGGTGGTGGCGGCCGAACTCGGGGTGGCCGTCGGCACGGCGCTGCTGGCCGTGCGCCGCCTGGTGTTTGACGTGAACGACCGACCGGTGCAGTGGCTGCACGGCCTGTACCGGCCCGACCGCTACGAATACCAGATGGACGTGTCGCAGGTCGGCAGTATCGATGCCCGAATTTCTGTCAAGGAGAACCTGTCGGAATGAGGCCACTGCAACACTGCGACGGACCCGCCGTATTTGGTCCGGGATCACCATGAGTCATCCAGACACACCCGCTCGCACGCTGGCGCAGAAGCTGATCGCCCGGGCGGCGGGGCGCGCGCATGTGACGCCGGGCGAGATCGTCAACTGCCGGGTCGACCTGGCCATGTTCCACGACTCCTCGGGGCCGCGCCGCCTCAAGCCGATGCTCGAGGAACTGGGTGCGTCGATCTGGGACAAGTCCAAGGTGGTGCTGGTGATGGACCACTACGTGCCCGAGCAGGACGACGCGTCGCGCAAGATCGTGCGTATCGCGCGCGAGTGGGCGCGCGAGCAGCAATTGCCGCATGTTTACGACAGCATCGGCATCTGCCACGTCGTGTTGCCGCAAAAGGGTCATGTGCGGCCCGGCATGTTTTGTGTCGGCGGCGACTCGCATTCGCCCACTGGCGGCGCGTTCGGCGCCTACATGTTCGGCATCGGCGCCACCGAGATGCTGGGCGTCATGGTGACCGGCGAGTTGTGGGTGCGCGTGCCACAGACGATTCGCATGTTGTGGCGCAAGCGCCTGTCCGCGGGACTCACGGCCAAGGACATGGCGCTGCACATGATCGGGGGCCTGGGCATGAACGGCGGCCAGTACCAGGCGGTCGAATTCTGCGGCACTGCGGTGCAGGCCTTGTCGATGCCCGAGCGTATGACCTTGTCCAACATGAGCGCCGAACTGGGCGCACAGGTGGGACTGATCGCGCCCGACGCCACCACCCGCCAGTGGCTGGCCGGTGTCGGCGTGACCGAGCTTGAGGACGGCGACTGGTTCACAGACGAGGGCGCGTTGGCCCAGTGCCACGAGTTCGACGCGTCCACGCTGGCGCCTCAGGTGGCCGCGCCACACAGCCCAGCCAACACGCGCGCGGTGGGCGCGTTTGCCGACGTGACGGTCCAGGTGGCTTATGTGGGCGCCTGTACCGGCGCCAAACTCGATGACCTGCGGGCGGTGGCGCAAGTGCTGGCCGGGCAGCGGGTAGCGTGCGGGGTGCGTCTGATGGTCGCCCCGGCCAGCCAGCTCGACCAGGCCCAGGCCGAACAGGAAGGCGTCATGCAGGTGTTGCGCGATGCCGGCGCCGAGGTTTTCGCCACCGCATGTGGCGCCTGTGCGGGTTACGGCGGCAGCATCCCCGATGGCGCCAACGTCATCTCCACCACCGCCCGCAATTTTCAGGGTCGCATGGGTTCGGCCACGGCCCAGGTCTATCTGGCCTCTCCTTACACCGTGGCGGCATCGGCATTGCGCGGGCGCATCAGCGACCCGCGGGAGCTAGTGTTTTGAGCCGCCGGGCCGCTCCCAAGGCTCACAGCACCGAAGCGCGGAGTGCGGAGGTTACGCTATGAGCATGCATAAGGTCTGGAAGTTCGGTGACGACATCGACACCGACGTGCTGGCGCCCGGCGCCTACATGAAGCTGGGCATCGACGGCATTGCGCCGCATTGCCTGGAGGCGGTGCGGCCGGAATTTGCCTCGGCGGTTCGCCCTGGAGACCTGTTAGTGGCGGGCGCCAATTTCGGCATCGGTTCGTCGCGCGAACAGGCCGCGGCGGCGCTGGTGCACCTGGGGCTGCGCGCGGTCGTCGCCCCTTCGTACAGCGGTCTTTTTTTCCGCAATGCGTTCAACCTGGGCCTGCTGCTGTTGACCTGTGCGCGGGCAAACGAACTCAAGGACGGCGAAACGGTGGATCTGAACCTGCAAACCCTGTCGATCACGACCGCTGGCGGTAACCACCTGGCGTGCGATCGCGTGCCCGATTTCCTGCTGGACATGGTGGCGGCCGGCGGGCTGCTGAACCAGCTGCGCAAGAAGCTTGGGCGCGCGACATCGATATGAGTGCTGTGACGGTCATCCGTTGCGCGGCGATGCCGCCAGCGCCCCATGTGCCGGTGGCCATCGTCGGTGCCGGGGCGTGCGGCTTGACCGCGGCGATCGGTCTGCGCGCGCGCGGCATCGATTGCGTGTTGCTCGAACGCGATGCGCAGCCCAGCGGTTCGACCGCGTTGTCGTCGGGCTTCGTCCCGGCGGCGGGGACCCGGTTGCAGCGCGCGCTCGGTATCGTCGATACCCGCGAGATGTTTGCCCAGGATGTCCAGGCCAAGGCGCATGGCGATGCCGCCCCCCACCTGGTGGACGCCTACACGCGCTCGGTGGCGTTGGCGATCGATGCGTTGGAGGAGCACGGCATCGTGTTCGAGGTGCTGGACGGCTTCCTGTATCCGGGCCATCGCGCGCGTCGCATGCACGCCGTGCCCGAACACACCGGCGCGGCCTTGATGGCCAGATTGCAGCGAGTGGCGCAGGCGCAAGGGGCCGACATCCTGTGCCATGCACTGGTGCGCCAGCTGTTTGTCGATGGCGGCAATCGCGTGCTCGGTCTGGGGTTCGAGCGACCGGACGGCACGCTCGACACACTGGCCTGCGACGTGTTGCTGCTGGCCTGCAACGGGTTTGGCGGCAATACAGCGATGGTGCGCGACTTGTTGCCCGAGATGCGTGAGGCCACGTTCGCCGGCCATGCCGGCAATGACGGCAGCGCCATCGAATGGGGCCGCCAACTCGGTGCGCGGCTGGCCGACCTGGGCGGATACCAGGGCCATGGCTCGTGGGCGGTGCCACAAGGCGCGCTGATGAGCTGGGCCATCATGATGCAAGGCGGTGTGCAGATCAACGCCCAAGGCGCTCGTTTTCACGATGAGACGCAGGGTTATTCGGAGGCTGCGGTGCATGTGCTGGCGCAGCCCGGCGGTGTGGCGTGGAACGTGTTCGACGAGCCACTGCTCGCGCTGGCGCACACCTTCCCCGATTTTCTGGAGGCAGAGAAAGCCGGCGCCTGCAGACATGCCGCTGACCTTGCGGCCCTTGCTGGGTTGATCGGTTGCGACGCGGCGGTATTACGCTCGACGCTCGATGCGGTGGGGCCGGAGCAGCCAGACCGGTTCGGTCGCAGCTTCCAGCGCGCGCTGACACCGCCCTTGCATGCAGTCAAGGTCACCGGCGCACTGTTCCATACGCAGGGCGGACTCGACATTGATGCCGATTGCCGGGTATTGCGGGAGGACGGCTCGCCATTTGTCAATCTGCTGGCGGCCGGCGGCGCCGCCCGGGGCGTGTCGGGTAACGCAGTCTGGGGCTACCTGTCGGGCAATGGCCTGCTCAGCGCAGTCGGTGGTGGCTGGATCGCGGCTGGCACGGCGGCCGCGATGCTGGGTCACTGAGATGAAAGACGCCCCCCGTCTGTACGGTCTCACTTCGTGTAGACCGTCCGAACCCCCCACTGGGGGGCGCCCCCAACGGCCTGGCAAAGCCAGTTCCGTGGGGGCCTGGACTGGCCTGCTCCGCGGGCCGATTGACCTTTCATGGGCCGCGAGTGGCGCGCAGCGCCATAGAGCACTGACATATAAGTTCAGATCGGATTGAGGAGTTTCCATGTCCCAGACTTTAAAGAGCCGATTGCGGCAGTCCAGCGTGTTGCTCGCCCCTGGTGTCTACGATGCGCTGACCGCCTTGATCGCCGAACAGAGCGGCTTTGAGGCGCTGTACCTGTCCGGCGCATCGATCGCCTACACCCGGCTCGGGCGCTCCGACGTCGGCCTGACCACGGCCAGCGAGGTGGCCGACACCTTGGCACGTATCACAGAGCGGGTGACGGTTCCTGTCATTGCCGACGCCGACACCGGTTTTGGAAATGCGCTTAACACCATGCGTACGGTGCGCGCTTTTGAACGTGCCGGCGCAGCCATGCTTCAGCTCGAAGACCAGGGTTTCCCGAAACGCTGCGGGCATCTGGACGGCAAGACCGTGGTCCCGGTGGCCGAGATGTGCGGCAAGCTCAAGGCCGCGCTCGATGCACGTGTGTCGGACCGGACGCTGATACTGGCGCGCACCGATGCGTTGGCAATCGAAGGGTTCGACGCCGCGATGGAACGCGCCGAGGCCTACCTGGCCTGTGGCGTCGATGCCTTGTTCATCGAAGCCTTGCGATCGCCCGAGCAAATGCAGACGGCGTGTGCGCGTTTTGCCGGTCGTATTCCCATGCTGGCCAACATGGTCGAAGGGGGCAAGACGCCGATCCAGGACGCGGATGCGCTGGGTGCAATGGGTTTTCGGATCGTCATCTTTCCGGGTGGTACGGCGCGCGCGGTCGCATTCACGTTGCAGACTTACTATGCTAGTTTGCACCGGCACCGCAGCACGACGCCGCAGCGTGATGCCATGCTGGACTTCGACCAGCTCAATGCCGTGATCGGGACCCCCGAGCTGCTGGCAGCGGGCCAGCGTTACGCGTAGTCCGCCGGTCTGACCTGCGCCCGTCAGAGCAGGCAAGTTGGAGGCAAAATGACGGTCGATCCGCCATTTCGCCTGTAGCACCGCCGCCCTCAACATGACCGACATCCAGACCTGGCTTGCGTCGCATGGCCTAGAAAAATATGCGGCCGAATTCTTGGCCCAGGATGTGACGGTCGACCTGTTGCCCGATCTGCTTGACGCCGATCTGCGTGAACTGGGTGTGGCGTCACTTGGCGACCGCAAGCGGCTGCTCAAGGCGGCGGCTCCGGCACCTGCCGCGCCCGCCCGCGCCGCTGGTGCTGCTGCGCTGGAGCCGGGCGCGGCGGTCGCCGCCAGTGCGCCACTACTGCCTTCGGGCGTGCTCGACGAGGGCGAACGCCGCCACGCCACCGTGATGTTCTCCGATCTGACCGGCTACACCGCGCTGAACGAGGCGTTCGATCCGGAGGAGGTCGAGGAGATCATGTCGCGCATCAAGCGCGAGGCGATTTCCGTGATCGAGCGCCAGGGCGGGCGGGTCAACCAGTTTGTTGGCGATGAGGTGATGGCGATGTTCGGCGTGCCGGTTTCGCGCCGTGACGATGCGCAGCGCGCCGTACGCGCCGCGCTGCAGTTGCACGACACCGTCGACGCCATCGCGGCCGGCCTGGCCGCCCGCCTCGGCCGTCAGTTGTCGATGCATACCGGCGTACACACCGGTCTGGTGATTGCCCGGCGCAGCGACTCGCGTTCGGGTGACTACACGCTCACCGGCGACACGGTCAATACCGCCGCACGTTTGCGCGGCCTGGCGTTGCCCGGAGAGGTGGTCGTCAGTCCACAGACCTGGCAGCAGGTGTCGGACTACTTCGAGGCCAGTGCCGGAATCGCGGTCGAGGTCAAGGGCAAGGAACGGCCGCTGTTGCCGTACCGGATCCAGGGTGAACGCGCTTTGCCGTTGGCGGGCAGTCGGCCGCTGGTGGGGCGGGCCGAGGAGATGCAGCAGTTCGAGACGCTGGTGCAGGCCTGCCTGGACCGCAAGCGCGGCCGTGTGATTTTCGTGCGCGGAGATCCCGGTCTGGGCAAGTCGCGCTTGGTGGCCGAGTTTGCAGACAACGCGCGCGAACGCGGCCTGGACTGCCATGCCACGACGATTCTGGACTTTGGCGCCCGCACCGGGCATGACGCGATCCGCGTACTGGTCCAGGACTGGCTGGGGCTTGCCGCCGATGCCGACGAGGCCAACCGGGCCGCAGCCATAACGCAGGGGTTTGCAGCCGGCACCGGCGCAGCGGCCCACCGGCCCTATCTATATGAGTTGCTGGACGTGACGCCGCCGGCCGACGTGCGGGCATTGCTGTCGGCGGTCGATGCGTCGGTGCGCAAAAGCGCGACCCTGGACGCGCTGGCCTGGCTGCTGCAATCGCAACTGGCGCTGGCGCCGACCCTGTTGCTGGTCGAAGATATCCATTGGGCCGACCCTTGGACCCTGGCGCAGCTGGTGCCGCTGTTGGCACAGACCACCAGCGGACCCTTGCTGGTGATTCTGACGACCCGGTTCGCAGGCGATCCGAGTGTCGGCGAGTGGCGCACGGCCTTGCATGGGCTGCCCGTGACCAGCATGGACCTGCAGCCGCTGGGACCGGACGATGCCTTGCGCTTAGCGGCCGGGGCGGCGTCGATCTCCGATGCCTTGCTGCGCAGCTGTGTCGAACGCGCCGAAGGCAATCCGCTGTTTCTCGAGCAATTGCTGCTCAACGCCGGGGACGAGAGCGCCAGCAAGTTGCCGGGTTCGATACAGGCCTTGATCCAGGCGCGGATGGACCGCCTCGAGTCGCTGGACAAGAGTGCGCTGCAGGCGGCGGCGGTCTGGGGTCAGCGCGTGCCGCTATCGGTGATCCGCCATCTGGTGGGTGATGCAGCGTATGACGCGCGCCAGTTGGTGGAGCAGTTCCTGCTGCGCCCGCAGGGCGAGGACATGGTGTTCAGCCATGCCTTGATCCGCGATGGTGCGTATGGCTCGATGCTGCACGTGCGCCGGCGTCAGTTGCACCAGTTCGCGGCCGAGTGGGTGTTGCCCAAGGATGTGTTGCTGGCGGCCGAGCACTTCGAGCGCGCCGAGGATTCGCGCGCAGCGTCGGCCTACCTGCAGGCCAGCGAGGAGCAGTCGTGCCAGTTCCACACCACCGAGGCGCTGGCCCTGGTCGAGCGTGCGCTCAAGCTGCCGGACAAGGCCGACCAGGGATTTGCGCTGACACTGGCCCATGCCAGACTGTTGCTGGCAATTGGCCAGACGGTGAAGGCGATCGAGGCCAGCGGGCAGGCCTCTGCGCTGGCGCAAACCGGTGGCGAACGGGCGCTGGCCTTGATCGCCATGGCGTCCGGCATGCGTATCGTCGACCGCATTTCCGAGGGCATGGAATTGCTGCAGGAAGCCGAGCCCCTGGCAGTGCAGGCTGGCCTCACCCTGGATCTGTCGCACCTGCACGAATTGCGCGGCAACCTGCTGTTTGGGCTCGGGCGCGCGCTGGAATGCCAACGCGAGCACGAAAAGGCGCTGGAGCTTGCGCGCAGAGCCGGGTCGGCCGAGGCCGAATGTGCGGCGCTCGGCGGCCTGGGCGATGCCAGTTACGCGCAGGCCAAGGTCCGCAGCGGCGCGCGTCTGGTCGGGCAATGTGTTGAGATGGCGCGGGCTCAGGGTTTCCTCAAGGTCGAGATCGCCTATCTGCCCATGGTGTCGTGGTCGACGTATTACATGCTGGATCTGGCGGGGTCGATCGAGGTCAGCCGGCGCGCAATCGAGCAATCCATGCGCATGCACAATCCGCGCGCGGAGTTGATGGCGCGTGGCCAGTTCGTCATGGTCGACGGCTGTATTCGCGGCAACCATCGTGAAGCCCTGGGTCAGGTTGATCGCGCGCTGGAACTTGCACAAACCATGGGCGCCCCCCGTTTCGAGGCGATGATCTGGTTCTTCAGTGCCTTGCTGGTGATGCGCACGGGCGATCTGCAGACTGCGCAGACGCATCTGCAGACAGCGTTCCGGATCGCCGAGCGCACCGAGCAGGGCCTGTATTTTGTCGGTGCGCAGTTATATGGAGCGCAGGCCATGATGGCAGCTGATGAACATCAGCGGAGCCAGGCCTTGGCCCAGGGCGAGCGGGTTCTGGTTGGCCACGCGCTCAGCCACAACCACTTTGTCTTTTACGACTTCGCGATCCAGGCCACGCTCGCGGGTTCGGAATGGGACAAAACGCTGCGTTATTGCGACGCGCTGGAGATCTTTGTCGCTGCGGAGCCGTTTCCCTGGGCCGACTTCATCGTTGCCCGTGGCCGCACTCTGGTGCGCCACGACCGGGGTGAACGCAGCGCCGAACTGCGGCAGGATCTTGTGGCCTTGCGCGACCTGGCGCTGGCGAGCGAGATGAATTATTACCGTCGGGACATCGATGCCGCTCTCGAATCGTTGCCCGGCTGACAACACGCGGCGCTTGCCTGGCGCCGCGCTGCGGCCCCGACGACAGGACCTGTTGGCAGGCGTGGCCGGGGCCGTGCAGGCGATGGGGGGCCGTCAGACCCCTTTGAGCCTCTTGCGCCGCCCCCGAACCCAATGGTTCAGCGTTTCCACGGCGACCGAGAACGCGAGTGCGAAGTAGACATACCCCTTGGGCACGTGCATGCCGAAGCCGTCGGCAATCAGCAACACGCCGATCAGCAGAAGGAACGACAGCGCCAGCATCTTCACGGTCGGGTGGCCCGCGACGAAATTGGCCAGCGGGTTGGAGGCGATGATCATGATGATCATGGCGATGACGACCGCCACCACCATGACCCACAGGTGATCGGCCATGCCGACCGCGGTAATGACAGAGTCGAGCGAGAAGATGATGTCGATCACCGCGATCTGCAGCACGATGCCACGGAACGTGACGCCAGCCATACCCTGCGGCGAGTCCGGGCCATCATGGTCACCCTCGACCACTTCACCGATTTCGGCGGTGGCCTTGTAGAGCAGGAACAGGCCACCTCCGATCAGGATCATGTCGCGCCATGAGAACCCGTGGCCAGCGATCGAGAACACCGGCGCCGTCAGGCCGACGATCCAGGCCAGCGTGGCGAGCAGCATGAGCCGCGTGATCAGCGCCAGCGACAGGCCGACCTTGCGGCCCAGCGCGCGTTGGTGCTCCGGCAGGCGGCCGGTCAGGATGGCGATGAAAACCAGGTTGTCGATGCCAAGCACGATCTCGAGTGCGGTCAGCGTCAGCAGCGACAGCCAGATCTGCGGATCAGCGATCCAGGCAAAGGTGAAAAATTCCATGGAGTCGTGGTGAATGCAGAAGTGGCGATTCTGTCATGGGGGTTCTGCCGACCGCGCGTGCCGCCGCTTTTCCATGGCAGGCAGGCATTGTATGTTCGCGCACCTGCGGCGCTAAGCAAGTTTTACAGTTGCCCGGCGCACTCAGGATCCGTCGTCGAGCGACGCGCTCCAGCGGTCGCCCCAGGCGTTGTTGATCGCGCGGCGGTCCTGTTTGGTGGGTCGCCCGTGTTGCAGGCTCAGCCCCGGCTCGGTGCCCATGCGCCGTAGCTCCTGAGCCTCGGCCCGCTGGCGCAGGCTCTCCGCGGTTTCTTCATACAGCTGCTGCGCGACCGGCGCCGGTCCGCGCTTGTCGCTCACTGCCCGCACCCGCACGGACCGCGTGAAGGCGCCTAAACGCAACGCGACCATGTCACCGGTCTTGACGTCGCGCGCCGGTTTGACCTCGACACCGTTGATCTGCACCCGGCCCTTCTGGATGTCCTCGCTGGCCAGGCTACGGGTCTTGTAGAACCGCGCCGCCCAGAGCCATTTGTCGATTCGAACTGTTTCTGTCATTGATACTGATTGTGAACCAGGGCCGGGTCGGATGACAACGGCAGTCGGACCGTCGCATCCAGGCCGATCACCGTGCCGTGCTGCGCGCGGTTGTCCAGCGTGATCTGACCGCCCAGCGCCAACGCGATTTCACGGCAGATCGTCAGGCCCAGTCCGGAGCCGCTGAGGGCCTGCCCGGCAGAGAACGGTTGGAACAGACGGGGCCTGAGCTGCTCGCTGATGCCGCAACCGGCGTCGGAGACCGTCAGCGCGGCGTGGTGCCGGTCGGTGACCAGGTGCACGGCCAGTTGCGAGGCGGGCGGCGCATGTTTGATCGCGTTGTGCAGCAGGTTGCGCACCAGCTCGCGCAGCATCCAGTCGTGGGCCCGGATCGGGGCCGTTTGCGTGGCCAGATCGAAATCCAGGTCTTTGTCGGCGATCAGTGGCGCCAGATCAAGTGCCACCGCCCGCACGATCTGCGCCAGATCGTGGACCTGCGCATCGCTTTGCTGGCGCAGCTGTTCGACCTTGGCCAGCGCCAGCATCTGGTTGGCAAGCGTCGTTGCGCGCTCCACCGTGTCGTTGATCTCCAGCAGTGCCTGGGCCGCCGGTACATCGCCGCGCAGCGCAGATTGCACCTGTACCTTGAGCACGGCCAGCGGTGTGCGCAGCTGGTGTGAGGCATCGCGCACAAAGCGTTTCTGGTGGTCGAGCAGACTCTGCAGGCGTTCCATGACCTGGTTCGTACCGTCGACCAGCGGGCGCAATTCGCGCGGAAGTTCGGGCGCATCGATCGCCGTCAGGTCGCCCTGTCTGCGGCTGCGCAGATTGGCGCTGAGTGCGCGCACCGGCCGGGTCGCGCGCTGCACCACCACAATCACCACCAGCGCGATGACGGCGGCCAGCAGACTCTGGCGCAGCAAGGTGTCCACCAGGATCTGGCGCGCCAAGGTGCGGCGCAACTCCAGCGTCTCGGCGACCTGGATCGTGACCATGCCCAGGCCGTTTCGGCTCGACACCGGTTGCAGCAGCACCGCGACCCGGACGTCATCGCCACGCACGGTGCTGTCGTAGAAGTCGACCAGCGCGGCGTACGGCCCCTGGTCGGGAATGCGGCCCTGCCACACCGGGAGATCGGGCGAACCGTCGATCAGCTCGCCCTGCACGGTCGAGATGCGGTAGACCATACGGCTGCGGTTGTCGGCTTCGAAAGCCTCCAGGGCCGAATACGGCACGTTGGTGCGAAAACGCGCCTGGGCGCCTTCGCCTTCGACCTCCAGCAACTCCCCGATCGATTTGGCCGACGCCAGCAGGGTCCGGTCGTACGCGATATTGACTGCCGCCAAGGCCTGTCGGTACAGCGAGACCGTGTTGACGAGCATGAAGATGCCGGTCGGAATCAGGATGCCCAGCAGCAGGTAACGGCGCAGCGACAGTCCGGCTTGGTGCACGCTGGTCATATCTTCACACGCTCGCACGCTCTCAGGCTTGCGCCTTGAGCAGGTATCCCAGGCCGCGCAGCGTTACCAGCGTCGTACCGGTATCGGCCAGTTTCTTGCGCAGCCGGTAGGCCACGACTTCGATCGCCTCGTAATGCACCTCGCTCTCGCCGGGAAAGACTGTCTCGAACAGATTTTCCTTGGCCACTGCGCGGCCCGGTCGCTGCATCAGCGCGCGCAACAGCCGGGCCTCGCGTGGGCTCAGGTCGAGCACCTTGAAACCGTGGTGGATGGCGCCGCTGCTGCGATCCAGGCGCAGCTGGCCGCAGGCCAGCAGTTCGCCCGTGTCGTCGTCCGCAATTGGCCCTGCGGCGCGCCGGTGCAGCGCGCGTACGCGCGCCTCGAGTTCGTCCAGGTCGAAGGGTTTGGCCAGGTAGTCGTCGGCCCCGGTGTTCAAGCCGATGACACGGTCGCCGACGGTGCCGCGCGCGGTGAGAATCAGCACCGGCGTCACCAGGCCACTCGCACGTGCCTGCGCCAGCACGTCCAGTCCGTCCAGCCCGGGCAGGCTCAGGTCCAGCAGTACGACATGGGGCGCGTGTTCGCGCCACTGCGCCAGTGCCAGCAGGCCGTCGGCGCACAGGCGCACCTGCATGCCGCGGCGCTCCAGCGTGCGGCGCAGGCTGGTTTGCAGCGCAGGGTCGTCTTCGATCAGCAGAAGCTGCATGGGGCAGGAGGGCGGGTTCTCAGTGTTAACCCTGATGGATTTGGACAGCCGACTGACAGCCGACCGGCGCATCATAGAAGAGTTCATCAACATCAGGAGACATGCCATGCGCCGCGATACCTTTCTCAAATCCATGCTGGCCGCCGCTGCCGCCGGCAGCCTGCCACTGTCGGCCTTTGCCGGCGCCAGCCTCAAGATGATGATCCCCGCCAACCCGGGCGGCGGCTGGGACGGCACCGGCCGTGCGCTGGGCAAGGCACTGATCGAGTCCAAGGTGGCCGACACGGTGCAGTATGACAACAAGGGCGGCGCGGCCGGTGTGATCGGGCTGGCCCAGTTTGCCAACGCCAGCAAAGGTGACGAAAACGCGCTGATGGTCATGGGCGCCGTCATGCTGGGCGGCATCATTACCACCAAGCCACCGCTCGGCCTGGACAAGCTCACGCCCATTGCCCGCCTGACCAGCGAATACAACGTGTTTGTCGTGCCAGCCGAGTCGCCGCTCAAGACCATGAAGGACGTCGTGGCCCAGTTCCAGAAGGACCCGGGCAGCGTGAAGTGGGGCGGTGGCTCCAAGGGCTCGACCGAACACATCTCGGCGTCGATGCTGGCCGGCAAGGTCGGCGTCGACCCGAAAAAGGTGAACTACATCGCCTTTCGTGGCGGCGGCGAGGCGGTTGCCGCAATCCTGGGCAACAACGTCACCGTCGGTGGCAGCGGCTACAGCGAGTTCGCCGAATACATCAAGGCCGGCAAGATGCGCGCCATCGGTGTCACGTCCGAGAAACGCCTGCCGGGCGTCAATGTGCCGACGATGAAGGAGATGGGATACGACGTGGTGCTGGGCAACTGGCGCGGTGTCTACGGCGCTCCTGGCATCACCGCAGCCCAGCGCGCGGCGCTGACCGACATGGTCACCAAGGCGACCAAGACGCCGTCTTGGCTTGAAGCGCTGGAGAACAACAAGTGGACGCCCGCGCTGCTGACCGGCAAGGCCTTTGACGAGTTCGTCGACAACGAGTTCGCCAGCCTGCGCGGCACCATGCACCTGGCGGGCATGTTGTGATCCGCCGCGGCGGCGCACCCGGTCCGCAGACACTGATCGGGATCGGGTTACTCGCCGTCGCGGGCGTCATCATCGCCGGGGCGGTCGGCTTTCCGTCCAGCTCCGGTTATTCGGGCGTGGGGCCCAACTTCCTGCCCTGGGTCGTCGGTTGCGCGCTGCTGGTATGTGGCCTGCTGGTGGTCTGGCAGGCCCGTACCGGTGGCTACCGCCATATGGAGGAGCCCTCCGGATCCGATCATGGCTACTGGCCGGGTTTTGGCTGGATGTCGGCCGGCCTGTTGGCCAACGCGGCGCTGATCACGACCATCGGCTTCATCCTGAGTTGTTCGTTGTGTTTTGCACTCGCGGTACGTGGCCTGCGCCATGCGGACCGCCATGGCGGCGTCGTGCCGTTGCGCGGCGAACTGGCGCAGACCGTGCGCGACGTGTTGATCGGCATGGCCATTGCGGCGCCGGTCTACTGGATGTTCACCAAGCTGCTGGCGATCAATTTGCCTGGTCTGACCAATACTGGCTGGATCTAGCATGGATTTGTGGAGCCAACTCCTGCTCGGATTCGCCACCGCGGCCACCCCGATCAACCTGGTCTGGTGTTTCGTGGGTTGTGCTGTCGGCACTGCGGTTGGCGTGTTGCCGGGCATTGGTCCGGCGGTGGCGGTGGCGATGTTGCTGCCGATCACGACCAAGGTCGACGCGACCGCGTCGATGATCTTTTTCGCAGGCATCTACTACGGTGCCATGTACGGCGGCTCGACCACGTCCATCCTGCTCAATACGCCGGGCGAGACCGGCAGCATGATCACCGCGATGGAAGGCAACAAGATGGCCAAGAGCGGGCGCGCCGGTGCGGCGCTCGCCACGGCGGCCGTAGGTTCGTTCGTCGCAGGGACGATCGCCACCGTGTTGGTCACGCTGTTTGCACCCTTGCTGGCCAACTTTGCGGTCAAGCTCGGTCCACCTGAATATTTCATGCTGATGGTGCTGGCCTTCACGACGGTCAGTGCGGTGCTCGGACGCAGCACGCTGCGCGGCATGGTGGCGTTGTTCGTTGGCCTGGCGGTCGGCTTGATCGGCATGGACCAGATTTCCGGCCAGGCGCGTTTCACCGCCGGCGTGCCAGAACTGCTCGATGGCATAGAGATAGTGCTGGTGGCGGTGGGCCTGTTCGCGGTCGCCGAGGCCTTGTACGCGGTGTTGTACGAAGGTGGTCCGCTGCAGACGCAGCACACGCTCAGCCGGGTGCATATGAGCAAGTTGGACTGGCGCCGCTCGTGGCCGGCGTGGTTGCGCGGCACCGCGATCGGTTTTCCGTTCGGCACGATCCCGGCCGGCGGCAGCGAGATCCCGACCTTTCTGAGTTATGCAACCGAAAAGAAGGTGGCCAAAGACAAGTCCGAGTTCGGTACCAGCGGCGCGATCGAGGGAGTTGCCGGCCCGGAGGCGGCCAACAACGCCGCCACCACCGCCACGCTGATTCCGTTGCTGACGCTGGGCATACCGACGTCCAATACCGCTGCCATCCTGCTCGGTGCGTTCCAGAACTACGGCATCCAGCCGGGTCCGCAGCTGTTCACCACCTCGGCAGATCTGGTGTGGGCGCTGATCGCCTCGCTGTATATCGGCAACGTGATGTTGCTGATCCTGAACCTGCCGATGGTTGGTCTGTGGGTCAAGCTGCTGAAGATTCCCAAACCCTACCTGTACGCCGGCATCCTGATCTTCGCCACGGTCGGGGTCTACGGCATGCGCCAGAGCGCTTTCGACCTGGTGCTGCTGTACGTGATAGGCCTGATCGGCGTCGTGATGCGCCGTTACGACTTCCCGACCGCTCCGGTCGTTGTCGGCATGATCCTGGGCCCGCTGGCCGAAGCGCAGATGCGCAATGCCTTGTCGATGGGCGAGGGCAGCTGGCTGGTGTTCGTCGAGCGGCCGATGTCGGCGACGCTGCTGGCAGTGGTGATGGCGGTTCTCGTGCTGCCGCGGGTCATGCGGCGCTTTTCGGCCTCGTCGTCGACGGCGAAACGCCGCAAGGCAAGCTGATGCGTCGGCAGACCTGCTGCGTCATGGCGGTGTAGCGCCGCTGCATCTCCTTGGGTGTGAGTTTCTCGATTTCCTGACCGATCATCCAGCGGTGGCCAAACGGGTCGATGATGATGCCGGTGCGTTCGCCGTAAAACTGGTCGGTGCAGGCCATCTGCAGCGTGGCTCCGGCGTCCAGCGCCCGCTGCACCAGCGCGTCGGCGTTGTCCACGTGCAGGTGCAGGCTGACCGGTGAACTGTCGCCCGCTTGCGGGCCCTTCATGCCGAATTCGGGGAACTCGTCGCTGATCATCAGCGTCGTGCCATGGAAGTCGAGCTCCATGTGGCCGATGCGGCCTGACGGTTCGGTGAGCCGGAACTTCTCGGTCGCGCCGAAGGCTTTGGAATAGAAGTCGAGGGCGCGTGCACTGTCGCTGACACGCAGGTAGGCATACAGTTGATGGATCATGCAGGTGTCTCCCATGACGGTGGTGTTGATGGTTGTCAATATAAGACGGCGGCGCCTCTTCTTGTAGAAGATTGACCTGCCGCGCCTTGTCTCGTGGTTGGGACTGCTTGGCCTGTAGTTATTCTTATTTGGACAAAAAATAACCATACAGTTCATAATGAATACTGTTAAGTATATATTTCGCCGGTGCCACATTTTTGGCGCGTATTGGTGAAACACCAAAACTTTTCGGAGAACTCTATGAAGAAGTCCCTCATCGCTGCCGCAATTGCCATTGGCGCCACGTTTTCGGTGCAAGCCAAGGACATCGTTGACACCGCCGTCTCGGCAGGCAACTTCACTACCCTGGCCGCTGCATTGAAGGCCGCTGGGCTGGTCGACACGCTCAAGGGCAAGGGCCCGTTCACCGTGTTTGCCCCGACCGATGCCGCTTTTGCCAAGATCCCCAAGGCCGACCTGGACGCATTGCTGAAGGACAAGGCCAAACTCACCGCAATACTGACGTACCACGTGGTGCCGGGCAAGGTCATGGCCGCCGACGTCAAGGCCGGTCAGGTCAAGACCGTGCAGGGCTCGAGTCTGACCGTTTCCACGTCGATGGGCGTGATGGTCGACCAGGCCAAGGTCACCGCGACCGACATCGTGGCCGACAACGGCGTGATCCACGTCATCGACAGCGTGATCATCCCGAAATAAGGAACTGGCACTGTGTTGCAGCCGATGATTGTCGGCGGCGGCCCGTTCCGTAACTGCTGCCGCGTCTAGCGGCCCTTATCGCACCAGCCGGCTTGCCGGCTGGTGGCATTTTCGGGGTCGCAGTGGACGTAGCACGCTACGGGGCCGGCGTTAACATGCAGGCATGCCCGATCCGACCGACGACGCTGGCGCAGCCGTTGCCAAGCCAATGCCCGAACCGGACAAGGGCATGTCGCACGGACTGCCGCTGGACGCTCAGGGCATCTTGGCACTGGCGGCGCGTTCGATGTTCCACCTGTTTTCGAGCATCAGCCAGGGCATGTTTCTGGTTGACCGCAGCGGGCGCATTGTCTGGGTCAACGAGGGCTACCAGCGCTTCCTGCCGGCACTGGGTTTCTCGTCGCTGGACCAGTTCATGGGCCACATGGTCGAGGACGTGATACCGAACACGCAGATGCGCCGGGTGCTGGAAACCGGTGAGGCTTACCTGATCGACCTGCTGACCAACCGCGCCGGTACCTTCGTCGTCAGCCGGATTCCGCTGCGTGACGACGACGACGCCGTGATCGGAGCCATCGGCATCGTGTTGTTCGACCATCCCGAGACCACCTTGCAGCCGTTGATCAGCAAGTTTGCGCTGATGCAGCGCGACCTGGACGATGCCCGGCGCGAGCTGGCGTCGCAGCGACGCAGCCTGGGTCATGGTGCGGGCACCGGTGCCCGGCCTGCCAAATACACCTTCACCAGTTTTGTCGGCACCAGTGCGGCGGCGGTCGAGGTCAAGCGCCAGGCGCGCCGCGCCGCCCATTCCAGCAGTCCGGTGCTGCTGCTCGGCGAGACCGGCACCGGCAAGGAACTGCTGGCGCATGCGATCCATGCGGCGTCAAGCCGGGCCGGCGAACCGCTGGTCATTGTCAATATCGCCGCCGTCCCCGATACCTTGCTGGAGGCCGAGTTTTTCGGCGTTGCGCCGGGTGCGTTCACCGGCGCCGAGCGCAAGAGCCGCGACGGCAAGTTCAAGTTGGCCGACGGTGGCAGCCTGTTCCTGGACGAAATCGGCGACATGCCGCTGGGGCTGCAGGCCAAGCTGCTGCGCGCCTTGCAGGAGGGCGAGATCGAGCCGCTGGGGTCGAACACCCTGGTACCGTTCGATGTGCGCGTGATTGCCGCGACCTCGCGCGACCTGACGGCGTGCATGCGCGACGGGCGTTTTCGCGAAGACCTGTATTACCGGCTCAACGTTTTGCCGATCCGTATTCCGCCGCTGCGCGACCGGCGCAGCGACATTCCGGCCTTGGTGGAGGCACTCAATGACGAAGCCGCGTTTCGCAACGGCGCGGCGTTTCCCGAACTGAGCAGCGAGGCAATGGACCTGTTGTGTGGCCAGACCTGGCGCGGCAACATCCGCGAGTTGCGCAATGTGCTGGAGCAAGCGGCGATGCGCAGCGACTCGCAGCGTATCGAGCGGCGTTTGCTCGAACTGGTGCTGCGCGAGGCGGGTGTGGACCGGATTGCGCCGGCGCTGGCGTCGGAGCGCGCGGCGCCGGCAGCAGCCGCGTCACAGCTTTACGCCGGGCCGACACGCACCTTGGCCGAGCAGGTGGCCGAGGTCGAGCGCTCTGCGATCGCCGCCGCCATGGTCGCAACCAAGGGTAACAAGGTGGCAGCGGCCCGTCTGCTGGGTGTGTCGAGGGCCACGCTGTATGCCCGCCTTGGGGACAGCGCATATTGATTCGGCCTTGTGAAGCATTAGCCGTGCGCCCTGAGCTTGGCCTGTCCTGAGAGCGGGTTTGGAGACTATTATTTCATCGGGCCGGATCGATAGGCCGATGCTGCAACCGCAGGGCAGGGTGGATTGCGGGCCTCTCCGACCGATTTCGACAGGCTATTGTCAATTGACAATTCGCTGTCAGAATCTGTCGGATGGCTGTTCCCACCGATCCCTGGCACTTTCCCCGGCCGCAACTCGCGCAGGCTTATCTGCAGGGTTTCGATCTCGGCCTGACCGCAGCGCGTGGCCTGTTTGCGCGCCGGCGCATGGGCAAGAGCGAGTTCCTGAAACACGATCTGCTGCCCGCCGCTTTGGCCGCCGGTTATCGGGCGGCGTACGTCAATCTGTGGGACGACACCGACCATCCGGGCCAAGCACTCGCGTCGGCGATTGCGACGGCGGTACAACCCATCGGCCTCGGGCGTTTCTGGGACGAGTTGCAAACCCCGATCCGCAAGCTCAAGGGTGGCGGCAAGTTGCCGCTGGGTGTCGAGGCATCGCTGGAGTTGGACCTGGCGGCCAGGGAGAAGGCCGCCGTGCCGGCCATCCAGGCCGCACTGCAGGCTGCCGACAAGGCCGGCAAACGCCTGTTGCTGGTGATCGATGAAGCACAGGTGCTGGCCGCGCCCGAACACAAGGCGGTGGCCCATTCGCTGCGTGCCGGGCTCGACATCCGCAAACCGGCCGTCAAGGTATTGTTCGCGGGATCATCCGAGGCGGCCTTACGCCAGATGTTCTCGCGTGCCGCCGCCCCTTTCTACAACTGGGCGCCGCTGGAACCGTTTCCCTTGCTGGGGCGGGAGTTTGTCGAATCCATGGTGTTGCAGCTCGCCAACGTGGCGCGGCAGCCCTTGACGCTGAACGACGCAATGGCTGCTTTCGTAGCGTTGCGCGAAACCCCGGAGTTCTTCCGTTGGTACATAGAACGCTACCTGATGTACCAGCAGCAGGGTTCGGCGCAGGCGTTGGCGCATACGCTGGAGCGGCTGCATGATGACACTGCCTATGCCAAGGTCTGGAAGGAGCTTGGGCGCGCCGATCGGGCGGTGTTGTTGCTGGCGGCGCGTGGTGTGCAGGACCTATACAGCGCGCAGGCACTGGTGCAGTTGCGCGAACTGCTGGCTGCGCCCGAGCTGACGGCCAGTACACCCAGGACCTCCATCCGGCGGCTGACCGGGGTCAAACTGCAGTTGATGGCGCGGGTCGATCATGGCGCCTACCGGTTCGAGGACCCCGAATTGAAGGACTGGGTGGCAAACCGAAAAACGGTGGATTGAGTGTATTTAATTTGGACATATGTATGTTTATCGAACAATATGATTGTTCGATTTTCATGCAATTTTGATGCCGCTGCCATTTTTCCCATACGAATCAAGGGTTCGGGGATTGGCACGGTAAGTGCCTCATTGCACCCGCATCCCTACCCATAATTCAGGAGACCAATTCATGCACCGTCGCACTCTCGTGGCACTCGCCAGCCTGGCTGCCACCACCCTGTTCACCCTTGCACCCAGCAGTGCCATGGCCCAGGACAAGGAAATCCGGATCGCCCACATCCACAGCCTGACCGGTCCGCTGGAGGCCTTTGGCAAGCAGACCAAGGTTGGCTTTGCGATGGGCCTGAACTACGCAACCGGCGGCACGATGATGATCGGCGGCAAGAAACTGGTCGTGATCGAGAAGGACGACCAGGGCAAGCCCGACCTGGGCAAGAGCCTGCTGGCCACCGCATACTCCGACGACAAGGCCGACATCGCGGTCGGACCGACCTCATCCGGCGTCGCGCTCGCCATGTTGCCGGTGGCCGAGGAATACAAGAAGATCCTCGTTGTCGAGCCGGCGGTGGCCGACTCCATCACCGGCGAGAAGTGGAACAAGTACATCTTCCGCACCGGCCGTAACAGCACCCAGGACGCAATCTCCAATGCGGTCGCGCAGGACCAGGCCGGCACCAGCATCGCGACGCTGGCGCAGGACTATGCCTTTGGCCGCGATGGGGTCAAAGCCTACAAGGAGGCGATCAAGAAGGCCAAGATCGTGCACGAGGAATACCTGCCAACGACCACGACCGACTTCACCGCCGGCGCGCAGCGCATGATCGACGCGCTCAAGGACAAGCCAGGCCGCAAGGTGATCTGGATCATCTGGGCCGGTGGCGGCGGAAACCCCTTCAAGATCGCCGATCTGGACCTCAAGCGTTATGGCATCGAGATCGCCACCGGCGGCAACATCCTGCCGGCCATGGCGGCCTACAAGAATTTCCCGGGCATGGAGGGTTCGACCTACTACTACTTCGGCCTGCCCAAGAACCCGATCAACGACGCCATGGTGGCCCAGCACTACACGCAGTTCAAGTCGCCCCCGGACTTCTTCACGGCTGGCGGTTTCGCCGCTGCCATGGCGGTGGTGACAGCGCTCAAGAAAACCAATGGCGACACCAACACGAACAGGCTGATCAACACCATGGAAGGCATGAGCTTCGACACGCCCAAGGGAACGATGACCTTCCGCAAGGAAGACCACCAGGCGATGCAGAGCATGTACCACTTCAAGATCAAGGTCGATCCAGCCTTCGCCTGGGGCGTGCCCGAAATGGTGCGCGAGATCAAGGCCAGCGAGATGGACATCCCCATCCGCAACAAGCGCTAACTGATCGGGTACTCGGCTACTGCGCGCGCCGATGGCGGCGTTGCGCAGTGCTCGGAATCCTCACGTACCGGAGTACGTTGCGGTTCCTGTGCGCTGTGCGCCTTGCCCTCGACGCGCTCGCTACGCCGCTTCCCCGATCAGGGGTCGGGGCCAACAGACCATGCTGCAAACCAAAGACTTGACGATCCGCTTCGGCGGGCACGTGGCGGTGAATGCTGTCAGTTGCGCATTTGCGCCTGGCACCTTGACCGCCATCGTGGGGCCCAATGGCGCGGGCAAGACGACGTATTTCAACCTGATCTCGGGTCAGCTCAAGGCCAGCGCCGGCAGTGTCACGCTCGATGGGCGCGACATCTCGTCGCTGGGCGTGTCGGCGCGCACCCGCGCCGGGCTGGGACGCGCGTTCCAGTTGACCAACTTGTTTCCGAATCTGTCGGTGGCCGAGAACGTGCGCCTGGCGGTTCAGGCCACACGCAGCGGCAGGCATCGGCGAGGGCTGAACCTGTGGAGCATCTGGAGCGACCACCAGTCCCTGATCGATCGCGCCGACGAGATTCTGGGCGCCGTCGCGATGCTCGAGCAGGCCGATGCCGTCGTCGCCAGCCTGGCACACGGCGACCAGCGCAAGCTGGAAGTGGCGCTGTTGATGGCGCTCGAATCGCGTGTGTTCATGTTCGACGAACCGACCGCCGGCATGAGTGTGGACGAGGCGCCGGTGATCCTCAATCTGATCCGCGCGTTGAAGAACGACCCGACCAAGACCATCTTGCTGGTGGAGCACAAGATGGATGTGGTGCGCGAGCTGGCCGACCGCATCATCGTGCTGCACAACGGCGCTTTGGTTGCAGACGGCGACCCGGCCGAAGTGATTGCGTCGCCGATCGTGCAGGAGGCTTATCTGGGGGCAGGGCCCAAAGACGGTTTGACGCAAGATGGCTATCCCCCCCAACCCAGCCTTCCCCCTGCAGGGGGAAGCAGCAAGTCACCATGAGCGCGAACCTTTTGACCCTGTCGGGCGTGCACACGCATATAGGGCCGTACCACATCCTGCACGGCGTCGACCTCGTCGTGCCCAGGGGCGAAGTCACGCTGCTGCTGGGGCGCAACGGCGCCGGCAAGACGACGACGCTGCGCACCATCATGGGCCTGTGGCGCGCATCCAAGGGCACACTGACGTTTGATGGCACCGACATCACGGCGCTGTCGACGCCGGAGATCGCCGAGCGCAACATCGCCTACGTGCCCGAGAACATGGGCATCTTCGCCGACCTGACGGTGCGCGAAAACATGCTGCTGGCCGCCCGCGGCGCCGCCAGCGAGAAGCAGATGGACCAGCAGCGGCTGCAATGGATCTTCGGCCTGTTCCCACCGGTGCAGAAATTCTGGAACTTTTCCGCAGGCAAACTTTCTGGCGGCCAGAAGCAGATGCTGGCGGTGGCGCGCGCGATCGTCGAGCCACGCGCGCTCTTGATCGTCGATGAGCCAAGCAAGGGTCTGGCGCCATCGATCGTCAACAACATGATCGACGCGTTCGCCCAGCTCAAGAAGACCGGCGTGACCATCCTGCTGGTCGAGCAGAACTTCGGCTTCGCGAGAAGACTTGGCGATAGCGTCGCGGTGATGGACAACGGTGTCGTCGTGCACAGCGGCAGCATGTTGGCCTTGTCCGAAGATGCGGCGCTGCAGAATTCCTTGTTGGGGCTTGCGATATGAATAACTCGGATTTCGACTGGAAGCCCGTTGCGCTGGTGCCCTTGCTGGCACTGCTGGTGTTCCCCTTGATCGGGTCGGGCTCGACCTGGCTCACACTCACGGTGGCGGGCCTGGCGATGGGCCTGATCATCTTCGTCATCGCCTCCGGGCTGACCCTGGTGTTCGGACTGATGGACGTGCTGAACTTCGGCCACGGCCTGTTCATCGCACTGGGCGCCTTCGTGGCCACCACGGTGCTCGGTTCGATGTCCGACTGGACGCAGTCGGACGAACTCTGGCGCAACCTGGTGGCGGTGCTGCCGGCCATGCTGGTGGCCATGCTGGTGGCCGGCGCGGTGGGGCTAGCGTTCGAGCGTTTCATCGTCAAGCCGGTCTATGGCCAGCACCTCAAGCAGATCCTGATCACCATGGGCGGCATGATCATCGGCGAGGAACTGATCAAGGTGATCTGGGGTCCGCAGCAGATTCCGCTGCCGCTGCCCGAGGCGATGCGCGGATCCATCCTGATCGGCGACGCGGCGATCGAGAAATACCGCATCATCGCGGTCGTCGTCGGCCTGATCGTTTTCGGCGCGCTGGTGTGGACGCTGAACAAGACCAAGATCGGGCTCTTGATACGCGCCGGCGTGCAGGACCGCGAGATGGTCGAGTCGCTCGGCTACCGGATCCGTCGCCTGTTCATCGGCGTGTTCGTCATGGGCAGCGCGCTGGCCGGTCTGGGCGGCGTGATGTGGGGCCTGTACCAGCAGACCGTAACGCCCCAGATGGGCGCCCAGGTCAACGTGCTGATCTTCATCGTCATCATCATCGGTGGCCTTGGCTCGACCGCCGGCGCCTTGATCGGCGCCTTGCTGGTTGGGTTGATGGCCAACTACACCGGCTTTCTGGCGCCCAAGGTGGCGCTGTTCTCCAACATCGCGCTGATGGCAGCCATCCTGCTGTGGCGGCCCCAGGGTGTGTATCCGGTGGCCAACCGCTGAGTGAAGAGGTGACGAGATGCTGAACCGATTGCTTTCCGCCGACCTGCCGCGCAGCCGTACGCTGGCGATCCTGCTGCTGGTGGTATTGATCGGACTGGCCTTCGCGCCGTTTCTGTTCCCCGGCGTCAAGGCGCTCAATGTCGCGGCCAAGGTGCTGATCTTCATCGTGCTGGTGGCCAGTTTCGACCTGCTGCTGGGCTACACCGGTATCGTCAGCTTCGCGCACACGATGTTCTTCGGCATCGGCGCCTACGGCATCGCGATCGCCACCACGCGCTTGGGGCCGACCTGGGCCGCGCTGGGCGTGGGCCTTGGCAGCGCACTGATTTTGTCCTTTCTGTTGGCGCTGGTGATCGGACTGTTCTCGCTGCGGGTACGCGCCATCTTCTTCGCCATGATCACGCTGGCCGTCGCGTCGGCCTTCCTGACGTTGGCCTCGCAGTTGTCGGAGTTCACCGGCGGCGAAGATGGTCTGACCTTCAAGGTGCCCGAGATCCTGTCGCCAAGCTACGAGTTCATGGACGAGGCGTTCCTCGGCGTCATGCTCGATGGGCGTCTGGCGTCTTACTATCTGCTCTTCGTGCTGGCCGTGGTGCTGCTGCTGGCGCTGCTGCGCATCGTCAATTCGCCGTTCGGACGGGTGCTGCAGGCAATCCGTGAAAACGAGTTCCGGGCCGAGGCGATCGGTTACCGGGTCGTTGTCTACCGCACCATTTCCAGCATCCTGTCGGCGCTGTTCGCGTGTGTCGCAGGCGCCATGCTGGCGCTTTGGCTGCGCTACAACGGGCCGGATACTTCGCTGTCGTTCGAGATCATGATGGACGTGTTGCTGATCGTCGTGATCGGCGGCATGGGCACCATGTATGGCGCGGCGATTGGCGCCACGTTGTTCATGATTGCGCAGAGTTATCTGCAGGACCTGCTGCGCCTGGGCAGCGAGGCCACCGTGGCGTTGCCATGGCTGTCTGCGCTGTTGTCTCCGCAGCGTTGGTTGTTGTGGCTGGGTTTGTTGTTCGTGTTGTCGGTGTATTACTTTCCGACCGGTGTCGTGGGGCGATTGCGACTGCGCAGTGCAGCGAGGATGTCCGCAAGCGGGAGCAGATCGTGAACGCGCGGCCACCGTTTGACGCGCTGGCACCATCCTCGCATTACCTGCAGTGTGCGGGGCGCGAGATCCATTATTCGTTGTGGGGCGCACGGCACGAAAAGACCGTGATTGCCTGGCACGGCCTGGCCCGTACCGGTCGCGACATGGATGTGCTGGCGGCGCACCTGAGCGCACCGGCCGACGGATACCGGGTGATCTGTCCCGACACGATTGGCCGCGGCCTGAGCCAGTGGAGTCCCGACCCGGATCGCGAATATTGCCTGGATTTCTATGCGCAGATCGCCACCTCCCTGGTCGACCAGCTCGGCCTGGAGCAATTCGGCTGGGTCGGCACCTCGATGGGCGGCTCGATCGGCCTGGTCGCCGCCGCAGGTGACCTGCGCCGGCGCATCACCCGCCTGGTGCTCAACGACAACGGCCCAGAACTCGCGCGGGCGGCCATCGACCGCATCCGCAGTTATGCCGGTAGCCCGTCGGCGTTCGCCACCGTGACCGAGCTGGAGCAGTATTTCCGCACTGTCTACAAGCCCTATGGCTTCCTGACCGATGCGCAGTGGCGCCAGTTGACCGAGAGCTCGACGCGGCGCCTGCCCGATGGCAGGGTCACCCCCCATTACGACCCGGCGATGGTGCAGCAATTCGTCTGCCATCCCGACGACTACCTGCGCTGGACGGAATACGACAGCCTGGACATCCCGGTGCTCTGCCTGCGCGGCGAAAGCTCCGATCTGCTGCTGGCCGAGACAGCGGTGCAAATGGCGCAGCGCGGGCCGCGGGCGAAGATCGAGACGATTGCCGGCTGTGGCCATGCGCCGGCGCTCAATGTGCCGGATCAGCTGGCCTTGGTGGAGGCTTTTGTGCGCGCGCCAGCATGAGGCTGGCCCGCAGGCGCGGGTTTTGCAGTAATCTGGCGGCTTCCTGTCTGCTTGGAGGCAAGGCGATGACGCGAACTTTCTGGAAATTTCTCTGCAGGCCTGCCAGGGCCTTTCTTCTTCTTTTGTCCCTGAGTCTGTGCTTGATCGCTGCGGCGCCGGCGGCCGCGCAGACCGGGCCGCTCAACCGCCAGCAGGCGCTGCAGGCGTTGGCGCATGCCGACCCCACTCGCCGTCTCGAAGCCATGTTGCGCCTGGCTGACCTGGGCGACGCCGCCGACGCTGGCGCCGTCATGCCGCGCCTGCGCGATGCCGACCCGGTGCTGCGCCAGTTTGCCGTGGGCCTGGTCTGGCAACTCTGGAGCCGTTCCGGCGATGCCGGCATCGACGCACTGTTTGCGCAGGGTGTTGCGCTGATGCAGGCCGGCGATTTGCCCAAGGCTGTGCTGGTGTTCACCGACATCATCAACCAGCGACCCGGCTTCGCAGAGGCCTGGAACAAGCGCGCCACGATCTACTTCATGCTGGACCAATACGAGTTGTCGATGAAGGATTGCGATGCGGTGCTCGCGCGTGTTCCCGACCATTTCGGCGCCTTGTCGGGCTACGCGCAGATGGCGGCTGAACGCGGGCAACTGGAACGCGCTTTGGGGTACATGGAGCGCGCCCACCGCGCCAATCCGAACATGGCCAACGCCGAACTGGCGATCGAGGACCTGCGCCGGCAGATCGAGATCCGGCGCAAGAAATCGACTTGATCGGCCTGGTTGACAAGGGGCGCCCGTCATGACCACCAAGACCTTCACCAGTGGCCGGATCCGCCGGGCCGACTATGACCCGGCGTTGCGCCAGTTGGACCTGCACTGGGACAACAAGTCGGTGCTGGTCTACAAACACGTTCCAGGCGAAGTGTTTCGGCGGCTATGCAGCGCACCGAATCCCGCCGCCTATTGGGAGGACCGGATCGCCGAGGAATACCCGAAAGGCTCGCCAAACGCAGCCGGGGCCAGCGCCGATGCAATCAAGAAATTCGAAGGCCTGTTCGGCGTGGACGAATGAAACGACGGCGCCGCCAACGCAGTAGTGCCGCTCTACCGGCTCAAGCGCCAATCGTGACAGGAATCCGTTTGCGGCCGAAGTCGCCGGCGCTTGGTCCGAACCGGCCTGCAATGGCGCCGCCACAGTTCACACACGTTGCATCGGCGCGCAGCCGGTAATCGCGGATCTGGTACCAGTCGCGCACGACCAGCGACGCCTGGCAATGCGGACACGATGTGGTGTCACCTTCCCGATGGTGGACATTTCCGGTGTAGACATGGTGCAGGCCGACCCGCAGGCCGATGTCGCGCGCGCGGATCAAGGTTTCCTTGGGAGTGGCCGCTATGTCCATCATCTTGTGGTCCGGATGGAACGCCGTGAAATGGATCGGCACATCGGCGCCGAGTTCCTTCAGGATCCAGCGGCACATGGCGCTGATTTCTTCATCCGAATCGTTCTTGCCCGGGATCAACAGGGTTGTGATCTCCAACCACACGCCGGTCTCGCGCCTGAGGTAGACCAGCGTGTCGAGCACCGGCTGCAGGTGCGAGCCGGTGAGCTTGAAGTAGAAGTGCTCGCTGAAGGCCTTGAGATCGACATTGGTGGCGTCGATCTTCGCGAAGAAGTCGCGCCGGGGCTGCGCATGCATGTAGCCAGCGGTCACCGCGACGGTCTGGATGCCGTGCGCGTGGCAGGCGTCGGCCACATCCATCGCGTATTCGGCAAAGATGACCGGATCGTTGTACGTGAACGCCACGCTCTTGCAGCCGTATTGCAGCGCGGCGTTGGCGATCGCTTCGGGTGAGGCCTGGTCCATCAAGCGGTCCATCTGGCGCGATTTCGTGATGTCCCAGTTCTGGCAGAACTTGCAGGCCAGGTTGCAGCCAGCGGTGCCGAACGACAACACGCTCGATCCCGGGTAGAAGTGGTTGAGCGGCTTTTTCTCTATCGGGTCGATGCAGAAGCCTGAGGAGCGCCCGTAGGTGGCGAGCACCATCTGCTCGCCCTGGCGTGCACGCACGAAACAGGCGCCGCGCTGGCCTTCGTGCAGCTTGCAGTCGCGCGGGCACAGGTCGCATTGCATACGGCCGTCATCGGCCCAGTGCCAGTAGCGGGCAAGGTGGCTGGACGGGTCGGTCATGGCCGGGTTTCCTGCTGCGTCGCTGCGTGACGGGCGTCGTCTGGCGACTCCTCCCATTTGGCCACGGTGTAGCGCTGCAGGCGAATGCCGGCGGCCCAGAAGTCGGCGGCCAGGCCGGCCTTGCGTTTGAGTTCGGTCATGAAGCTGTCGACCGTGGGCAGTTGTTCCCATACCTGCGGCAAGAAGGTGCTGCGGTGCGCGCCGAACTCCAGTACCAGGCCGTCGACGCCAGGAGTCAGTTGGGCCAAAGCGTCGGCCTCGCTGTCGAAGCGCATGGCGCGCATCGGCGAGAGGACCGAGACCGCGATCTGCGTCTGTTCCAGCTCCGCCAGGCGCAACGGCGCAAAACGCGGGTCACGCAGAGCTGCAGCCACCGCATTGGCTCGTACATCGTCGCGTATCGAACGTCTTGCCTGCAAGGAGCCGATGCAGCCACGCAATTGGCCGCCTTGTGTCAAGGTCACGAAGCAGGCGCCCGGTTCCTGCAGCCAGGACGCGTGTTCGGGCGCCACCAGGTCGCGCCCGAGCGCCTGCGCAATCGCCGCGCGGGCTATCGGCAGCAGCGTGGTGCCGACTTCCGTTCCGCCCGGCCGCTGCGAAGGCACTGACGCCCCCTTTGGGGGCAGCGAACGCAGTGAGCGTGGGGGTAGTCTTATTTCAGATTGCATGGTGCTGCTCCGGCGAAGTGAAGGCAAACGATGCGTATCCCACCACCCGCTGTTTGTCGCCGGCCGTGTCGCCTGAGTTGCATTGACCCAGCAGGTGCGGCGCCAGCCCATGGCGCTGCGCTGCAAGCAGCAGGCCATTGATCGGCGTGCCACCACAGGCTTGGTCGTGCGTGATGCCCGGGCGCAGGCCCAGTATCTGGCGCGCCGTGGTCCGGTCGACGGCCTGTGCCTGGGCATAAGGCAGGAAATGCGACAGGTCGGAGCTGATGACGATCAGCGTTTCGGGCCCGCCCCACAACAACTCCAGCACCTGCGCGACCTCGTCGGCGGTCGCGTCACCGACAACCAGCGGCACCAGGGTGAACTCGTCCAGCACCGACTGCAGGAACGGCAGTTGCACCTCCAGCGCATGTTCATGGGTATGAGCCGACGCACACTCGACGACCTGCGGCAGATGGCGGATGCCGTCGATGGCATCCCGATCGAGCGCGACCTCGCCCAGTGGCGTGGCGAACCGCGCCACCCCCGGCAAGGCCAGTCCGCGAACCGCAACCCGGTGCGCCGGGCCGAGCAGCACGACGCGGCGGATCGTCCGGCTTGCTGCGACCAGGCCGGCATAGGCCCGCGCTGCCGTGGCGCCGCAGTAGATGTACCCGGCATGGGGCACGATGATGGCCTTGGGCGGCGTTGCCATATGCGCCAGCGTGTCTGTCGACGCGTCGGCGAGCAGGCCCGTCACCATGTCGGACAAGGCGGCCGCATGGCCGGGATAGAAGCTGCCTGCCACCGCAGGCTTGCGTAAACCGTCCATGTGCACCTCCTGACTTGAATCGACCGGTATCTGCTTTCCAATTGATGATGAACCGTTCTATTGCAACCCGCAAGACCTGCCGACCGTGTCGCTGCGTCATTGCACCGGCGTTCGGTGGTACAAACAGGCCCATGAAAATCGAAAAAGACACCGCCGTCACCTTGAGCTACAAGGTCACCGACGCCGCACACAAGACGCTGGACGCCGGCGCCAAACCGATGGTTTACCTGCATGGTGGATACGGCAACACCTTTGCCAAGGTCGAGCAAGCGCTCCTGGGCAAGGAGAAGGGATTCCAGACCGTTGTCGCACTGCAGCCGGTCGACGCCTTCGGCGAGCGCAACGAGAAGCTGGTGCAGACCATTCCCAGAAGCGAGTTTCCGCCCGGCGTGAAGGTCGGCGGCACCTTGAGCGGCCGCGACGACAGCGGGCGCGAGCTGCCCTTCTATGTAGTCAAGGTCAAGGGCGACAAGGTGCTGCTCGACGGCAACCACCCGCTGGCCGGCAAGGCGCTGCGCTTCATCGCCAAGGTGATCGACGTACGCGCCGCCACGGCAGTGGAGATCGAGCATCGGCACGTGCACGGCGAGCACGGCCACCACCACTGAGGCCGGCGCGCGGACATCGGATTACTCAGTCGATCTTGGCGCCTGAGGCCTTTACCACTTGCGACCATTTGGCGGTTTCGGCGCTGATGAACTGTGCGAGTTGTTCGGGCGTGCCACCAACCGGTTCGGCGCCCAGGCCCCTGAAACGGTCGATCACCACGGCCTTTTTCAGGATCTTGTCGACTTCGGCGGACACGCGGTTGACGATGGCCGGCGCCGTGCCTGCCGGTGCCATCAACACGAACCAGGATTCGGCGGAATAGCCGGGCAGGATCGATGCGACCGGTGGCACGTCGGGCAACTGGCCATTGGCTTGCAGGCCGGTGACGCCGAGCGCGACGAGTTTGCCGGCCTTGATGTGGGGCATGGCCGAGGGCAGGTTGTCAATGGCCATCTGGACCTGGCCGGACATCAGGTCAAGCAGCATCGGGCCGCTGCCACGGTAGGGGATGTGGGTGACGAATACGCCAGCCCGGTTCTTGAACAGTTCGGTCGACAAATGTCCGGTCGTGCCATTACCCGGCGACCCATACGACAAGGAGCCCGGTTTTTTCTTGGCGATCTCGATCAGGTCTTTCAGCGACTTGGCGCCCAACGCGGGATTCACCACCAGCACGTTGGGTACCCGCACGACAAAGGAAACCGGCGCGAAGTCCTTGGCGGTGTCATACGGCATCTTCGGATACAGGAACTGGTTGATGGCCTGAGTTCCGGGTGTACCCATCAGAAAGGTGTATCCGTCTGGCGCGGCGCGCGCGACCTCGGACGCGCCGACATTGCCGCCGGCTCCTGCCTTGTTGTCGACGATCACGCTTTGCCCAATGGCGCGCGTCAGCTCGTCCGCGATGACCCGCGCCGTGATGTCCGTCGTGCCGCCAGCCGCAAACGGCACGACGATGCGAATCGGCTTGGCGGGCCAGTCGGACTGCGCCAACGCCGCGCCCATGCTGACGGCGAGCAATGGGGTGATGAGAAATTTGAGATGGGTGATGCGCATGTTGGGTCCAGGTTGTTGGTGTGGGCAATGCACCGTAGTGGCCGCGCAGCAGCCAGTGGCGCGGTTGTGCCAACGATGATACGGGAGCTTGCGCTGGCGCCAGTTGACGTGGAGCACATGTCGGCCTGCACAGCCGGCGATGGCGTGGTCGGTGGCCTTCAGGCAGGCGTCGACCTTTGCCGCCGCGGGTAGACTTTGATTTCGCCGGCGCACGATGGGCACCGCTGGCGGATCGTGTGCCCATGCCCGCGCAGGCGGCAAAAGAAGAGGAGTTGCATGTCGTTCGTTCCCCGCATCACCGTCCAGGGTGTCGAAGTCCACGTCGAAGGCGACCATCCGAGAATCGTGGTCATGTTGCATGGCTGGCCCGACAGCTACCGCCTGTGGGACAAGACCGTCGACGCGCTCAAGGACCGTTATGGCTGTGTACGTTTCACCTTGCCGGGTTTCGACGTGGCGGCGCCGGCGCGTGCGACCTCGCTCGACGACATGTGTGAGCTGTTGCGCACCATCGTCGACCGGGTCAGCCCCGGCGTGCCGGTTACCTTGTTGTTGCACGACTGGGGCTGCATATTCGGTTACGAATTTGCGGCGCGGCATCCGCACCGGGTCGAGCGCATCGTCTCGGTCGATGTCGGCGATCACAATTCGGGCGCGTTTGTGAGCGCGCTGTCGGCAAAGCAGCGCTGGCAGGTGTTCGGCTACCAGATCTGGCTGGCGCTGGCGTGGAAGCTCGGCGGTGGGCCGGGAAACTGGATGACACGCGCCATGGCGCGTGCGATGCGCTGCCGCACCGATCCTGCGGCCATCGGCTGGCAGATGAACTACCCGTATGCGATGCGCTGGTTCGGCACACTGGGCGGCCTTGGCGGGGCCGCGCAGGTGCGACCGGCCTGTCCGATGTTGTACATCTACGGCCTGCGCAAACTTTTCATGCTCCATTCGCCCGCCTGGCTGGCCGAACTGGCCGCACGGCCCGGCTGCGCCGTGCAGGCATTTCCGACCGGCCATTGGGTCATGGTGCAACAGCCGGTGGAATTCTCCCGCTGCGTGCGTCAGTGGCTGACGGCCACGGATCGCGCCTGATCGGCTGTCGAGCGACTATTGCTTTGCACCCATTGCCATGGCCCGGTTTTTCGTGTTGGCGCTTTCATCCGCAACGTCCAGCGGCTGGGTCGGCCAGCCCTGCATGTGTTTCAGTGACACGGTGCACAAGGCGTTGATCCATTCGCTCTGGTCGTTCAGGCAGGGGATGTATTCGAACTGCTTGCCACCGGCAGCGAGGAAAGCCGCCTTTGCCTCCATGGCGATCTCCTCGAGCGTCTCCAGGCAATCGCTCGTGAACCCCGGGCACACGACGTCGACGCGCTTGACGCCGGCACGCGCCAGCTTGACCAGGCTGGGTTCGGTGTAGGGCTCCAGCCATTTGGCCCGGCCCAGGCGCGACTGGAAAGTGACCATGTAGTCGTCCTTGCCAAGTCCGAGCCGGCTGGCCAGCAGCCGCGCCGTCTTCAGGCACTCGCAGTGGTAGGGATCGCCCAGTTGCAGATTGCGTTGTGGCAGGCCGTGAAAACTCATGACCAGCCGCTCGCCGCGCCCGTTGACCTGCCAGAACTTGCGCACCCGTTTGACCAGCGCCTCGATGTAGGTCGCCTCGTCGTGGTAATGGTTGACAAAACGCAGCTCGGGAATCGCGCGCGTGCGCGCCGCCCAGGCGTACACCGCGTCGAAGACGCTGGCGGTCGTGGTGGCCGAATATTGGGGGTAGGCGGGCAGGATCAGGATCCGGGTTGCGCCTTGCGCTTTGAGTGCGTCGAGTTGCGATGCGATCGCGCTCTGGCCATAACGCATGGCGTGGCGCACCGCCACTGGGTGGCCACGCTCGGCCAACCAGCCCTGCAGCAGCAGCGCCTGTTTTTCGGTCCAGATCTTGAGCGGTGAGCCTTCGCTGGTCCAGATGCTGGCGTATTTGGCTGCCGAGCGGGCGGGCCGAACCCGCAGGATCACGCCGTGCAGGATGAGCAGCCACAACACGCGCGGTATCTCTACCACCCGCGGATCGCTGAGAAACTCGGCTAGGTAACGGCGTACCGCTGCCGGTGTGGCGGCGTCGGGGGTTCCGAGGTTGCAATACAGGACGGCCGTTTTCGTGGCTTGTCCATGCGTGAAGGGGGGTTCCTTGGCGAATCGGGGTGTGGGCATGCTGTATTCTCCCGCGTCTATGCTGGAACTCACAAAGATCAAGGCCATCGGGCTGGACCTGGACGATACCTTGTGGCCGATCTGGCCCGTCATCACCCGGGCTGAAACCACCATGATCGACTGGCTGGCGCAACGCGCGCCGGGCACTGCGGCCGTATTTGCCGATCCGGCGCGCAAGCAGGCGCTGCGTGAGGGTGTTGTCGGCAAGCGCCCTGAGTTGGGGCACAACATGAGCGTCTTGCGCCTGGAATGTATCCGCGCGGCGCTGGCGCAGGAGGGCGAAGACGCCGCGCTGGCACAAGCCGCCTTCGATGTGTTTTTCGAACAGCGACTGCGCGTCGAGCTATTTGCCGATGTGTTGCCGGCGCTCGCTTTCCTGTCAGCGCGTTATCCCGTCGTGGTGGTGTCCAATGGCAACGCGGATGTGGGGCGGATCGGCATCGGCGCACATTTCGCCGCCGACGTCAGCGCGCATCTGTCGGGTATCGGCAAGCCCGATGTCCGCATCTTCCACGCCGCGGCGCAGGCGGTCGGTGTGGCGCCCGACGAGGTGCTGCACGTCGGGGACGATCCGAAGCTCGACGTCTGGGGCGGCCTGAACGCCGGGATGCAGACGGTGTGGGTGAACCGCGAGCGCAAGGACTGGCCACATGCCTACCAGCCGCACGCCAGCGTGCGCGATCTGGAGCAATTGTGTGGTCTGCTGGAGGCTGCCGCTTGAGCCGCCGGGCCGTTCCCAAGGCCAATCCCGCAGTGCGCAGCACGCAGGGTACCCCAGTGAGCCGCCGGGCCGTTCCCAAGGCCAATCCCGCAGTGCGTAGCGCGCAGGGTTGTTCAGCGAGCTGCCAGTCACGCGAACGTCATGTTCTGGCCTGACAATGCCACGGCGGCCGTCGGCCACATATCGATTTTGACTTCGTGAGATTGGATACCCCCGCCATGCGATGCAGCTTTTTGGGATCGGCCCGTGCCGGCATGATGTTCCTGGTTTTGTGGGTACTGGCCGTTGGCCAGGCAAGTGCGCAGAACCCTGTGGCGCCTTACCCCGATCGACCGGTGCGTATCGTGGTTCCGTTTGCGCCGGGCGCGGGTACCGACGCGATGGGGCGTCTGGTGGCCCAGAAACTGGGCGAAATGCTCGGCGGCAGCTTCGTGGTCGAGAACCGGGCCGGCGCCTCCGGGGCGATCGGCGCCCAGTACGTCGCCAACCAGCCGGCCGATGGGTACACCTTGCTGCTGGCGGCCTCGCCGTTCACGACCGTTGCCGCATCGCTTCCCAGTGCCGGCTACGACCCGCTGCGCCAGTTCGCTCCGATCGGCATGATCGCCACCGGTCCGCTGGTGTGGGCGGCGAATGCCCAGTTGCCTGTGAGCAACATGGCTGAACTGGTGACGCTGGCCAAGCGCCGTCCGGGCGCCTTGAATTACGGTTCGGCGGGTTCCGGTGGAGTCAACCACCTGGTGCTGGAGTTGCTCAAGTCGCGCACCGGCACGTTTATCACGCACATTCCCTACCGTGGTGTCGCTCCCGCCACGATGGACATGATCGCCGGTCAGGTGCAATTGGTCACCGGCACGATTCCAGCCTTGTTGCCATTCATCAAGGACGGCCGTGTCAAGGCGCTGGCTGTGACCAGCGCCAAGCGCTCCAGCGCCTTGCCCGGCGTTCCCAGCATGTCCGAGGCAGGATTCCCGGGCATCGACGTCGTCAACTATTTTGCGCTGATGGCGCCGGCCGGCACGCCTGCGCCAGTGATCGGGCGGATCAACGCGGCGATCAACCAGTTGGTTGCCATGCCGGACGTGGTCGAGCGCTTCAAAAATGACGCGGTCGAGGCAGCCCCTGGTTCACCGGCGTTGCTGGGCCATTTCATCGAGGCGGATTACCGCGCCTGGCGCAACGTCGTCAAGACCCAGAACCTGGTCATCGAGTAGCCGCCATCGCGGTGCGCACGGCGCCCTCGATCGTCGACGGATACGGCCCCTCCACATAATCCGCGCAGGCCAGCAGACCCGGCGCGATCACGATCGGCGGGCGGCGCAGGCCAGGGGTGCAAGCCAGGGTCGCACGTTTTTCGACCACGGTCTTGACCGGCAGCAGTGTGAGCCCGAGCTGTGCGTGTGCCTGCTCCAGGACCTGCGCCTGCAGCAACTCGCGGTCGCCGCTGCTGGCACTGACGACAAAGGCCAGCAGGCCGGGTGGTCCGTCCAATTGGCCGCGATCGAATACGAACTGCGCTGGATGCACGGGAGACGCGGCCGTATTGGCGCGCAGCGCCAGCATGGGTTGTGCCAGCCTGGCACCTTGCGCCCAGGCATACACCGTCGTGATGGCGGTATGCGCCAGTTCCCGGGTGATGGCCGACCAGTGGGCGATCAATGGGCGAGACCCGGCGCTGGCCAGCGGCAGGCAGTCCGCCAGGATGTGCAGCGTATCGGGCGCGGCGGTGGCCAGCAGCACGCGGTCGAAAAGCTGGCCGTCGATTTGCCACTGGCCATCGTGTTGCAGTTGCCGAACCCGCGTACCGACGTGTACGCTGGCACCATGGCGCTGCAGCCACGCCGCGGCGGCGTCGGGAAACAGGGCCGACAGGCTCACGCGTGGCAGCAGCAGGTTGGAGCCGCCGCTGGAGCCGAACACGGCGTCACGCAGTACGCGCAGGAACACCTGGGCGCTGGAATCCTGCGTCGGGGTGTTCAATGCCGACACGCACAACGGCTCGATGAGTTCGCTCATCACCCGTTGCGGCAAAGCACGGCACAAGGCGGCCACCGACAGGTCGCTCGCGCAGCTAAATCCGCTTAGCCGCCAGGACACGGCGTGGCGCGCCAGCGCGGCCTTGTCCGCCAGGCTCCAGCCGCGTGCACCGAGGATGCCGGCCAGGGCGTCCCAGGGTGCCGGCCAGGGTGGGAAACGGATGCCGGAATCGTCTGGATAGCGCAGCGCGAACGGCAGCCGCAACACAGCTTGGTTCGGGTCTACACCGACCAGCCGCATCAGACGCAGGGTTTCGGTATAGGCACCGATCAGGATGTGTTGGCCGTTGTCCAGCGTCGCGGATGACCCGTCCGGAAGTTGGACCTCCAGCGCGCGGGCGCGACCGCCCAGCGTGCGCGCGGCTTCCCAGACGGTTACGGCGTGCCCAGCCTGCACCGCGCAGACGGCGGCTGCCAGCCCGGCCCAACCCGCGCCTACCACCGCGATCTTCAATCGAGGCGCCTGCTGCCTGCCAGACACGATTCAGACCCGTCCCAGGGCCTGCACGCGCCATGCCAGCCACAACTTGCGCAGCGGTGTCAGGCTGACACGCTGGTGCAGCACCGCGAAGTTGTCGCGTTCGATTTCGCGCAACAACGTGCGGTAGATGCTCGCCATCATCAGTCCCGGCTTCTGCGCGCGCCGGTCCGCGACCGGCAACTGCGCGAACGCCTGCTCGTAGTAGCCGTGGGCGCGTTGCGCCTGGAACTGCATCAGCTCGGTGAAGCGGCCCCGAAACTCCGGTGAGGACGGGCGTTCCAGGATTTCGTGGGCTTTGACGTCGAAGCGCTGCAAGTCGACCATCGGAAGGTAGATGCGTCCGCGCATCGCGTCCTCGCCGACGTCCCGGATGATGTTGGTCAGTTGCAGGGCCAGACCCAGCGTGTGGGCGTAGTCGCTGGTGCGCTCGTCGGTCTGGCCAAAAATACTGGCCGCCACCTCGCCGACGACGCCAGCCACCAGGTGGCAATAACGCTGCAGACCGGCGAAGTCCAGGTAACGGGTTTGCTGCAAATCCATCTGGCAGCCGTCGATCACGGCCAGCAGGTGGCGCGCCTCGATACCGTAGTCCTGTGCCAACGGCATCAGTGCGCGCGTCACCGGGTGGTTGGGCTGCCCGGCGAATGACTGAGCGACTTCCAACTGCCACCAGGCCAGTTTGGTGGCGGCGACGCCGGGGTCCGTCATGTCGTCGACTACGTCGTCCACCTCGCGGCAAAACGCATAAAAGGCCGTGATTGCCGCGCGCCTGGGCTTGGACAGGAACAGGAATGCGTAATAGAAGCTGCTGCCCGACGCGGCCGCCTTTTGTTGCACGTATTCTTGCGGGTTCATGGGGCCTGCGCCTCGGCCTGCGGCGCGACCGGCCAGCAGGCGCGCCACAACATCAGTGGCAGATCGCGTTTGCCTAGCTTGGGGCGGGCGCGCCAGGTTGCGTGGTTCATCAGCGCCATTTTCTCCAGTATCCGCAAACCGCCTTGTACTACCAGGCGCAACTCCCAGCCGGCGCGGCCCGGAAGGCGCAAGGCCAGTGGCGCGCCTTGTCGCATCATGTGCCCGGCAGCGCCAGCGTAGTGCGCGACCATTCGGCTGGCCGCCGCGTGGTTCGCGTCGCGCAGCAGGTCGGCTTCGTCGACGGCGTGCCTGGTCATCTGCTCGACGCTCGGGTACCAGCGTGCGCGGGCGATATCCGTGCGCAGGTCCTGCCAGAAGTTGATCAGTTGCAAGGCCGTGCAGATCCAGTCGCTTTGTTCGACAGACGCGCTGTCGCGCACGCCATACAGGTGCAGCAACAGGCGCCCGACCGGGTTGGCGGAAAGCCGGCAGTAAGCCAGCAACTCGTCGTCGGTCCGGTAACGCCGGCCAGCGTCCGTATAGGCGACGTCCTGCTCGAACGCGTCAAGCAGGTTGGCCAGCAGCGCCACCGGCAGATCGAACGCGCGCAATATGGGTGCCAGGGGCTGGAATACACCCGGCCACCGGTCGCTGGGAGGACGGCCCTGGACCGTTCGCTGCAGATCGTCGCGGTACTGGGCCAGATCGTCCAGCCTTGCCGCAGCACTGGCCTGGCCTTCATCGGCAATGTCGTCCGCAGTCCGGGCAAACCAGTAGATGGCGGCGATCGGTGGGCGCAGCGCAGGCGGGCAGAACCAGGACGCGACCGGGAAGTTTTCGTAGTGCTCGCTAGGGGAGCGGTAGGGGCTGGTTGCGCTGGTCACGAGGCGATTGTCGCTTGACAAAAAGGGCCCATTCACCTAGATTAATGACCAGTCAGTCATTAATTATCACCCCGAACGAGCATCTCACCATGCGTATGTCGTCCTTTCGCAGGGTCCCTGCCTTTTTGGTGCCGGCCCTCTGCCTTGTTTTGCTCGCGTGCAGCAAGCCCGTACCGGTCGAAGAACCGATTCGGGCGGTCAAGTTGATGACGGTCCAGGTCGGCGAGATGGCGTCCGAAGCCGAGTTTGCTGGAGAGGTGCGGGCCCGGACCGAATCACGCCTGGGTTTCCGGGTTGGCGGCAAGTTGTTGCGACGCCAAGCCGAAGTCGGCCAGCGCGTCCAGGTCGGCGATCTGCTGGCCCAACTCGATCCACAGGATCTGGTCCTCGCTGCCGACGCAGTGCGCGCACAACTGGTGTTGGCCGTGACCAACCGGGACCTGGCCGCAGCGGAGTTCCAGCGGACCAAGTCGCTCAAGGCGCAGAATTTCATCAGTGGCGTGGAGCTCGACCGCCGCCAGGCCGCGCTCGACAGCGCCGACGCGCAGGTGCGCCAGGTGCAGGCGCAATTGAGCGCGCAGACCAATCAGGCGGGTTATGCCGATTTGCGGGCGACCGCTGCCGGCGTCATCACCGGTGTCGAGGCCGAGCCTGGTCAGGTGATCGCGCTGGGCGCAGCGGTGGTTCGGTTGGCGGTCGACGGGCCGCTCGACGTGGTGTTTGCCGTGCCGGAGAGTCGCATCGGTTCCATGACGCTGGGAAGCGTGGCGCAGGTTCGCAGTTGGTCTGACGGCACCCAGCTGGCGGCTGTCGTGCGCGAAAAAGCCGCGCTGGCCGATCCGGTGACGCGTACTTTCCTGGTCAAGCTGGCACTCGACGCCAAGGCGCGGCTGCCACTGGGATCGACGGTGACGGTTGTTCCGCGGGCGCTGTCCCTCAAAGGCCAGCCGGCCATCAAACTGCCGACCAGTGCACTCAAGCAGGACAAGAGTGGATCGGCTGTCTGGGTGTTTGACTCTGGCACGATGACGGTGCGCTCGCAGCCAGTTGCGGTGGTGGCAGCCGATGGAAACGAGGTGGTGATAGCGTCCGGGCTGGAGCCGGGCATGCTGGTCGTCACGGCCGGCGTCCATGTGTTGTCGCCCGGACAGAAGGTGACGGTATACCGGTCGGCGCAACAGGCCGCGTCCCAGGCAGGGGTGCAGAATCCTGGCGCGACCGCTGCGGCGCAAGCGGCATCCGAGGTGAAGTGACACTCCGATGACGCAGCCCAATCCCAAGCCCGGTTTCAATCTTTCCAGGTGGGCGCTGGAACATGTCGCACTGACCCGCTACCTGATGCTGGTGCTGATGCTGCTGGGCTTCGCGGCCTATTTCCAGCTTGGCCAGGACGAAGACCCGCCGTTTGCGTTTCGCGTCATGGTGGTACGGGTATTGTGGCCCGGCGCAACAGCCCAGCAGATGGCGGAGCAGGTGACCGACAAGATCGAACGCACGCTGCAGGAAGTGCCCGGTGCGGACAAGATCCGCAGCTATTCCAAGCCCGGCGAGTCGCAGATCGTGTTTCAGCTCAAGGACTCCACGCGTGCCGCCGATGTGCCGAACGCCTGGTATTCGGTGCGCAAGCGGGTGGCCGACATGTCCAGTACCTTGCCCTCGGGGGTGCGAGGGCCGTTTTTCAACGACGATTTCGGTGACGTCTATGGCGTGATTTATGCGCTCGAGGCCGACGGCTTCAGCAATGCGGAGCTCAAGACATTTGCCGACGACGTGCGCCAGCAGCTGCTGCGGGTTGCGGACGTCAACAAGGTCGAGTTGTTTGGCACGCAGGATGAGAAGGTTTTTGTCGAAGTGTCGCAAAAGCGGCTGTCGCAGCTCGGCCTGGACATGAACCAGGTGCTGGCGCAGTTGAGTCAGCAAAATGCGATCGAGGGTGCGGGTGTCGTGCAGACACCGCTCGATACGGTGCAGATTCGAGTTGCCGGTCAGTTCCGATCGCTGGAGCAGTTGCAGGACATGCCGATCCGCGGCGGCTCGGGCAATCTGATTCGCTTGTCGGACATCGCGCAGGTGACGCGCGCCTATGTCGATCCGCCCCAAGTCAAGGTGCGCCATCAGGGGCGCCAGGTCATCGCGCTGGGAGTGTCGATGGCCAAGGGCGGCGACATCATTGCGCTGGGCAAGTCGCTTGCGGCCGTGACGGAAGGTATCGACCGCCAATTGCCGGCGGGAATCCGCCTGGTGCAATTGCAGGACCAGCCGCGCTCGGTGGCCAGTTCGGTGAACGAGTTCGTGGCGGTGCTGATCGAGGCCATCCTGATCGTGCTGGTGGTCAGTTTCGTGAGCCTGGGCTTGCATCGGCGCCCGGGCACGACCAGCTGGTACAGGCGGTATTACATCGACATGCGTCCCGGGCTGATCGTGGGTATCACGATTCCGCTGGTGTTGGCGATGACCTTCATCGGCATGTATTATTGGGGCATCGGCCTGCACAAGATATCGCTCGGCTCGCTGATCATCTCGCTGGGACTGCTGGTGGATGACGCCATCATTGCGGTCGAGATGATGGTGCGCAAGATCGAGGAGGGCTACGACAAGGTCCGTGCGGCGACCTTCGCCTACGAGATCACGGCGATGCCGATGCTGACGGGCACCTTGATCACCGCCGCCGGATTCCTGCCTATCGGCATTGCCCGGTCGGTCACTGGCGAATACACCTTTGCCATTTTTGCCGTGACTGTGCTGGCCCTGGTGATCAGCTGGTGCGTTTCGATCTATTTTGTGCCCTATCTGGGTACCATCCTGCTCAAGACGCCACGCCATTTGCGCGCGCAGCCCCCGCTGGCCGGCGCCGATGTCAATACATTGGAACAACTGGCGGTCGAGTCCAGCCACGATCGCACGGTGCGGGCCAGCGTCGTGGTGGCCCACGGCCAGCGTTCGGCTGCGCCGCACGAGAGTTTCGACAGTGCGTTCTACAACCACTTCCGCCGCGTGCTGGATTGGTGCGTGCGCCACCGGTGGATCACGATCGGTCTGACCCTGCTGACGTTTGCGCTCGGCATTGTGGGCATGGGGCGGGTGCAGCAGCAGTTTTTCCCCGACTCCATCCGGCCGGAGATTCTGGTCGACCTGTGGTTCCCCGAGGGGACGTCGATAGTCGCCAACGAGGCCGTGACGCAGCGCATCGAGCAACGCGTGATGTCCGAGGCGGGCGTCAAGAGCGTGAGCACGTGGATCGGCTCGGGCGTGCCGCGCTTCTACCTGCCGATGGACCTGATCTTTCCGCAGTCAAACGTGTCGCAACTGATTGTGATTCCGGAGAACTTGAAGATCCGCGAGTCGTTCCGCATGCGCCTGCCTGCGCTGATGGCACAGGAATTCCCGGAGGTCCGCGCACGCGTCAAACTGTTGCCCAATGGGCCACCGGTGGCGTACCCGGTGCAGTTTCGTGTCGTCGGACCGGACCCGTACCAGTTGCGCGCCCACGCCGACGAGGTCAAGAACCTGATGCGCGGCAGCATTAACATGCGCGGCGTCAATGACAACTGGAACGAATTCATCAAGGTGCTGCGGCTGGACGTGGACCAGACCAAGGCCCGGGTCATGGGGGTGACGAGCCAGGCGATCGCGCAGTCGTCCCGCACGATACTCTCGGGCACGACAGTGGGGCAGTTCCGTGACGGCGACAAGCAGATCGACATTGTGCTGCGCCAGCCGCTGGAGGAGCGCGCGCACCTGACCGACCTGTCGAATGCGTATCTGCCGACGTCTTCCGGCAAGACGATTCCGATGTCGCAGCTGGTCCAGCCGAGCCTGGCCTGGGAGCCAGGGGTGTTGTGGCGCGAGAACCGCAATTACGCGATTACCGTGCAGGGCGATATCGTCGAGGGTCTGCAGGGCGCCACGGTGACGGCCGAGTTGCTGCCGCAGTTGCGCAAGCTCGAACAGGCGTGGGCGCAAGGTGGTGCCAACCGGTACCGGATCGAGGTGGCGGGTGCCGTGGAAGAAAGCAGCAAGGGCTCGGCGTCGATAGCCGCCGGTGTGCCGATCATGCTGTTCATCACGTTTACTTTGCTGATGTTGCAGTTGCACAGCTTCAGCCGCGCAATGCTGGTATTTCTGACCGGTCCGATGGGCATTGCCGGTGTGGCTGGCGCCTTGTTGCTGTTCGACCGGCCGTTCGGGTTTGTCGCTTTGCTCGGTGTGATCGCCCTGATGGGCATGATCCAGCGCAACTCGGTGATCCTGATCGACCAGATCGAACAAGACCGTGCGGTGGGCGTTCACCCCTGGGACGCCATCATCGAGAGCACGGTACGCCGTCTGCGGCCCATCGTATTGACCGCCGCGGCAGCAGTGTTGGCGATGATTCCGCTGTCGCGATCGGTATTCTGGGGTCCGATGGCGGTCGCCATCATGGGCGGCCTGATCGTGGCCACGGTGCTGACGCTGCTGGCCTTGCCGGCGATGTACGCCGCGTGGTATCGGGTGCAAAAGGAGCCGGTGCCGGCGGGTTAAGATCGGGCAGTGAAGACCGTAATTGGGGTGGCCTGGATGCCTCCCCTCTTTTTTTCAGGGCGCGGGTGGCGAAATTGGTAGACGCACCAGGTTTAGGTCCTGACGCCAGCAATGGTGTGGGGGTTCGAGTCCCCCCCCGCGCACCACCTGAACATTCATATGCGGACAGCGTCTTTTGCGCAGTTGCTCCCGCCATTGTGGATTCCAGTCTTGCAGAGACCGTCAGATAGAATCGAGGGTTGCCACGGTGCGCTTGGCATTTCGTCGGGGAACCCGACTGCCGGGGGGCAAATCCCGGGCTTGAGCGGAATGGTCCGCGAATTGCCGACGTTTCCCCGGGTTCCTGAATGTGCCGTATGTCGGCGGGCAAGCTTCGGGGGAAGGTCGATTGGCGGGGCCGACTGGCATTGCCGTGACTCACCCATGCAACTTGTCCGGACACCATCTGGCGCTCCGTCGGTGGTTCGGATTTCTTTTTGGCCTGGCAGCGATTTGCCAGATGGATGTGTGGTTTGTCGGGCGCTGAGTCGCCCATGAAGATTGAGGAGAAGCAAAATGGCGGTAAACGTCGAAACCCTTGAGAAGCTCGAGCGCAAGATGACGCTGACCTTGCCGGTCACGGTGATTCAGACTGAAATCCAGTCGCGATTGAAGCGCCTGGCCAAGACGGTCAAGATGGACGGTTTTCGTCCGGGCAAGGTGCCGATAAACGTGGTCGCTCAGCGCTACGGTTATTCCGTGCACTACGAAGTCATGAACGACAAGGTTGGCGAAGCATTTTCCAGCGCGGCGAACGAAGCAAAATTGCGCGTCGTCGGCCAGCCCCGCATCACCGAAAAAGAAGGCGCGCCGGAGGGGGAGATTTCCTTCGATGCGGTGTTCGAAGTGTTTCCCGAGGTCAAGCTGGGTGATGTGGCCACGGCCGAAGTCGAAAAACTCGCGTGTCTGGTCAGCGATTCGGCGATCGACAAGACCCTGGACATTCTGCGCAAGCAGCGCCGTACGTTCTCCCAGCGTGCACAAGACTCCGCTGCCCAATTGACCGATCGTGTGACGGTTGATTTTGTCGGCAACATCGACGGCGAGCCGTTTCAGGGCGGCAAGGCCGATGACTTCCAGTTCATCCTGGGCGATGGCCAGATGCTCAAGGAGTTCGAGGACGCGACCCTCGGCATGAAGGCTGGTGAAAGCAAGACTTTCCAACTGGCGTTCCCGGCCGATTACCACGGCAAGGATGTGGCCGGAAAGACGGCTGACTTCATGGTGTCGGTGAAGAAGATCGAAGCGGCGCATCTGCCGGAAGTTAGCGATGCGCTGGCCAAGTCGCTGGGCATCGAAGACGCGACCGTTCCGGGCCTGCGCGCAGATATCCAGAGGAACCTGGAGCGCGAAGTCAAATTCCGTCTGTTGGCGCGCAACAAGGCGGCGGCACTCGATGCTTTGGCATCGGTCGCCGAACTCGATTTGCCCAATGCCAGCGTGCAGTCGGAGTTGCAGCGCCTGATTGAAGGTGCGCGGGCTGACCTGAAGCAGCGCGGCGTCAAGGATGCCGACAAGGCACCGATCCCGGAAGAGATCTTTCGTCCGCAAGCCGAGCGCCGGGTGCGTCTCGGTCTGGTGGTCGCGGAGCTGGTACGGTCCAATGACCTGCTGGCACGTCCCGAGCAGATCAAGGCGCATATCGACGAGTTGTCGGCGAGTTACGAGAAGCCGGCCGAAGTTGTACGCTGGTATTACGGCGACAACAAGCGCATGGCCGAGGTCGAAGCCATCGTGATCGAGAACAACGTGACGGAGTTCATCCTGGCACGCGCCAAGCTGACCGACAAGACAATCGACTTCGACGACCTGATGGGCCAAAACTGATGTCCGGGGAAAGGGTTGCGGCCGCGGACTTGCGGTCGCGCGGTCTGTCCCCATATGAAGCGCTGTAGCCGGTCAGGCTGCGTCAACGCGAATTGGAGAGAACATGGGTAATGTGAATGGCAACCTGGAAACGCAGGGTTTGGGCATGGTGCCCATGGTCATCGAGCAGTCGGGCCGGGGCGAGCGTTCGTATGACATCTACTCGCGCCTGCTCAAGGAGCGGGTGATTTTCCTGGTCGGTCCGGTCAATGACCAGACGGCCAACCTGATCGTGGCGCAACTCCTGTTTCTGGAAAGCGAAAATCCCGACAAGGATATTTCGTTTTATATCAACTCGCCGGGTGGATCGGTGTCGGCCGGCATGGCGATTTTCGACACCATGAATTTCATCAAGCCCGACGTGTCGACCCTGTGTACTGGGTTTGCGGCCAGCATGGGTGCATTTCTGTTGGCTGCGGGCGCCACGGGCAAGCGGTTCTCGCTGCCCAATTCCAAGATCATGATCCACCAGCCGTCCGGCGGCAGCCAAGGGCAGGCAACGGAGATCGAGATCCAGGCACGCGAGATCCTCAAGACCCGTGAGCAGCTCAACAAGATACTGGCAGAGCGCACCGGCCAGCCATTGGAGCGGATCGCTCGGGATACGGAACGCGATTACTACATGTCTGCAGACGAAGCCAAGGAGTATGGCGTCGTTGATCAGGTCATTTCCAAACGCTCCTGAGGGCGCCGCATCATCCTCTATGCAGCCCGGGGCCTTGCCACCGGGTTGTGGGCTAGCCATTGCCGGCAATTCGGTATCATGGCGGCATCACCCGAAAAGGCATTGATTTCATGGCCGAGAAAAAAGGCATCGCCGGCGAAAAGACACTGTATTGCTCGTTCTGCGGCAAGAGTCAGCACGAGGTCAAGAAGCTGATTGCCGGTCCGTCGGTTTTTGTGTGCGATGAGTGCATCGAGTTGTGCAACGAGATCATTCGTGACGAGCTGCCCACTGGAACGGTGGCCAAGGATGCACGCGGCGAGTTGCCGACGCCGGTAGAGATCAAGGGCAATCTAGACAACTATGTGATTGGCCAGGAGCCCGCCAAACGCACGCTCGCGGTTGCGGTGTACAACCATTACAAGCGCCTGCGACACAAGGAAAAGGCCAAGAAGGATGACGTGGAGCTGGCCAAGAGCAATATCTTGCTGATTGGTCCCACGGGCTCCGGCAAGACCTTGCTGGCGCAGACATTGGCGCGTATGCTCGATGTTCCGTTCGTGATGGCTGACGCGACCACCTTGACCGAGGCCGGATATGTGGGCGAGGACGTCGAGAACATCGTTCTCAAGTTGCTGCAAAGCTGCAATTACGATGTGGAGCGGGCGCAAAAAGGCATTGTGTATATTGACGAGATCGACAAGATCTCGCGCAAGTCCGACAACCCCTCTATCACGCGGGATGTCTCGGGTGAAGGTGTACAGCAGGCGCTGCTCAAACTGATTGAGGGCACGATGGCCAGCGTCCCGCCGCAAGGTGGCCGCAAACACCCCAATCAGGATTTTGTACAGGTGGATACCACCAATATTCTGTTCATTTGCGGTGGTGCGTTCTCCGGGCTAGAGAAGGTCATCGACAACCGGACCGAGGCTTCTGGCATCGGTTTTGGCGCCGCGGTCAAGAGCAAGGCACAGCGCTCCCTGACCGAAGTTTTCAAGGATGTCGAACCCGAAGACCTGATCAAGTTCGGCCTGATCCCGGAGTTGGTCGGTCGTATGCCGGTCGTCGCGACGCTGGCCGAACTCAGCGAAGATGCGCTTGTGCGAATTCTTCTCGAACCCAAGAACGCCCTCGTCAAACAATATGCCAAGTTGTTCTCGATGGAGGGAGTCGATCTGGAGATCCGTCCGACGGCGCTCAAGGCGATAGCGAAGAAGGCACTGGCGCGCAAAACCGGTGCGCGTGGATTGCGCTCCATCCTCGAGCAGTCGCTGATCGACACCATGTTCGAGTTGCCCAACGCGAGCAACGTCGAAAAAGTTGTCGTCGATGAATCGACGATTGAAGAGAACAAGCCGCCGCTGCTTGTGTACCGGGAACTCGCAAAAAAAGCCTGAATCCGATCAGGTAGTCGATCTGGCCGTTGTTCGGGCCGGAATTGGTGGCTTTGCTTGTTCATATGCAATTCATAATGGACTGCGGGTTGAAAAATCCGCTGGGCCATCCATCTTGAATTGGTAATCTCAAAAGGTCTCACATGTCTGGATCTACCATGCTCCCCGCCATTGCCATCGATTTGCCGCTGTTGCCGTTGCGCGACGTCGTGGTTTTTCCGCACATGGTCATTCCGCTTTTCGTGGGAAGACCCAAGAGCATCAAGGCGCTAGAGGCCGCGATGGAAGCGGAGCGCCGCATCATGCTGGTGGCGCAAAAGGCTGCGGCCAAAGATGATCCGCTTGTCACCGACATGTTTGATGTCGGATGCGTGTCCACCATCTTGCAGATGCTCAAGTTGCCCGATGGCACCGTAAAAGTGCTGGTTGAAGGTCAGCAGCGTGCGACGGTCAACAAGATCGTCGAAGGCGAATCCCATTTTTCTGCCAATGTCACACCGATTCAGGCCAGCGCTGAAGCCGTTGGCAGCACCCGTGGCAAGGCGAGCGAAATCGAGGCATTGCGCCGGGCCGTCATGCAGCAGTTCGATCAATACGTGAAGCTGAACAAGAAGATTCCGCCCGAGATCCTGACCTCCATTTCCAGCATTGACGACGCGGGGCGCCTGGCTGACACGATTGCGGCGCATCTGCCGCTCAAGCTGGAGAGCAAGCAGACTGTCTTGGGGCTGAGCAGTCCCAAGGACAGGCTTGAGAACCTGTTCGAGCAGATCGAGCGCGAAGTGGACATCCTCAATGTCGACAAGAAGATTCGCGGTCGCGTGAAGCGGCAGATGGAGAAGAACCAGCGCGACTTCTATCTCAATGAACAAGTAAAGGCGATACAGAAGGAGTTGGGCGAGGGTGAGGATGGAGCGGACATAGACGAGATCGAAAAGAAGATCAAGTCAGCGCGGATGCCCAAGGACGCGCTCAAGAAGGCCGAGGCAGAGCTCAAGAAGCTCAAGCTGATGTCGCCGATGTCGGCTGAGGCGGCTGTCGTTCGCAACTACATCGAGGTCCTGAGTGGTCTGCCGTGGAGCTCCAAAACCAAGATCAAGCACGATCTTGGAAATGCCGAAGGCGTGCTCAATGAAGACCATTTCGGCCTCGACAAGGTCAAGGACAGGATCCTGGAATATCTCGCGGTCCAGCAACGTGTCGACAAAGTGAAGGCGCCGATCTTGTGTCTGGTGGGTCCGCCCGGCGTCGGCAAGACCTCACTTGGACAATCGATTGCGAAGGCAACCGGTCGCAAGTATGTGCGAGTCGCATTGGGCGGCATGCGCGACGAAGCGGAGATCCGCGGACATCGGCGAACCTATATCGGCGCAATGCCCGGCAAGGTCTTGCAAAGCCTGTCCAAGGTCGGCACCCGAAATCCACTGTTCCTGCTTGACGAAATTGACAAGCTCGGTACGGATTTCCGTGGCGATCCTTCAAGCGCCTTGCTCGAGGTGCTGGACCCTGAACAAAACCACAAGTTCGGAGACCACTACGTGGAGGTGGACTTCGACCTGAGCGACGTGATGTTCGTTGCGACTTCCAACTCGATGAACATCCCGCCGGCGCTGCTGGATCGGATGGAAGTGATCCGCCTGTCGGGCTATACCGAAGACGAAAAGACCAATATTGCCATCCGTTATCTCTTGCCCAAACAGTTGAAGAACAACGGTGTCAAGGACAACGAACTCGACATCAACGAAGCGGCGGTGCGCGACATCGTGCGCTACTACACGCGCGAGGCGGGTGTACGTTCGCTCGAACGCGACTTGTCCAAGATCTGCCGCAAGGTGATCAAGGGTCTGCAACTCAAGAAGATGACCGCCCCCGTCGTCGTGACGCCGGACAATCTGAATGACTTCCTTGGCGTGCGCAAGTACACCTATGGTCGTGCCGAGGAAAACAACCAGGTCGGGCAGGTAGTCGGTCTGGCCTGGACCGAGGTCGGTGGGGATTTGCTGACCATCGAAGCGGCCCTGATGCCTGGCAAGGGCGTCATCACACGCACGGGTTCGCTCGGAGATGTGATGAAGGAGTCTGTCGAGGCGGCGCGCACCGTGGTTCGCAGCCGCGCGGCGCGACTGGGCATCAAGGATGAAGTGTTCGAGAAGAAGGACATCCACATTCACGTGCCCGATGGCGCAACGCCCAAGGATGGCCCGAGCGCAGGAGCAGCGATGACGACGGCGTTCGTGTCCGCGTTGACCGGCATCCCGGTGCGGGGCGATGTCGCCATGACCGGCGAGATCACGCTGCGCGGGGAGGTCACAGCCATTGGTGGATTAAAGGAAAAGCTGCTCGCGGCATTGCGTGGTGGCATCAAGACGGTGTTGATCCCTGAGGAGAACGCGAAAGACCTGCAGGACATTCCGGAAAACGTCAAGAACGGCCTTGAGATCGTTCCGGTGCGCTGGATTGACAAGGTGCTCGAACTCGCGCTGGTTCGTATGCCGGAGGCGCTGGCGGAGGAGGAGGTTCCTGCGCCGCCGGTGGCTGCGACCGATGTCCCGGTGGTGGTGGCGCAGTCGCGCTCCGACGCGGGGCGTTCGGTAAAACACTGAGAGCGCCCCCAGCCCTGGCTTCGCCAGGCCTCCCGAGGGGATGCGAGGAAACTTGGGAGCGGCCCGGCGTTTCCTCGTGCGCACTTGGTAGCGCCAAGGGCATAGGGGATGAGATGAACAATATTGCTTCATCTATCCCGACTGCCTGAAAAGTTGCGTTATACTT